>Ga0126373_10003891_pt1 | contig 11293 bp, 10 predicted proteins | sample PanSoiMetPlot_11_FD_92545 | JGI IMG/M metagenome (GOLD analysis project Ga0126373, IMG submission 92545) | Tropical forest soil microbial communities from Panama - MetaG Plot_11 | ecosystem: Environmental > Terrestrial > Soil > Tropical forest > Bulk soil | place: Panama | collected 2016-02-17
CAGTTCAAATTCTGGTGTAACGTCCACGGCAAGCTCCATAACGACACCCTCCAAGGGGAAATCTTTGTCGTGAAGTCCAAGGGGCCATCCCAGTAACTTGGAAGGAAGTCCGATGGCACCGATGACCAAGATCAAGTGGGTGGTGTCGTTCACCGCAACCGTGCTCGCCGTCGTGTCAGGGACAACGCTCCTCGTGCCGCAGGGGAAGATCGCGGCACAAGATGGAGCCCCTGGGATGCATCACGACGCCCGCTCATCGGAGACGGCAGCGGAGATCGAGGTGGAGATCGCCATCCGGGAGGGAGGGCAACCCCACCTCAAGGGACAACAGACGCACGGACAAATCATCGAGCTCATCGCGGGCCAACAGGCGGTCCTCTCGTTTCGAAACGACGATACCGTGCCTCGTGAGTTCGTCTCCCCCCTCTTCATCCGGGCTGAGATCCGGTTCGAGGGCCGAGCGACCGGCATTTTTCGGAAGGATGCCGTCGGGTTTCGCCTCAGTCCTGGCGCTACCCTGATCTTGCGATTCCTCACGCCCCACAGCGGGTTCCCAAAGATGTATGATCTGATCTGGTGTCGTCCTGACCACGGTCAGGAGCCTGAGACAGACTTGGAAGAACTGCTGATCGTCATGACCAGGGAGCAGTAAGCCCGGCTTGTACCAGGTCGATCGGACCTGCAATGAGGTGGCCATGCGCAGAATGATGTGGGGAACGCTGATCGTGCTCGGTTTCTGCGCCCTCACGCTCGGAGCTATGAGAGCGGAGGTGGCACAGTCTGGAGCGCGGGAGGGAATTCCACCGGAGGTGGTGGCCGAGTACGTCTACGCGATCGTGCAGGCAGATCGCACCCTGTATACGACCCATGTGGTGGAGCGCATGGAAGAGCGCGGAGTCGCCGTGGCCACGGATCAGTGGAAGGAACAAGGAGGGCTCCCGCTACCGGCGCAGATGCTGCTGATGGCGGGAGAGGAGATTGCAGGGCAAGGGGTGAATTTGCGCATCCGGCTCGCCAGCCTGTGGCCGATTAACAAAGCGAATGGGCCCGTCGACGACTTCGAACGGATCGGCTTAGAGAAGGTGGCCAAGGAGCCCAAACGGCCCTATACCGGCATCATTACGCAAGAGGGCAAGCGCGTGTTCAAGGCCATCTATGCGGATCGGGCCGTGACGCACGCTTGTGTCGCGTGCCACAACCGCTATCCCGCCAGCCAGAAACCGAACTTGAAGCTCTACGATGTGATGGGTGGGATCGTCATTTCATTCCCGTCCCCGTAGGCAAGCGTCATCAGTAGGGCTCCAACTCACTCGGGGGGGAGACAGGGTCAAGAACCTGTCAGGGTAACGACAATTTCGCCCTGACCACGGTCTCGCTTTGAGGGAAGTCTCAGCCCCCGGAGTTCAACTGTGGCTCACTATCGAGCGTCCGCATCCGTCCCCCAACTCGCAAGCTCCTTGAGATTCTACTGCGAGAAAGATCGCTCACGCTCCGTTCGCAATCCTTCAGGCAGCCTCCTCAGTGAAATTTCTCGCTACTCGGCTCTCGACGCGAGAGGGGAAGCGAATTCATGTCCTGGATCAAAAAGATTACTCGATTGACCCCCAAGACGCCTTGTTCTTGACTCTGCTTCACCTCAACTCGCGAACCTGTTGCCTGACGAATCCGAGGTCATTCTGATCGGCCGCGGTATCGGGGAGCAACCGAAGAACCTCCGTAGACTGCTCCGTCGTGTCGGTTGTTTTGCCGCGAGCGTGAAGGGCGGTGCCCAGATTATTGTGGGCACTGATATGAGCAGGGTCTAGACGGAGGGCGGTGCGGTACTCGGCGATCGCCCCGTTCTCGTCCCCTTTCGTCCAGAGGGCGTTCCCGAGGTTATAGTGAGCTTTGACATTGTTTGGATCCAAGCGGAGGGCGGCGCGATACTCGGCGATCGCCCCGTCCCCGTCCCCTTTCTTCCTCAGGACGACCCCGAGATTCGTGTGGGCGCTGACATGGCTGGGATCCAGACGGAGGGCAGTGCGGTACTCGACGATTGCCCCGTTCTCGTCCCCCGTGGTCCAGAGGGCGTTCCCGAGGTTATAGTGAGCTTTCACGTTGTTCGGATCGAGGCGGAGGGCGGTGCGGTACTCGGCGATTGCCCCGTCGAGATCTCCTTCCCGGTACAAGTCGCGCCCCTGTTTCACATGGGTTATGGCCTCGTCAGTGTTTTGCTGCAGCGACCCGAGGGTGCACCCCGTTGCTGTCACCCAGAGAATCACGAGCACTCGCGCGATGGTGGATCTCACGGCGGCCTCCCGGGCTCTACGTAGGGCCAAACCCACTGAGGGCACCCACGTAGCACGAGACCAAGCGGACCTCGCATTGTTGAGCGGGCATTTCTTGTGCCAGATGGGATGACAAGAAAATATTGGGCAAGGGCGGAGGGTTAGAGGTTATGGGCACGAAATGCACCGGTCGCAGTGGATTATAATTGGATCAGGGCAGTATCTAAGACGATCCACATTTGTGATGCCCAAAGACCCTGGAGAACGGAGCATGGCGGATTCGTGGTCATGCCGGGGAGGCCTCGAAAGACCCTATATTTGGGAACACGCCGCACCCATTGTTTTGAACTAGCCACCAATGTGTAAGTTCCTGTGTCCTCATGTTGTGCTGAGCTCTTCCTTAATTCAGCTCATTCCAGCTACTCCAGCCACAGTTCGGTTATTTTGCAAACCGTGCCTTCAATGGGCGAAGCCGAATGACCACCATGAGAGGGGGGGTTGGTGACGAGCCTATCGCCTTAAGGTGAAATATTGTTTGCAGGGATTTTAGGCAGAGACCGGGAGGAAGAGGAGCTGGGCTTCCCGCTCCTCAGGTGCAGATCGTCGTGTCGAACGAGTGCTGACAGGTCTTGGAACGACCGTCAGGCGCCCAGACACCCTTTGGAGCGTTGACATCGTGAACATACGTCGGGCGATACGAAGGAAGAGGCGTGAACCCAGGCTACGGCTGGTCCCTTTGCATCCTCTGCTGGTTGTTCACATAGTCCTGCCGATCCTGTGGGCTTGTCGCTCCACCGTACACGCTGGCATCAGGGGCAGAGAGAGGGCGTGATGGGGTGCTGTGATAGGTGTCGTTCCCATACTCGTCAACGCTGCCCATCTCATCGCCAGCATGGGCGAGAGAAGCGAAAAAGAACCAGGCTGCGTAGAAACAAGCGTAGAAGACCAGTCCCGCGTAGAAGCTGATCGAGATGACCCAGCGCGTCAGCGCCATCTGGTAGGAGCGTTGGTTCGTTGGTGTGTCGGAGTGGTCAGTGTGCATGGGATTCTGTGATCTCCTTCTTGATTCTACTAAGCACTCGTCACAATTGCCAAACGAGGTAGGTGAGGTGCTCCACTTTAGACATACTCAACGACTACACTTCGTACCGTGGAAGGCTCTGCTGGTTCCGCCCTGTCACATCCCGTTCGAGGTTGGATCGAGGCTATCCAGACTTGAGGCACGCCATATCGAGAGAGAAGCGGTACTTCACATCGGACTTTGACCTGCCCCCTGTAGTGACCAGCTACGTTGTGAATCCTCAGTTCGCCAGCCGGAGCGTTGTATGACGTGTAAAGACTCCTCCTCCATGCAGTGACGAAAGGTCTATCCCTAGTGCACTGTGTTCCGATTAAACAGAAAGGCTCGTTTATTCGGAACACACGGGCGCTTCCGCACAGACCGCACTGTTGATTAAAACAAACCGGATAGGCCGAAAGGGGAAGTGTGCTGGCCGCAGATGACTCAAATCTAAAAATGCAAATATCAAAATCTTAGTGCAACTTATTGTTCAATCGATGAAGACCTGGATCGACTCGTTCATCTGGACAAGCGCGGCACAATCTTTGCCCCCCACAAACGGCGATCCATCGCGACTCAGATCGAAGGCTTGGACAGCGCGCAAGAGGACTGCACCTGATGCAGGTCCGCCATAGCTTAATCTCTTACTTGAGCTATCTTGACGCTACGTTAGAACAATCGAGTTGACCGTTGGTTTCTGGAACCGCGAGGAGGGTAGAACGATGGCAGCCACAAATTACCAGACAGAACAGGATCAGAGAGGAATCGGGACATCCGCTAATGGAAACGATGTGGAATCGGCGATTCTGCACGTGGTGCACCAGCGAGAATCCTGCACACTCGATGTGTTGCTGCTCACGCTAACCGACTTTACCTCCAGTCAGGTGCTGATGAGTGTGGATCGTCTTAGTCGAGAGGGGAAGATAACGCTCCGGCGTCCGAAACGATTTGGCTATGTTCTCTCGACGCTGATGTCTGAAATTCACAGCGAGCATCGTCCTTAAGGAAGCCGGAGCATCGTGAAACATGCACGCGCGATCACCTCGGCAAGGTAGGCGTTGCGGTGATGCTCCTAATTATTTTGCCACCAGCCAGTGTGGATTATCAGAGAGGCTCTCTCCATGGACAAGTGGCGAGTCAGGATCATTGAGCCTGTTGTGCTCGTGACGGCCTTGGGCGTTGGCGGATGTCACAGCCTGTGGTCACTCGACGGATCAGCGACCTCGGTGAACAATGTCGAGTTCATGAGCTTGTGGAAGACGTATTCCCATTGTCAGGCGACTTCCGATCCCGACGAAATGCGCACGGACGCCGAACAATTAGACCGGGCGGTGGGGATGTTCACCCAGAAACATGAAGTACCTCCTGTTGCACCGGACTTCCTGCAAGCCCTCGTCTCGGAACCGCCGTCACGTTTGGCCGCTGATCCCAAAGCCATGGTGATGGCCTGTACTTTGTCCGCAGGTCAAACCGCTCAATCTTTGGGACGGCTTGCGGTCGCTGCAGAACTGTTTACCTCCATCATAAACACAAAACCGGAACCGGAATATGCCCACTATGTCCTACAAGCTAGCCGTGGGCTGAGGCAACTGGAAGAGAACACCCGGTTCGTCATGGAAACGAACGGACAGAATTCCAAGGTCTTTTCTCGATGATCGGATTCAGACGGGATGTTTCTGAAATGCCATGAGTTGAGCTGAGGCTCGATTGATGAACTCCGGGCGAACGACTGACGTTCAGACCTTCATGCAAGAAATGCAGGTGTTCGGAAGGGTTCTTGTGAAGGATCTGAGAGGCATGGTGTTACAAGGAAAGCTTATTGTATGCATCCAAGGCGGCCACCTTGTAACACTCCGCCAAGGTGGGATAATTGAAGACGGTTCGGAGAAAATAGTCCAACCCACTTCCTAGTTCGAGGACCGCTTGCCCAATGTGAATCAGTTCAGTCGCACCGGTCCCGATCACGTGGACACCAAGAAGCCGCCGATCGTCGCGATGGAAGAGGAGCTTGAGCAACCCGCTATCATCACCAAGGATCTGTCCTCGAGCAATCTCTCGGTACCGGGCAACGCCGGTTTCATAGGGGATTTTCTTCCGTGTCAGCTCGTGCTCGAGCGCACCAACCATCGCCATCTCGGGGATCGCATAGATACCGATGGGCAAGTAGGCCGATCCCAGCCCCGTGTCCACACCGAAGGCATACGAGGCCGCCTGCCTGCCTTGCCACGCAGACGACGAGGCCAGACTCGGATAGCCAATGACATCGCCTGCTGCAAAGATGTGAGGCACTTGGGTTCGGAACTGCTCATTCACGGTTAAACGCCCCCGATCGTCGGCTTTCAGTCCAGCCGCTTCGAGATTCAAGTGAGCGGTCGCTCCGATACGCCCTGCCGAAAAGAGCACCATATCGGTCATGATCCGTTTACCGGATTCGAGATGGATGCGCGCTCGCTTCATCGGCCCGTCAACGATCTCCAATCGTTCCACCGCTTCCCCCAGACGGAACGTGACGTTGCGGGCTCGCATCTGATGCATCAGCTCTTCAACGATTTCTTGATCAAGAAACTCCAAGAGATGCTCCCGCTTGTCTACAAGGGTCACCTCAATCTCGAGAGCCGCGAACATGGAGGCATACTCGAGCCCGATGATGCCACCTCCGACCACCGTCATGATCCGAGGCAGCCGCTTGAGTTGGATAATCTCATCGCTCGTCAGAATGGTTTCCCCATCCACAGAGACGCCCGGAGGCGGGGCAGGGACCGTCCCAACCGCAATCAGAATGTTCTCGGCAGTGAGGGTCCGGCAGCTGGCCTCTCTTCTCACAACTATTGTATGCGAGTCCATGAAAACCGCCTCTCCCTGGATGAGCTCAATCCCGTTGCGTCGGAGCTGGTCCGTGACAACGTCGATGTCGCGCCGGACGACCGTATTCACATCGTTGAGGAGTTGCTCGGCAAGAGTCTGGTTCGTGCCTTGAATCGCGGTCCGATGTGTTCGGCCAGCTGTGAACGGACTCACCTGGCTGGCATACGAGAGAACGGCTTCGCGGAATGTCTTGCTCGGGATGGTCCCGGTGTCAATGCAAGATCCCCCGACATAGTGTTTCTTCTCAATCACGGCCACCTGTCTTCCAACTTTGGCTGCCTGAACGGCAGCGCGCTGTCCGGCCGGCCCGCTCCCAATACACACGAGGTCGAAGTCAAATGGTTCGCTCATGATGCGCCCTCCAGTAGCGGTATTTGGGTCATCGTGTGCATGGCGAATCAATCTCTGTCATCGCCGCTGACGCACTTCGTCTATGGAATGTAGCGCAGCCCCGAGCATGCCGAACGGCATGGCAGCCTCGTCAAGGGGGGGAAAAGATATTTTAGGAGAACGTGTGAGTGAGGGGCAAGAGCCGTTTCTGAGCGGTCCGTTGGAACCAAGTATCTCCTTGGTCAAAAAGAACTGTTATTGGGCTATCTTGAGCTCCTGGAGTGCCACCAACCAGACCGAGCAAAGCTTTCTCGCTTTAGTCTAATCACTCAGAGATCCTTTCTCAGCCTGACCACCTTCCCATAGATCCGCGTTTCTTTGGTCAACGGTAGGTCGTGATACTTCCGATTGAGTGGGTGAAGGACGTACTGCCTCCCGAGTTGCTTGAGTTGTCGTACCATCGCGGCTCCCGAACGACCCCCCTGGTGTCCGACGACCACATAGTGGCCCGGTTTGGATTTGAGATCGGGATTGACGAAGATGATCTCCCCTTCACTAAAGAGTGGCTGCATCGAGGTGTCCTTCACCTTCACGGCGAAGGTGCGTTTTCCTGGAACGTCCGTGGCCTCAAGCATCACATCAGAGTGGACGACTCGAGGCAGCCTTTTATTGGTGACCACCCGATCAATCTGACTCCAAGAGAGCAATGGAACTTTCCGCATCTCGATGGTACTGGAGTGGTGGTCGTCTTCCGATAGTGTGACGTGGGTTGAGGGGAAGGGTACTTCGCCGGTCCGGAGGAAATCCACATCCATCCGAAAGTACGTCGCGAATTTCTTCCAGAGTGCAATATCCTTGGGGGTCTTGTCAGAAAGGATGTTGTCAATTGTTTCTCGTGAGACTCCAATGGCCGTCGCCAATTCTTCCTCCGTCAGACCTTCTCCTAACTCTCTATGAAGAAGACCTTTGAGATTCATACCCGTCCCTCCTCTGCTCGATCACGCGAAGGTGCAGCCCCTCTTCTGAGGTCCACTTTCATTGGTGTTTAGAACAGGCACAAGGATACGTCAAAACCCTAGGGAAATCGACTTCTTCGGACTTGAGTTGGATAAAGGCTTTTGGAGGCTTCCCAAAGAGCTACGATCAATCAGACAAGGAAACCCTGACACCTCTCTCTTTCAGCCAAGCCCCCTCGGCTGGAGATGATGGAAGGGGTCGGGGCTGCTGAAGACTGGCAGGCGGGTTGCGACGACTAAGCCGACGGGGGTGGTACAGGGGGAAACTCTGAACGCGGCCAGTCGTGCTGGGGTAACAGATTTTTCTGCAAAAATAGGTCAGGTCAGAGCTTCCCACCTGGATTCATGATGATCATCCCCACTGGCATTCTTCCTCGCCCTTGACCACTTATGGTTGTACCAGCTTCGGTGTGAGCCAGGCGCATTGCGTGGTAGGCCCGACTCTCATAGAGAATCTGGAACAGCTTACTGGCGCGAGGTTAGGGGGATCACACAGACATATTCAAGAGGCTTGCGACCCCTGTGGCATGCTGTTGACTGGCGTTTTTGGAAAATCCCTCCCAAGCATCCCTGTTCAAATATTACGGGAGCCACGACGGGTGGGACTCAACCAGCCGGCCTTCCTCTTTTCCATGACAACAGAATTTCCATCGGGGCCGGAGACGACAGCGATGTCGCAAGTCACATCTCTCAAGTGTGGAGGCTAAAGAACGGTGATCGCTCGACCTTCGACGGTGAGTGAAGACAGATAACAAACCGGCGGACTGATCGTTGCGAGATCAGTCTCGCCGGTCGCTTCTCGCAGCTCGACGCTTATCGTATAGGCATCGGTGTGATTTCCATCAGAGGAATATCGAGTTTCCATGGCGTGTGCGGCATTAACGGCGCTGGCTTCGCGTCAGTGGAGGCCACCAATACAGCCACCGCGCCACGCAACGCACCGGTCAAAGAGTGGGTGACCAGCGGGTAGGCGCCCGGCGACTCCACCACAACATCGAATGTCGCCGCGCTGCCAGGTCCCACCACATACGTCTGCACGCCGCTGAGCTTGTTTTCCGGATTGCCACTCTCATAGACATTGTCCCAAATCTCGCCGATCGCATGGAATGAGGAAAACTCGTTCGGCCCGGCATTGACGAAATAGATTCTGACCCGCTCGCCCGGCTTGGCCTCCAGCGCATGGCCGCCGGTTACGAAAGGATGGTATTTAAAGATCCCGCCATTAAAGACGATGTGATCGAACTTCCGATCAAACATGCTTTGCACGTCATCTGGATTTTTGAAGAGCTCGGATTGAACCAGGACATATTCCCGGTCCGCCTTTGGCCACGCCTTCGAGTTCTTCGGGTCAACGATGATTGCGCCGATCATGCCACGTGCCACATGCTGGATCATTGGCGGAGCCCCGCAATGGTAGAAAAACACGCCGGGCTTCTTGGCCACAAAGGTGTAGCTGATGGATTCATCGGCGGCGTTGATCGCCCGGTAGTTCTTCAAAAAGTCGATCTCAGCGGCGTGGAAGTCCATCGCGTGAGGATTTTTGTTCGTCGCCGGATTCGTCAGGGTGAATTTCACTGAATCACCCTCAGTGACCCGGACCACGGGCCCGGGGAACTGACCGTTAAAGGTCCACGCCTTATACGTTTCGCCGCCGCCGTCAATGACCACATCTGTCTCCACCGCCTTCATTGCGACCTCGTGGGTCTCTGCCCACGACGTCTGGACACCGGCCAAGAGGCCGCTCACAACCAGTAGAGAACTCCAGGCTCGCATTGAAACCCGCCACTTGGTTTGGTTCTTCATAAAGCCTCCGTGTAGGAAGATGGTGGTGAGAAGCAAGAGAGCTGATCCGAGGCAGGCAGATTAGAAGACACGTGGCAAGAAAAACAAGACCGACGTCATGTCTCGATCAGTTCGGTGCATAGGGGAACGGCTCAACCTGGGTCTTGGCCTCCTCGATCAGCGCAAGGAGGCGGTTGTCGTGCGCTGGCCGATCACGCCCACTGGTGACCAGCCTTGTCCCTGGCCGCTCCACGAGAATCGAGCCCGGTTCTCTTTTGATGCTGCCAGCCAATAATCAGCGTCATTGTCGCACTTTACCCTGGAGTCATACTGAGACGGAACGAGCGGCAGCGTGTCGGGTGTGGCGGTGTGGATATTCTGGAGCGCACCGGCAGGGATCACCCCAGACGGGTAGAGCGTTCTCAGCGCAAAGAATTCCATCTCGATCCGGTGATAACATTCGGCTTTCATCTTTTCGTATTTCGCTTCGAGTCGTTCGTCAGACATCGCACCGAACCAGGGATAGCCGACACAGTCGGTCAAAGTAGCAGCGGACGGTACGATCAAGGGAAGCAGGGGGCGTAAGAGTGTTTTCATGTTGATGGTTCCTATCAAGATGATTTGAGGTTACGACTACGAAGGAGCGGCTTGCCAATGAGCGACTATTTTCTGCTACGATTCCGTCTACAACTTTCCGTGGAATGGCTTCTAGAGCCGCTGTAGTGGCGCTATCCGGCTACGAACCCGTCACATCCCGTTGGGGACACCAGGAAACTAAGTAGGCTCGCCTAAACAGCGACGATTCTGACCGCTGGCAGCTTTTTAAAGTTCAGTCAAACGAGAAATCTGTTGAACCTTTTTCATTGTCGCGTGCTTAGGTTTTCTCGGTGCAGAAGACGGTGTTCTACGTCATGCCTACTGGATATGAGAAACCAGCCTTTCTCCTCTTCCATGCGCCGCTCATGACCCTCACAGAGATGACTCATTTACCATTTGTCGTTTGACGGATAAACCTGCCACGCCACAGCGCATAGATCGCCGGAATGACGAGCAACGTCAGCACTGTGGACGACACCATCCCGCCGATCATCGGCGCCGCGATGCGCTTCATCACATCGGCACCGGTGCCGTGGCTCCACATGATCGGTAGGAGACCGATGAGGATGGCAGAGGCAGTCATCATCTTGGGCCTGACTCGCTGTACCGCTCCTTCGATAATGGCCTCGCGAAGATCGCCCATCGAGCGGAGATGGCCCTCCCGCTGGCGCCGTTCATAGGCTTCGTCGAGAAAGATGATCATGATGACACCCGTCTCGGCCGCGACCCCGGCCAGCGCGATGATCCCCACCCACACCGCCACGCTCAGGTGATAATGAAGGAGATACAGGAATACAACCGCGCCCACGACCCCGAACGGCACCGACAGGAGCACGACCAGGCTTTTCGTCACTGATCTGAGATTCAGATAGAGCAGCACGAAAATCAGAAAGATCGTGACGGGCACCACGAGCTTCAGGCGAGCCTTAGCCCGTTCGAGGTACTGGAATTGTCCGCCCCAGGCAAGAGAGTATCCCGCCGGCAGGGTCACCCGCCCATGGATCAGTCGCTGGACCTCCTCCACATAGCCACCCAAATCCCGCCCTGCCACATCAACGAACACAATACCAGCAAGGGAGCCGTTTTCATCGCGAATCGCGGGGGGGCCGGTGGTCATGGTAATCCGAGCCAGTTGGGCAAGAGGGATCTTGGTCCCATTGGAGGTCTCCACCAGCACCCGCCGTAACGAGTCTGGGTTGTCCCGCAGTTCCCGTAAATAGCGGACGTTGACAGGATACCGCTCGCGCCCCTCAACCGTCTGGGTGATGTTCTTGCCCCCAATGGACGTTTCGATCACATCCTCGACATCCTCAACCGTCAGCCCATAGCGGGCGGCCTCCTCGCGATTGATGTGAAAATCGAGATAGTAGCCGCCA
>Ga0126373_10003892_pt1 | contig 11293 bp, 9 predicted proteins | sample PanSoiMetPlot_11_FD_92545 | JGI IMG/M metagenome (GOLD analysis project Ga0126373, IMG submission 92545) | Tropical forest soil microbial communities from Panama - MetaG Plot_11 | ecosystem: Environmental > Terrestrial > Soil > Tropical forest > Bulk soil | place: Panama | collected 2016-02-17
AAGAACACCTTATACTGGCCTGCCATGATATTGGCCAGCGGCACATGGGTGCTATGGACTGCTGCATCCAGTAGAAAAATGGACCCGGGATTTTGCGCATTCTCGGCCGTTTCACCCGCGAGCTGGATGAAATATTTCAAATCCGGGGTGAACAGATGTCCCATAAACATGAGACGCGCTCGCCGCAAATTAAACGTGCTCGCGTCGTTTGTTGTGCGTTGCGCGCGATAGTCGCCGAACACGCCGAGTAACTCCGGGTAGTTTTTCGCGTCACCGGGATTCCGCCAGGCGTCGTTCCGAAACCGTTGCGTAAACCGCATTTGGAGGAATCCACGGATCTTCAACAGAAAGGCATTGTCGTTCATTGAGAAATTAAATCCGCGGTCATACCACGCCTTAAACGTTGGTTGCAGTAGGTAGGCCCGCTTTTCAGATTCCGCGACGACACGATTGTATTCATCTTGCGTAATCGTGCCTTGCTGCACCGCTCGCTCGAGCAGGAGCCGAGTGGCTGGATCCATACTCTCGACAAAGATATACTGCCCATCTTTTTCAATCAGTCTCCCCGACTCGGTCGCGAATGCCAGGCATGAGGAGCAGAGCCATTCTGCCACAACGACCAGTAGTGCGAATCCCAACAGATGGCAGAACCGCGACACACGAATTCCACGTGGCATCGTGGCATGGTCATTCCCCCGGCCAATGTCTATGGTTGGTGTCGTAGCCATAACAATCATTGCCTCCCTCTCGGTTCTCACGGAGCATTAGGTGGACGAATCCGACGGACGTGGAGCGGCCGTGATTACGGACTCAGCGGGGCTGTTTTGAGGAAGTCACGGAATTGCAGGGCCCGCGCACCGGTCTGATCCGTGACCCAGAACCGTGCGGGCTCGAAGAACAGGAGGTACGTCTTGGGCTTTGGCGGCATTAACGGGTCGTTGGGATAATAGGTATCGCTGTGCCGGAGGGGGACCTCGTTATGAAAGTATTCGATGGTGAGATAGAGATAGGGCTCTCGGATCGCCACCCATCCGGCCGTGACGTTCCGTGTCTGGGCTCGATTCATCCCAGCCCCAAACAGCTGAAAGTGTGCGCGTTCTCCTGGCCCTGCCTGTTGAAGCGCGTCCACCAGATACGGGGACACCCAGACGAGCTCGTCTTCGCGAAAGACTGATTTGGGCGGGGCTTCTTCGGCAAACCATCGCAGCGGCAACCGCTGCTCCTCACGCAGCGAAAACGATCGGAGCATCGCCGTGACTTCCTCAGCCGTGAGCTGAACGGGATGGGTATATGTGACCGGCGCGGTTTCCTGTTGCAGCGTGACCGCCACGCGATAATCTTCATGCACGCTCTTGGTGGTGTAGGGCATCCGCGCACAGCCCGCGAACACGAGGCTGATCACGCCACACACCATCAGGGCACAGACGGTGACCTGCCGGAACCAACCGTGCTTCTTCATCGAACACCTCCTTTTTGTATGTGCCGCGACAAGAACGATTCATTATGAATGACATATAGTAAACTATACTTGACACTTAGACAAAAAAACCCGCGCGCCATTTCCCCGGAAGACTCTTGCCCTGACCATTTTCATAATTCGATATTCAGGTGCGCTCAGCGTGTGGGAGATACCCGGACTTCACTGCTCGGAATGCCATACCCGAGCTGCTTGATGATCGCTTCCGCGTCTTGGCTTCGAACAAATCCCAGGAATTCTTCACAGAGCGCGCGATTGGGGCAAAAACGTTCCATCGCCATCGAATGCGTCACTGGTCGGTCGAGCTTCTCGGGTGCCACTGCAACCACGCGAACGCGGCTCGCTTCTCGAACCGCATCAGGCCCAAAGACGATTGCGACATCGGCTTTCCCATTCAGCAAGTGATCCAGGACTCCTTTCGCATCGGTCGCAACGTCAAGACGCCCTTCCCAAGTCTTCGCTGCTCCCAGCGCACGAAGGAGCTCGTCTGTCTTCTCTCCGAGGACGGTTAACTTCGGATCGGCAACCGCGATCCGGATCTGAGCATCCTGCGCGATCGCTTCAAAGGAGGAGGGAGCCTCCACCAACGATTCCGGGACGACAAGGACCAAGGAAACGGTGGCATACGGAGTTCGAGACCCGGGCAGGATGTAGTACCTCCGCTCTAGACGCGTGATCAGTTCATCGCCACCGGGGGCTATGATATGAATGGGACCAGAGCCGATAAAATATTTCGTTCCGTCTCTATTCTGCATAGCAGCAATCATCTGTCGCAACTCCAAACCGGATCCATAATGGAGTTGGACGTTCACACCGGGATGTTTGGCCTCGAACGCTTGACCAAGCGCCTGTAACGGATCGGCCATGCTAGGCGAAGCGAGAATCACAAGCGGTTCATTCGCTGATAGAGAATCAACCGCTCCGACCATGAAGACCACAGCCGAGCATCCTACGGCTCGCACTACTTTGCACATTAGCTTTTTTGACATACATCTCCTTCAGGCTCGGTCCATCGGCAACGTGTGGACAGTCCCGGTTTCTCTCGTGTCATATCCTCCGAGTGCCTCGACTTCTCCCCTAAACTGGCGCGTCACGATGGTCTCAAAGAAACTTTGCAGTGCGGGATGCCCGGACACATAGGCTTTGGGGACAACAAGGTCGTAGCGAGCCTCCTGGAGTGGAACAAAGTCCAACCCATAATAGTTAGCAGCAAAACGCACCCCAACACCGACATCAACCTGGCCCTCAGAAATCAAACGCGCCACGTGAAAGTGCGACGACGCAATTCGGTCATACCCCTTCACGTGATGTGAGGCCACAGCGGCGTCAGACAATCTGTGATCGAGTAGAATCCGCGCCCCCGCACCAGCCTCCCGGTTGACGAACTGCACGTTGGCGCGCGCCAAGTCTGCGATCGTATGAATGCCCTTGGGATTGCTTGCCCGCACGATCAAACCTTCTTCCCACCGTGCGAACGTCACGATATTCACTTCGTACCCTTTGAGGTGCCGCTTGATGTACGGCAGATTCGACTCGCCCGACTTACTATCGACGATGTGGAGGCCGGCAATATGCACTTCCCCCCGCTTTAATGCTTCGAGTGCGGCTCCGCTTCCCATCGTCCATCCGATGACCGAAGCAGTATTTGTATGGCGCCGCAAATACTCGCCCGCGAGAAAGATGGCAGGATTGCATCCTGCGACCGCAATTTCCTGTTCGATCAACCGGCGATCTTTCAACAACTGCACCTTCACAGAGCGGGCGGGCTTGTCGCCTCTCAGGGTTGGATTTATGGCATCAGTAATCAAGCCGTCGGCTGAGATTGCATAGTTCAGCAGCTCGCCGAGGTGCGCGACGGGACGCACGATTAACCGATTTCCAACTTGAGCTACTTTGACTCGCGCATGATGGGCCGGAAGGCCGGTCGCCAATCCAGAGATCAACTCACCCTGAACCACTTCACCTGTGGAGATAAGGCTGAAGAGATCTTCCACACGACAATTCAGAACTCCCGCGAGACGGAGAGCCACGGCAGTCGTAGGAAGGTATTGATTGGCTTCGATCGCACAGACGGCTTGCCGCGTAATTCCTGACATGGCGGCAAGATCCGTCTGAGAGAGGCCTTTTGCATTTCGCAGTTCACGTAAACGGTTTTCAATATTGCTGGCAGGTTCCGCTTTGTGTTTTTCACCCATGGCGGATGTGTGAGATATCAAGTGTACACGATAAATGTCAAGTATTATGGAAATCGATGGAAGGAGTGTATATTGTTGATAAACTAAAGTAACTTAATTACAATTAATCACTGTCACCATCATCAGAATACTCATATTTATTCGCCATACAAAACCAACTCCATGAAAAAATTACGTTATTACCGCCTTCTGCTGGTTGTGCTTCTTTTATTTGCCGGCTCCCTCCAGATATATTTCCCTCTTAGCGCTCATTCCTTCGACTGGGTGCCGACTGATGAAGAGATCAAGAAATACCGCCAGAGTTGGAATCCTTTTTCCGAGGGCCCGCTTCTCATCCAGTCCGTCGATATTCATCCGCAGGGGCAACTCTCAGTCCGCCCTTTCTTCTTCTCTCAAGTCACTGAAAAAAGCTACGGGAATACACTGTCTTTTCCTACCGACGCGAAGGGCGGTCCAGTTCATACGTACGCTATTCAACCGCTCATCACCGCGGCCTACGGGCTGACCAATCACGTCGAACTCGGAGTCTCCACCTCCATGATTTCGTTTTGGACGAAAGACACTGAATCTGCAAATAAGGGGAAAGGTCCATGGACCACCGACACCGGCATGGGGGACACTTCGCTCATCATGAAATATCGACCGATCGTACAGGATCCGGACAGCGCGCGCCCCTCTGTGACGCTATATCAACAGATCGTCCTGCCCACCAGCCGATGGGTGACCGGCACGGAGCGCCCGCCCGGCGGATTTGCGCCTCTCGGTCGACTTCCGTCAACTAAATTTGGTGAATTGGGCTTCACAGAAGGCGTGACCTTCAGAAAGAATAGCAATCCCTTTCGAATCAGTGGCGGTGTCTATTACACCTATTCAGCCCCTGGGAGTAATGCTGGGCAGAATACCTATGTAGGGGACGTCATCAATACCCGATTGATCTTCGAGCATTTTCTCGACGACAAGAAAGGTCTCGCCTACAACCTCGAATTCGTCTCCGTCAGTACGGCCACCTGGCGAGCTGACGGTCACGCGATCAATAGCGGACCCCTCAACGGGTCGACCGTCATCGGAATCGAGCCGGCCATTCAGTTCAGATTTACCGACTCCCTTGTGGGCGCCGTCGGCGTGTTATTTACGGTCGCCGGCCAAAATGCCCAGGACGCGATTTATCCGAACTTCTCGATGCAATGGTATTGGAACAAAGGCGAAAAGGTCATCATGAGATAACTGGCAGGACTCGGTACGCTATGGTACGGTAGCCGCATGAACCGATCTCCGATGGGCTGGTTTCGCAATCTGTCAATCGGTCAGAAGTTTCTTGTCTCCTTCGGCGTGGTGCTGACCCTGTTGGCGCTGAGCCTCACAGCGCTCTTGTTTATCCCGCCCGCATCAATAGCTATGTCGATCGGCACAAGCGCATAACCGTCCCCACGATTGTGACCGCTGCCAACATGCAACGGGAGGTGTATGATCTGAAGCTGGTGCTGCACCTCCGAGTTCAACGCAACCCGCCTGGTTCATCCGAGGATGCCTTCAGCCAGCTGGACCGCCATAGCTCAGCCATCAAGGCCGCTCTTGACCTTTACAAGGGAACACATGCCGCTCGCACTCATCCCGTTTGTTCGGGATGTTGACGGATCACCTTCGTTTAGATTTGGTGGAGTAGGAGGATAGGGCCCTTACGGATATTGCCGTCTCGTTGGAGGAGCTGATCATAACTTGGAAGAGGGTTTTGGAAACGTCCACTCCCGTGCAACCGACGATGGATCAAACCGACCAGCTCGTGACTCGCATGATCACCGGCCTCAATCGACTCGTGGATGCCCATACTCAGATCGACATCGAAATGAAGCATGAGGGCAATCGTTTGCTTGGCCGCGCTCGTCTTATCGCGTTAATCCTCGCACTCATTTTGGCGCTGGTCATAGCCCCCACCTATGTTCTAGCTACCAGACACATTGCACATCCTCTCATGACGCTGGCCACGACCGCAGACCGCCTCGCCTATCTGGATTTGTCGGCCACCTCCGAGCCCTGGCTGAGTCGCGATGAGGTTGGCATCCTTGCTGCCTCACTCACATCGATGCTCTCCAGCCTGCGCGAGCGCGGCACCGCCCTGATGCGTAAGACTAAGGAGTTGGAGGCTTTCACCTATTCCATCGCACATGATTTGAAAGGGCCATTACGGGAAATCGAAGGCTTTTCCTCTTGATTGGAAAAACACGTTGTGGAGTCCGGTGACTCACAGGTCAAACATCACATCGACATCATCAGAAGATTCTCCCTCCGTTTCATGCACATGATCGATGCCTTGCTCAAATATTCCCGATTGGAGCAACAAGACCTGTCTCGAACTCAATTCAACCTGTTGGACATGATCAACCAGCTCGTGTGCGAACGACCTACGTCCCCAGATGGCATAACCCCGACGATCACAGTCGGCCTAACGTTCAGCCATCTCTACGGCAAGCCGGCTAGCATCCGCCAAGCCTTCACCAATCTGCTCGATAATGCGATCAAGTTCTCCCGTCACTGCCCTGCTCCGAAGATCCACATTAGCGGGCAGCAGGTGGAAACGGGGTGGATGATCTCGGATTGCGATAACGGTAGAGGCTTTGAGCTTGCGCAAGCAGACAAACTCTTCGGCCTTTTCGAGCGACTGCATCCGGCCAAAGAATATGAGGGCACCGGAGTCGGACCCGCGATTGTGAAAATGATGATGGAGAAGCATGGGGCAGAGGTCTGGACCGAATCATCTCCAGGCGAGGGCACCACGTTTTATCTGGCATTTCCTTATAGCCAAGAATTCATCAACGTTCAGCAATCAGCGAAAACACCGAGCTGACGACTGGGATCTGACCGCTGAACGCTAAGTCCATGCGCGCGCTTATCATCAACGACGAAGAATACGTCAGGCTAGTCTTGGAGCAGGCCCTCCGCGGGGAAGGTTGTGAGGTGACGGCGGCTAAAAACGGGCAAGCGGGGATTGACTTGCTCCAAACTGCACCGTTTGACTGCGTGATTACCGATCTTCGTACGCCGGGGCTTGATGGCCGCGCCGTGCTGAAGTGGGTCAAGGAACACCAGCCCAGCTTAGATGTGCTGATGCTAACCGGTCACGGCGACGTCAAAGACGCCATCGACGCCATGAAGCATGGCGCATGGGACTTTCTCGTCAAAGACACTCCGTTTGATGCTACTGTCGTCAAGGCAGCGTTGACCAAGCTAAAGACCGTGCGAGCCCTCAAACAGGAAAATCTTGCAGCACGGCACGGAGGATTCATGCGCGACCTCATCGTCGAAGGCACGAGTCCGACCTGGCGGAACTTGAGAGCCCAGATCGCTCAGGTCGCACCGGCCAGTGCACCCGTGCTGATTCAGGGAGAAACCGGCTCGGGCAAAGAACTTGTGGCTCGGCTGCTGCATGACTTGAGCCGGCGGGCCAGTGGACCGTTCATCGCGATCAACTGCGGTGCGGTGAGTCGGGAACTGCTGGAGAGTGAGCTGTTCGGACATGAGAAGGGGTCGTGCACCGGGGCGACGGCGGCCAAGCTCGGTCTCATCGCTGCCGCAGGGGGCGGCACACTGTTCCTCGACGAGATCGGGGAGATGGCCGGCCCGATGCAAGTGAGCCTGTTGCGGTTTCTCGATCGCGGCGAGTATCGCCCTATCGGTAGCACACATGAGCTGCATGCTGATGTGCGCATCGTCGGCGCAACAAATCAGGACCTTCAAGAACTGATTCTGCAAGGTCGCTTTCGCGACGATCTCCTCTATCGCCTTAACACCATCACCCTGGGTGTGCCTCCGCTCCGTGATCGAAAAGAGGACTTGCCTCGCCTGATCGACCACATTCTCCAAACTCTGCGCATCCCTGGGGCCACAAAACGAGTATTGTCCCCAGAGGCCATGCAACAACTCTTAGCCCATGGATGGCCCGGCAACATTCGCGAATTGCGTAACGTGATTGAGCGGATCGTGCTGATGAGCACTAATGCCGTCCCAATCACTCGCGAAGAAGTGGCTCAGGTATTGCCCCGGGGTCAAGGACCGCAGCAGGTGGGTGGTCTCACGCAACTGTCGCTAGACGAGATCGAGCGGCTCCACATCCAACGAGTTCTCGATGCGAGTGGATGGAACAAAACCCAAGCCGCGAAGACCCTCCAGATCGACTACAAAACTCTGCTCACCAAGCTAAAGAAGTACGGGGTACACGACTAGGCCTCGCGTGAGGTGTCCGTGTTTGGTTACGTTCCGTTCGCATTCCGGATGGTGATTACTTCACTTTCTGTGCTGATTCCGCATCAGGCAGCCGCGCAGAACGTCACTCCGGCCGATGTCCCAATTGTAGCACTCTCCACCTCGACACTCCTTTACGTGTCTGACTATTTTTCCTTCAGTGGTCAGGATAGCCAAGGTCACGTGGCATTCGCGTTGGATAATAATCGAGGCCGGGATGGTGACGCCTATCAAGCCGAACATTTCCTCGTACTCCATGATGAGAGGCAGGGCTGGGTGAGGCTGGCAGGTAACGGCCGATATGACAACACAAGAAAAGAGCTCAAGGCCATTCCTGACTCACCTTTTTTTCGGTTCCAAGGCTCGCCGCCAGCGGGCATGACAATCACCAGTGAGACCAATCAAATCACGCTCCGCACCGAACCGATCCCGGAGCGAACAAGGAACATACACAACGGAGCAGCCACCTGGATGGGTTCCGCGCCGGCGGTTCTCACCTGGAAGAACCGGACCATCCCTGGACACGTCATCTACGAATACGTCTTGATGCCGGACTTCAATCGCCTCACCCGCACCTATTGGGGTATGTGGAAGGAATTTCAGGGGCTGTACTTGGTCGCCGACACAACCGGCGATGTGTATGTCCACAGCCAGATGAGCGAGCGCATCGCGCCGTTAGTCGGCATGCTCGCGGGCTTCACTGCCTTCGACGGGCGGACAGAATCGATGAAGGATTTGAAAGTTGACACTCTTGAACGCCACCTTGCCTTTGGATTCTACCGTTGGCCGACCGCCTGGCGCATCTCCTGGACCGGACCGAAAGGGCCGGCCACCCTGACGCTGTTGCTATCCGATCGCAACGGCGTCGCCAATTGGATCATCGGCGGCTTCTCAATGGGCATCGTCCGCGGCGAATTAGACTATGCGAGTAAGAATTACCAGATTTATGGCCTTGCAGAATTGATTATTTAATTCCTGTTCACCCAGCTCGCCACAGCATCGGTTTCTCCTGCTGCTTCGCCTTCTCGATGTCCTGCCTATGCTGCCCCTCGGCAACGTCTTCCTTCCATTTCTTCGTCGCTTCACCGGCACGCGCCCCCCATGGGAAGGCTGACAACCATGACATAACGTTGAGTGTACAGTTCCGGCACAGCAGGACTTTGCTGGAATTCTCCGTTGACAGCGATATAGGAGGAGAGGCACCACTCGAGATCGTTATTCTCGTAATTCGGTAGAGGAGTCTGGACGATGTGGGCCTCGCGCCTCAGACATGACGAGATCGGATCGACCATGCCGCGAAGAGGGTGGGGTAAGATTGGACGACCCTGTTCATCCATCAACCACAGGAGGCTCGTGACTTAGTTGTCGTCCGCGGTGTCTTTCCCGCTCGTTTGCATAGCGCGCGTTTCTTTCCCATACTTCTCACGCAACGAGGACAGGAGCGTGCTCTTTGGAATGGCCTTTCCGGGGAAAAAATGGAACCGATTCACCCGCCAGACGACCTGCTTATTCGGCAGCAGCGTGACTTCCACGATCACTTGGTCGCTTTCCATCCCCTCCATGACGGCGTTCGAGCCTGATGAAAACGACAGGATTATTGGCTTGTCGATCGTCGGCAAATTGGTCGATTCCACCTGGACTTTATTTTTTGGCAATTGGGCCTGAAGTTTTGCATAGGCGTCCCGCACCGGCATGCCGAGTTGGATGCCGAGAATATCGGGCATTTCCGCGGCCACGTTAGCGGTGAGCAAGCCGACCATGATCACACTACTGAGAACGCCGAACATAAATTTCATTATCTCCTCACTTTCTCCCGGACTGGCACGGCCGCTGCAGGCATTTAAGGATGGGCAGTCCTCAGGCTCTTGGCATTTTCCTGCTGCAATTTTCTCGACATAGAACATTCGGCTCTACAGTGTGAAACTTACCCTCTGCATGTCGAACTACAGAGCCGGTCGGTTCTTCTGGGCAACTTCTTTTTCTTTGATCTCCCCCCATCTTTGCCGCCTGCATCAGTTATTGATTCGTCGCGTCTCTCGCGCTATGGCTGCCTCGCGACCATTGCAGGACGTTTGCATTCGTCAAAACTTCCGCCTGCTGCGTTTCTCGGGAGCGCGTCTCGCAGGCAAGTCATTTCACTCATGTCTCAATCACGTGGGGTTCTTTCGTTGGTGGTAAAGAGCCGCTAGTATCCAAGAGAGCGGGCAGGGCGGAATCTCGGCAGGCGGAGGGGCGTTCCGACCTTGCTCATCGCACTTAAGACCACGCTTTCATCACATTGGTGAATCGGCTAGCTACTGTATCGCACCCGTCGCGTGTTCACTTTGGAACTTCATTCCCGATCGATCTCAGCCGCAGCCGCGCCGAATTCTTTCCATGACCAGATTCTATTCTGATCCAATAATGTATTGGAGCCGACGTAGAGAGCGAAGAGATTCTGCTGGCGAGCCACTTTTTCAGACTTATTCTGAGAGTCGGCCTCGGCGAAGGGCTCGAGGCGATAGTCGAGCTCCCGCCAGCTTTCCGTTCGCAGGGAATACACTAGAACACCACGACGATCGACCAACCCGATCAGATCGTCGTAGACACTGCTGAGATACGCAAAGTTTTCTTCCGCACAGTCCGTCACGAATAAACAACTGAGGTCATGTCCAAGAAAAGGAGCGAGGCGCGGGGTTAATCCTGCGAGGCTTAACAGTGTAGGGACTAAGTCCACCTGGCTAGCCACGGTTAAAATTCGCCGAGGATTTAGCTCTTTCGAGAAGTGGAGAGACGGGTCTAACCACACATATAGCGGTGCCAGAAAATGCCCGACCTGCTTTTCATCTTTCGTCCGCCCGACGACTTCGTGTCGGCCATGATCTCCCAAGATCATAACGATGGTGTTCTTCAGGAGTCCCGCCCGGCGGCATTCCGCGAAAAACCGCTCCAATTCCTGATCAAAGTACCGGAGCGATGCCAGATAGCCGTCAGATTCTTGTCTCAGCGTGCGAATGACCTCGGTGTTTTCTGGTACAGTAAAGGGGTGATGCATGCCTAACGTGAGCGTGGTCAAGAAAAAGGGGCTACCGCGATCTTGCAGGACCGATAACCGCTCCCGAATCAAATTCAATAGGTCTCCATCTGAGATCCCGAGACTTGGGCCAAAGCCGATTCGTCTCGTACCTCCTGCAAAATCGTGCATATCGAACAATTGGTGAAATCCATTTCTGGTCGCGAACAGCTGGAGACGATTGAGATCGCGATCTTCACCGGTGACCAGTTCATTGCGATAGCCGTGGTTCCGTAACAGTGTCGGGAGACAGGCATAATCATAGGCGTACCTGGTTTTCATGGCTGCCTGCCCCTGACGGGGGTAGTAGGAGCAGAATGAAGCGAACAATCC
>Ga0126373_10003893_pt1 | contig 11292 bp, 9 predicted proteins | sample PanSoiMetPlot_11_FD_92545 | JGI IMG/M metagenome (GOLD analysis project Ga0126373, IMG submission 92545) | Tropical forest soil microbial communities from Panama - MetaG Plot_11 | ecosystem: Environmental > Terrestrial > Soil > Tropical forest > Bulk soil | place: Panama | collected 2016-02-17
AGGGTCGTCGCGCCAATACAATGTAATTCGCCGCGCGCGAGCATCGGCTTGAGGAGATTCGATGCGTCCATCGCCCCCTCGGCCGCGCCCGCGCCGACGACCGTATGCAACTCGTCAATGAACAGAATGATCTCGCCGGAGGCCTGCTGAACCTCCTTGAGAACCGCCTTCAGCCGCTCTTCGAATTCGCCGCGAAATTTGGCGCCCGCGATCAACGCGCCCATGTCGAGCGTTACCACGCGCCGGTTCTTGAGCCCCTCGGGAACGTCGCCGCGCACGATGCGCTGGGCGAGGCCCTCGACGATCGCGGTCTTGCCGACGCCCGGTTCGCCGATCAGAACCGGATTGTTCTTGGTACGCCGCGAAAGGACCTGGATAACACGGCGGATCTCCTCATCACGTCCGATGACCGGATCGACCTTGCCTTGCGCGGCGAGCTTGGTAAGGTCGCGCCCATACTTCTCCAGCGATTGATAAGTCGCTTCGGGATTGGCCGACGTCACACGCTGGTTCCCCCGCACCTCGCGCAGCTTGCTCATCAGTTTGTCATGAGTCAGGCCGGCTTCGCGCAGAATCTTTGCGGCCGCACCCGGTTCATCGAGAATCGCGATTAGGGCATGCTCGATGGAGATGTATTCATCCTTGAGCTTGCCGGCTTCCTGTTCCGCGCGCGCGAGCACGCGTCCGAGGCGCTGGGTCGCATAAACTTGAGCGGTGTCGCCCCCGGCCCCCGTGACCTGTGGGATCTTCTTAAGCTCCGCGTCGAGCTTCTTTAGGACGGCGGGCCTGTCCACGCCGGTCAGCGTGAGGATCGAAGAGGCCAATCCGTCGTTATCCTGAAGCAACGCGGCCAAGAGATGCTCTACGTCAACCGCCTGATTGTGCGCGCTGAGCGCAGCATTCTGCGCGCTGCCGAGAGCCTCCTGCAGTTTTTCGGTGAATCGGTTAGCGTTCATGTGCTGATGCTCCCGCCAATTTAACCATTAAATTGTTACCGGCAAGCAAACCCTGCTGGAGCTCGGTCATTCCCCGCGTGGCTAGGACGCGCCGCCGAGCTCGCGCGCGCGAGTCTCCACCGGGTCCTAAGCCTCGTCGGAGGAGATCCCCCCGCGTTTCAGGTGCCCGACGGGCCCTCGACCTCCTAGAGTTCTCAGTTTACACCCCGGCGCACAATTCTTTCACTGCTTCACGACTCCGCACGCGCCATATGGGCTCTTTCCAGTTCCTTGGCATTAGCTGTCCTATTCTCGATTTGCTAAGAAGTCGTTGGGATTTCTGAGGAGAATGAAGCCATGCGCCTGTCCATGACCATCAACGGCGAGCGTCGCGAAGACGATGTCGATCCGCGCACTCTGCTGGTGCATTACATCCGCGATGTCGCGGGTTTGACCGGCACCCATGTTGGTTGCGAGACCTCACTGTGCGGTGCCTGCACGATTCATCTTGACGGCCAGGCCGTGAAGTCCTGCACGATCCTCGCGGTTCAGGCCGAGGGCGCAAACCTCACTACCATTGAAGGTCTGGGCACCGAAGGCGGGCTGCATCCCCTGCAGGAAGGTTTCTGGGAAGAGCATGGCCTCCAATGCGGCTACTGCACGCCGGGGATGATCATGGCCTCGGCCGAACTTCTCAAGCGCACGCAAAACCCGTCCGAGGCCGAGATCCGCGAAGCACTCGAAGGCAATCTCTGCCGCTGTACGGGCTACCAGCACATCATCAACGCGATTCAGCACGCCGCCGCCAAGCTGCGCACCCGCAAGGCCGCCTGAGCGAGGACCAGAACGATGGCCGTGATTCCCAAATTTGTTGGCGAACGGATCAAGCGCCGCGAGGATCCGCGGCTGATTACCGGGACCGGGGTCTACGTGGACGATGTCAGGCTCCCCGGCATGCTGACCGCCGCCGTGCTGCGTAGTCCGCACGCGCATGCCAAAATTAATTCGATTGACTTAAGCAGGGCCTGCGCGTTGAAAGGCGTCGCCTGCGTCCTTTCGGGCGATGACTTGAAAAACAAAATCGGTCCGGTCCCTTGCGTAGCGCCAGCCGACCACGTGCCGTTTCACCCGGTACTCGCCCAGGGGAAAGTCCGCTTCGTCGGCGAGGCGGTTGCGGTCGCGGTCGCCCCCACGCCCTACCTGGCGCAGGATGCAATTGATCTGATCGAGGTCGACTACGACCCGCTCGATGCGGTCGTCGACCCGGAAAAAGCACTCGCAGCGGGAGCGGCGGTTCTGCACGAGGAATTCGGCACCAACTCGGTCACGTTCGCTTCAGTGCCCAACCCGGCCGTCGACCAGGCGATGCGCAGTGCCGACAAGGTGATCAAGTTCCGTTTGCTCAATCAGCGACTGGCGCCGATTCCGATGGAACCGCGCGGCGCGGTCGCGAAATGGGATCCCGGGTACAAGCAGCTTACCTTGTGGTCATCGACGCAGATTCCGCATCTGCTGCGTTCGCAACTCGCCGAGATGCTCAAGCTCGGGGAGCACGACATTCGGGTGATCGCGCCGGAAGTCGGGGGCGGTTTCGGCTGTAAGCTGAACGTCTATGCCGAGGAAGCGCTGGTCGCACATCTCTCCATGACGCTCCGCCGGCCGGTGAAATGGATCGAACGACGGCGCGAAAATTTCGCCGGCACCACCCACGGCCGCGACCAGATCACCGACCTCGAAGTCGCGGCACTGAAGGACGGCACCGTGACCGCCATGAAGGCACACTTCATCTGCGACATGGGCGCCTACCTGCAGTTGCTGACACCCGCGATTCCCGGCTTCTCCGGTATCATGATGACCGGGTGTTACAAGGTTCCGCTGTTGTCGTTCGATCAGCAGATGGTCTTCACCAACAAGATGGCTACCGACGCCTATCGGGGGGCCGGACGCCCGGAAGCCTGTTATATCGCCGAGCGCACCATGGACCTGGTCGCCGCAGAGTTCGGGCTCGACCCGGCCGAGGTGCGCAAAAAGAACTTCATCCCCAAAGAGGCCTTCCCCGCGCCGACCGCCGGAGGGCTCGTCTACGACTCGGGTGACTACGTCCTTTCCCTCAACAAGGCACTGGCGGCCGTCGACTATCCAAAAGTTCGCGCGGAGCAGGAGCAGGCACGCAAGCAGGGCCGCTACATCGGAATCGGCATCGCGTCGTATGTAGAGATCTGTGGACTCGGTCCCTCCGCGCTGTTACCGCCCAAGCTCAAGGGCGGGGGGTGGGAAAGTTCGACCGTCAGGATCGAGCCGGACTGCAAGGTGACGGTGCTCACCGGGGTGTCGCCGCACGGCCAGGGACAGGAAACCACCTTTGCGCAATTGGTTGCCGACGAGTTCGGTATCGACATCGACGACGTGAAAGTGCTGCACGGTGATACTGCCGTGGTGCCGTACGGGATCGGCACCTTCGGCAGCCGCGGCACCACGGTCGGCGGGCCGGCGCTGATCATGTCGGTCACCAAGCTGCAGGACAAGATGAAAAAGATTGCCTCCACCATGATGGAGGTGCCGCCCGACCAGCTGACCTTCACCAACCGCACCGTCGCGCTCGCCGCGGATCCATCCCGTTCAATTCCGCTCCAGCAGGTGGTTGAAGCCGCGTACGGCTACAAGCAGCCGATTCCCGGAGTGGAGCCCGCCCTCGACGCGACCAGTTTCTATGAGCCGCAAAACTGCACCTTTCCCTTCGGCACCCACATCGCGGTCGTCGAAGTCGACCCGGAAACCGGGGTCGTCACGTTCCTGCGCTACGTGGCGGTGGATGATTGCGGCAAGATTCTGAGCCCACTCCTGGTCGAGGGACAGGTTCACGGCGGAATCGCACAGGGAATCGCCCAGGCGTTGTATGAGGAAGTGGTCTACGACGAGGGTGGGCAGCTCCTGACCGCGACCCTCATGGACTATGCGGTGCCCAAGGCGCACATGCTGCCACGCTTTGAACTGTCGGCGACGGTGACCCCGTCGCCGGTCAACGTGCTCGGCGTCAAGGGTGTAGGCGAAGCCGGCACCATCGGCTCCACGCCGTGCGTGGTCAGCGCGGTCCTCGACGCGCTTAAGCCCTTTGGCATCCGGCATATCGACATGCCGCTCAAACCCGAAAAAGTGTGGCGCGCGATACGCGACGCCCAGCAGAAAGGCTGACACGATGTTTCCCGCATCGTTCGAATATCACCGCGCCGCATCGGTTAAAGAGGCGCTCTCGATGCTCCAGCAGTACGGCGAAGAGGGAAAAATTCTTGCCGGCGGACACAGCCTGATCCCACTCATGAAGCTGCGCCTGGCGCAGCCTGGCCATCTGGTCGATATCGGCGGGATTCGGGAATTGGCTTCGATTCGGGAGGAAGGTGGCCGGATCGTGGTTGGCGGCCTGGTGACCCATCACGCGGTTGAAGCGTCCGCCGTGGTGCGCGCGAAACTCGGGATGCTCGCCGAGTGCGCGTCGGTCATCGGCGATGTGCAGGTGAGAAATCGCGGAACCCTTGGAGGATCGCTGGCGCACGCCGATCCGGCCGCGGACTATCCGGCCGCAGTGCTCGCGCTGGAGGCGGAAATCAAGATCGAAGGCGCCGGTGGCTCGCGCGTGGTCAAAGCGGACGAGTTCTTTGTGGATTTGATGACCACCGCGGTGATGCAGGGCGAGCTGCTCACCGAGGTCGCCTTCGTCCCGGTTCCGCCCGGGACCGGGTGCACCTATGTAAAGCATCGCCAGCCGGCATCGGGATTCGCGATGGTTGGGGTGGCTGCGCTGGTGAGGCTCGACCAGCAGGGTAATTGCGATCGCGTGCGGGTGGGTATTACGGGACTGGGGCCAAAACCGTTTCGCGCCAAGGCGGTCGAGAGCGCCCTGCAAGGCAAGGCACCGCCGCAGGCGATCGGAGCGGCCGCCACGCACGCGGCCGAGGGCATCGACGCGCTCTCGGACCTGCACGCCTCGGCAGAATTCCGTGCCGAGCTTGCGCGCGTGTACACGCGTCGCGCCCTGGAAAGCGCCGTTTCCCGCGCTCAGCCCTAGCCTCGGAGCGCAACCGTTAGCCTGGTCCTCTTCCGTCCGCAGGCAAAGATCAGGGGTTGGGTTCACCACGCTTTCACCATGAAACTATCCGGCGAGCAAATTCTTCCCGCGCCCCGCGAACGAGTGTGGGACCTGTTCAACAACCCCGAGCGCCTCTCCCGGCTTATTCCCGGATGCGAGAAGCTCGACGTGCTCGGACCCGACGAGTACGGCGGCACACTCAATGTCGGGATTGCCTCTGTCAAAGGCGTCTATTCTGGGAAGCTGAGACTGGAAGACAAGCGCGCGCCCGAGCACTACAAGATGGTAGTCGACGACAAGGGCAAACAGGGTTTCATGCGCGGCTCCGGAACCCTGGATCTCGAAGCCCGCGAGAGAAATTCCACGGTCGTAAGGTACGCAGGCGACGTACAGGTGGGCGGTCCGCTGGTCCAGGTCGGGCAGCGCGTAATCGAGAGCGCCGCAAAAATGATGCTGGGACAGTTCTTCGCCGCGGCCGCCGCAGAACTGAAGGCAGAAGCGTCGGGAACCGTTGCGCGGCAGGGGCTTCTGATTAATTTCTGGCGGTGGATCCTGCGCTCGCTCTTCGGCCGCAGCTGACTAGCGCCCAGTTGCCGAATCGGGCTGCCGCCGCTATCGCCGCGGCGCCTCCCTCAACGGCGCGTCACGCGCCGGCGATGGTCATCTCTGCGATCTTCAGGGTCGGTGATACTACCGAGGAGCGCCAGTGAAGATCGTTCCCGATCATCTCGATGTTCAAAAACATCTCCTTCAGGTTGCCGGCGATCGTGATCTCCTGCACGGGGTAAGTGAGCGTGCCGTCTTCGATCCAGAGTCCCCCGGCGCCGCGCGAATAGTCGCCGGTGACCATATTGATGCCGAAACCGATCATCTCGGTAACGTAGAGGCCTTTCTGCACCGAGCCGATGACCTGCTCCGGAGTGTACTGGCCGGGCTCAAGATACAGGTTGGTCGTCGATACGGATGGTGGTCCTCCAACCGAGCGCGATGCGTTCCCGGTCGGCGCCAACTTTAGCTTGCGCGCCGAGTAGCAGTCGAGGAGATAGGTCCTGAGAATCCCCCGCTCCACCAGGTGCTGCCTGCGTGGAGAGTCCCTCGCCGTCAAACGGTTTGGAACCCAGCGCGCCGGGCATGGTGCCATCGTCGACAATCGTGACGCCCGGCGCCGCCACCTGCCCACCCAGACGATCGATGAGAAAAGAAGTCCCCTTGTAGAGAGCGGGTCCCGAGGCGGCCCCGGCCAGGGTCCGAATCAGGCCCGCGGCCATCTCCGGATCGAATACGACCGGTACCCTGGTGGTCTTTACCTTCCGCGCGCCAAGCCGGCGTACCGCGCGCGCCGCGGCAGTCTTGCCAACCGCCTCTGCATCTTCGAGCTTGTCGAATTTTCGATTGGTCGTGTACCAGTACCCGTGCTGCATCGTCTCGCTGTCTTGCGCGATGGGCTGCACCACCAGGCTGAACGAGGATCCCTGGTATTCGCCACAGAATCCCTGGCTGTTGACCAACATGATCTGGTAGCGACCCGAATCGAATTCGGCGCCTTCGGAATTCCTGATACGCGAATCGGCCCCCAGCGCGGCTTTCTCCGCCGCGCGCGCGATTTGCAGCGCCCGATCAGCGTCAATAATCCCGCACTCAGGATCGCTGAGACCGAGTTCCGGAAAGCTCCCGGGATGCAGCCCGGGATCGGGCAGACCCGACCACGGATCCGCCGCGGTAAGACGGGCGAGGGTGACTGTGTCGGCAATGAAATCTGCGATCGAGCTGCGCTCCATCTCGGCGGTGGAGGCGGTTGCGGAGGACTGCCCGACGAACACGCGCATCCCCAGCCGACGCTCGCGCGAACTGGTGAGTTTTTCGGTCTCTCCGAGCCTCACGCCGGCCGCGAGCGACTCACCGGAGGAAAACAGAATCTCCGCGGCAGTAGCGCCCTTCTTTTTGGCTTCCCCGAGCGCCCACTCCGCCATTGCAGTGTCGAAACTTGCCATAGCTCTTGCTCAGGCGCGGGTTCCACCGACAGTCAATCCGTCAACCCGAATGGTCGGAAGTCCCACCCCGACCGGGACGGACTGCCCATCCTTGCCGCAGGTGCCAATACCCGAGTCGAGTGCCAGGTCATTACCGACCATCGAAACACGGGTGAGAACGTCGGGTCCATTGCCGATCAGCGTGGCGCCTTTTACGGGTCGGGTTACGCGTCCGTCTTCGATCAGGTAGGCCTCGCTGGCCGAGAACACAAACTTGCCGTTGGTGATATCGACCTGACCGCCGCCGAAGCTGACTGCGTAGAGGCCCTGCTTCACCGACTTGATGATTTCCTCGGGGGTTGATTCGCCCGCGAGCATAAAGGTGTTGGTCATGCGCGGCATGGGAGCATAGGCAAAACTCTCGCGGCGGCCGTTGCCGGTCGGTTTCATCTTCATGAGCCGCGCATTGAGGCGGTCCTGGAGGTACCCGCGCAGAATGCCCTTCTCGATGAGCACGGTGCGCGAGGTGGGGGTGCCTTCATCATCTACATTCAGGCTCCCGCGGCGCAGCGGGATGGTGCCGTCGTCGACCACCGTGCACAGTTCGCTCGCAACCTTCTGTCCGATGCGTCCCGAAAACGCGGATACCGCCTTGCGGTTGAAGTCGCCTTCCAAGCCGTGGCCAATCGCCTCGTGCAGCAGAATTCCCGGCCATCCGGGGCCGAGCACCACCACCATCTCGCCCGCAGGCGCCTCGTCAGCATCGAGATTCACGATCGCCTGGCGCGCCGCTTCCAGCGCGTACTGGCGCCATCGCTCGGCCTCCAAAAAGTATTCGTATTCAACTCGGCCGCCGCCCCCGAAGGTGCCGATCTGCCGACCACCTTTTCCGTCCTCCGCAACGACCGACACGTTCAGGCGACAGAGCGGCTGCACATCGGCCGCAATCGTGCCCTCGCTGGTCGCGACCATCACGATCTTGCGTTCGGCGGCAATCGACGCGATCACATTTTTGACGCGCGGATCGTGGGCGCGAGCAGCCCGGTCGATGTCCTCGAGCAGCCGGGCGCGCTTCTCCAACGGAATCTCGAGCGGCGTCGTCTCAATATCGTACAGTGCGTGGCGCGATACCGGAGTTCCGATCTGCAAGGCCGGTACTTCGGCGTGTTGATCGGCGATGGCGCGGGCTGCCTCGGCCGCCAGTTGCATCCGATCGATGGTTACCTCGTCGGAGTAGGCATACCCGGTACGGTCCTCCGCGTTGACGCGAACGCCGACCCCATGGCTTACGCTCTTGGCCGTATGATTGACCATCGACTCTTCGAGTCCGAGCGCCTCCGAATTCTTGTACTCGAAATAAAGGTCGGCATGATCCGCTTTGCGTTCCAAAGCGGTGCCGAGGATGCGTTCGAGGGCACGTTCACTCATTCCGAAGCGGTCGCCAAAGAACCTTTCGGGGTGTGCCAATTCCTTCGACATCTTGTGTGTTCCTCGTGGCTCTAGGGTATCAGACCCGCGCCAGCGTCAGAAGTTGAACGACGATGTCACTTTGGTCGGTGATCAGATCGAGGGGTTTCTGCGCAAGGAGCCCGCGGGCTGCTGGCCGCACTTGAGCCCGAAATAGCGACTCTCTCGCACGGATCGCAAACGCGTGGTTTTTTTACAGTTCGCAGACCTACTCCCGGTGGTCTGGTCCGGGCTGACCCGTTTATCGAAGGGCGGGCTGGCCGGTGCCCCCAACCATCTCATGATCCTCATCAGAGAGGGAACGTGTGGACAGACTGAGGCGCCGACCCGGACCCTCGGAGGCGCGACTTACCTCCCCCACAGCGGCCGCCCACGTGGGTCCAAGCGCGCGGCGCCTGCGCATCGAGGGGCCGTATGCAGCGCCTCCAGGCTGAAATCACCGGACAATCCACCAGGACTCTTTCGGTCACGAGGATTTATTGCGCGGGCTTCCCGGCACTCTGCCAGGCTAGCCCGCTGCCGCGCGTTGCTGGCGCTCCGAAGATTGTCCCCCGGTTTTTTTGGCCGCCCGCTTGCGCGGCTTCTTGCCTTTGGTTTGTTCTTCGGCGCCGGTGAACTCGATGATCGAGAGTGGAGCTGCATCCCCGCGACGGAAGCCGAACTTCACGACCCGGGTGTAACCTCCGTTGCGATCCTTGAAGCGGGGCGCGATCTCATTGAACAGTTTCTGCACCGCTTCGTGCGACTGAACGAACGCGAACACGTGTCGGCGCGCGGCCAGATCATTCTGCTTGCCCAGCGTAACCATGCGGTCCGCGACCCGACGCAGTTCCTTGGCCTTCGCGTCGGTGGTGCGGATTCGTCCGTGCCGAATCAGCGCCAGCACGAGATTCTTGAACAACGCCTTCCGATGCGCGGAAGTGCGATTCAGCTTTCGACCCTGATTCAGATGACGCATCGCCCTACTCCAGTCCGCCGGTCGCGTTCATCTACGCCGACTCGCGCCGCTCCTGTTCTTCCCACATCCGATCGAGTTCGTTTCGGGGCGGCAGGTTTTCCAGGCGCATTCCGAGTCCCAGGCTCATGTCGCCCAGGACTTCCTTGATCTCGTTCAACGATTTGCGGCCGAAGTTCTTGATCTTGAGCATGTCCTGCTCGGTACGCTGAACCAGTTCGCCAATGTATTTGATATCGGCATTCTGAAGTCCGTTGAACGCCCGCACCGAGATGGGGAGTCCCTCGACCGGGCGGTAAAGCAGCTCGTTGAGGGTCGGCCGCGCCTCCGTGCCTTCGACGGCCGCCGGCGCTTCGACTTCCTCCTCGACCCCGGCGAAGATCGACATCTGATCGCGGATCACGCGTGAGGCGTAGGTGAGCCCGTCGCGCGGTCCGATCGAGCCGTCGGTCCAGACCTCCAGCGCCAGCCGATCGTAGTCGGTACGCTGGCCGACACGCGCATTGGTTACCGTAAAATTTACTTTCTTGATTGGTGAATAGATCGCGTCGATGCGGACCGTGCCGATTGGCTCCTCTTCTTCGCCGCGCTCGGCCGGAACATAACCGCGCCCGCGCTTGATGATGAGTTCCATGTCGAGCTCGGCACCCTTGTCAAGAGTCGCGATATGCTGATCCGGGGTGAGGATCTCCAGGCTCGGGCCGCCCGTAATATCGCGCGCGGTCACCACCGCCTCACCCTTGACCTTCAGGGAAGCGGTGATTTGCTCTCCTTCATGGAGACGCACACGTACCTCTTTCAGGTTGAGGATGATATCGGTGACGTCTTCCTTGATTCCCGGCAGGGTGGAAAACTCGTGCAACACCCCTTTGATGCGCACCCCCGTGATCGCGTATCCCGGGAGCGAGGAGAGCAGCACCCGGCGCAGCGCGTTGCCGACGGTAATGCCATAACCGCGCTCGAGTGGTTCGGCGTAGAATTTCCCGTACTGCGGAGTTAGTTCCTTTTCTTCGAAGTCGACCGTTTTGGGTTTGATCAGATCTCGCCAATCGTTCTGCATAGTCACCTGTTTTGAGAGCTCTTCAAACTTCGCCGCAGACGGGTCCACCACGGACCCCGCAGGCAGCTCATTGCCTCCCGTCTATCGCGAGTAGTGCTCGACGATTAATTTTTCGCTGATCGGCATCGTGAGGTCGGCGCGCACGGGCAGGGCCTTGAAGGTCCCGCGAAACTGCTCACGCTCCAGCGCGAGCCACGGCGGCACCCCACGACGCTGCGCCATCTCGATCGCCTCGACAATCACTTTCTTCTGCCGGCTTTTCTCGTTGATGATGATCACGTCGCCGACTTCGAGCAGATAAGACGGAACCGTGACCACCTTGCCATTGACCTGAAAGAAGCCGTGCCGTGCAAGCTGGCGTCCCTGCGCCAGCGAGCTGGCGAACCCGAGCTTGTACACGACGTTGTCAAGCCGCCGCTCAAGCAGCGCGAGCAGATTCTCACCGGTAATGCCCGGCATCCGCTCGGCAAGCTCAAAATAGTGCGCGAACTGCTTTTCCAGCAGCCCGTAGATGCGCTTGACCTTCTGTTTTTCGCGCAAGCGGATCGCAAATTCGGAGAATCGCGTGCGCGACTGCCCGTGTGCACCGGGCGGATAGTTGCGTCGCTCGATCGCGCACTTGTCGCTGAAACAGCGCTCACCCTTTAAAAACAGCTTCAGCCCTTCACGCCGACAGAGCCGGCATACTGGTCCGAGGTTTCTTGCCACTGGAGATCCCTTCCTGCTCGTCAGACTCGGCGCCGCTTCGGCGGACGGCATCCGTTGTGGGGAATCGGGGTAACGTCCTTGATCGAAATCACTCCGAGTCCGGCGGCCTGCAG
>Ga0126373_10003895_pt1 | contig 11291 bp, 9 predicted proteins | sample PanSoiMetPlot_11_FD_92545 | JGI IMG/M metagenome (GOLD analysis project Ga0126373, IMG submission 92545) | Tropical forest soil microbial communities from Panama - MetaG Plot_11 | ecosystem: Environmental > Terrestrial > Soil > Tropical forest > Bulk soil | place: Panama | collected 2016-02-17
CGATCCAGGGCTTGGCGGGGAAACCTGCCGGGAGAAGATATTTGGGCGCGTCGTCGTCCGGGGGCTTCGCTGTCACTTCTCCGTTGACGATATAGAACACGCGGGCAACGCCGTAGTTGGGATCGTTCGGAAAAGGGAGGACTATGGCGCCACGGATTTTGTAGCGTCGTACCCTGCGCGCCTTGAAGGCTGTAAGAAACTCGTCGGGTTCGAGCCAGCGGAGGTCATAGAAACGTATGGAACGTTTCGACCATGCGCGGGGAAGGAGATACGTTAGGGTGAACTCGGTGGCGGCTTCTGCCGCAAGGAGCGGAACGCCGCGTGCTGTCATCGGTCTCGGTTTCACCGGGTCTCGCCCCCGATGCTCCCGACGAGCCCCACTGTTTTGCCGGATACGTGCCGCATTCCTGCTCCTCAAGCGCGCTCACGCGGTGCGACGGCGTGAGCGGCCTACGCCAGTTGGACTCTGTGAGCGTCGAGTCGTAGAGGAGCTATGCACGGGCGGATTGCCCGCGCGGCGGTCACCACGATCCACTCGCCGCTCGGCGAGCCAAGCGTCAAGGTCGCGCATGTCGTAGCGAACGGTCCGCCCGAGTTTCATCCAGGCGGGTCCGGGAGTCCGATTGCCAACATGGCCTCGGCAGCGGTCCATGCGCAGGAATGCCGGGCTCATGCCGATATAGACGGCGGCCTCGGCCTCCGTGAGGAGAGTAGGACGGTCGATCATGTATGCCCTCCGGCAGCTACTGGCTGCGGTTAAGGCATACTCAAGCCGAGGGTACCGGTAGCGGCGCTAACAGTACCCGGTCATGGTTTCAGAGGTGGCTCGGTTTTTTCGGACACGAGGATAAGTGGACGGACTGCTGTACATTCCCCCTGTGGGAGGAGCAGATCCGATGCGAAGACCGAGACGAAACCATGCGCCCGCATTCAAGGCCCGGGTAGCGCTTGAGGCGCTGAAGGGCGAGAAGACCGTGGCCGAGATTGCCAAGCAGTTTGACGTGCATCCGCACCAGGTAACCGCTTGGAAGAACGAGCTTCTGCAGCGTGCCGGCGATGTGTTCGGCGCCAGCGCCGCCGAGGGCACCGTCGATGCCGAGAAAGTCCGCGAGCTGCACGCCAAGATCGGCGAGCTTACGGTGGAGCGGGATTTTTCGTATGGTCTTTCGTTTGTCAAGTACCCCACGCCAATGCCTCGAGCGATCCTAACTCGATCCGGACTCTTCTGACGAATGAGTAACGCGGCGACTGACGGGCTTCTATCTTCGACGATGGATCAAGCTCGTATTCGCGCGTTGGTTAGCGGCATTTCATATTTCGTCACGGGGCTGCCTCGCTCTTAGAACGGAGATCACCGTTTTATCCCGGTGCTCACAAAAAAATCTCGAGGATTCCCCTCAATCGCGCCCCGTCGCCGCGTTACCGATTCGCCAGGTATAGTGACGCCCGTGGTCTTCTACCCGGAACTGCTCATGTCCACCTGCCGACCGATGGACCAGATAAACCCACACAACTCTCGTGCAATTGCTGCGGTCACTTTGTTGTGATGGACTCCCCGTGCTCGCAAACGGCGGAAGCGCGCGCACAGCCGCACCTGAGCTTTCCACGCGATTGCGATGATCGACTGGGGCTGACCTTCAAGCCGGGGTTGCAGTGATTCGCCGATGCGCGCCGGGAACCGGTAGCTCCAGGCCGCTTCGATCAAAATGCGGCGAACATGCGTATTGCCGGTCCTGGTAAGCTCACCGCGATGCTGTCTTGGTCCGCTGGAGTGCTCGCTGGGAACCAGTCCGATGTACCCCATGAGATCTTTTGGATGAGCAAAGCGTCGCAGATCCCCGAGCTCGGCGACGATAGTGGCGGCCGAGAGGAAATCCAGGCCTCGCAGCGTCATCAATGCCTTTATGGCGGGGAGCGATCGCCAGGTCAGTACTTCCTCGCGCAGCGCGGTCTCGAGTCGCTCAGTGCACTCGGTGCGAGTCCGTACCGCAAGCCTGTACTCGGTGAAGGCTATGTGGTGAGCGGGGTCTTCGAACTGGATCTTCGACAAGAACAGTTGATGCGCTGGTCCCCAGCGACGACCGGTATATGAGTGGCCTTGACGCAGCAAGAAGGAGCGCAATCGGAGTCGCGCGCGCTGCTGGTCCCGCAATGCGTCCTCCCGTGTGCGCACCAGGTCGCGGATCGCTTCATCTTTCGGTTCAGGAACGACGATCGGTGTCAGTTCCGCGGAGCGGTGTAACCTTGCCAGCAGCAACGCATCACGTCGATCGGTTTTGATACGATCGCCTGGTTTTCGAGGAACACGAGACGGCGCAATGACCTCGGTCGTGTACCCGCGCTCTCGCAACGCTCGCACGAGCCCGTAGCCGCAAGGCCCCGCTTCATGGCAGACGCTCAGTTCTGCGGGCTTGCCGATCTTGGCAAGGGCTTTGGTCAGCGAGATAACGCTGTATCCTGTGGTGCCCAAGAATCGCGGTGGTTCACTGAAGTCGGCGTCAGCGAACGCAATGGCGATGGTGTCTTTGTGCACATCCAATCCGACAAACGCTTTGAAATTGGTTCTCACAATCGATCCTCCTCGGTAGGGAGCCTCAACCCTATCAGGAAGACCATAGTGTCTTAGCGCATGCGCTCGGTCGCTTCCCCGGACCGAGCGGACGGAAATGATCGATCGGGGTGCGGAGCTGTCGGTGAAGCGGCAGTGCGAGCTTCTGGACCTGAACCGGACCGGCGTGTACTACACGCCGCGTCCGGTCCCGGAGGAAGACCTGGCGTTGATGCGCCGGATCGACGAGCTGCATCTGCGCTGGCCATTCTACGGCGCGCGGCGTCTGGCCCACGAACTCACCAAGCAAGGCTTCGAGGCCGGGCGGCTGCACGTAGCGACGCTCATGCGGCGCATGGGAATCGAGGCGCGCTATCGCAAGCCGCGCACGAGCATCCCGTCGCGCGAGGGCTCGATCTACCCATACCTGCTCAGCGGGCTCGCCATCGAACGGCCGAATCAGGTCTGGGCGACCGATATCAGCTACATCCCGATGGCGCACGGGTTCCTGTATCTGACGGCGATCCTGGACATCTTCAGCCGCAAGGTGCTGGCTTGGCGGCTCTCCAACACGCTTACCACCGACTTCTGCCTCGAGGCGCTCGAGGAGGCCTTGGCGCGCTACGGTACCCCAGAGATATTCAACAGCGATCAGGGCGCGCAGTTCACCTCTGAGGACTGGCTCGACCGGCTCAGGGCCAGCGGATGCCGCATCAGCATGGATGGCAAGGGCCGCTGGATCGACAATGTGTTCATCGAGCGGCTGTGGCGCTCGGTGAAATACGAGGACGTCTACCTGCATGCCTATCGGGACGGCCGCGAGGCACGAGAGCGGCTGACCGCGTACTTCCACTTCTACAATCGCCAGCGCGGGCATCAGTCGCTCGATTACCGGACCCCCGATGAAGTCTACTTCGGCGCTCGCGCTGACGAGTTCGCTGCGGCGGCGTGAGGCGCTGTCATGAACGAGGCCCATCAGTTTCCAAAACCCAGCGTTCTTGCCGAGCGCGGACTTCTGCCGCCGGAGGCGGCAGACCGCGCGACGGCTCTGGCCGCTGAAAGGAGAAGACCGGAACGATGTAGAAATCGCGATCAAGACTTGAAGAGAGAACCGTTCCCGTGTTTAATCAACTCAGCAGGCTCGTCCACCTATCCCGCCCGGAAATCTGTCCGAAGGCCCCGAGCCACCCCTTTCGCGGATTTCCAAAGGGTACGTAGGGTAGAAGCCTTGTAGATCACTACCGCGCCGTCTTCGGCTGAAATCTGGTAGTGCTCTTGGTCGATCCGCTCAAGGAGCAGTCCTTTTTGTTCGTCGTTGTCCCATGATTCCATATACACTCCATAATCCACCCCGCCGCGCCGGGCCGCGCGCATGGCTTCGATGATTTTCGGACGGAGTTGATTACGTCGGCCGAGCCGCGGACGTTTTGCGTTGGCCCTGTTCTGCGCTGTTACGCCGGTCTGCTTTACGTCCCCGTCGATGAGTCGCTTAGCGTAGCTGTCGCGGATTTCCTTTAGATCGGCGTCGAGTTCCTCTCCATCCGCCGCGAGATCTGCATAGCCCCTCAGCATCAGTTCTGCGGCTATCCGCCTCCGCTTGTCCCGCTCTCGGCGGGCCGCTTGGTCTGTCGTCGGGCGGGGCTTGCGCCGTTTCTTCAAGATTGCATCACCAACTTGGCGACAGCCTCCCGCTTCTGATCCGGAGCGAGGTGCGCATATCGGAGCGTCATAGCGAGGGATCCGTGCCCGAGGAGTTCGCGCACGGTGTTGAGCGGCACTCCGGCCTGTACGAGTCGCGAGGCGAAGTGGTGGCGGATGTCGTGCCACCTGAATTTGATGATCTTGGCCCGCTCTAGGAGCGCGGCATATGCGCTCTTCATACTGGTGTCTATCGGGATGACCCGCTCGGCTTCGGGGTTCTGCTCTCGCCAATGCTTGAGCACTTCGATAGCCTCGTCGTTCAGCGGGATATGCCGGGTCTGGTCCGACTTCGCGGTCGAGCCCTCAACTGTGAGCTGCTTCCCCTTCATGTCGATGTTGTTCCAGCGCAGCGCCAGGAGTTCCCCGCGGCGCACGCCGGTATTGATGGAGAGCAGCACAGCCGGGGTGAGATGGTCACCGTAGTGAGTGAGCGGCGGCATGGTCTCCTTCTTCCGCTCCTTCCGCCAGCGGTTGGCGGACTCCCGCTCCTTCCGCATCTGCTCGTCACGCGCACGGAGAGCCTCTCTGAGCCGTTTCTCCTCCGCGGTATCCAAGTACCGGACCTTCGGCGTGCGGTCGATCCTGGGTCGCTCCACCCGGCGGACGGGGTTGTCCGTGAGCTTGCCGAGCTTCACCGCGCGAGTGAGCACGCCTGAGAGTGTCATGGTGTCGCGCAGGAGGGTCGCGGGTGCGGTTCCCGCTCCGATACGCTTTGTCCGCCAGTCCTCGATCAGCTCGACGGTGATCTCCGTCAGGGGCTTCGGATACCACTCGCCGAAGCACGTCGCGATGCGCTGTAGGCTGCGCTCGGCGCCCTTAGGTCGGTTCGCCAGCAGCCAGGGACGATAGGTATCCGTGATGAACTCTCCGAGCGTAGGCCCCTGCTCCGCGCCGTCGAGCCCGTGCATTGGTGGCCGTCCGTGCGCGACGTTACCGAGCACCTTCTCGCAGCGGTCTCGCGCTTCGTCGGGCGTCAGCTCGCCGGCCTTACCGATTGCAACGCGCTTGCCGCGGCCGACTTGCGCGTAGTAGCTGCGAGCCCCGGACGGCTGGACGCGCAGGACGAAGCCGGAGAGCCGGCTATCCCATATCTCGAAGGGTTTGGGGGCAGGCTGAGCCGACTTGCCCTTTAGGAGGTTCGCACCGATGATGGCCCGCATGCATGACCCTCTCTTACTAGGGGAGGCAAATGCGCGGGGCGCTATCCCCGAATTTTGGCTCCCTTATAAGTGCAAGTAGAGTATACAGCGGTAGCTGACCGTAGCAATAGGTAAACCAGGGTGGCTCTCACGAAATGCCTTAAAACACAGCACTTCGAGGGTCATAAGGGGCAAGTGACTGAATTCGTGGGAAGCTATGAAAAGGGCTCAAATCTCATTCGTAATGCGCGGGTCGTAGGTTCGAATCCTATTCCCGGCACCACAAAATCAGGGGGCTGTATGGCGAGGTTTGCCCGCGCGAGCGCTCTCCTGCTCGTGCTCTGCATGCTGGCAGCGGCCCCCGGATACGCCTCCGCGAAGCTGAAGGTGGGCGATATCCCACCGCCCAAGCTCACCTGGACGATCAAGCTCAGCGACTACCGCGGCAAGATCGTCATCATTTCGTTCTGGGCTTCCTGGTGCCCGCCGTGCCGCAAGGAAATGAGCATGCTTGCGCAGCTCCAGAAGGCGGCAACCCGGGACAAGTTGGTGGTATTCGCCGTGAATTGGCAACAGGACGAGGACACCTTCAGGAACATTCGGCGCGCCCTGAGCAATGTCGACCTGACACTCGTCAGCGACCCCGAGGGCTACATCGGCAGGAAGTATGACGTGGATTCCATTCCACACATGGTGATTCTGGGCCGCGACGGCCGCGTCGCGGCGATTCACGTCGGCTACGGCGAGAGCGAGCTCCCCGCTCTCATCGACGAGATCAATGCGCTCTGGAACCAGCCAGCGCAGCCTTCGGCGCCGGCGCCGCAGCCCCCGGCGCCACAGCCGCCTGCGAGCCCGGCACGCTAGAATTGGCCCGGGGATGCTGCATCCGAGGCGCAGGGACGCGGCACTCCGGAGTCCGGCTTTGAGCGACACGAACACCTACACCGGCGGCTGCCTCTGCGGCGCACTTCGCTATGAAGCGCACGGCGAGCCGCAGGCACAGGGCTATTGCTTCTGCAGGGATTGCCGCAAGGCTTCAGGATCGGGATTCATGCCGTTCATGCAGTTCGCGGCCAGCTCGGTCAGGTTCACCGGCAAGACGAAGCAGTCGATCGTCAAATCCGTGCGCGGCGCAGACGCTGTGCGCAATCGCTGTGCTGTGTGCGGCAGCCTCGTGTTCGGTGGTCCGATCGGCAAGACCAACGAACATACGATCTACGCAGGCTCGCTCGATGAGCCAACTCTCTTTCGACCGACGCTGGCGATCTTTACTCGCGATAAGCCGGATTGGGTCGCGATGCCACCGGGACTGGCAGCGTTCGAAACCCTTCCGGAAGCTTAGCGGCAAAGCCGGCACCTTCCCTCCGACATGACGCGTCGCCACAACGCGTCGACATCCTTGTGTCTGACATTTGCCACGCAGCGGCGCTGGCATCAATAAATCGCGCGAATCTGGCGCTTTAAGGGGCCAGGGTGCGGATGTAGGGTAATAACACCTAACGCGCCCATTGCGAAGCACTGGTTGGCGGTTCACCAGGTGATGCGGCGATGACAGCGAAATCCCGCTGTGTGGTTTGCGCCACGTACACCTGCCGTCTTCGTCGCGAGCCAGACACAGAGCCGCCAGTCATGTGAGGCCAGGAACGGCGATACAGACTGCCAATAACAATCGGACACGACAGCGAATTCGGGGGCGCCGCAAGAGGAGCCAGACCATGACCGCCAGCCACTCCGTCAGACTTTCCGTCAAACGCGCTCTCGCGACCGGCACCATAGCGCTATGCGGCGCGGCCGGAATGGCCGCTTACGGCCAGTCGGCAGCGGCCGCGCCGGCGATCACGGCGCAAGTGCCAACTTCGAATCCGTCTGGCGCCAAAGCCGCGAAGCCGGCGAAGGCGACCAACGCCAGAACGACCAGTGCGCAGGCACCCGTTATGCTCGCGCAGACTACGCCGACGCCGCCACCGGCCAGCTCAGGCGCGAGCGCCGCTCAGGAGCTGCAGACGATCGTGATCACCGGCTCACTGATCGCGCGCACGAGCATTGAGACGCCGAGCCCTGTACAGGTGCTGAGCGCGAAGGACCTCACCTCCTCCGGATACACCGACATCTCCGACGTTCTGCGCAACATCAGCGCCAACGGCGCCAATACCCTCAGTCAATCCTTCAGCTTCGCGTTCGCGGTAGGCGCCTCGGGCATCTCTCTGCGCGGGTTGACGCTGGGTGATACCCTGGTCCTCGTCGATGGGGAACGCACGGTGCCCTACCCGCTGCTCGATGACAACGAGCGCAGTTTCGTCGACCTGAGCTCCATCCCCTTCACCGCCATCCAGCAAGTGCAAGTGCTCAAGGACGGCGGCTCGGCTCTATACGGTTCCGACGCCATCGCGGGCGTCGTCAACGTCATCCTGAGAAAGGAGTTCCAGGGATTCCACATCACGACCGAGGCGGGCACCTCCCAACATTGGGACGGCACCACGGAGCACATCGGCTTCATCGGCGGCCAAGGCGACCTGGCCAGTGACGGCTACAACTGGTATCTGTCGGGCGACTTCCGTCATCAGGACCGGATATATGCCAGGAACCGCAGCGGCCTGTGGGACAACCTCAACTGGCTGCCTTGGGGCGGATTCAACCGCACCCCCGGCGCCAATGATCCCACGGAAGACGGCGCCATTCCCTATCCCGCCTCGATCACGGGCTACCTGATCAACCCCAACACCGCGAGCGGCATGCCGTTCGCCTATTTCCCGGGGTGCGACGCCGTCTCACAGGCGACGGACCGCTGCACGTTCACCTATCGGGGCGCGCAGCTGCAGCCGGCGGACACCAATGTCGATCTGCTCGGCAAGTTCACCAAGGAGCTGAGCGGCGGTTGGGAGTTCGGCTTGCAGGCGTCCTGGTTCGACAGCAGGTCGGAGCAGGTCGCGCATTACAACGCCGATATCAACTTTCCCGGTGGCACCGGCTACGCCACCGGCGGGCTCACCACCCTCAAACTGGAACCCGGCCAGGCGCCCAGTGCAATCGTCTACCCCATCATCACCGTCCCGGCCAATTATCCCGGCAACCCCTTCGGAGTTCCTGCGCCGCTCATGTACAACTTCCCCGAAATCGGAGCCAGCCCGGATATCACGGTCGACACCAACACCTACCGGCTGCTGGCCTCGCTCACCGGCAACGCCGCCGGCTGGCAGATTGAAGGCACGGCCGGCGCCATGTACGCCAAGATGGACCAGTGGCAATACGGGTTCCTCGAGCCGATCGCACTGCAGAACGCGCTGAACAACGGCTACGTGCTCGGCAGCTCCGCAGGCACCTCTTCATTCGCCCCCGGTGCGCAGACGACGCCCACCAGCCAGCTCGACCTGATCGACGTTCACGGCACGCACGACCTGTTCCAGATGCCCGGCGGACCGGTCGACGTGGCCATCGGGGTGCAGTGGTTCAAGGAGTTGCATGACGAGACGGCCCCTCCCACCATTGCAACGGGCTACCAGGAGGGTGACCCGATTTATGTGATCGGCACCGAGTACGACAGAGCGGCCTTCGTCGAGCTCAGCGGCAATCCGATCAAGCAGCTCAACATCGACGCCCAGGCGCGCTACGACAATTACAAGACCTTCGGCTCGGATACGACGCCCAAGATCGGCGTCAAGTTCACCCCATGGAAATGGATCGGGCTGCGCGGCACGTGGGGCAAGGGATTCCGGGCGCCCTCGGCTGCGGAAGGCGTGTCGTCCGGTGAGGCGTTCGGCGAGGGCACCATCGCCGACCCGGTTCTATGTCCGAATGCCACCGTGGCGAATGCGCCCGGAAACTTCCCGAGCCAATGCACTTTCGGCCTGACGGGCATTCTGACGGCTAATCAGCACCTGAAGGACGTCACTTCGACCAACTGGACCGCGGGACTCATCCTGCAGCCGATCAGCCAGGTCAGCGCTACGGTGGATTACTACAACATCAAGGTCAGCAACGACATCGTCGGGGCCAATTCGCTGTCCGGTTACACGGGCTATATCCGCGGCCCAACGGTGACTCTGCCGTACTGCCCGGGCACCAGCCCCGGCCCCTGCACCGCCGCGCAGCTGGTCCCCACGCCGACGCCGGTGGGCACGATCCTCTTCGCCAGCTTCCCGTACGAGAACGCGAGCGCGACCAAGACCAGTGGTTACGACGTGGATCTCACCTATCACTGGGATGCCGGCGCGGCCGGCCGCTTCACGGGCGAGGCCACTTGGACGCATGAGCTCACGTACCAGCTCGTTTTGAACGGTACCACCTATGAGCTTGCCGGCACGCACGGTCCGGCCAGCGTGTCCGGCGACACGGGCAATCCGAAGGATCGCATCAACGTCCGGCTGAGCTGGAGCAAGGGTCCGATCACCATCACTCCCAGCATGGACTACATCAGTCACTTCACCATCACCGATCCGTCCGCCGGTCCCGCCGCCACCACCTGCGACGCGGCGCTCGCCTACAACGCCAACTTCCCGCCGGGGGTGACGCCGGCGAACCGGAACTTCTGTACGGTCAAATACTTCCTCGAGACCGACCTCTACACGAGCTATCAGCTCACCAGCCAGTTCGAGCTGCATGCCTCGGTCACGAACCTGTTCAACAAGCAGCCGCCCGTGGACGTCATGACCTACGGCTCCGGCAGTTATTTCTATGCCTACGACGCCGCCATGCACCAGGATGGCGCGGTGGGCCGGTTCTTCCTGCTGGGATTCAACTATGACTTCTGATTCCGGGCGAGCCGATGGCGGCCGGCCGTTTCCCCCCGGCTCTCTTCCCCGAGCTCATCGAGGCACTCGCCGATCAGCTCACCCGCTCGCTCCAGGGACTCGGCGGATAATCCCCCGTAGCCCAGCATCAGTCCGGGACGATCCGGCGGGTTGCGGTAGTAGGGATGTATGGCGTAGAGCCCCAGGCTGTGCTCGATGCCGAGCTCGATCAACCGAGTGAGCTGCGTGTATTCGACGGTCCGCAGCCATATGACGAGATGGGTGCCCGCGTACGTTTCCTGTATCGCGATACGCTCGCCACAATGGCGCCGCAACGAGTCCATGAAGGTCATGCGGCAGTGCTGCAGCGAGGCGACGGTGCGCCGCACGTACTTCTCGAACTGGCGGCTGCGCATGAAGGCGGCGAGAGCCGCCTGCTCGACCGACGGACTGCCGAGATCGTCGAACCGTTTGACCTTGCAGAGATCCTCACGCAGCCCCGGCGGGCAGACGATGAATCCCAGGCGCAGGGACGGAAAGAGGGTCTTGGAGAATGTCCCCACGTAGATCACGCGGCCGGAGAAATCCAGCGAACGCAGCGCGGCGATCGGCCGCTCACGATAGTGAAACTCGCTGTTGTAGTCGTCCTCGAATATCCAGCTGCCCTGCCGGGAGGCCACATCGAGCAGCTCCACACGGCGCTCGAGGCTCATGACCACACCGGAGGGAAACTGATCCGACGGTGAGACACAGATGAGCCGCGCCTTGTGCCGCGCCAGCTCGGACGTCACCATTCCATTCTGATCGGTACGCACGCTGACGACGCGCGCGCCGTGCGCGGTCAGCGCCTGCATCAGGTAGAGATAGTGTGGATCCTCGATCGCAACCGTATCGCCCTCGTCGAGCACGGCGCGCAGCGCGATCGTCATTGCCTGCTGCGTCCCGTTGACGATCAGGATGTCACTCTCCGTGCACACCACGCCGCGCCGCCGCGCGAGGTAGTCGGCAATGGCCGCGCGCAGCGGCGGAAAGCCCTGTGAGTCGGGGTAATGTGCTCCGGCGACGCGAGCAGCGGCCGTCAGCTTCCGGCTCCACGACCGCATCATGTCGCCGACGAACGGCGGATCGGAGTGCAGGTTGTAGCGCAGCCCCTCGCGTATCCGGCCCAAGGTATTC
>Ga0126373_10003896_pt1 | contig 11291 bp, 8 predicted proteins | sample PanSoiMetPlot_11_FD_92545 | JGI IMG/M metagenome (GOLD analysis project Ga0126373, IMG submission 92545) | Tropical forest soil microbial communities from Panama - MetaG Plot_11 | ecosystem: Environmental > Terrestrial > Soil > Tropical forest > Bulk soil | place: Panama | collected 2016-02-17
CGATTCATGCCACCCCCACCAAAGCAAGCTCCAGCCGTTTGCGCATCGTCTCCGGCAGCCACTCCGCCGTCATCTCCTCCTGCATCAGCCACTCCAGCATCGTCGCCATAAAAATCGCAAACATCGTCTCGGCCACAAGTCGCGCCGCAATGGGTTTCCGCTCGGGAATCCGTTCGATGAAGCCACTAAGCACGGCAAGAGCCTCCTCCCGATTCGCCATGAGGTAACCGTGTGACGCCTGCAGAAACCACACCTTGAGAAAGAGTTTTCGAGCACCACCAACAATCCGTACGTTTTCCTGCACGATCTGCAAAACCAGCGAGACAAGATCGGTAAAGCTAGCGCGCCTACCATCCACATCGAACCCGGCCACAATCTCCTTCAACCGCTCCACCCGAGACCGCGCAATCTGCTGCAGGATCAACTCCTTCTTCGGAAAGTAGTTGAACAGCGTAGCCCGCGAGACTCCGGCCGCCTCGCTGATCTTCTCCATCGGAACCTCATCGTACCCATGCCGCCCAAACAATTCGAAAGCCGCACGCACAATCTCACTCTGCGTCTGCTCCTTCTGCTTTTCCCGTAGGGATCCGAGCCTGGATTTCACGAATAAGACTATAGTCCACAAATTGAACTGAAGTCCAAGAATTCATGAAGATTTCCAGCCAAGGATCTGTCAAGCCCCTAATTCAATCAAGGCAAGCAAAATGAGTAAGATAAACTTGGCAGAGCAGTTTCAACAAATCAGCTACGATAGAAGCAGAGAGCCAAAGGAAAGCCCCGGATTCCTCCGGGGCTTCTTCATTCACACCATAACGGTATTTAGAATGAACACTTTACTTGTAAATCATTTGAATAGAGTACTCTACAAAAGTGCCATCGAACTAAACATAATAAATTGAACACTTTGTACAAAAAGATAGGGAGGGGGAGGATGTCACCTACTCCGAGGCTGATACTCCAGTGGCAACTGCATCCGGTTGAGTCTTCGGCACAAAGTAGTTCTTGTCCCAAAGCGCCCTGTAGAACTGTCCCGTTAGTTCAGCAGCCTTCGGCCCGAAGGTCGGTCGGCCGCCCTCAAGGAAGAAGACCGTCACAATGCGCCCATTTGGCGTATCGGCAAACGAAGCAAACCAACCGAACCGCGTTCCCTCGTTCGAGCAAGTCCCCGTCTTGCCCATCACCGGAAACTCGCTGAAGTTGGCCCGCAGTGACCGCGCCGTCCCGTAACTCGTAGCGCCCAGCATGCCGTCCTGAATCTCAGGAATCAGCGGAGCGATGTCGAGCATACGCTTCACCTTAGGCGAAAAGCTCTCAATATCCGCCTGAGTCTCCGGATGCTGCAGATAGTAAAGCGTTCCCCCGTTGGCGATCGCCGAAACCAGGGCGCCCAGTTGCAGCGGAGTCATCGAAACGCTCTCTCCGAACGAGCACATCCGGCCAACACCACCCATCTTCGCCGGCAACTCCTCGTCCGGATAGACGCCAAGTTGCTCTCCCTGAATATTGAATCCAGCCAACTCGCCAAGGCCGAACTCGTTGGCGTAATGCTTCACCCTCTCGAATCCGAGAGTGCGGCCAAGCGTCTCAAAATAAAGATTATTCGACTTCGCCAGAGCATCGGTCATCGTCATGTGATAGTTGTGACCGAGGTTCACCGGCGTGTCCTTAGTCACAATGCCCTCTTCGAGGGCAGCCAATGCAACCGAAAGCTTGATCGTCGAACAAGGCTCAGCCCCACGCGACAATGCCAGCTTCTGGTTCACCATCGCCAGAATCCGTCCACTGTTCGGGTCGATCGCGACCGCAGTGCCGTTCATATTGCCAAGCGCCTCAATCGCCGCCTGGCGGACAACTGGATCTTCACCCTCGGTCACATCACCCAGCGTGAGATTGTCAGCAAAGGAGCTAGCCGTAAAGTGCTCATAATAATGGGACCGCCGCGTACGCCGAACCGCCAGCGTCGTACGCGCCCCATGCCCGCGCTTCGAGACCTTGGCCGAAGTCACAGTCCTGCCTTTGGCGTGCGTAGTCACACTCGCACGTGCCTTCCCGTGCGCCACGGTGCGCGCCGTTCCGGCCGAATGATGCTTGCCATTGCCGGATGGGGTCGACGCGTTCGCCCGTGAGCCAAGAGCCAAGCCGAAGAGGATAACGCTAACAAATCGAATAAATCTCAGCACCAGGGGGCCCCTTTGAAAAAATTGAATCAAGAATCCAACTGCCAGCCTTCTCAGCAGGTATTCAGGACGTTCTCACCGAATAGCTGCCGAACCAAAATCAAGCAATCCTCTTCTCCCACCCACTCAATTGCCACGCCGCAGAAACGCTGGAATATCCAGTTCATCAGCCTCTGCGCTCTCGGCCTGAGCTACGGCGGCATTGCCAAATGACACACGACCAACGGCGTCAGCGACAGCGCCATCTTGTTTGACGCTCGCCGCCTCAGCAAAGTGAGCCGAATTCATACGGCTCGAATCATCAACAACATGCGAGTTCGCCGCTCGCGACTGCGAATTCTTGAAGAAGTCATCGTCAAACACCGAAGCCGGAACCGGAACCAGCTCAGGCTCGACCCGCGGCTCGACGACCGGAATCCTCCGCGCTTCAATCACAGGCTCCGAAGCAACCGGCATAACCTCAGGGATATGAAGAGGCTGCGCAGCAGCGGCCCGCGAGCTCTGCACCCTCGGTTGCACAGGAACATCGTACCGCACTGTAGGAAGCGAGGACTCCGACAACATCCGCTCACGCCGCTGCGGCATCTCCTGCTGTTTGAAGCCGGTAGCGATGACTGTGATCTTCACCTCATCACCCATCGATTCGTCCTGCACTGCGCCGAAGATGATGTTCGCATCCTCATGCGCTGCGTTCTGGATGATCGTCGAAGCCTCATTAACCTCGCTCAGCTTAAGACTGCTCGACCCGGTGATCTTGATCAGGCTGCGTTTGGCTCCATCAATCGCACCCGACTCCAGCAAGGGTGAAGCCATCGCCGCCATCGCCGCCTCCACCGCGCGGTCCTGGCCCGAGCGCACTGCAGTGCCCATCACGGCATATCCCATGCCGGCCATAGTTGTCTTCACGTCCGCAAAATCGCGGTTGATGACGCCCGGAATCGTAATGATGTCCGAAATGCCCTGTACACCCTGCCGCAGAACATCGTCGGCAATCCTGAAGCTCTCAAAGAACCCGGCATCCTTCGCCACAGCCAGCAGCTTCTCGTTAGGAATAACAATGACCGTATCGACCGAATCCAGCAGTTCCTGCAGACCGCGCTCGGCCTGCATCATGCGCCGCTTGCCCTCAAACCCAAATGGCCGCGTCACAACCGCAACCGTCAGCGCTCCCATCTCGCTCGCCAGGCTCGCAATCACAGGGGCAGCACCCGTGCCTGTTCCTCCGCCAAGCCCCGCCGTGACAAACACCATATCCGCGCCTTCGAGCGCCTCGATGATCTTGTCCGAGTCTTCCAGAGCCGCACGCCGGCCAACATCCGGGTTCGCCCCCGCGCCCAGACCGCTAGTCAGCTTGACCCCAAGCTGCAGCTTCACCGGAGCATTCGACACCGTTAGCGCCTGCACATCCGTATTCGCCGAAATGAACTCAACGCCTTCAACCTGGGCAGCAATCATGCGGTTCACGGCGTTATTTCCACCACCGCCGACGCCGATCACCTTGATCCTCGCTCCGCGCGGAATCTCGTCGTGATAGTGAATGCGAATATCGTCTTCAGGCAGATTGGGCATGAAATCAGGACTCCTCTTTCACCTCAATTCTCCCATCATCCCGACCCGGCAGTCTCCCCGGATTTCCACCACCCGTACCACTGATGGTTCCAAATCCTCCGGAAAAACCGCCATCGCCGCAGTTCTGGTCGAAATCGCCGTATCAGCATGATCACGCCGTCAGCGAGCGGGCGCAATCCCTCGAAAGAAGAAGACAATCTACTGAAGCGGCTTCAAATCTCCCAGCACCGTAGGAATCAGCTCCGAAACCGTCGGATGGATGTGCACGGCCCTCTGGATCGTCGTGTACGGTGCCCGTGCATACATAATGTCCACGATGCAGTGGACCGCCTCGTCCCCACCAACTCCAAGGATCGAGGCCCCAAGAATCTGCTTCGTCTCAGCATTCACGAGAACCTTCATGAATCCCTCGGATTCGCCCTTCTCAACCGCGCGATTCACCTTCGTCATTGGCCGAGTGCCTATCAACGCTGCTTTGCCCGACTCGCGAACCTCGCGCTCCGTCATCCCGACTCTCCCCAGCGGAGGATCGGTAAAGAGTCCATAGACCGGCAGGCGGTCGCTCACTCGCCGCGGATCGTTGTCCAGCAGGTTCGCCGCGACAATCTCGAAGTCGTTGTACGCCGTATGCGTGAAAGCTCCTCGTCCATTGCAGTCGCCCATCGCCCAGATTCCAGGAACGTTCGTACGAAGCTGGTCATCCACCACGATGTAGCCATGTTCATCTGTCTTGATGCCCGCCTTCTCCAACCCGAGATCGTCCGTGTTAGGCCGCCGTCCCATCGCGAGCAGTACGTGAGAACCAACTACCTCGGGATCTCCCTCTGTACAGGTCACGCCAACTGCGACATCCTCTCCACGTGGCTCGAACTCAATGCACTCAGCACCCACTCGCACAACAATCTCTTCCTTCTCGAGAATGTCCTTAATCGCCGAAGAAACGTCCTCATCCTCGTACCGCATAATGCGTGCGGCCCTCTCGACAATCGTCACTTTGCTGCCAAAACGCCGGAACATCTGGGCAAATTCAACCCCGATGTACCCACCTCCAACCACCACAAGGTGCTTCGGAAGTTCCTCCAGATCCAGCAACGTTGAATTTGTAAGATATTTGATTTTGTCGACGCCCCTCAGCGCCGGCACCGCAGCGCGTCCGCCAACGTTCAGGAATATCTGATCGGCACTTATCAACTCATCACCCACGCGAACCTCGCGCGCGGACTCGAAGCGAGCGTGCCCGGTATAGACGGTACAACCCGCCATCCCACGAAGCCAGCCTTCAACGTTGCCACGCGAACGGCCAATGATCGCATCCTTACGCGCCTTCACAGCCTTCAAACCAACCGAAATATCGCCGCCAATCTTGACCCCGTAAGACGCCGCACGCTGTGCTAGTCGAGCCGCATAGGCGCTCGCGACCATTGTCTTGGTCGGCGTACAGCCTACATTGACACAGGTACCCCCAAAGAGCTTACGCTCGATCATGGCAACCTTGCGTCCAGCCTGTGTTAGCCGCCCAACAAGCGAAGGACCGGCTTGCCCGGCCCCAATTACGATTGCGTCAAAGTGAGTAGCCATGGCAGACCATCATAGATGCGAATCAATGAAAAATCCGCCAAGAGCCAACAATCTGTTCATTTGCGCGCCAGGGGAAGATTCCCCGATCGTTTGTAGAAGCGTCAGAAACTTCCGGCAAAGATCGCCTTCAGCTTCGCACGCAAGCCTTGCTCCTCGCTGGCCTTGCGCACTTGAGTACGGTGCGTGTACAGCAACATTCCGATTGCCGCCGCAAACTCCGGCCTCGCAAGCTCCTGCGGCATCCGCGACAACGACACCGGATATCCAACGCGTGCAGGTACACGCAACAGACTCTCAGCATTGTCCAGCAAGCCGGACATCAACGCTCCACCACCCGTCACCACGCACCCCGCACCCAAAGCCTCAAGCACTCCGCCCTGGCGCAGATTGTCCCTTAGCATCGTGAACAATTCACGCGCCCTTGGCTCAAGAATCTCCGCAAGAAACCTCTGCCGCACAACGCGAGCCGGCTGACCCCCTGAGATTGCAAGATTCCCTCCAATCTCAATCTCATTCAATTGCGGTATTGCGGTCACGACGCAATGGCCGTATGTCTGCTTCAACTGCTCGGCCTCTTCGACCGTGACATGGAGACCAACTGCGAGGTCGTTCGTAAAGTGATCGCCGCCTATCGGCAGCACAGCCGTGTGCGCAACTGATCCCTCAAAGAAGACCGCGAGCTCGGTCGTGCTCGAACCTATATCCGCGATGCAGACACCCAATTCGCGCTCGTCAGCAGAGAGAACCGACTCAGCTGAAGCGATTCCCTCGTACACCGTATCCAGCACCTCGAGCCCGGCGCGGTTGGCACATGTGATCACGCTTTGCGCGACACCCCCCGAACAAGTCGAAAGGTGCAGATTCACCTCAAGCTTATTCCCCACCATCCCGATAGGATCGTGAATCCCCGGTTGATCGTCGAGGATGAACTCCTGGGGCAGCAGGTGAAGCACCTCGCGGTCGGGAGGCAAAGCTACGCTCCTTGCCCTGTCAACTGCTGCCCGAACTTCTTCTCGCGTGATCTCGCGCATACGGCTTCCCATGCTGATCCCGCCACGTGAGTTCACTCCCCGAACGTGCGTGCCGCCAACACCTACAATTGCAGTCTCAATCGGCGATTTGGTGATGCGCTCCGCCGTCAAAGCAGCGCGATTGATCGCCTCGGCCGCAGGACCAAGCTCGGCGATCAACCCCTTGCGCATGCCGCGCGAAGCTTCGACGCCATGGCCGCGATAGCGCAGCACACCATCCTGCAGTTCTGCCACAAGCACGCAACTCTTCGCGCTTCCGGCGTCGAGCACCGTAATCAGGTTGTCCGGCTTCTGTGTCTTCATGGATGGACCACCTGTGGCGGATGATATAGCGTCTGGGGAGCAGGCTTCTTCACGGGAACATGCTTCGCTGCTGGCTTCGGATGTACAACACTGGCCTTCGCCGGCTGTTTATGTAGGGCTGCACTGCCCGTTGCGGCTGAAGAACGTCCAGCCGCCCCCCGCGATGGCGCAGGCGTCCCGCTTGCATTGGCGCCCGCGGAAGACCCGGCCGCTGCCGACGCCGGCCCAGCGACCGGTACTCCGCTCCCGGGCTGCATCTGCAGCACAACCTGCTGCTCATATCGCATATCGACTGAAGCCAGCCTCGGATACTGGGCCCTCCACTCCGGGAGATGCTCTTCAAACTTCCTGTAGCGATCGAGGAAGTTATCCTCACCAAAGTGAACTAGCACCTCGCTTGAATGATCTGGAATAAGCGCCCGCACATCCTCTGGATTCGATAGATCGACCTCACTCAAGCTGCGCGATATCTTCTCTCCGCTGCTGTCCAGATCACTGGTAAAGCGCTGATAGATCTTCATCCTCGCGGCACGCACGGACACGGGATCGTTTGCCCCTATACCTGTTACTACCGGAAATGAGTACTTCGAATTGGCTTGCACATCCGTAGGCATATCGAGCAGCACACCGTTTGCATCAACCAGTCCAATATGGTTGCCCTGCCGCACAAACGCCACTGGCGTCCGCTCAGTGATCGAGATTCGCAGACGATTCGGCAGCAGGCGCATCACGGTCGCGTGATCCACCCATGGCAGCCGCTCGAGTTCGGCCTTTCGATCCGCCAGCGAGACTTTGAAGATATTCCGCTCCACATCCTCTCCAAAGATGCTCAACAACTGCGCTCGCGTTACATGCTCGTTACCCTGAACCTCAATGGCAGCCGACGACGGTATCATGAACCGGTCATCGTGCATCAAAGCATTGCGAGCGATCATGACGGCTCCTGCGCACACTCCGACAAACAATAGCACGGCAACGCCCGCGGCAATGCGTCCCCACCGAGTGCGAGGCAAACCTCCCCGCAGACGCAAGCGCACGCCTCCGCGCCGGCGCGCCACCGGCGAGTCCTCCTCATACGTATCCGCGAAGTCCTCAGCAAGGTCACGCCGCATTCGTCCCGGAGAAGAGGACCTCCGAGGGGCAGAAAAGTCCGAGGCATAGTCCGGCTCAGGCGCGTCAAGCACCGGTGTTCCGCGCTTCGAAGATGAAATGCTAAGCCGCAAACCTGAGCGAGGCCGCGAGAAAATCGCCACCCTGACTATATCTTGCAGGCAGCCCCCTCTAACCCCTCAACTTTTAAGCGTACCCTTTCAGGAACGCACCAACAACCTAACCCCATCTAAGTTCAGGCGTTGCGAAAGACTTCCCTACTCTTCAAGCCCTTCGAGTATGGCCGCCCCCACCTGCGAGACACTTCCCGCCCCAAGAGTCATAATCACGTCCCCTTCGCGCGCCTCGTCCACAAGAGCCTCAACTCCCTTGGCGACTGAGTCTGCATAGTTCACTCCGGCGGTTCCAATCGCGCGTACCAGCGACTCAGCCGTAACACCGTCGATCGGCTCCTCGCTCGCTGCATAGATATCCAGAACTTCAACCCTGTCCGCATCCTTGAAGGCATGGGTGAACTCCGTCATGAGGTCCCGGGTCCGGGTGTAACGGTGTGGCTGGAAGAGCACGAGCACCCTCTTATACCCACAGTCTCTTGCGGCCTTCAGGGTCGCGACAATCTCTGTCGGATGATGGCCGTAGTCGTCCACGACGGTCACACCCCGCACCGTTCCCTTCACCTGGAAGCGCCGGTCCACACCACGGAAGCTGTCCAGGCCTGCCGCAATCTGCTCGGGCGCAACCGCAAGTTGCACACCCACCGCCACCGCAGCCGCAGCGTTGAGCACGTTATGCCTGCCGGGAACATGCAGTCGGAAGGGCCCAAGCCCTGTTCCTTTGTAATTCACCGAAAAGCGCGAAAAGCAATCTGGCTCGCGCTCGAGAACCTCCACTCTGAAGTCCGCATCTGCACTCTCGCCATAGGTGTAGAGACGCCGCCGTACCTTTGGCAGCACCGCTCGCAGCAGTGCATCGTCAATGCAAGCCGTCGCGGCTCCATAGAATGGCACACGGTCCATGAACTCCAGAAACGCCCCTTCCACATCAGCCATATCCCGGTAGCAGTCCATGTGCTCGCGATCAAGGTTGGTCACAATTGCCAGCACAGGAGACAGCTTCAGAAACGACCTGTCGCTCTCATCGGCCTCTGCTACCAGGTACTGCGAGTTTCCCAGACGCGCGTTCGAATCCAGCGCATTCACGCGGCCTCCCACAACAACCGTGGGATCGAGACCTCCCGCCGCCAGGACTGCCGCGACCATCGAAGTCGTCGTCGTCTTGCCATGCATTCCGGCTACGGCGATACCGTACTTCAGGCGCATCAGTTCGGCCAGCATCTCCGCGCGCTGTATCACAGGGATCTTTCGTGCACGAGCCTCAACTACCTCGGGATTCTTTGGGCTCACCGCCGAACTGGTCACGACGACGTCGCTCGCCGCGGAATTCGCTGCAGCATGCCCTTCAAAGATCCTCGCACCCAGCCCAACCAGCCGGTCCGTCACCGCGCTCCTCCGGAGGTCACTTCCCGAAACGGGATATCCCATCGTCAGCAGAATCTCCGCGATCCCGCTCATTCCAATCCCACCGATTCCAATAAAGTGAACCCTCTGTGAAGGCGCAAACAAAAAGTGTCCAGAAGGAGCTACAGGCACATGCATATTCACCACTCTAGCAGCACGCAATTCTACTCATAGTTGTCACCCTGTCCGTAGCGCACAAGCGCTAATCGTTGTCATCCCGACCGGACCCTGAGCAAGCGAAGCGCGTCGAACGGAGGGATCTGCTATTCACTTCATTTGCGACGAAATATCTCTGAAGCCGAGGTCAAAACAGCAGCTTCAAGCCAAACTGGATCTGGCGCGAGGTAGTAGCCGTCGTAGTAATCACCCCTGCTGTCGGGCTTGGGACCGCAACAACATTCTGGTTAGCCACACTCCCCTGGGTCGGCCCCGACGAAAAGACAACCGGATTCGGCGTCGCGAAGTTCGTGTGGTTCAAAACGTTGAAGAACTCCACTCGAAACTGCGCCCGTACGCGCTCACCAAGTTGCGTGACCTTTACTAGAGACAAATCAACATTTGCGAGCCCGGGACCCGTGAGCGTGTCCCGCCCAAGATTGCCGAACGTGCCATAGGCTGGCGCCGTGAACGCAGCAGGGTTGAAGTACTGCTGCGGCGTCCGCGGATACAGATTCCCATGAAAGCTGGGGTTCAGATTTGGCCGCACCGGATTGCGAGTATCGCCGCTGCCTGTAGGGTTGTAGCCAAGCTGAGGCGAGAATGGAAAGCCCGACTGAAGCCCTATGATCCCGCTCAACGTCCACCCAGCAACGGCCCGGTTTGCCACCCCGCTCAGGTCAGAGCCGATGAGATGACCCTGCCCAAACGGAAGGTCATACGTGCCGTTGATCGCCGCAAGATGCCGCACGTCAGTCGCCGCCGGGCCGTAATCAAGATTCGGCTCCGCCGGATACATCACATACGCGGGAGTGTTCGCACTCACGCTGGTGTTCCAGGCCGAGCCGTTGTCGAGGTTCTTCGAGTACGTGTAGTTGCCGCGGAACTGCAACCCTCGCGCGAAGCTCCGCCGCACATCCACCTCAAGCGCATTGTAGTTGCTGATCCCTTGCGAAACCCACGAAGTCGTATTCGCAACATTGGGATTCGCCTTCACTGTGCTGTTGAAGTAAACCGCGCCGGCGGCCAGTGATGCAGGGCAAGCCACGTTAGGGCACACAACCGGGGTCGGCTCATTTTGGTCCTCCGAAAGAATCTGGTGATAGCCATGCGAGCCAACATAGCCCACCGTCAGCGACATATTGGCAGCAATCTGCTGCTCGATATGTAGGCTCCACGAAAGGACGGTCGGCGTGTCAATGTCCGTTTGCACATTCGATGGGGAGATGAGGCTTCCCGCAGGCGGTTGTGTCGAAGGCGTGATATTCAGGCTGGAGACCGCGACATTCGAGAGTGACAGCGTTGTGTTGAACGGAGCAGCCTGATCCAGTCGGTAGTCGAGATTGTCGAGCAGGGAGTGATGCAGTCCAAACCCTGCGCGAACAGACGTCTTCCCATCGCCATGCACATCCCACGCCACACCGACGCGAGGCTCCGGCAGAAACTTCGCCCGGTTGTCCGTCAACGCCGCTGAGCCCACCGTAGGATTCGTATTGATCACCCCGTTCGTAAAGCCATAGTTCGCCGCTCTGCCCTCCGATTCGTTCCAGCCGTTAGTGGATTCAAACCGCAGTCCCGCCCGAACCTCGATTCGAGGCGTAAATCGGATCGTGTCCTCGATATACCCGGCTCCCATCCACGAGCGCCACCCAAGCTCAGTCGGATTGGGAACGACTGTGAAAGTCTTCACTGTCCCTTGCAGGAATGTTGTCAACGAAGCGAACGACGCCTGCCCATATTGATTTTGCGCAAGATTGTCATTGGACTGAAGCCGTTGAATCCACCCACCTGCCTCAATCTGATGACGGCCTCTCGTCCAGAAAACATGATCGTCAAACGTGAAAAGATTC
>Ga0126373_10003898_pt1 | contig 11289 bp, 8 predicted proteins | sample PanSoiMetPlot_11_FD_92545 | JGI IMG/M metagenome (GOLD analysis project Ga0126373, IMG submission 92545) | Tropical forest soil microbial communities from Panama - MetaG Plot_11 | ecosystem: Environmental > Terrestrial > Soil > Tropical forest > Bulk soil | place: Panama | collected 2016-02-17
GATTACTCGACGCAACACGGGCGGGCGACGGCCGGCATCGTGAACATCATCACGAAGAGCGGAACGAACGATTGGCACGGTGGGCTCTACGAATATTTCCGGAACAACGTGCTGGATGCGAAGAGCATTTTATCTGTGCCCGGCTTCAACGTGCTGCGGCAGAACCAGTTTGGCGGATACATCGGCGGCCCGGTTCAGAAAGACAAGACATTCATTTACGCGAACTATGAAGGGCAGAGGCGCACGGAATCGCCGACTTACAACTCGGTGGTGCTGGCAAATATCGACGCAATCAATCAGGTGAAAACGCAGGTGTTCGGCCTGCCGGCGGAAAATCTGCGCGTGCTGCGCGACGCGAACACGGACAACGGTTTCGTGCGCGTGGATCACAATTTCAATAGCCGGAATTACATGTTCGCGCGCTATTTCATCAATGATGACCGGCTGACGAACCAATCGCCGCTGAACAACGGTTTCGACCTGCCTTCGGCTTTCAAGAACAACTACATTCGAGACCAATCGCTGGCGGGCGGACTGACTTCGACGCTCAGCCCTTCGTGGATCAATGAGTTGCGTATGCAGTACGCGCACCGCAATTTCAATTTTCCGGTGGTCTCGACGCAGCCACACCTGGAGGTGTCCAACACGTTCGCGGTGGGTGTGAACCGCGGCAATCCGGACATTTACACGGAGAGCCGATTTGAAATCGTGGACAACCTCACGCACACGTTTGGAAATCACGCGTTGAGCTTCGGCGGGAATTACAATCACGTAAATACGTACGAGTCGTTTCCGCTGTTTTATCCCTTTGAAGCAGATTTTGCGAACTTGCCGGCTTTTCTGGGGACAGACGGAACGGTAAACGCGATCAATCCAGCCGTGTGTCCTACGGGCGACATTTGTCCCGATCCGTTTGTCATCTTTTTTGAGCGATTCGATGCGACAACTACTCCTCCGTTCAACGATACGACCGTGACTGGAGGCACTGCGGTGTATCAAGGCGGTCCGATCTCACAACCGATCCGGAGACAGGCGTCAGCTACGCTGAATCACACGTACAACGGGTTGTACATCCAGGATAAATGGAGGGCGACGCCGCGACTGACGTTGAACGGGGGGCTGCGCTGGGAATTTGAGACCTGGCCTTCGGGTGTGCTGAACACGCAGTGGGACAACTTCGATCCGCGCGTTGGGTTGGCGTACAATGTCGGGACATCGCGCAACGTGGTGTTTCGCGCGGGATTCGGGTTGTTTCATGGAATCATTCCGTCGCCACTGCTGATGTGCCAGGCGCCGTCCTGCGGCGGGCTTTCGAAGTTCCCGGACCGGCCCTTCGAAAATAATTTGAATGCGAACACAGGACTCTCCAGCTTCGCTAGCGGCCCCGATATCCTCTTTCTGGGACTGAATGCATTGCTGACGCAGGGAACCTTTCCCAATGGGACGCCGGCGCCTTTCTGTAAACCAACTGGCACGTTGGCGAGTTGCGGATTCTTGCAGGACGCGACGATTGTGCGCTTCGTGCAGAATTCGCAGAATCCGTATGGGATTCAGACGAGCGCGTCGCTAGAGTTTCAGCCGTTTCGAGATTCGGTGCTGAGCATTTCGGGGATTTATCTGCGCGGTGTGCATCTCGGAAGTTTTTATAATGTGAACCAGCCAGATCCGAGCGGCACCGTGCAGGTGTTCAATTCGGAGGGCACACCGGGATGCAAGAATGTCTATTTTGATTTTGCGGCGACGATGACGCCGCCGACTGCGTGCCCGGACCGCTATCCGGCGGGATTTGTAATTCCGAATACGCCGCATATCAATGCGATTCCGGGGTTCCGCGACCCGCAGTTCAGCGTGTTTTTCGAAGCAACGTCGAAATGGGATTCGGTGTATGACGGGCTGCTCGTGAACTTCACCAAACGGATGACGCACAACTTCTCCGTGGAAGCGAGCTACACATACGCGCACTCGATTGACGACGGGCCGAACCCGAGTTTTGTGCTGATTCCGCAGGATAGCAACGGAGGGAATTTCCGGGCGGAGCGCGCGAACTCGGCGGACGACATACGGCACCGGTTCGTTGCGAATGCGATTTTCAGGAGTCCCGCGGAGAATATTTATTTTCGCGATTTCACCTTCAGCACGATCATGACGTTCCAATCACCGCCGTGGTTTACGAAGTACGCGGGCTTCGACGCGAATGGCGACGTATTCGGAACCAACGATCGCGTGGGATCGGAGCCGAGGAATACGTTCCGCGGAGACAGTTTGCAGACGATTGATATTCGCCTTGAGCGGACGTTTCCGATTCGCGAGCACTACCATCTGCAGCTGATGTTCGAGGCGTTCAACCTTTTCAATACCGTGAACGTGCGCTACTTCAACACGAACTATGGCGCGGCGGACTTTTGCCCGTTTGATCCGGGTGCGCCGGGATGCGCCGGTGCGACACAGTTCTTCCGAGAAGGGTCGCCGAATCCGTCGTATGGAACGCCGAGCGCGGTGTTTAATCCGCGGCAGTTACAATTTGCGGCGCGATTCACGTTCTAGCTCTTCAAAGCTTGCCTTTGATTGCTTTGAGCAGTTGATACGCTGAGATTAGTGTCTTCGATTGAGCTTCAACGGAGTGAGTCATGCGATTTGGCATCTACGCGGAAATGCAAACGCCTCCGGGAAAATCGCACGCCACGATGACCTGGGAGATTCTGAGGCAGATTGAGCACGCCGACCAAGTGGGATTCGATGTTTATTCGGTGATCGATCATCATTTTTTCCAAAAATTTTCCATTTCCGCGAATCCGATGGCGCTTTTTGCTGCTGCGGCTCAGCACACGGAGAAGATCCGGTTTCGGGTTGCGCTGTTTACGTTGCCGCTAGAAAATCCGATGCGGCTTGCAGGACAGATTGCGGAAGCTGATATTTTGACGAAGGGACGTCTGGAGTGCGGATTGGGGCGCGGGCACGCGTGGCTTTTCGGTCCTTCGGCCGTGCCGCTGGAAGAAAGCCGTCCGCGTTACGACGAAGCGATTGAAATACTGGAGCTGGCGTGGACACAGGATCGGTTTTCGTATGACGGGGAGTTTTACAACGTGAAGGACGTGAGTGTTGTGCCGCGTCCGGTGCAGAAACCGTATCCGCCGCTCTACACGGGCGGGACAAGCGACATCACATATCAAATGGCAGGTGAGCGCGGATGGGGAATTTTCGTTCCGCCGCTTTTGCCGTGGGGCGTGCTGGAAAGGCCGCTAAGCATCTACAAAAAAGCGTGCGCAGAGCATGGGCACAAGCCGAATATCGTTTACATTCGGCCCGTCTATCTGGACGATGACGAGAAGCAGATTCGAAAGGAAATCGAGACGGCGCTGCACAATTTTCTGGCGTTCAACGCGTCACCGGTCGATTCACTGCAGGATGAAACGAAGAAGGCCGAGCTCCGCGCCAAGGGCTACGGATTCTACGCGAGCGGTGCGCTTGAGTCTCTCACCAAACTCACTTACGACCAGATCGTGGAGCAGGAAATTGGTTTCATCGGCACCCCGGAAAAAGTGCTGCAGCAGGTGCAGAACCTTGTGGACAAAGGCGGGATCGGTGAGCTGGCGATTGTGTCGAATTTTGGCGGCATCGAGCACTGGAAGACAATCAAGACGCAGCAACTTTTCGCCGAACACGTGATTCCCTCGTTCCGGTCGAGCCATGTGGGCGCGCACGCTTCCGCGTAAGCATTGTTCGCCACTGGAGCTTTGATGCATCGCCCATTTATTGGCACGAGGTCTTCGTGAGCGTTCGCGGCGAAGCCATCGGTTCGGACGCTCTCGCTACGCGAGATGCAGAGCGATTCGCGCCGTTCAGCGCCCGAAGAATTTTCGTCATTGGCGGCATCGCCCTCATTTTGTGCGGCATGATCCTCGGCGATGTTTTTGCCGCCTTTATCCTCCATTCCAACGCAAATCGAATCGGCGCAAATCTACTAGCTGCGACGCGGGCAGTAATGGCACACAATCCCGAAACTGCGGGCGCTGCGTTTCAGAATATCGGTAGCCTGCTCGAAAATCGCGGGACCAAAGTCGACGCGCACTCGCACATGATCGGTTTTGGATATATCGCTCTTTTGGCCGCGTTGCTGCAGCCTTACGTAGCGTTTTTAGAACCCACCAAGCGACTACTAGCAAAACTATTTCTGGTAGGAGCGACTCTGCTTCCTGTAGGGGTTTTTATGATTCATTACGTGGGCCTTGCCGGCAGTCCATTCGCAGCAATTGGGTGGGCCAGCATCGTTGGAGACTCTGGAGGATTTCTCGTGTGGTTGGTTTCCATAGGCGAGCTCGCCGGGCTGTGGAAATATTTTCATGTGTCGCGTAAACGTGCTGTGCCAGACGAGCTTTTGACTGAACGAAGCTGGCCGGCACGTGTGCTGTTGAGCGGCGGAACGATTTTGATTTTGCTGGGCTTTCTGCACGGGAGCTATTACGCGGGTGTCCATCTCTTCGACGATGAAGCGAAAGACGGCGCTTTGCTTTCTGGTATGACGACCAATGCGGCGTCCGGAGATTCGGCAGGAGCGCTTCAGGCACTAGCCGATTACGGGGCGTTGCAAGGGGCAAAGGCAGTCAACGTCGCAGTGCACACACACGTAATCGAATTTGGCGTGCTCGCGATTCTTACAGCATTTTTTCAGCCATATGTTTTTTTAGCGGAGAAATGGCGGCGCATCTGGGCGGTCACACTGCTGATAGGCTCTCTTGGGTTGCCAGTGTTCGTTCTCGCGGAACTTCGCTGGGGATTGTTCGCGGGCGGATACGCCGATATCGCAGGGTTGCTGGTGATCATTGCGCTTTTCGCAATGCTGGTGGGAATCTGGCGGTACACAGGGAAACTTGATTCGGCGGAAGGCGCGGCATGAACGGATCGCGCAAGTTGTTGATTTTTGGCGGCCTCGCGCTCGTGATCTGGGGAATGGGATACGGCATCTGGTACGCCGTCTTTATCGAGCATCAGACTCTCGACGGGATTGGCTCCGCCCTGGCTGCCGGGTTTATGCGCGCGGCCGAAAATCGGATGGCAGAATCGCAAGCCGCTTTGGCGGACGCGGCGTCACGAAGCTTCGTCTATGTGCGTCAGGTGGATGCGCATGGGCACTGGACTGGCCTTGGATTGCTGCTGCTTATCCTGGGAATCGCATTCGATCGCGTCGGATTTGGGGAGAGCGCGCGCAAATCTTTGGCGATAGCCCTTCTCGCCGGCTCTATCGCGTTTCCTCTCGGAGTGCTTTTGGAAACCTGGAACCGAGGCATCGGTCCACAGGCAGTCGCTGTGGCAGGATCGGCGCTGGTGATTCTAGGTCTGGCCGGGACAGCCTGGGGATTTGCGAGAAGTGGTTAGTTCGCGGTTCACGCCCTAGTGGCCGCCGATGGAATCGCGCACTTTGCCATATTGTGCGCCCCAGGAGTCCGTCATCTGGTGGCGGATGTCCCACAACTCGGGAAAAAACCGCACACGCAAACCTTCGTTGAGAAGTTCCACTGAACGGCCTTTCAGCGATTTCGAACCCATGCCGATGGTTCGTTGAATGAGCTGCAAATGAACGAAGCGAAAGCGCTGAAATAGCTCGTCGAACTCTGCAAGGCCTTCCGCCACAACATAGGCATCCGAATGGCCGTATTGCGAGTTGTAAATCTGCTCGACTGTGAGATTGTGTTTATCGAGGTAGTGAGTCTTGAACGATTCCCACAGATGTGAAGGCATCTTCAGCAGAGTGCGGAATCCTGGCGATTCCTGGCCGCTGCCGTTTCCAAGTTGCAAGCGGATTTCCTGATATTCCTTGGGCGACATCGTCTCCAACAACGCAAGCTGCTCAATCAAGAGGCGCTGGGCGATGTGGACCCGCTTAAAGAGCGTAACAACGCGGTTCGTGTTTTCCTGCTGCAAATAATCGTCGATATCGAGCAGGGTATAGCCGATCAACTTCATCCAGAGCTCTTCCACCTGGTGCACCAATTGAAACTGCAATTCGTCTGGGTTACAAAAATCCTTGAAATCCTTCTGGCACGAAAGCAGCGCTTTCGTATTCAAGTAGATTTCGTAGTCCAGAGTTCCTTCACCATTCATGATGGAATAGAAATGCTCGCGATCCATCCTGCTGCTCTCCTTTTGTAACAACTATGCGAGATGACTTTCAGCGCGTGCCAGCTATTGTGTCGAAATCTCCTGCCGCCGTCCGTGGTGATATTCGTAAAGCTTCGCATTGGCTGAGGCGATCGTCTCGAGCGTATCCGCAATGCAGCTCAAATCTTTTTCGGGAATAAAAGCGTAAAGTTCGCCGTCGGCCAAATCCGTATACACACGATTTCCGATACAACCCGAACTCACCACCGCGCTTTTTGCCATCGACGCGGGAATCGCCATGCAGGTGGGACGCCCGAGCATGGGGAATTGGGCTGCGCGACCGGCGCGTTGAGCTGCTTCCTGAATCAGCATGATCTGCGATGCATTCCCGGCAAAGATGACAACATCGGGAGCTGCCGGCGTTTCGCCGAGCGGAGCATACACGACGGCCCCCGGTGGCGAGGCGAGTTGAGGGATGCCATGAACTTCGGACATTTGGATGTAGCCGATGCTTGTGATCAACGAAAGAGTCTGCTCTAGGTCTTTTGCGCGCTCCGGCGGAAGTGGAATGCTATGCGTATGGCTTCCGATCGGGCAGTTGTAATGATCTGATGGAATAGTATAGAAAGTCTCACCGGGCGCTGCAATTCTCCAGAAGCTGCAACCGGAGGGTTGCGTTCTCTCAAACTTCGCTATACTCGTAGGAGAGGCGGCCATAAACTTCACCGCGACAGGCCGCTTCTTCAAATTCGCTAACTTAGCAATTCGTTTCTCAATTTCTCGATACTCTTCCATCACTGCTCCACTGCGCAGATTTCTGCTCGACTTATCCTAACCTGAATTTCCAAAAGTGAGATCGATTCGGCGAGGGTTTTTGTAAGTTCAACGAGGAAGGCGAAATTCGATGTCGATGTCCGTTTCAGTTTCGATCGGCTCGCCGTTACGAAGAGCTGGAATGTAGCGCCAGTACTGGGCCGCATCGATCGCAGCGGGTGAGAGCACGGAAGCGCCACTGACGAATTTTAGATTCTTCACTGTTCCATCCCGCGCGATGGTGGCGCGGATTTTCACGGTGCCTTCGATGCCTAGCTGTATCGCGCTGCGAGGATAGATGGGCTGCACGCGATATATCAAATAGGCGGGAACCAAGCGGTCCGCTGGAGGCTGAGGGTGTTGTGTTGCGCCAGCATCAGGAGGAGCAGCGGCATGGCTTGTGGCTGTGGATGAGGAAACAGGGGCAGAAGAATTTGAGGACACTGTCGCCGTGGAGGTTACACGGATAGCGCTGGCAGCACTGCTCGGAGTGCCCGAAACATCGGGGCTCCGATTTTGCGTGCTGTGCGTTGGTGATTCGTTTTCCGACGCATGTTCACTCGCCGGCTCATGCGCTGAGACCTCGCTGCTTCGCTCGTGAGGCTGGGGCGTAGGCTGTGAGTGCGAAGTTTGTGCATGTGGTGATGATTTGCGTTCTGCTTTTCTCGCGTTCTGTCCGCTTAAAGTCGATGCAGATGGGAGAGGCTGGCTCGATGACGAGCCATTGTGAGCGACGGCCGCACTCTGGCCAGATAGCTGCATCGGAGCATTGTCGCGAGCGGCGATGTTGTGCGAGCGCATCGCCACATTTCGTCCAACGACGATCCCGAGCACGAGGCAAATCGCAGACAGCAACAGGCACAGCGCCAATATGCTTAAGAAGCCGGGTAAATCGGGTGGCCGAAATGATGCAGATGTCGGCCGGAGCGAGCTTTCCTTGTCGTGCGCATTCGCGCGACTCGAGGGTATCGTCGTGACGGGATGAATCACAGGTTCGCTTACAACCGAAGAAGTCGCGATGAGATCCGACGTCGGAGGTGGCATAGCGCCCTGCGGCTTTGCCGGAGTCTCTAGGATTCGGGGCGCGTCGTGTGCTGGCGCCAGCGCGGCAAGGTCCACTGGTTTGGGTTCTAGGCTGGTTAGCTCTGTAGGTCCAAAAAGAGCGCGAGCCTTCCTGAGAAAATCATCTTCGACCGCAGCACGAGAAGGGGAATCACGCAGGGTTCGAGAGCCATTTGTTGCGTCGGATTTATTGCTGCGCTTTCCAGGAAGAACAATCTGGCGAAGAGGCGTGTTCAACAGTTTATCGCTTGCCAGACTGAACTCGGGATCACTCTTGCTATGCGACGGATCGCCGACGCCAATGCTCGCGCTTGGCGCATGTAGAGGGTCTGCTATACCTGATAAGGCTAACTTGGGCTTAAGCTCCGGTTGTTTTTCATCAGCCATGAGAGCTTCGGAAAGCGTGAGTTCGTGCGCGGGAGCAGCCTCGACGGACACCTCGTTGGATATGAGAGGAGCCGGTTCGAGCGGCAAGGCAGCCGACTCGCCGGCCGGGGCGGAAAACACCACGGTTTCGGCCAACAATGAAGCTACGTTGTCTGACGTCACGCAATCTTCAGCGATGCGATTTCCGGCGACTCGATCAATTCCTGCGGGAATCGAGGTTAGTCCCGAGACGAGGCTCGTCCACTTGTCTTTTCTCGCCGAGAACGAGGCGGGGGAAGCCCCGGGAGCGCGCAGAGTCTCGATATAGACTGGCTCGATATTCTCCGTGGCGAGCCACTCTTTGATTTCAAGACGCACTTCCTCCGCCAGGTTGAGGAACTCCACGCCTGCTTCTTTTTTTGTGGTGCTGGTCCAAGCCACCTTTGCCTTGGCTTCGAGCCGCTTCATTGATCTGGGGAGCTGAAGGCGGATGTCCACGACTGGATCCGGCGGCAGAACGCTAACGGCGTGAACCGCGAGACCACTCTCGCTTATGTTGAGTACGATGCCGCCGTTGTCCGCGCCAATATCGAGGTAGGCCAAGGACCTGATCTGGTGGCGGATAAACTGCCGCCGTTCTCGCCCGTCGAGCGAAGTTCTGTTCTGGCTGGGCGTTGGTGACACGGTCTGACCTTGGGGTTGGGCTTCCGCAACCCGCGCTGATTGCAGCGCCTGATTCTACTTGCTCAATCTGGTTTCGTCACGCGGAGTATTCCTCCTCTCCGCTCAGGGCTCCCGATTTAGGACTCCTCAGTAGAAACGGTCGAGGCGAATCGAGTGAAATCACTCGTCGCCGCGTTTCGCCTGATGCTTTTCGTTTACTGGCATTTGTGTCTTGCAGCCGAGCCGCAAGACGATTTCCCCAGAACTTCGCCGCGCAAGCTACTGCAAGAAAGCGTCCAGCAAGGCGATTCCTCAACGTCACTATAAGTATAAGACAATAAGACGCTTAGATATCATGTAGATTGATGAGCTTTAACTGTGCGCTAGGTTCCGTCTCTAAAAGGAGACACAGAGCTTGGTCCAGGATTCAGGGAGGAGACACTTTTTGGCACCCGGCTTGCCTGGCAGCCATCCCACGGTTCTGACACTCCGTTCGCTTCGCCCCAATGCGATTAGTAGAACAAGCCTACGTAATTCGTGAGACAATTCGGCGAACCGGAGCAGAGGGCAGTGAGTCTTTTTTACGAAACTGGTCTTGTCAATCGATTCTTCGCGCAAAAACTAAAGAAACAGCCCCAGCCGCAACGCAATTTGATCGAGCGAAACCAAGATCTCATCTTGAAACGCCTCGATCAGATCCAGATAAGCAACGAGCCTTATTACATTGAGAACCAAGTTCGAGATTGTATTTCGGAAATCGCGACTCGCGAAGGACGATCGAATCTCGTCCCGGCGAACGGTGAATGGCTGTCGCTATGGTCGAGCCGACCGAACCTGCCTAATGATTTTCGTGAACTAAAAGACCACCTGCTGAACATATTCAGAATTCGTCACGACTATCTGACAAGCAAAAAACAGGAAGAGCACAACCTGCGGGTCAAACGGGAGATGCACGACCAGCAGGTCAAGGAGATGGAGTGGGCACTCTTTAAGCGAAACAAAGATTTGATCCTCAAGTTCCTCGAAATCGCTGAACGGAAAGTGTCAATACTCGATGATTATGGAGATGAGAATTGGGCAGTACTTCCGATCGAAATCGACACGTGCCTCCGAAAAATAGGTCACAGAGAAGGGCTTTCTTTTCACTGGGGCGAATATAAAAAATGGCGACGCAGAGGGATTGATAGGCCTATGCTGCTGCCCAATGAATACCGACTGCTCCGGAATTTCATCTCCAGAAGCGTTCAACGATTTCGGAAGATGAAGATATAAAAAGTTCATATCGGCAGAAACCCACACCTTGATTGTCAATGACCGCGGAGCACTAAATCGTCCTCGCCGCTCGGCTGGAATTCAACAGATGGTTCGTCTTGAACGGATTGATTCTGGTCAAGAATTACTATGCCGCGTCACGAGCTTAGGACCCAGCTTCTTGAGGCAAAACGGAGGTGGCGGTCGAATTTATTATGCCGATGCCTCGGCTTTGGAAAACGGGCGTAGCTCAATGCAACACGTGATGTGAGGTAAACGTAAACAACCGTAGCAATTGTAAGACAGTGATTTGAGGTTCCACCTGAAATGGGTCCTTTTTGAACTAAGATAACCTCAAATTCAGCCTGCCTTTTTCTGGGATGCTTCTTCGGCAGCGTCGGTGCGCGGTGACGTGGCACGCAAACGTCTTATGAGCTTGTCCGCCCGATTACAGTACAAGTAAAAATCGGACGACGTATCTTTCGCGGCCAGCTCCTCTATGCGGTTCATGGCTTCTTCAAGACCTTCAACAGCTTCTAGCCAACGAGGACTTCTCGGAGGGTCATCTTTGAAAATTTCGTACCTAATCGTATCGCGTATGACACGTCCCGAACCGTCTGGGAAGACCAACATGTAATCCATTGGAATGGCCTCTCAAGGTTGCAAGAAAACACTGATTGCAACGTTAGACTTGCGCGAACGAACTTGGTTCGGAGGTGGATTTCCGTGTCAGCTTCCGAGCATGTGGATGGTCCGTTACGACTTGTGCAAGACTCGTCGAGCCCCCCGCCGCGTATTTATTTTTTGCTTCGCTCACGACGAAATATAGGTGGTCCTTTCCTAAAAACCACCCCGACACCACACTGCGTTCGAGGATATAGAATAGTGCGGATCCGGCTCCAATAGTACGAGTTCCAGTACTTTCGTGCCCGGAGCGTTAACCTGTCTGTGGGAAGGTTGAAAATTGCGGCCTGTCGCCCGAAACTGATGGAACGTGACCTCTGATAGTCTGCGAGCCTGGGTACGCCGCGCGCCGGC
>Ga0126373_10003899_pt1 | contig 11287 bp, 6 predicted proteins | sample PanSoiMetPlot_11_FD_92545 | JGI IMG/M metagenome (GOLD analysis project Ga0126373, IMG submission 92545) | Tropical forest soil microbial communities from Panama - MetaG Plot_11 | ecosystem: Environmental > Terrestrial > Soil > Tropical forest > Bulk soil | place: Panama | collected 2016-02-17
CCGCCAGTCCATTCTCGAACGCATGGGCTGGATCTTCACGCGCCTCCGCGGCACGGAGTTTTTCCGCGACCCCAAGCGCACCATGAGGCCGCTCATCGAGAAATTGCAATCGCTGGAGATTTCTCCGGTCAACGCGAAGCCTCGCTCCTCGCGCAAGAGCGCTCCGCCGGCAGCTGCGCTGCCGCAAAGCCCGTCGCAAAGATTAATCGAACGCGTCAGCGCCCGCGCGGAGGAGCTTGTTCGGTCCTGGGCTTCGCCGCAGGAAGCCGCATCCTCGGGGCGCCGCGAGTCGCGCCAGCCCCTGCAAAGAGACTATGCAACGAAATGATGGCCTTTGTTTCCACGTTAACTGAACGTTTATAAACGTTCCTATTTTCCACTTTGTTTTTCTTCGAGGGTAGGTTACATTCAGCCTGCCCTGCCCGCCTTGAGGTGTTCATGAAACTCTTCCTGGGTGTGCCCGTTCTGGCTGTTGCTGTCTATTTTCTCGCACCGTCAGCTTCTGAAGCGCCCGCCGGTTTCGACAACAAGACCAACGGAATGGTGGACGACGCCACGCACGCCGTGGACCAAGGCAAGTTCGATGAGATCGAACAGATTTCCGATGGCCTCGGTCCGCTTTACAACGCGCAGTCCTGCCGCGAGTGCCATCAGAACCCAGCCTCGGGCGGCGCGAGTCAGGTGTCGGAATTACGCGTCGGCCATCGGAGTCCCGACGGCAAGTTTGAAAATCCGGATATTCCCATCAACCATGGTTCGGAAACCATCAAAGGGCGCTCTCTCATCAACGACCGCGCCATTTGCCCCAACGCGGCATTTCCCGCGGCAGAAATTCAGGAACACGTTCCGGATTCCGAACACCTTCGCACCTTCCGCATTTCTGTAAATCTCTTGGGTGATGGTTTTGTGGAAGCGGTGCCGGACCAAGCGTTTGTGGATCTCGCGAAAGATCAATGCAACAAAAGCCATCATAAGATTTGCGGCCAGGTCCTTTACGTTCCCGTCGTCGAGGCGCCCGGCCAGACGGCCGTCGGCAAGTTCGGCTGGAAAAACCAACAAGCGAGCTTACTTTCCTTTGCGGGCGACGCTTACCTCAATGAAATGGGAATCACAAGCCGACTCCAGCCCGACGAAGTCACCAATATTTGCAACACCGTCCCTGAGCCCAACGACAAGCCCGGCTCCGACGGCCTTTCGGATATTGATCACTTCGCCCGTTTCGTTCGCGCAACCAAAGCGCCCCCGCGCGACGTTCAGCTTGCTGGCACGCCAAAGGCCAAACAAGGCGCCGAACTCTTCGCAAAAATCGGCTGCGCGGAATGCCACGTGGAAACGATGACCACCGCTTCCTCCGGCACCAAGATCAACGGCGGCTCTTTGACCATTTCCGACGCGATCGCGAACAAACAGTTTCATCCGTACGGCGATTTTCTTCTACACGACGTGGGCACGGGAGACGGAATCGTCCAGTCCATGACCGAGCATTACGGCAAGAAGATGTACTCGATCACCTGGAAGAATCTTTCGTCTAAGGAATTCGACAGCAGCGCCAACAAAATCCGTACCGCGCCGCTATGGGGCGTGCGGATGCGCTCTCGCTTGATGCATGATGGCGCCTCGCTCACGTTTTCCGACGCCATCCGCCGTCATCGCGGCGAAGCTGCGCACGTCACCGAGCAGTTTGAGAGGCTCAAGTCCGGCGAGAAAGACGCGCTCTTCGAATTTTTGCGGTCACTCTAAAATTCCCCGCATTCTGCTAAGGTTTGTTCCCCGGCGCCAACTTTGGCTGTGAATGGGAAGGCGCCTGACTTTTGAGCTCGCCTTCCTCTCTTGCTCGGACTTCAATTTCCACCGGCATGTGGCTGAGCTTCTCATAGGTATGCTCGCGCCGCCGTAAAGGCCACCAGTCGTAAAGGTAAATTTGCATCGGTCGCCACATGGCGACCCATCCCACAATCGTAAGGCCTTCCCGCGTGACGACTGCCCAGGCGCCGTTCTGATATCCCAGCACTACTTTGCTAAGCACCAAACACACGGACAGGAATATCAGCCCGATGGCGAGGCTGGCCCGTCCTTGGGCCAGCAATCGCTTGAACTCCAGATTCGTAATCTCGGCGCGGTGCGCAAAATAGTTGTGCACCGCCGCTTTGACCAGGTCCTTTGGGTTCTCCGGAGACAAATGCTCTAGGTAGATGTGCAATCGCACGGGGTCCTCTGCTCGAAATTCCTGGGCCCAGCTGACGATGAACTCTTCTGCGTCCTGGTCGAGATCCTTCTCAAGGAACGGGGAAGGATCCATCGAATTGAAAAGTTGTGCTAACTCGTGGAGTTTCAATCGAATATAGTGCGGGTGTCCCCGCTCAGTAACCTTGGCTCTTGGCCGAGAAAAGCGCATCTTTAATCCCCGTAATTCTCCGGGCTTCACAAATTTGGCATGAATCCCTAGCTCGGCGCAATTTTGCCGTGGTCCTTTTGGGGGCCTTGCGGGGATCTTGCCCTTTGGGCCAGTATAATTGTTTGCGCAAGGCCCCTTGCGTCGCCTCTTCTACCTGCTTTTTTCCTTGCTAGCCTGTAGATACGAAACGACATACCTGCGCCCGCTGGAGTCTTGAAGAGTTTCCACAAGGGCCAAGATGTCGCCTGAACCCGCCGGAGCCGTTTGCTCGCGATAAAGGAGGCTCGGCGCGTGGGTTCGCCCGGTTTGGGCGAAAGGGGAATAACGTGAAAATCGCACCAGCTCTTCTCGCGATTACTGGGGTCCTCGGCGGGTTCGGCGCGCCGTCGATCGTGCAGGGGCAGACGCTGTCGAGCTCTCCGGCAGCTCCGGCTAAGAGTGTCTCCCGTACCACGAAGGCCGTAAATTACCGCCGCGGCGGACCGGTCCCTAAAATCGATTTTCAGGGCACGGACTTGATGCAGCAAGCCACCGGCGAAGCGCAGGTTCGAAACAAGGGCAACCGCGTCGAGATCGAAGCGAAATTCCTTGGCCTTGATGAAGCCACAAAATTTGGCCTCGAGTACCTCACCTACGTTTTGTGGGCCGTTTCGCCGGAAGGCCGCGCCGTGAACCTCGGTGAAGTCGTGCTCAAGGGCGGTGCGGGCGAAGTCAAAGCCATCACCGACATGCAGACCTTCGGCATGATCGTTACCGCCGAGCCGTATTTTGCAGTCACACAGCCTGGCAACACCGTGGTCCTCGAAAACATGATTCCCGCCATGGCCAAGGTGGAGAACATCAGTGCCAGCTACGAGTTGGTGGGCCGCGGCGCGTATTCCTCTTCCAACACCAGAATTGAGAACGCCATCTTCGGCATTGATCGCAAGACGCCACTCGAGCTCTTCGAAGCGCGCAATTCGGTCCGCATCGCTCACATTGCTCTCGCTGATAAATATGCGGCACCGACGCTAGCCAAGGCCGAACAACAGCTTCGTGCCGCGGAAGAAGCCTATGGGCGCAAGAGCGACAAAAAGGCAGTCGAGGCTGCCGCGCGCGAAGTCGTGATTACCGCGGAAGAAGCGCGGGTGATGGCCGTAAAGCAAAAGGCCGAGGAAGACGCACAGGCCAAGATTGCTGCGGACAAGAGAGCGGCCGAAGATCGCGAAGCCAAAGCTCGTGCCGATGCCGCCGCCGAAGCGCAGCGCCGTTTGGAAGCCGAGCAGGCTCGCAAGCAAGCTGAAGCCGCTCAAGCCGAAGCTTTGCGCATGAAGCAGGAAGCCGAGAAAGCCGCTGCGGAAGCGGCGCGCCAGAAGCAGGAAGCCGATCAGGCTCGCGCTGCTGCGTTAGCCCAACAGCAAGCGGCTGAAGCCGAAGCGCAGAAGGCTGCAAACGAAAGAGCCGCCGCTCAAGCCGCCGCCGAACAAGCTGCCCGCGACAAAGCTGCTGCACAGGCCGATGCCGAAAAGGCACGTCAAGCCGCGGCGCAAGCCGAAGCGGAAAAAGCCCAGCTCCGGCAGCAACTTCTCGCGCAACTGAATTCCATCCTGCAAACTCGCGACTCCGCTCGCGGCCTCATCGTGAACATGTCCGACGTGCTCTTTGATACCGGCAGCTACACGCTGAAGCCTGGCGCCCGTGAAAAGCTCGCGAAAATCTCCGGCATTTTGCTGGCTCATCCGGGCTTGACCATGCAGATTGAAGGTCACACGGACAGCGTCGGGGGCGACGAATTCAATCAGCAGCTCTCCGAGCGCCGCGCCGATTCCGTGCGCGACTTTCTCGCGCAAAACGGCGTACCTGCTTCTTCCATCACCGCGCGCGGCTTCGGCAAGACGCAGCCCGTCGCTTCGAATGACACTGCCGACGGCCGTCAGCGCAACCGCCGCGTCGAACTCGTGGTCAACGGCGACGCCATCGGCGGCACTGCAAACGCCTCCGCGTCAAACGGCTCGCAGCAGTAGCTTCGCCCAACTGGATAGGCGGTTTGATTCTTTCGGCGCTGCTGGCTGCAGCGGCAACGCAATTCATGCTCTTACACACCGAGTTCACACGCCTGATGACAGGTGATTTCTCAGTAATGAGTTTTGAGAGCGGGCGCAGAGTGTTGTTTTTTCTACGTATCTCTCCAACGGTTCTTTTCGTAGCAGTTTTTGTCGGCCTTCTTGCTAAGGAGTCTGCTGTGCCTGCAGCTGCCGTGGCTGTCCTCCCCGTTTCTCTCGTCTCTTCAGGAACTAGACTCGCGGGGACCTGGAGAATGCTCATGCTTGTCCTTTGCACGGTTCTGCTGACGCTTCTCTGTCAGCGTTTACGTCGGCGGTTATGGCCTATCGAAGCGCACTAACTCGCAGTACCAAGGGCTCCCGTCCCGATCCGCAAACCTGGCTGCAGAACCGTCGGCCCTCTGTGAACGCCGCCGATTGTTCGCTGGACTGGGACCTCCCTTTTGTGTAACAGTCCAGCAGGGGATGGCGCATGCGGACTCTCGCTCAGAACTTGCGTTTCGCGCTTCGAGGGCTGAAGAGGAGTCCCGGGTTCACAGCAGTAGCAGTCCTTACACTGGCCTTGGGCATTGGCGCAAACAGCGCCATGTTCAGCATCATCAACGCGGTTTTGCTTCGCCCACTTCCCTACCGCGACCCGCAGAATTTGGTTCTGCTTTCAGAGAGTTGGCCGCAGTTCCCCCGATTGTCTTTGTCCTACCTGAATTACAAAGATTGGCGAGACCAGAGCCACTCGTTTGAATCGGTGGGAGCAGTGCGGAACTTTGTCGTGACCATGACGGGAATCGAAGAGGCCGAACGCCTTCCCGCGCAAAATGTTACCGTCAGCCTTTTTGATCTGTTGGGAGTGCGGCCGCAGTTAGGCCGTCGGTTCGACGCTACCGAGGACAAGCCTGGCGCGCAGCCCGTAGTCCTCATCAGCCACACTCTCTGGCAGCGGCGTTTTTCTTCTTCCCATGCTGTGCTCGGGAGCTCCCTCACGCTCGACAATCAGAGTTATTCGATAATCGGTGTCATGCCGCCTGGCTTTGAAGTTCTTCAGCAAGCGGCAGATGTAATCCTGCCCCTCGAGCCTTGGGCCAGCACACTGCCCGACGACCGCAGCTGGCATCCCGGAATTCTGCCGATAGCGCGTTTGAAACCCGGTGTAACCCTCGAGCAAGCGCGATCCGACATTGCCATAATCGCGGCGCGCCTCGCAAAGGAATATCCGGAGTACGACAGCAAAGTCACATCGCTAGTTGACCGAATGCAGGATCAAATTGTGCAGAATGCTCGCCCTGTCTTGTTAATTTTGGTCGCGGCAGTGGGGGCCGTTCTTCTAATCGCTTGTGTGAACGTGGCGAATATCTTGCTCGTCCGCGCCACAGGGCGGCGGCGCGAGATCGCGGTGCGCGCCGCGCTGGGTGCGCGGCCGTCCGACACGATTGGCCAACTGCTGACAGAAAGCGTTCTTCTCTCGGTCCTCGGGGGAGCCTTGGGACTTCTGCTCGCGTGGGCTTCTTTGCCTGTATTGTTGCGCCTTGCCGGGAGCAGCCTTCCTCGCAGCAACGGCGTCTCTGTGGATGCCTATGTTCTCGCGGCGACGGCTCTGATTGCGCTTCTTGCTGGCGTCATCTTCGGGCTAGTTCCGGCATGGCAAGCGTGGCGGGTGGATCTTCGCGAAACGCTCGGCGAAGCCAGCCGGGGAGGCTCGTCGCGATCCGTCTTGCGCGCGCGCGAGGCGCTGGTTGTTTCCGAGATTGCTCTGGCCATGGTCTTGCTCGCAGGCGCCGGCTTGTTGCTGAGAAGTTTTGAACGCCTCTCCCGAGTCTCCCCGGGTTTTTCTGCCGACCACATCCTGGTCGCAAATATCGTGCGTTCGCCCAGCGCGTATCGCGACCCCAACGTTCGTTTAGGCTTCTTCGACCGCCTCTTTGAGCAAGTCTCGGCTCTTCCCGGTGTTCGTTCCGCCGGGGGCGTCTCTTTCTTGCCGGTGACCGGCACCGGGTCCGCCCTCCACTTTAATATTCAGGGCCGTCCGCCCGGGTCTCCCCAGGAATACACCATCGCGAGTTATCGCGTCGTAAGCGCGGGCTATTTTAAAACTCTGGGAGTGCGATTGCTGTCTGGCCGGTGGCTGGAAGATCGTGACCGGGAACAGGCCCCGGATGTGGTGTTGGTCAACTCCTCGTTCGTCAAAACCTATTTTCCAAACCAATCGCCTCTTGGCCAACACATCCAACTAGGGGCTATTCCCGATTCCAACGTTCCTTGGATGGAGGTGGTCGGCGTCGTTAGCGATGTGAAGCAGTCTCTGGCCAGCGAATCTTCGACGGAGATGTATGTCCCTTATCGCCAGGCTGACAGGGTACTCCCTGTTTTTGCCATGTCGCTGGTAGTGCGAACGGTTGGCGACCCTCTGGTACAGGCAGGCGCAATCCGCGATATCGCGCATGGCCTCGACCCGAATCAGCCAATCACCGGAATTCGCACGATGGAGCAGAACATCTCTCAATCGGTGTCCGAACCGCGATTCCGTACGATTCTGTTGGCCATCTTCGCTGCCATTGCGTTGGCGCTCGCTGCTGTGGGCATCTTCGGTGTGATGGCCTACTCCGTCGTGCAGCGCACCCGCGAACTGGGAGTCCGCATTTCCTTGGGGGCTTCGCGAGGGCTGATTTTCCAGTTGGTTTTGAACCGTGGCCTGCGTCTTACGCTGTTGGGTTTGGCAATCGGGCTGGCAGCGACACTTGCGCTAACGCGATACCTGTCGAGTCTTTTGTTCAACGTTCCTTCCTACGATCCTTTGACACTGGTCTGCGTAACCGCGGGTTTGTTGGTTGTTGCGCTCATTGCCTGCTACCTTCCAGCCTGGCGCGCCACGCTAGTCGATCCGATTGTCGCTTTGCGTCAAGAGTAGGGCCGCCAACATTAATTTGTTTCGTGTGTCCTCTTTGGACTGACACCTTTCCTTCGGGTGGTGCATGCTGTATACCTAATGTTCCCTTCGCCCGGAGGAAACGCGTGAGCAGAAGCAGACCCCTTCTTTTCGAGTTGCCTCTCCTTTTTGGAAGCCTGTTGAGCCTATCACTTGGAATAAACGTACGCGCTCAAGAGCGCGAAGAGCCTGGCAAGCCCATTGGCAAAGTTTCCGTCGTCGGAAACCTGATTTTGATGGAGCTAGACGAAGGTGCGCTCGGCCGCCAAAACTTGTTTGATCTGGGCGGAGACCGTCTTCGCTTCACGCCTTCCCGCGAAGGCTATCGCGTCGAAAACTTGCCGCTCCAGTGGGACGCGGACTTCGGCGAGAAAATTACCGATCCCCACGTCGCGCTGCACAACTTTCCTTTTCCTTTTTCCCGGAAGAATTGGGATGCGTTCACGGTTGGCGTTACGGGCTCGATTCGTTTCGGCGAGCCCGACAATACGCAAGGCTTTGGCTTCGGCGGTGGGCCGCCACGGGATCAAGGTGGCGTTTCGATTGGTCGCTTTGATCCGCTGAGTGAAGCTGCGGGAAATTTGGTCAACACCGTTCCGGCGATCTGTGTCTTTTTCAAGCCCCGCATGTCGGGCGACCGCTACGTAAAGGAGCTAGCGGATCGCGTGGTAGTGACGTGGGACGTGACGGAACCGTACGGCAACATCCAGGACTTCACTTGGACGAAAACGATCAATCGGTTCCAGGCGGTGTTGCACAAAGATGGTGTGATCGAGTTCTCTTACCAGCAGCTCGCGGCAAAGGACGCCATCATCGGCCTCTACCCGCTGGTTTCGGCTGAAACGGAAAAGCCGCTCACCTCTCTTTCCGCCGCGAAGCATTCTTCCGCACAAGCGCATCTCGACATCCAAAAGCTAAAGCTTTCGGTTGTGGGTGGTCTATTGCTGAGGGTCGAGTTTGAAACGGCAGGTCCGGTGTTGCCCGCGGGAGATCCCGGCGTTGCAGGCATTGGCTATCGCGTCAATTTTTACTCACGGGCGCCTGACTCGTCCGGCGCTTCCGTCCATGTTGACGCGGTCTGGACGATTCGCGGCTTCGCGCCGCGCAATCGCGCAAACGGCGGCGCGACTCGATACCTTGCATTCGGTGAAGGCGTCTCGCGTGCAGTGAAAACAACCGGCAACACGATTTCCGTTCAAGGAATCTTGCCGCCGGCGCTCCGCGCCGCGAAACAAATCTACGTTTCCGCCGATGCTTCTGCCTCTGGCTCGGAAGAGCCGGTAGCCCAGATCTCTGCGAAACCCGTAACCCTCGGCGGCCTGCACAATCCGGAAGCGCACCTTTCCGCTCTCAAGTCACAAGACGGGCCGTTCCCGCTGGTCTACGAGTCCTTCCACTACTTCACACTGCCGAATCCCCGCGATTTGAGTTGCACGGTGATCAAAAGCCTCGGCGACAAGTTCGATTTTCTTCCTTACTACTCCGACTTTCGCGTGGACAATCAGGAAGCAGGCACTCCCAGCAACGGGCCACTCGGAGCCGTTGGAGGCGCCGTCACTGGAATCGGCGCGACCCAGCGCGGCCTGGAGTCCTACTGCACGCTGGGCCGTTTCCAATGGGGTTTCGTTCAACCGGTATACGTCGGCTCGAATCAGATGCAGGAGCGTCCGCCCGCCGACGCGCCAGTGGGTTCAGACCGCGACATTACGTTCTACCAGCAACAACTCGCCGAAATTTCGCCAGACGGCAAGATGCCGCCCTACCTGTACGCCATGTCGCAAATCGCACACGAAATGGGCCATCGCTGGGGCGCGTTCGTTTCGGCAAAAGTAGGCGAGGAAACCATTCCGCTCGGTCCCGTCCACTGGGCGAGGGGATTGCAGGCGCGCGTGGCGTTTCCCTACCGGCGGCCCACTGAAGCGTCCATTATGGGAGGTGGCGTCTGGCAGGACAACTTTGACGGCACGTACACGCAGCTTGATGACGACTACTACGTGCCGGCCACCGGATGGTCGTACCTCGACCTCTATTTAATGGGTTTGCTTTCTGCTGCGGAAGTACCTGACTTTTTTATTCTGCGCAATCTCACCCCAGCTGGCAAAGACGCGAATGGACATCCCATTTTCAAAGCAGACCGCACCAAAGTGACGATTCAGGACGTGATGGCCGCGGAAGGCCCGCGCTTGCCGGCCGTTGACAAATCGCAACGCGAGTTCAATACCGGGATCGTGATAATCGTTCAGCACGGCGAAAAACCAAGCCCCGAGCTGATCGAACATGCCGAAGCGATTCGTAAACAGTGGATGGACTATTTCTCAATAACCACTGGCCACCGCGCCTCCATGACGGCCAACCCCCGCTAAACCGCGGTTCATCTATTTTTCCTTTTCCAGTTCGACCACCATCACTTCAACCGGCTGATCGCCGGTGTTCACGTCCGCGTGCCGGCTGTCCGGAGGATTTGCCGGCAGCCAGTATGCTTTTCCCGTTTCCCAGACATGCCGTTCTCTCGTGCCGCTCTCATCGACAATCTCTACGGTTCCTCCTTTGAGCGCAACGATGACTCGCGGATGATCGTGACGGTGCATGGTGAGGGGTTGCTTCGGCAAGATGACCGACTTCCACACCTTGACGTCTTCATTCTCGAGCTGAGGAACTCGTTGTGTCTGAGTTTTGTCTTGCTGGGCTCGCATCCAGCCGGCAAAACCTGACAAGAGAATAATTCCAGTCGCAACCGCAGCGCGCACCAAGCCCTTTCTCATAATGGCCTCCGGTGGCGCAGTATACCAACGCGAGCCAAGTAGACGAAAATTCCGTGTGGCGCCTTCTAGACAGGCATCGAGGTCAGACGAGGTCGTCGATGGTAGGGCGCGTTGCGCCTTTCCAGTTGGCGTCAAATTGTTTGCGGACGAAGCCCGCGTCGTAGGGTTTTTCCTGCGCCTTCAGCGCTTGCTCAAGGCCGAAAAGCGAGCGCGGGTTGCGCGGATGAGTTGCCAGGTCCGCGCGGAAGGCCTCTTCGGCGCCGGCGTAGTCGCCGATTTTCAGCAGCACCGCACCGAGATTTTCGCGCACCGGATAAAACCAGTCCTCCGGCTCGTCGTACTTCAAGCGGTCTTGCGCCGCAACTGCCGCGCGCAACTGATTCACAGTGGCGTCCATGTCATTTTTAGCGAGTGAAATTTTTGCGCCCAGCACGTTTTCCGCGATTTTCAGGATGTCTTTGGTCTTGTTGTTGATGGGCATCTGAAAAATCGCGTCAGGCGAAGTTGCTTCTTCTGCTGCCGCCACGGTTTTGTGCTCGGCTTCGGCTCCGTCCAAGTCTCCTGTGCCCGCAAGCGCCAGGCCGTGCGCAAAATGCCAGAACATGTTGGCGGTCTGCATCGACGCGTCCGGCTGCTGCATTTTCAAAATTTCATTCCACTTATGAAAGCGCACTTCCACAGCCATCGGCACGGTCATGAAGCCGCCGAGCGCCGGCATATCTTTCACATGCGGGCCGACGTTGGCCGCCAGCAACTGTGCGCCGCGCCGCGCCTCTGCATAATTTCCGTTCATCGCCGCGGCCATGGCGATGAAGTGCAGATTGTGACTGTAGTACATCATCGAGTAAATGCCGGGAGCCGCGCCACCCTTGATGTACGCCTGATCTGCCAGCGCCGCTTTCTGATTCGTTTTCAGCGCCGCTTCGTAATCGCCGGTGCGAATGTAAATGTGCGCGGGCATGTGCACAATGTGTCCCGCGGCGGGCGCAAGCTCGGCCAAGCGGTTCGCGCCAGCCAGCGCGCGCTCCGGCGAATTGGAAGCCTCGACCGCATGAATGTAGTAGTGAATCGCGCCCATGTGATTGGGCTCGCGGCGAATCACCGACTCGAGCGTCGAGACAATTTCGTCCGTGCCTTCTTCCGGCGTGCCGTCCACGTGCCAGAGTCC
>Ga0126373_10003900_pt1 | contig 11287 bp, 9 predicted proteins | sample PanSoiMetPlot_11_FD_92545 | JGI IMG/M metagenome (GOLD analysis project Ga0126373, IMG submission 92545) | Tropical forest soil microbial communities from Panama - MetaG Plot_11 | ecosystem: Environmental > Terrestrial > Soil > Tropical forest > Bulk soil | place: Panama | collected 2016-02-17
AGCTGGAGAGGGATCCGAAGCACCCGGAACTGATCCTAACCGTACTCGGCACTGGCTATAAGTTCAAGGTATGAGAGATCTAGAGGACAACTCGCTTCGAGGTTCTGTTTACAGGGGGTGGCGTTGCAAGAATCTGCCTTCCCCATCGCATCTTGCAGGACCGTCGAGCGTGAGTGTGAGAGAGAACCTCTAACACTGTACACGAGATACTATTCCAGCGTCCAATCTAATACGATTTTAGGTGAGTGCAATCGCTGCTTCTTTGTTAACGATTAACTCGGTGAGTGAAGTACGATCTGCACTCCGAAGTACGATCTGCACTCCAATGAGTAGTCCCAAAACGATTTTGACCTGCAGTTCAAGTGTGTCCACTGATTGCGAAGCGAAAGTTCTGTTGACCATGTCGGGCATCTTTCCGGTACCTTTTCACTCCGTAATGGCTTCAGAGACCGGATTGTGGACTCGATTCACTGGTGCCCAGCCGCTGTTTCACATTGCGCAAGTTGAGGCTCGTAGACAACGACGAAAGCTAAGCTGCTGGATACGCGGCAGACCTGTTTCAATTCGGACAAAAACCGACGAAGACGAATTCGCAGCGCAAGCACCGTGCTGCACGGCAAGCCAGTGCCGGAAAAACGGACAGCCCAAGGGAGCGAAATAGCGAAGGTGGTCCGGCACCGAGGGAGCCGCCAACTGCGATGGGTGCTTAGCGCTATTCCCCAAGGTGCTCGATCCAAAACGTTTCTCACTGTTGAAAATTGCAACGCTCGAGTGCTAAGAACATGTTTGACCTTCCGCCAATCAGTTCTATGTACCTCCGAAATCTGTTCTACTCCCGCCCAGCATCGCATGCTGGAATCACAAAACTCCTCCCGCATCAAACGCGCTCAAAGCCATTGCGGGACGGATTTCGTAAATGCGAAGAACATCAGGCAAGAAAACCACAGTCGCCCGAACTGCGAAAGCAGCGAGCATCGTAATCACGGTGGCGGCCCTTGCTGCTCTTATTGGTTGTCAAGGATTGAGCGAGTCGGGCGGCGGAACTAGCTCGAGCCAGCAAAGTGGAAATTTGGTTCTCGGAACCGCGAGCCTCGATTTTGGGAGTGTGAGTCCCAACACTAGCAAGAGCCTCGTCCTTACCATAACCAACTCGGGAAATAAGACAGTCACCATCAGCGGCGCATCGGTTTCGACCAAGTATTTTGCCTTGACCTCTCCTGCGCTTCCAGTATCGCTGGATCCAGGTTTGGCTACAAACTTGAACGTTTCATTCACTCCAAACGCAGCCGCGGCGTTCACCGCAACGCTTTCCATCAGCAGCGACGCGTCGAATGGAACTCAATCTGTGGCACTCTCGGGAACAGGCACGGGAACAGCCATCGGTATGCTTGCGCTCAATCCTTCCAATGAAGCGTTCGGTAGCGTGGTGCTTGGGGTGAGCAAATCGCAGTTAGTGACGATCACTAATGGAGATTCCGCCAGCACGTTGATTTCTCAGGTTTCTGTCGACAACGCTGCATTCGCGATCAGCGGAATTACTACGCCGCTGAGCCTTGGCGCCTCGCAAAGCACCACGTTCACCGTCAAGTTCACACCGACGTCGAGCGGAAACGTCAGTGGAACAGTTACGATCACCTCTGACGCGGCCAATCCGGGATTGACGATGGGAGTTTCAGGAACGGGAGTCACGCCTGGCGCGTTAAGCGCGAATCAGACGAGCCTCGGCTTCGGCAGCGTCACCATCGGCAAGCAAAGTTCTCTCTCAGAAACCATCACTAACACAGGTGCTTCGAGCGTTACGGTCTCTCAGGTGGGAGTCACGGGAACGGGTTTCAGTATCAGCGGCATCGCCACTCCGTTGACGTTGAATGGTGGGCAGAGCGCCACGTTCACTGTCGCGTTTGTTCCTACAGCATCGGGAGCCGTGAGCGGCAGTCTCACGATCTCTTCAACAGCGACGAATCCAACATTGACCATTCCGGTATCAGGAACCGGAGTAACCCCAGGTGCATTGGCGGTCAATCCGACGAACCTCAGTTTTGGCAATGTGAATGTCGGCAGCAAAGGATCACTACCGGAGACGATCACAAACACCGGTGCTTCGAGCGTGTCGATCTCGCAAGTAGGAATTACGGGAACTGGATTCAGCGTGAGTGGAATTACGACCCCCTTCACTCTGAATGGCGGACAGAGCGCGACCTTGACGGTCTCGTTCGCTCCGACTGCGGCGGGAGCCGTGAACGGAAATTTGACTATCAACTCAACAGCAACCAATCCAACCCTGACGATCCCGGTCTCTGGAACGGGAGTTTCGTCGGCGGTTGGCCAACTCAGCGTATCGCCGAGCACCCTGCCTCTGGGTAGTGTGACAGTTGGTTCGAGTGGCACCGCCACGGGTACGCTAACGGCAAGTGGCGCCAGTGTAACGGTGACCGCCGCAAGCACGAATAACTCTGCCTACACTATCGGCGGGTTCTCGCTGCCGCATACTATCAATGCGGGACAGAGTGCGAACTTTACCATTACCTTCAGTCCCACGGCTGCGGGAGCGGCGACGGCAACGCTTACCTTCGCCAGTAACTCGCAGTCTTCTTCGACCACCGAAATGCTTACCGGCACAGGAGTCGCAGCTTCGACGCACTCGGTTGCACTGTCCTGGAACGCGAGCACGTCGCAGAACATCTCCGGATACAACATCTACCGCGCAGCGTATACGACTTCGTGCGGAAGTTTTGGAAGGATCAACAGCGTACTCGATACCAGCACACTGTATACAGACTCGTCCGTTACGAATGGAAGTTCGTACTGTTACGCGACCACCGCGGTAGATACGAGTAATGTGGAGAGTGGGTATTCGAACATTCTTTCCAACGTGCAGATCCCCACTCAATAAAAAAGTTCGCCTGTGCAGGGGGATCTCAGGCGATCTTTCGTACATGTCCTGAGTTTATTCGCGCGCCACTTCAACTCGACCGCGTGCAAGATGGGTGCAGGACTTTACCCGGGCGGCAAAGACCTAGCTCTGGCAGACTCAAGGCTTAAGCCAGGAGAAGCCATTGATGACGGAAATATTCCGCAGCCATCTATCGCACCGTTGTCTGTTTTCGACAGTCTCGTAGTGATCGGGGCGAGCGCTCCAATCCAAAATCTCATCACGCTGGGCAAAACCGTGCCACCTTGAAGTGCACTATAGGCCATCCGACTAACAGAAGTTGGTTGGGGAAACGCCAAGTGAGTTTGTGTGCAGCCAAATTATCCCCGGTTCTCGCTGCGCAACGGTGGTAAAATCCGGTTGTTCGCTCTCGCGGATCCCGGAAAGCAACTCCCCTTTCGGGATGCAACGCTCGCTATGCGGCAGCACTTGCAGTCCCTTCCTGAATCAGGAGTGAAACCGGGGCCTTGCGACATTTCTAAGCTGTGAAACTCAACTTACTGCGGCGCACGAGTCAATCAGAGTCCTCGCTCGTCCCTCCGCTACTGCGGGACGAACGACGGAGGATGCGGACGTCCATTACCAGAACCGGCATCGGGATCCTCGACCTTGTGGCAACTGCAATCCTGATTGGCTGCGCAGGATCTTCGACATCGACGGGAAACGTGGTTCCAACTGGTGGAGGCGCAGCGACTCACACGGTCGATCTTTCGTGGGTCGCCAGTACATCGACCGACGTCAGCGGCTACAACATCTATCGTGCGGACTACAGCAACTCTTGCGGCCCTTTCGCCAAGGTTAACTCGCTACTGATCACGAGCACGTCGTACGCAGATTCTCAAGTCAGGAATGGTGCGTCATATTGCTATGCCACGACGGCCGTAGATTCGAGCAACCAAGAAAGCGGCTATTCAAATATCGTTACTGACGTTCAGATTCCCGCGTCTTAACTCTGCCACGAAGACGATTCGCGCGGATTCCCCAGTCTCACCTTAATCCAGAGACTTCATTTTGAAACTCTCAGTTCAGAAGAACTTCTTCCTCGAACAATTCTTCTGGCGATTTCTGCTGGGTAGAGTACCAGTCCCGCAGAAACGCGAGGCCGTCACGCAAACTGACGGTCGTTTTGAATCCGAAGAGACTCCTGGCCTTCGAACTATCAAATAGCAGCCGCACGACATCTCCGGGGTGGCACTCGGCATAAGTGATTTCGGCGTTAGGGCGGGCGAGAACCTCGGCAATCATCGTCGCAAGTCGTGTGATCGTGATCTCTTTGCCGTTTCCCAAGTTAATCGTTTGTCCCACCGCAACTTCAGAGAGCCCGGCGGCGAGAATGCCTGCAACGGTATCGCTAACGAAGGTGAAATCGCGGGTCTGCTCGCCGTCGCCGAAAATGACCATTGGCCTTCCGGCCGTAGCCGTTGAAGGGGCGCAACACGACCGTCGGGAAATGAAACTCGTGTCAAAAAGCATGTGTGTAGGCTTCGCCCGCTAGCTTTGAGGCGCCGTAGATGGTCATGGGCCAAGTTGAATGGTCTCAGAAACGGGAGCGGTGGTCACCATTCCGTAAACCTCAGAGGTCGAGATCTACACGAAACGCTTCACGCCGGTATTGCATGCAATATCTCGGAGGCCCAGAGTCGCAGTAGCGTTCACTTCTTTGTTCTCTCGGGGCGAGTGAATCGAATGCCGCACGCCGAGGCAGGCAAGGTGAGAGACGATATCCGCCTCGCGAAGCAGCGAAGAGATTGATGACCGATCGCGAATGTCAGCAACGGTGAGTTCAACGTTATTGCTTAGCACGCCCTCGAGATTCTCGCGGCGTCCGTTCACCAGGTTGTCGACAACACGAACACTGGCCCCGAGAGCAGCCAGATGCCGCTCTAATTCCGAGCCGATGAATCCTGCGCCATAGCATGTTGCCAAACGGGATGACGGCTGCCTGGGGGGAGCGAGGAACAGCAATAACGAGAGAACAAGTTTCTGTTGAGCAAATTAATCAGAGCAGACGGAGTTGGTGACGGTAGCACCCAAGACTTTGTTCCGGAGTCTTAGCCAAGACGACATCCGTGCCTTGTTCGGGTGATTGGGTTTTGAGCGCTGGTCCAGGAGATCGCACGATAGATGGCAGGCCTAGCAACCCGAAGCCCATCACTACGGTGAGGGACCTCGTGGTTCGATCGGACCCCAACATGCACCGAGCCCACAAGCAGCCCACTCAGAGTGCGGATAGAACCAGGTAACGCGGGTGGCGTCGGGCGAAACTTCTGAGAAGACTGGGAGAGAGCGAAGTCAGTTTGTATTTAGGAGGGCCACCACGTCGGTCTTGACTTCTATGACCTACTCATACACGCGCTCAAAATCCTGACCTGGGATTTTTGGAGTGAAAATTGCGGTCTTTTCGATGTTTGCTGGTATCCGAACCAGTTTCCGGCCGGTGATTCCTATAATGGGGAGTGTGGGAACTTTTGTGTTTTGAGTGGATGTTGCCGGATTCATTATGGTTATAAGAACGTAGATGCAGTCTCTGAACCTTTGTGACTGTCGGGAATCGCTATCGCCCGGCAGCATGGGTTTGTGAAATTTTCTCTATTCTCCTTTCTCCTGCTTTTGCTCGGCGCGCGCTGTTTTGGCGCCATCGCTATCACGACGACCACTCTGCCCAATGGCACTGTCGGCACCGCGTATTCAGCGGTTGTAAAGGCGAGCGGCGGTTGCACTCCTTACAAATGGTCCATTTCATCCGGAGCCCTGCCCGCGGGCATCACTGCGAAAACGCCCAGCACCACGACCTCGCTAAATCTCACTGGAACTCCAACGACGGCAGGCACCGATTCCTTCACCGTGACGGTCACTGGCTGTGGCGGAGGCACTTCGCGGGTCGCATATAAAGCCGTCATCGCGACGAAATCCCACACCCTTAGCATCACCACCACCACTCTGCCCAATGGCACTGTCGGCACCGCATATTCAGCGGTTGTAAAGGCGAGCGGCGGCTGCACTCCTTACAAATGGGCCATTTCATCGGGAGCCCTGCCCGCTGGCATCAGTGCGAAAACGTCCAGTAATACGACATCGCTGAATCTCAGTGGAACTCCGACGGCGGCAAGCACCGATTCCTTCACCGTGAAGGTCACTGGCTGTGGCGGAGGCACTTCGCATGTCGCATATAAAGCCGTCATCGCCACGAAATCCGGCACCCTTAGCATCACCACCACCACTCTGCCCAATGGCACTGTCGGCACCGCATATTCAGCGGTTGTAAAGGCGAGCGGCGGTTGCACTCCTTACAAATGGGCCATTTCATCCGGAGCCCTGCCCGCTGGCATCAATGCGAAAACGTCCACTACTACGACATCGCTGCATCTCAGTGGAACTCCGACGACGGCAGGCACCGATTCCTTCTCCGTGAAGGTCACTGGCTGTGGCGGAGGCACTTCGCATGTCGCATATAAAGCCGTCATCCAAAAGACTGCCAACCATGTCGTGGACCTGAGTTGGAAGGCCTCGACTTCGAGCGGCATAGCTGGCTACAACGTTTATCGTAGCCCGGACGGCGCTACGTGGAAAAAGGTCAATGTGAGCCTGATTGCGTCAACCTTATACTCAGACTCGACCATATCCAACGGCAGCACGTATTACTACGCGGCGACAGCAGTGGACATCCATAGTCATGAAAGCCGCAAAACAGCCGCGGTCAAAGTCATTGTTCCCTAGTGGTGCGAAGAGGCGATTACACCCAAGACCCACTCCCGTGAAAGTCGCCTCGACAGGGATAAACTGTATATCATCCACGCGGTGACGCACTGCCATCCAAGATTCCGCGCAAAAACGCCTACTTGCCGGTGTTGACAAAGCGGATACAGTTACCCTGATTCTTGAATGCTCTCGGTATCGTAAAGCTTCGCCAGCCGCCATCTTTGCATTGATCTTTGTTAATTGGAGGGCCAATTCCGGGGCTGATCGCGATCGAGTTGGGGCCAGCTCCAACTCCTAGTGTGGCAGTCACAGCGTTGTTAGCAATGTCAATGACCGAGACGGTATTAGAGTCATTATTCGCCACGTAGCCGCGGGTTCCAGTTGGCGTAATGGCTACTCCAATTGGACCTAGCCCAACAGGAATGGTCGTAATCACGGTGTTGATCGTTGTGTCTATAACCGAGACGAGGTTTAGGGCATTAATCGTCACGTAGGCGCGGCTTCCGTCAGGAGTAATGGCGACCCCAAATGGATTCTGATTTCCACCAAGGAAAATGATCGCAACCACATTGTTGGTCGCGATGTCGATGACGGAGACAGTGCCCCCTCCGGGGCTAGTTACGTAGGCTCGGGTGCCATCAGGCGTGATAGCTACTCCCGCAGCGCCGTTGACCGGAATGTCCGTAACCACGGTGTTGGTAGCGGTGTCGATGACGGAGATGTTGAAGTCCTGTTGATTGGGCACGTAGGCACGGGTTCCGTCTGGAGTAATAGCTATCGCGACAGGGCCTAGGCCAACAGGAATCGTCGCAACTATGGTGTTTGTTTTAGTGTCGATTACCGAGACTGTGTTCTGGCCATTGGTTTGAAACTGATTGACCACGTAGACGCGGGTTCCGTCGGGAGTGATCGCTAACCCTGTAGGAAATTGTCCAGAAGGAATAGTGTCAACTACGGCGTTGGTCGCGGTGTCGATGACGGAAATGGAGTTTAAGATGTTTGCCACGTAAGCTCGGGTTCCATCTGGCGTGATGGCTACCCCGGCAGGAAATGTGCCGACAGAAATCGTTGCAACTAGGGTGTTTTTTATGGTGTCTATGACCGAGACGGTTCCAGACGTATTAGTCACGTACGCTCGAGTCTGAGCCTGTCCCGGAATAGCAAGCAGAGGCAGCCCGAGGAAAAGAACCCGAGAGGCGACTCCCAAAATTGGTCGAAAAATTGAGAACTTCATGGGCCCACTCCTATGTTCTTCCTGTGGAACCAGGAACGCGGCAACGCAAGGGGGAGGAACAGACGGGAACTATATCACAGACGCGCACGAATCTCGCTGGTCCAGCCGAGCCAGACACTCGAGAACGCTCGGCGAGCAGAACTACATCGGGGGGCATCATTTTTCAAGTACGGATAAACACTTTGACAACTGGGCAGGAACACTGGCTACTGTGAAAGTGCCTTGACGGCGGAGGGCACCGCAGAGCAGTTGAGATTGCGTTTGATTGGATGCAGATACCAGTACGCTGATGACTGCGGTCCGCGAGGGAGAACGCATGACACCCACCTTCCTGCAACGCCCTGATTGGGGGAAAGGGCTCTAGGGTAGATCGTTGAATTCGCGCTTGCCATTCACGTGCTTAAGCGAAGGCCATAAGACTTTACAATTTCCGAAGACATTGGCGTCTCGTCATGGCTGGTCTCACATGGACTCATCTGTTCACACCCACGGCTCAGGAAGTAGAACAGGAGTTCAACCGCATTGCAGACGCCGATCTTGTTACAGATCCGCACGAGGGTTTCCTTCAGCGTACTCTCGTCGAGATCCAATTCACGAGCGATCTCCAAATCGTTCCAGCCTTCGGTCATTAGATAAGCTGTCTGCTGCTCCAAGAGATCAAGGCCCAGTCGACTATTCGAGTTGATGTACCGAAGCGCCGGAACGGGCGTCATGTGCGGGATTAGGGACTGCGTTACCAAAGTCGTTTTCACCGAATGTCTCTACTTTTGCAACGTGCTGAAGAGCAATATGCCCAATTCATACCCGATCAGAAGAGATGCAAAAAGCAGAACGAGAAAAGCAATCCCAACAATTGCCCATTTTGCACATCGCTTCCATATCAAAACCCTTTGCGCTAAGGAAAGTAGGTCAGCCGTGCCGAGAGGACCTGCCTCAAGTGCCGTCAGCTGTTCAGAATGACTACTCATGAATCACTCTACGGCGTAACCGAAAGTGATGACACATTGCCAGATCAGGGTGCAGTCTTTACTGCAGGAGAGTTGGAATCGTTTACCTCAATCTCGGGCGAGTCTTTGGAACAACTAACACACACGTCGGTGGCATTCAACGATTGCCCATTCGTGTTCGCAAGCAAATCCTTCAGTCTCTTGGAAATGATTAGACCTGCTTCTTCTGGGCATTCGTGCCGCGAGCGTGAATACCTAAGATTTGAAAGCAGACTTCGTAACGACATAACAATCTCGAGTTGAAACCGCTGCAGCGGCAGTCGCTTGAACTGCAGATTGCCTCCACGCAATATCTACATATTGGAGCCAACGGCACCCGGATGACGCAGCACCAGATATCCTGTTGAGCCTTGAGGTCAGCTTTCCCCTAAAGCAGCTGATCGGTGAAGACTAAATTCGTCTGTAAGCCAAAAAACCTAGTGAAGTCCTCCTGGCTGCAACCGCCTGCAGCTCTGTGTGTGCAAAAAGTTACAACGCCTTGAAGGGCTTGTCGGTGGGTTTTCCCACCGAAACTATAGGTTTATGTCCAGTTCTGAATTGAAACGGCGAACGAGGCGGTAGCATTCGCAGGCGCGGCGCTGAAGGTGGGCCCGATCACAAATGACGACCGATCCGCGCCCGCGCCGGACGATTTGGCGGCTTTCCAGTTCTTCCAGCTTGACGCTGACCGTCGCGCGGTCGGTGCCGATCATCTTAGCAAGAAAGTCATGCGTGGTACTGATGACATCAGAATTGATTCTGTCCTGCGTCATAAGCAACCAACGCGCCAGCCGCTGCGCGACGGAATGGAGACGATTACAGCCGGCATTTTGAGCAAGCTCTACAGTTCGAATCGCCAAGCGGCGCATCAGGATACGATTCAACCAAGGCATTGTCGGCAGAAGGCCCTTGATCGCTTCTGCCGATACTCGAAAACCGGTGCAGGGCGCCTGCACAAAGACGTTGTAGGTGAGTTCGGTAAGACCTCCGGCCAGCTGTAAGCCGATCATTTCCTCCCGGCCAGCAACTCCAACTTCCACACTGCGACCATCCGAAGTCTCGACAATCATTGAGGCAATTCCGCCGTTCAGGAAATAGACCGCCGTGATGGGCCTCCCTTGTCGCTGGAGCGGGGCGGCTAGCTCGAAGTTCAGAAACTCGAGATGAGGACGAATTTTCAGGAACTCGAGTTGAGGTATCTGTGCGAGTAAAATATTCCCTACTGCTTGTCCCTGAACCGTTCTGCGTTGTTCCCGCAGTGGAATCGGGATGAGAGCCGGCGCTCGATTGTGGCTGACAGGCACTGGATTTTCGATGCGGATTCTGGATGGGGAGTATGCGCCTTTGTTACTGTAGGCTATTCACTAAAGCACGGTAGTAGTATGTAAGCGGCAATTGAGATCGAAGGGCTGACACCCCTTGAAATAGGGCGTGCCCCTTGATGGTTGGCGTGCTTGCTCGAAATTCCAACCAAGTAGTGGCGCCATACCCTCTCTATCGCACGCTTGAACGTTCCATATGTACTGGCCGTTTACACCTTGGAGCTATGCACCTTCGCGATCTTTGGCCCATAGCCGACCCATTCGAGATAAACTCTGTGCTCGATACGGGCACACTTAACACGGACTTCTCGGTGGCGACGGAACGTCATATTGCTACGCATCGACGGCGGTGAATATGCGCAATGAAGAAAGTGTGTATTCCAAAGGTGGTATCCGATGTCCAGATCCCCTCTAAAGCACTGCGAAGGTGTGGCGCAAACCAATCCGGTTGCCGCTAATAGAGCAACACGCAATAATCGCGGTTGATGCCTTCTGGCCTACTGATTCGTCTGGAATACCGAATTCGAAAATCTCAGGAAGAAGCAGGGATTGACTGATGCGCTGTCCCTAATAGCAGCTTGAGTCCTGTGCGTGGCTTCGGGCGCAGGGCTCCTCCGATGTACTTCCGGCATCACATGGCCTAATCCTTTGGTGACCTATTCGACTTCTTCCTAAAGTAAAAAAATGGAACCGGTGGTTTGCAATCAGGATTTACTCCGGCGCAAAACCGAAGCTCCACTAAATCCCCCGCTGTGCTGACTGAGCACGCGTACAGAGAGTGAAATAGATGAACCGTCTTGGATCCCCCCTGAGACTGGCCTATTGGAGTCTCCTGGTTGTTTCACTCTCCTCGATTTCAAACGCAAGCACCTTCATCTATAAAGCGTTTTCCGTGCCCAGCACTAATTTTGGAAGCGTCGCTGTTGGCAGCAGCCAGATTATGCCCATTTCCGTGACAAACAACGGAGAGGCGACCGTTACGATTTCTCAAGTCACGACTTCCGGGAGTAGTTTCAAATTCGTGGGCCCAAATCTCCCCATCAGGCTGCAACCGAGTCAAACAGCGAACCTGTCCGTCTCCTTTAGCCCACCAGCAACAGGAGCGGCGAGCGGC
>Ga0126373_10003901_pt1 | contig 11287 bp, 8 predicted proteins | sample PanSoiMetPlot_11_FD_92545 | JGI IMG/M metagenome (GOLD analysis project Ga0126373, IMG submission 92545) | Tropical forest soil microbial communities from Panama - MetaG Plot_11 | ecosystem: Environmental > Terrestrial > Soil > Tropical forest > Bulk soil | place: Panama | collected 2016-02-17
GAAACTCGCCGGGGCCATCGCCAGGGAAGGGATAGCCGAAGACACGGCGCAACAGCATCTCGGGCTCGCCGTCGCCTGGAAGCAGGCGGCGGAAGCGCTTGCCGCCGCCGAGTTGCGGCACGCCGCGCTACTCGGCCCCCACTACGCCGGCCGGGCCACGGACTTCACCCGGCTGGAACGGGTGCTCACCCATGCCGCCAACGCCATACGCTGCGCCCGCGGGCAGGAGCTTTCCAGGGCCGCTGACTACATCGCCCGGGACGCGGCGCCGAACGGGGCGGTCAGCGGCACCGTGGCTGAGGCACGCCAGTACCTGTCTGCCTGGAAGACGGCTCTGGCGCCCGAACCCGCGATCGCCCCTCGCCCGGAACTGCTCAACGGCACGATCACGGAGGCGAGCGGGTGGCTGCGGGCCCACCTGCGGCCACTGCACGGCGCGAGCGAGTTCACCCGTGCGGTCGGCGAGGTTGTAGGCAGGCCCCTCACCCTCGGCCAGGCCCGGCACCTGGTCGCCTTGCGCGAGGCGGCCGACGCCGCGCACGCCCGGCTGGCCGCGCGCGATGCTGTCTTCGAGGACCTGTGCGGGCCGCTATACGCGGGAGACGCGACCGACGTCATCGCGCTGCGGGACGCGCTGGAGTGGGCGCGCCGCCTGCGCGCGATGATCACCGGGGAATCGGGACCGCTCACCCCGGCACACCTCACCGCGGCCGAAAGCGCCGTTCCGACCGACCGGCTGGCCAAAGCGGCCGACGCGTGGCACGACGCTTGCTCGGGCCTGCTGGCAGCCTTCAGCCCGCCTTACCGCCCGGAGCTGGCGGCCGAACTCGACGACTACCAGAACGGCTATCGCCTGCTCGAAGCCATGTTCGAGGACACGGGAGGTCGTGACGAATGGCACGCCTACCAGGCAGCCCGCGCCGCCCTGGCCGCCTACGGCATGGATGCTGCCGTTGACTTCTGCATCGCCGAACGAATTGAGGCAGCTCAGGTACCCCAGGTGATCGAGCGCGCACTCCTGCAGGAATGGTCTGACCACCAGCTGCGGACCGACCCGGCCCTCGCCCCGCTGCGGGCTGCTGGCCATGATGCGCTGGCCGACAGGTACCAGGAGCTGGAGCGCGAGCTGGCCACGGCGGCGGCCGCAGCCATCATCCGCGCCTGCAACGCCCGGCGCCCGCCCGGCGACACCGGCGAGTCCGCGGTCATCCGCCTGGAGGCAGCCAAGGAGAGCGGGCACATGCCGGTGCGGGAACTACTTGACCAGGCCCGCCATCTCACTCAGGCGATCAAGCCGTGCATGCTGACCTCTCCCCGGGCGGTCAGTCAGTACCTGCCCGCAGACATGCAGTTCGACGTCATCATCTTCGACGAGGCCAGCCAGATCAGCCCGGCTGATGCGGTCAATTGCATCTACCGCGGCGGTTCGGTGATCCTGGCCGGGGACCAGAGGCAGCTGCCACCGGCCAGCTTCGCCAGCAGCGCCCTGGCCGATGGGGAGCCGCGGCCGGCCGAATTCGAAGAGGCCCCCATTCCCGAATCGGTCCTCGACCTTGCGAGGGGCTCCGGGGCGTTCAGCAACTTCCCTCTGCGCTGGCATTACCGATCCCAGCACGAGGCCCTGATCGCGTTTTCCAACGCAGCGTTCTACGGCGGCCGCCTGTTCCCCGTGCCTGGCGGCGGGCCCGATGCCGGAATAGAGCTGTTCTATGGCGAAGGGACGTACCGGGGCCGGACCACGCGGGACAACCCCAGCGAGGCCGCACGGGTGGCGCAGCGGGTCATTCACCACTACAGCACCCGCCCGGCGCTGAGCCTGGGGGTGGTGACCTTCAGCGAGGCCCAGGCAGTTGCCATTGAGGCAGCCCTCGGCGAGGCGCGCAAACTGCGTCCCGACCTGGACCGGTTCTTCGGCACCGACCGCCTGCGCGGGTTCTTCGTCAAGGGCGCAGAGGCCGCGCAAGGCGACGAACGGGACGTGCTGATCTTGTCCATCGGTTATGGACCGGACGAGAAGGGCCAGATCACCCCGGACTTTGGCCCACTCGGCAGACCGGACGGATGGCGCAGGCTCAACGTGGCCGCTACCCGTGCTCGCTACCGCACCGAAATCGTAAGCAGCATCCGCGCCAGCGACATCCCCGAACCTGTCACCGACGAAGCGCTGACGCACCTCCGCCGCTACCTCGACTACGCTGCCGGGCCAACCACCCTAGGCTTACGGCCGTGGAGATCCGCCAGCTCCGCCCGTCGGACTACCGGCATCGAGCCAGGCGACGCAGAGATCCACGGCATTCCGGTGGCGGTGGGCTACGACGGCGACGGGCAAGATCGCGTGCGGTTCACCAAGACGCTGATCGCCTGGTGGAATGCCGCCCGGCCCGGACGCCGGGTTCAGAACAGCATCTGCTGGGCGCCGGGGATGCCGGCCGCGGACACCCTCTCGATGGCCGCCTCGATCTGGCCTGCGCTGGCGTCCTCGGCAAGCGCTGCCAAGATCGCGTTCCTGATCGCCACCGCCCGGCCGCGCGGGCCGCGGCGATCGTTCAGCGGTGAGTACGGATCGCGGCGCCGTGCGAGGTAGTCGCGGATGTTCTCCGCGGGCGACCCGGCGGCCAGATGCCCAGCGGCCTGGCAACTGGGCTCGTCGCACCGGTGCCGGATCACCGGCAGCAAGCCCGTGACCGGATCCGGCTGGGGTATGCCCCGGCTGAGCACGTAGCCGTAGACGTGCGCCGGGACGACCAGGCTTGCGGGCCGGTCCGCGACGGCGCGGCGGGTACCCGCACGGAACCGCCCGTGCCCCCCCGACGACAAAGCGCCGAGAAAGAACGCACACTGCCCCGGGCCCCGCCAGTAGACCTTGCTGTAGTACCTCCCCCGGGCCTCGGTGTCTTCCGCCAGCGCCTGCCACAGGTCCAGCGGGATCCGGCCGAGCTGATCCCGCTCCCCAGCCCTGCGGCCGCCGGACGCGTGCCGCACCCGCGCAGGCCCGGCGAGAACGGTCATGCTTCCGACGTTACGCTCCACTTCGGACATAGCCGGGATTTGCCGTCGGAGGGTCGCCGTGACTGAGCCCGCATTCGATGCCGAGGGGTTGTTCAACGAGGACTACCTGTACTTCTACGCTGGGCCGCTCGACGCGCGCAGCGACGCCGAGGCCGGATTGATCTGGCATCTGCTGGAGCTGGAGCCAGGCATGGAGGTGCTCGATCTCGCCTGCGGGCACGGCCGGATCGCTAACGCCCTGGCCGAGCGCGGTTGCCGCGTGACAGGTCTGGACGCCACGCCGCTGTTCCTCGACCGGGCCCGGCGCGACGCGGCCACGCGCGGGGTCGCGGTTACCTACGTTGACGGTGACATGCGGAATCTGCCCTGGACCGGCCGGTTCGATCGGGTGATTAACTGGTTCACCGCCTTCGGCTACTTCGACGATGCGGGCAACCGCCGGGTGCTTACCGAGGTGGCCCGTGTGCTCAAGCCCGCCGGCCGGTTCGCGCTTGAAATGAACAATCGCGACTGGATAATCCGGCACTTCGAGCCCGCGGGCGTAGATGAGCGGGATGGCAACCTGATTACCGAACGGCGCCGGTTCGAGCCGCTGACCGGCCGGATGGTGGCCGAGCGGACGGTGGTTCGCGATGGCCACGTCCGCCGCATTCCCTATTTCGTCCGCGCGTTCACGTTCACCGAACTGCGGGACTGGCTGCTCCACGCGGGTTTCACGAGCGTGCAGGGCTACGACGAGGACGGCGACCCGCTGACCCTGGACAGCCGGCGAATGATTGCCGTCGCTCGCCGCTGATCACACGCCGGGCGCAGAACCACCCGACGGCGCCCAGCACTACGACGGGCCCGGCGGCAGTTGACCGTGGCGGTCAGGACTTGCGGGCCAGACCGGCGTAGGCGGCGATCTGCTCACCGTAATCCGGCGCGGCCGAGCCAGGCCCCCACCGCTGCACCTTCCTCGGATCGGCGGTACGGGGCAATAGCGTAGCCGGGCCGCGCTGCACCTCACGCGGTAGCGCACTGCGTGGACGCGTCGGAGCCAGGGTCGTAGTAGTGGGCGTACTGCCAGAGACCTTGACTGATCAGGGTGCTGTCGGGCAGCGAGCCGAACCGGGCTGGTGCCAGCGCGTCCATGCCTGGTGCCGCGGTGCCGCTTACGATCCACGTGGCCAGGGCCTCGCCGATCGCGAGGGAGGAGGAAAATCCCGAGCCGTTGCAGCCGCTGGCCACCCACAGACCGGCAAGGTCCGGCACCGGCCCTGCGACGAACCGGCCGTCGGGGCTCATGGTGAACATCCCGCCCCGGTGCTCGGCGACGGGCGCGGCCGCGGCGGCGGCCTCGGCGCTGACCTGGGCCGCCAGCCTCCGCAGCACGGTCAGGTCCAGCGGCACGTCGTCGGTGGTGAAGGTGGCCGGCTGCTGACGCGGGTCGACCGGCAGCGGGTCCGCCTCGAAGCCGCCCACCATCAGCCCGCCGCGGGCCGGCCGCAGGTATACCGCGGCATCGACAACCCTGACGATCGGATCGGCCGGGTCAACATCGGCCGCTGGCTCGGTGATCAGTAGCTGGTGGCGAACGGGGGCGAGCGGCACCCACGCACCGGCCAGCTCGGCGACCTGCCGGACCCAGCCGCCGGCCGCGTCCACCACCGCGGGCGCCGTAATGACCCGGCTATCGGTCTGGACCCCGGCCACCCGTCCGCGCGCGACCGATATGCCGATGACCGGTTCGTCCTCGGCCACCGTTACCCCGTGCAGCCGGCAAGCGGCCAGGTAAGCCAGGATGAGGCTGACTGGTTCCTCGATGTGGATGTCCTCCGGGCACCACAAGGCAAACTGCTCCCCCACCGCCCGGTAGTAGCTGAGCTGCCCGCCGGGCTGGGCCGGGTCTGCCTCGCGGACGTCGGCGCCCCAGCCCCGCGACTGGGCCAGCTCCCGGGCCAGAAGCTTCCCGTGCTGGGCGGTCCGGGCGATCAGAAAGCCGCCCGAGCGGGCCACCGTCAGCGGTACGCCCGCCCAGTCGGCAAAGCTGGCCGCCAGGGCGATGCTGCGCCGGGCCAGCCGGGTGCGCAGCTCGTCGGCCTGCACGGACTTGAACAGCCCGGCCGCCCGTCCCGACGCCTGCGATCCGGCCGTGTGCCGTTCCACCACGATCACCGACCGCCCGGCCAGCGCACAATGCAAGGCGGTGCTCAAACCGAGCGCACCCGCCCCAATCACCACCACGTCGGCATCCACCAAACCAGTTGTGCCCGCAGCCCCGGGAGCGCAAAAGAGCTGGAGGGGTGCGAACGGGACCGGATAGCGTCAGCGGATGCCGGCCCAGGATTTCGCGCCCGCTGCCGAGCGGGAAGCCCCAGCACGACACCATCGAGCACTGGGTGGCCTACTTCAACGAGCAAGCGTCCATCTCCCGCCAGATCACTGCCGACCGGGACCTGGATAGCGGCTGCGCCTGGCCCCGCTGGCGGAGCGGAACCTTCGGTGGGTGCTGCTGCACATGATCGAGGAGACGGCCAGGCACGCTGGTCACGCGGACATCATCCGGGAGACCCTCGACGGCACCTCCCGGAAGGTACGGGTCATCTACCATGGACCGCGTGAAAGCCCTTGTCCTGGCGGGTGGCGCGGGGACCCGGCTGCGGCCGATCACCTACACGTCAGCCAAACAACTCGTGCCCGTTGCCAACAAGCCGGTTCTTTTTTACGTTCTGGAGAACATCCGGGACGCGGGGATAACCGATGTCGGGGTGGTAGTGGGTGACACTGCCCCGGCGATCATGGCTGCGGTCGGTGACGGCTCGAAATTCGGGCTCGACATTTCCTACATCCAGCAGGAGGCCCCGCTTGGGCTGGCCCACGGGATACTGGTATCCCAGGGCTTTCTGGCGGACGAAGACTTCGTCATGTATCTCGGCGACAACTTTATCGTGGGCGGCATAAGAGATCTGGTGGCAGATTTTCAGAATCATCGGCCGGATGCCCAGATTCTGATTACCCAGGTACCAAACCCGCGCGAGCTTGGCGTCGCCGAGCTGGATGGCTCCGGGCAAGTGATCCGGCTTGTCGAGAAGCCTGCCGAGCCGAAGAGCAATTACGCCCTGGTGGGCGTTTACATGTTCACCCCAGCCGTTCACGAAGCCGTCCGTCATCTGAAGCCGTCCGCGCGCGGCGAGCTGGAAATCACCGAGGCGATCCAGTGGCTGATCGACAACGGCCGGAAGGTGAAATCCACGGTCATCACCGGCTACTGGAAGGACACCGGCAACGTCGTTGACATGCTGGAGGTCAACCGGCAAGTGCTGGAGACCCTCGAGCCCAGGCGGCTCGGCGAGGTGGACGAGGCGAGCGAGCTTATCGGCCGGGTCGCCATCGAGGAAGGTGCCCGGGTGACCGGTTCGCGGATCGTCGGGCCAGCCGTCATCGGGGCGGGGACCCAGGTGCAGGGCTCCTACATCGGTCCGTTCAGCTCGGTGGCCAGCGACTGCACGATCATCGACAGCGAATTGCAATATTCGATTGTGCTGCAGGGCTCACTGATTCGCGGTGTCCGGCGGATCGAAGGCTCCCTCATCGGGCGCAGCGTGAAGCTGACCCCCGCCGCCGGGGTGCCCAGGGCGCATCGTCTCGTGCTTGCCGATCACAGCGAGGTTCAGATCAGCTCCTGACATCCTGGGAACGCAGGAGAGCTTGTTACGCTCCGCACGAAAGGACCCATATCTAAATGCCTCAGGCCACGACGCCCACACCTGCTCTGCCATGAGGGTCCTTGTCACCGGCGGGGCCGGTTTCATCGGTTCTCAGTATGTCCGGATGATGCTGTCGGGTGACTTCCCGGGCACGCCGCAGGCGCACGTCACGGTGCTGGACAAGCTGACCTATGCCGGAAACCGCGCCAACCTCGAGCCGGTGTGGGGCAGCGATAATTTCGCCTTCATACGCGGGGATATTTGCGACACCGCCCTGATGGCTTCGGTGGTACCCGGGAATGACGCGGTCATAAACTTCGCCGCGGAGACCCATGTCGACCGATCCATCACCGGGGCCAGGCCATTCGTGGAAACGAATGTCATGGGCGTGCAGACTCTGCTTGACGCTTGCCTGGAGGCCGGGGTCAAACGGATGGTCCAGGTATCCACCGACGAAGTGTACGGAAGCGTGAGCCAGGGATCCTGGGCCGAGGATGCGGCGATGGAGCCGAACTCGCCATACGCGGCCTCGAAGGCTGGCGGCGACCTTATCGCGCGTGCGTACGCTCACACCCACGGCCTGGATGTCCGGGTCACCCGGTGCTGTAACAACTATGGCCCGTATCAATTTCCGGAAAAGATCATCCCGCTATTCATCACCAACTTGCTGGACGGGCTCGGTGTACCGGTCTATGGTGATGGAAAGAACATCCGGAGCTGGGTTCATGTGGCCGACCACTGCCGGGGGATCCAGCTCGTGCTCGAGCGCGGGGAACCGGGCGGCATCTACCATATCGGCGGCGACTCGGAGCTTTCCAACCTGGAACTTACTCAAGCGATCCTGGAATGCTGTGGCTCTAGCTGGGACAAGGTCGAGTACGTTCCGGACAGAAAAGGCCACGACCGGCGCTATTCGCTCGATTATTCGCTATTGCGGAGTCTTGGCTATGCTCCCCGGATTGATTTCGGGGAAGGGCTTGGCGCGACTATGCGATGGTACCGGGAGAATCGCGGCTGGTGGGAACCGCTGAAGCGGGCATCGTCGCATGGGCGTGGCGTGGGTACCGGCAGCGCCGCTGGAACATCCCAGGACGGCCACCGCTAATGGGACGGTGGCTGGTTACCGGGGCGGCCGGGATGCTGGGGCAGGATATCTGCCGCCTGTTGCGTGACCGGGGCGAGCCGGTGACCGCCCTGAGCCACGAGGAGCTCGACATCACCGGCCAGGCAGCGGTTGCCGGTTGCCTCGGCCAGCACAAGCCTGACGTCGTGGTGAACTGTGCCGCCTGGACCGCCGTTGACGCGGCGGAGGAGCAGGAGGCCGGGGCACTGCGGATCAACGGGACCGGCGTGGTGAACCTGGCATCCGCGTGCCAGCAGCAGGGCGCGCGACTGGTGCAGCTATCCACCGACTACGTCTTCGGCCAGACCGAGCAGCGAAGTTATGCCGAAGACGACGCCCCAGCCCCCATCAACGCCTATGGGCGCACCAAGCTGGCCGGTGAGCGGGCCGCCCTCGGGATGCCCGGCGGGTACGTCGTGCGTACCGCGTGGCTGTACGGTGCCCACGGGCCGAACTTTGTCCGGACGATGCTCAGGCGCGCGCGGGCCGGCTCGCCCGCCGAGGTCGTGGACGACCAGCGCGGGCAGCCGACCTGGACGGTTGACGTCGCGGCACAGATCTTCGCCTTGATCGCGGCCGGGGCGGCGCCGGGCATCTACCACGCCACCAGTTCCGGCGCCACCACCTGGCACGGGCTGGCGCGGGAGGTCTTCCGGCTCGCCGGGGCCGATCCGGACCAGGTGACGCCCATCACGAGCGCCGCCTACCCCCGGACGGCGCCCCGGCCCAGGTGCAGCGTTCTGGGCCACGACGCCTGGGCCCGGGTCGGTGTCGCACCCATTGGCGACTGGGCCGGCGCGCTGGCCTGCGCGCTGCCGGCCGTTGCCGCCGCCGATGATCGCTGACGGGCCGCCGCGGCGGGCAGGTCTACTGCCGCAGCGAACGGGCGTAGGCCAGGCAGGTCTCATAGCTGGGCAGCAGCCCCGTGGCCTGCGCCTGCTCCAGCCCAGGAGCGGCGGCGTCCTTACCTGACAGAATAACGTCGCCGAATTCCGGCCAGGTGATACCAATATCCGGATCCAGCGGATGGACTCCGTGCTCCCCGCTGGGGTTATACGGCGCGGAGCACAGATAGACGACGGTCGCCTCGGCGCTCAGCGCCGTGAAGGCGTGGCCGAGGCCCTCGGAAAGGAACAGCGCCTGTCCGCTCACCGCATCCAGCTTTACCCGCTCCCACGCCTTGAAGCTCGGCGAGCCCACCCGCAGATCAACGACGACATCCATGATGGTCCCGCTGACGCAGCACACATATTTGGCCTGGCCAGGAGGCACGTCCGCGAAATGAATCCCCCTGATGACCCCCTGGCGGGAAACCGAGCAGTTGACCTGTGCCACCGCAAGCTGGTAACCGAGGTCCTGGAAAAACTCCTGGCCGCGGAACATTTCCGAGAACCTGCCGCGCTGATCTTGCCATACCTGGGGCGTGTACAGCCACGCTCCGCCAATTTTGAGCTCTTCCATGAAAGGGCTCCAATCGCGTATTCGGCCAGGTAAGTGCTGAAATCCCAGCGGCCCACCATAGCCACACCAGGCCCGCAGGCCTCATACTACTGTCCAGATAGCTGGGATGACTGAGCCGAGCGGACAGGGCGCGTTTATGGCTGAGCGGGACCGCGGCACGCGGGGGGGCGGCTTCGGTTCCGCTCTGACGTTCGTTGACCACATGCGTCCCGATGGCCGGATAGTTCGCTGGGAGTCCCGGCACCACCGTAAGCACTTGACGAGCGCGGTCGGCTCGACCTGGTGGGCACCCAGGGCCCGGGGATGGTGGATTGCCGTTCTGTTCGCCGTGGGATCGCTGCTTTTCGCGGTCGGGTCGCTGCCCGGCTATGTGAGCGCTGTCGGGGACCGCTGGGACACGGTGACGTACTTCGCCGGCTCGCTGTTCTTCACCTCGGCCGCGTTCCTCACCTACCGTGAGGCGGTCGACGCGGCTCCCGCTGCGCAGAACCCACGCCACCGGCGGTTCTTCGTTTACCAGCCGCGGCGGATCGATTGGTGGGCAACGGCGGTCCAGCTTGCCGGAACCCTCTACTTCAACGTGAGCACCGGCGTCGCCACCCAGTCCGACCTGGCCGCGCACACCGCACATCAGCACATATGGCGGCCAGACGCCATCGGCTCGGCCTGTTTCCTGGTGTCGAGCGCGCTGGCCTGGTTCGAGGTCTGCCACGGTCCGGTCGCCTGGCGCCCGCGCTCGTGGTCATGGTGGATAACGCTGGCCAACCTCGTCGGGTCCGTCGCCTTCGGCATTTCGGCGGTGGCCGGCTACATCAACCCGGTCACCGGCCAGGTGCGTAACGTCAGCGGGGCGAACCTGTGGACCCTGGTGGGCGCGGTGTGCTTCTTCGCCGGCGCGGTGCTGCTGCTGCCGGAACGCACCGAGGAAACCAGCGGCGAGGCAGCCGTGCCCGGTGACGAGAGCCGCTTTGACCCGGGCCGGGCCGCGGGGATCTGATCGCTGCCCGGCCGTCCCAGAGGGTGGGCTGCCCGGCCGTCTCAGAGGGTGGACTTGTACTGACCCCCGGAGGAGACTGACACCGGCGGCCAGCCATTCGGCGCCCACGGGGCGCTATGCGTGACGAGTAGGTGTCAGCGGACCTGCCCCATCAGCGGACCTGCGCATACGCCGCCGATGCAGCCAGGTCCAGGCGACCCTGACGTCAGACGCCGGGGTCCCAGCGAAGGGAGCGGTGTCCCATGGTTGGACGCCTTCGAAATCACTGGCGGACGTGGGCGGTAGGGGTGGTGGGCCTCCCCATGGTGGTCGTGCTGGTCGCGGGCCAAACTGTGTTCGGCGCGACGGCCAGCGTGGCGCGGACAGCCGCACACTCCGTACGCCCTCATCGCGTCGGCGAACTCGACTGCAACGGCCACAGCACGATCCAGCGGCCGGTCACCCGCAGGCTGTCCTGTACCGACATCCGTGGCATTCTCGGCCACTATCACCGCTTCTACGACAACGGCCACTACGTCGGCCATGACGAGCCATCCATCCGGTTCCTGTCCAACCGGCCGGGCTCCGGCGGCAACGTGACCTTCACCGAGACCCTCCCGCGGGATCCGGCGGCGATGCCGACGGTCAACCACCCCGGCCACGACGTCACCCACTGGTTCGAGCTTTCCGTGGCCCCGTGGTTCGGGATGAGCATCTGCGACCCGCGCTCGTACCCGCAGCGGAACTGCAGGCCCAACAGCGACACCAACGCGCCGCACGGCGCCTTCCCCGGCGGCGGCGGCGCGTTTATGGAGATGCAGTTCTACCCGCCCGGCTTCTCTCCGTTCGCCGGCGGGATCAGCTGCAACTCCAATCACCAGTGGTGCGCGGCGCTCAACATCGACTCGCTGGAGGCCAGCGCGGCGGGGAACATCAACCTCGGCTGTATCGAGCCGGTGAACTTCGCCTTCATCCAGCGCAACGGCGTGCCTGCCGGGCCGCCCGGCCCGAACACGTCCAACGGCGCGA
>Ga0126373_10003902_pt1 | contig 11285 bp, 9 predicted proteins | sample PanSoiMetPlot_11_FD_92545 | JGI IMG/M metagenome (GOLD analysis project Ga0126373, IMG submission 92545) | Tropical forest soil microbial communities from Panama - MetaG Plot_11 | ecosystem: Environmental > Terrestrial > Soil > Tropical forest > Bulk soil | place: Panama | collected 2016-02-17
CGGTACAACACAATGAACTACGTCATCAGCGATAGCGAATTCATCGGACGCCGCCTGCATGGTGGTGGGCAGCGTGGCAGTGGAGCTCGCCGTTGCCAGGGCCGTCAGCATTGGCAAGGAACTTTTGCGGAAAAATGCGAAGGGCCGAATGTATGCCAGAAGCCAAGCCAGTGTTCCGAGCACGACGAACTGAAAAATGAAGAGACTCGCCATCAGGACCAGAAGATAGAGTCCCAAAAGTTGAAGCATCGAGTATCCGAACCTTGCGATTGCACTAAAGATCAACGCGGCGACACCAACTGGAGCAAGCCACATAACGGCAGCGACCATCCGCTCAAGTGCTTGGTTGACACCGTCGAGGAACCTGACCACGAAGTTTCTGGTCGCGAGGGCCACGCGGGAAAGGGCAACGCCGAACATCACCGCGAAGAGCATGACACCGGTCAATTCGCCCCCCGATGCCGCGGCCAAGATGTTCGAGGGGACCAAACCCACAAGGGTTCCTATCCCAAGACTTTCTTCGCCTCCAGGAAGGGCTCCCTTGCCAAGTCCGTATGCGCTGATGAATTCCTGCTGACGGGCAGCAGAGATGGTGCCGGGCGGTCGCACCGAGCGCACCGGCATCACGCCAAGGATGGCTCCCAAAGCCGTGATCAATAAGAAGATCGCCAGTGTCTTTCCGCCGATCCGGGCGAGATCTCCAGGGTTTTCAAAATCCGCCAGCGAGAGTGAAATCGACGTGAAGATCAGCGGCAGAACAATCATCAGGAGAAGGCGAAGAAAAATCTGACCGACTGGATCAGCCACATAATGCAGAAAATGACCGAGGCCGCTGGAATCCCGTGCAGCGAGATTGGCCATTAGGCCAGCAACCGCGCCGACTAAAAGGCCGATGAAGATCTTGTGTTGTGGCGGAATGGGGTGATCCAGGTGCAACTCAGGTCAACCCTCGTTTCGCCAAAAGAATTCGAATGCGGGACGGATCACCCGAAGCCTCCTTGCAGACGTCGCTGATTGTGGAATACCCATGCTTGGCCATCAGCCGGGTGACTAGCGGAATGATCGTCTCGGCATTGCGTTTGTTTCTCTCGACGTCGACTTCGAGCGCCTCGATACATCTTTCCTGAAAGGTTCGAGCCGCATTCGCCATCAGCCGCATGGAATCGAGGAGGTTGAAGACGATCAGACTCTCCCAGACATTCAATTCCAACTCTCCATGGTCCAGGGCCATGGCACAGGCGGAGCACTTGCCGGAAGCCTGGATGCACAGTTGGATCACAAACTCCGGGACGACGGGATTGATTTTACCGGGCATGATCGAGGAACCGGGCTGGACCGCCGGTAGGCGGATTTCTCCTAGCCCCGCCTCCGGCCCCGAGCCCAGCAGGCGGAAATCACTTGCAATCTTGAGCAGGCCACGGGCAAAAAGATCAATCGCCGAAGCCACCGCAACCATGTCATCCGGACTTTGCGTGGCCAGGAAAAGGTCTTTCGCCATGCGGTATTTGGGATCACCAGCAGCTTTCCCCAGTTCCTCCGGAATCAGCTCCAAGTAAGAAGCCGGAAGCGAATCCGTGCGGCCGACGACGGTCCCGCCGAGATTCACCTCGTGCAGATGGTCGACGGCTTCGGCAATGCGCTCCCGGCTCCGCTCCACAAAAGCGGCGTAGGCACCGAACATGTCGCCAAAGGTCATCTCGACCGCATCTTGAAGGCAGGTGCGGCCTAACTTGGTGACGTTCGCCCATTGTTCCGCCTTGCCACGAAGGGCCTGCGCCAAGTCGCGCAATGCGGTCTCGAGGAGTGGCCATCGGCGAATCACCGCAATATGACACGCGGTGGGGTACACATCGTTGGTGGACTGATGAAGATTGACGTGGTTGTTGGGATGGACTTTGGAGTAAACCCCGCGCCACCCGCCCAAAGACTCATCGGCGAGATTGGCGAGGACTTCGTTGGCGTTCATATTTGCCGATGTGCCCCCGCCTCCATGGAGGTAATGGATGGGAAACTGGTCGCGGTGAGCACCCGCCAATACGGCATCAGCGGCGCCAATGATCGCCGTCACCCTCTGCCGATCGAGGTGGCCGGATCGTAGATTGGCATTGGCGGCCGCCTTCTTGATGATCATCAACGCATCGATCATCTCGTGATAGTCGCCGATCGTCTGTTCCCCAGCCAAAGGGAAATTCAGAATTGCCCGGCGAGTCTGGGCTCCGTACAACACAGAGGGCGGGACTTCAATCTCTCCCAAGAGGTCTTTTTCGATCCGTTTCTCTTGCATAAAGCGGTTTTGGTCTCCACCATGACTCTTTCTTTAATCAAACATGTCGGGGCAGCTTGTCGCGAGTTGCTCATATACAGGTTGGAAATGCAGCCAGCCGATGTACTCGCTTCCCACATGTTCACGGCTGTAGCGAGCCCGATCCGGGGGAACGAGAACCGGTTTCCGGCCGGTCGCTTCTACCAGGAGCTGTTGGCGGCAGCAGCGTTCCAGCCCGATGAACCAGAAAGCGGCCGAGTCGATGCTGTGGCGGCTGGCGGTAAAGAGTCCATGGTTCTGGTGAACCGCCGCCTTGACATCCCGAAATGCAGCCGCAACCAGGTGGCCGGCATCGGTTTCGACCGCAACCGCGCCGGCTTCCTCCTTGATCACGACATGATCTTCGAAGAAACAAGCGGCATCCTGACTGATGGGGTCGAGAGATCGGCCGAGCGCGGCAAACGCTGTGCCGTAGATCGTATGGGCGTGGCACATGGCCGCGATGTCGGGATGGGCCGCGTGCACCGCCGCATGCAGCACGAACCCTGCGCGATTGACGGCATAGCCGCCCTCGACCACCTCCCCCTGATGATTGACCAGGATCAGATTGGACATTTTCACCCGGGAGAAATGCACCGCCATCGGATTAGTCCAGTACAGCTCGGAATGCTCCGGATCGCGGACCGTCAGGTGGCCGGCAAATCCATAATCAAACCCATGAACCGCGAAAGCCCGGCAGGCCGCGACCAGGCGTTGCTTACGATGGAGGCGCTCGTCCGAAGGGCTCGAGAATACCGGTTCGGCTGGAAACTTCAGCCCCGGCTGCAGGGGCTGATACACGGAGGACCGAGTCTTCAGGGCAATGCCGTCGAACCTCTGGTTCGCCACTTCGCGCTCAATGGTTTCGCGGGTCATATTTCGATTCCTTTGGGGATGCAGAGTCGATCGCCGTCGCTGCTCCAATGATGGGGGACACCGGTGTGTCCATTCTTGATCGGCAACCGCAACTCATGGATCGCCTCCTGGCGCTTGTCCAGACCGAGGCCAAGTGCCCAGGGTGACAACCAGAGCCTCCAATGCCCGGAGCCGCGCGGAAACAGGTGGACGGCAGTATATGATTGGGAAACATTAAAAAGCAAAGGATATCGAAAGCTCGTCGAGCACCCTTCCATTTCATTTGCTTGCGAAGCAAGATGCTCCTGATTTAAAAATATGGCTTCCTTGCATGAACACCGCCCCCCACCAACCGCAGCGCTTGATCGTCGATGGCCAGCCGGTTTCGTTTCGCGAAGGCGACAGTGTGCTTCTCACGCTGCTGCGCGCCGGGATCCATCCGGTGGGCGGCGGTTGCTTGTGCCTGGCCGGGGACTGCCCGCATTGTGTCGCGGTGGTGAACGGTGTCGCCTACATTCGCACCTGCCAGACAAAATCGCGGCCCGGCATGATCGTGGAGCGGCATCCGCAGGTTGGCTATCCAGCGCTGCTGCGCGATGACATCTCCATCGCGCCGGTCGGCGTCCGCAATCTGCATTGCGAGGTGGTGGTGATCGGACTCGGCGATGCGGGAAGAGCCGAAGCCGAAGATGCGGCACGGCGCGGAAAGCAGGTGATTACCCTCGATGCCAGTGCAGGCCAGGAAGTGATTGGTGTCTATCCGGGACCGCTCGTGGTGGCGCGGACGGATTCAGGCATGCTGCAGGTGCATCCCCGCAGGGAGATTATCGTTGCAACCGGCGCTGCCGAAATTCAGGCGGTGGCACCGGGAAGCCAGCTAACGGGAATCGTGACCGCGCGCGCGGCGGAGAAGCTTCATACGGCTGGGATCGAGTTGGGAAGAGTCGTTGCGGTGGGCACGCCGCCTGAGGGAGTGGCATGCGAGCAGGTTGGAGATCATATCGTTCGCTTCGAAGGTACGGGGCGAGTGCGGGCAGTCGTGGTCTCGGATGCGAGCGGCGCCGAGAAGCGGCTGGAATGTGACACCGTTTCGGTGTCACTCGGGCTGCATCCGCGTGACGCATTGTTCCGTATGGGGCGCACACTGAACCCGCCGACGCCCGCGGGTCCTGTGATTCGCGTTGTGGGACGGGCAGCGCAAGCCTCCGACATTCCGCCATGCCCGCGAGCTGGAACTGTGTGCTCCTGTTCGGCGGTGACCGTGGATGACCTGCAGCTCGTCTGGGAACACGGCTTCCACGAACTCGAGATGGTCAAGCGCGCAACCCTCGCAGGGACGGGCACATGCCAGGGATCGGTCTGTCTGCCGCATATTCGAAGTTTTCTCGCCGGCCGCGGAGAAGAGCTGCAACCGCCATTTACCGCGAGGCCGCTCACGCGCCAGGCGACCATTGCTGAGGCCGCTGCCGGTGCGCATCACACCTCTACACCGCGAACCGCGCTGCACGACGAACACCTCCGCATGGGCGCGGTCATGGAGCGTATCGGCGGTTGGTGGCGTCCCTGGCACTACGGCATCCCGGAGGCGGAGTATTGGGCAGTGCGAGAGGCGGTGTCGTTGGGCGACGTCAGCACGCTGGGCAAGGTGCAGGTTTCGGGTCCCGACGCCCTGGAATTTCTGGAACGGCTCTATCCGACCAAGGTTTCGACCATCAAGCCGGGGCGCTGCCGGTACGTCCTCCTGCTGGATGATCGTGGTTATGTGATTGACGACGGCATGATCTGCCGGGACACCGAGACGCGCTTCACCTTAACGTTCACGACCGGTGGATCCACTCACGCCGAAATGTGGGTTCGCGACTGGGCTGAACAGTGGAAGATGGACGTGCGCATTCTGAACCGTACGATGTCACTGGGCGCGATCAATGTCACCGGCCCTCTGGCAAGAGAATTGTTGCGGCGTGCTGGCTGCGAAGATCTTCCTGAATATCTCGTGCAGCGGAGTGGGCAAGTCGCTGGCGTTGACTGCCGCATTTTCCGTCTGAGCTTCACAGGCGAGCTTTCCTACGAGTTGCATCACCTCGCAGGTGACTCGGTTGCTTTATGGCGCGGGCTGATGCACGCTGGCGCCGACCTGGGAGTGAAGCCGCATGGGCTCGACGTGCTGCTGCGCCTGCGACTGGAAAAAGGGCATCTTCTCGTCGGTCAGGACACTGACTTCGATTCGACTCCGCGGCGGCTGGGCCACGAATGGGCGGTGAAACTGGACAAGCCGGAGTTTGTCGGTAAGCAGGCGCTGCTGCGCACCAACAAGATTCCGCTTGATCGCAAACTGGTTGGCCTGGAGACAGACGGCCCGACTCCCAAAGAAGGCGCGGTGCTGTGGAAGGAGAAGGAGCATGCGGGCTACGTCACCTCGAGCGCATACTCCCCGGCTTTAGGGAAGAGCGTGATGCTCGCATGGCTCAAACTTCTCGCGGGCGATTTGCCGCGGGAAGTGACGATCCACGGCCACACCGCGCGACGGGTCTCCACACCTTTTTATGATCCCGAGGGGCAGCGTGCCCGTGCTTGAACGCATTCACGCCACTCGAGTGGTCGCGGCTCCGGCAGCGCTCGAGGCGGTGCGTTGGCCTGCGGGAACGTTGGTCTTGCGAACTGCTCCCGATGAAGCCCTGGTGATTCCGAACTGCGCACCCGAGGTGGCCGATTCGCACGCGATCGTGGAAAGCGAGCAGGGTTTTTCGGGAGTGTGGATTTCTGCCGAAGAGGCTCGTTCGCTGCTGGAGCGCCACTGCGAATGGGAGGCGCCGGCGGAACGCCCGGTTTTCGTGCAGGGGGCGATTGCTGCGATTCCGGCCAAGGTCTGGCTGGAGAAGGAGCGCGCGCTTCTGCTCGTCCCTGTGCCCTACGCGGCGGAGTTCGAGGAGCGCATTTCGTGAACGAATTCGTCGAGCGGCAAGTGCAATTTCGCTGGACGAAGCCGAAGTCCAGCTATGACGTGGTGATCGTCGGCGGGGGTGGACATGGACTGGCGACCGCTTATTACCTTGCAACGCGCCACAACATCACCAACGTCGCGGTGATCGAGCAGAAGTATATCGGCTCCGGCAACAGCGGCCGCAACACAACGGTAATTCGCGCAAATTATGGCATTCCCGAGGCGGTGCGTTTCTATCAGCGCAGTGTGGACTTGTACTACGGGCTCGAACAGGAGACCGGCCGCTCGATCATGCACGAGCGGAAGGGATTACTGTGGTTGGCGCACAGTGAGGCTGGAGTCCGCGGGGAGCGCGCGCGCGCCGAGGTCAATACCGCGTTCGGCGCCGAGACCGAGTACGTCGAGCCGGAACAGGTGAAGAAGATCTGCCCGCAGCTCGACCTCAGTGGAGGCGGCGAATGGCCGATCCTGGGCGGCTCCTACCATCCTGCAGGTTCTACGGCGCGGCATGACCGCGTGGTCTGGGCCTACGCAGAAGGAGCCATGCGGTGCGGTGTACACATTCACCAGCGCACACCGGTCATGGGATTGCTGAAGTCTGGCGACCGCGTGACCGGCGTGATGACCGACCACGGACCGATCTCCGCCGGGTTGGTCCTCTCGGCAACCGGTGGACAGGTCACGCTGCTTGCGTCCAAGGCGGGCGTACGCCTGCCCATCCGCACCCATCCGCTGCAGGCTTTTGTGACCAATCATTACGCGTTGCAATTCAACGCGATGGTCGCCTCGGCGACGCTGCTGTTCTACATCTCGCAGACCGCACGCGGGGAAATGCTGTTTGGCGCGGAAATCGACCGCCAGCCGAGCTATTCCTATAGCTCCGGACATCCGATCCTACAGAGTTGCACCTTCCGCGCCATGACGCTGCTGCCGTTCCTGCGCAATCTCCGCATTCTGCGGCAGTGGACCGGGATCTGCGACATGAGCCCGGATTATTCGCCGATCATGGGCGCAACGGGTTTAGAAGGCTTTTATGTGACCACCGGTTGGGGGACGTGGGGCTTTAAGGCAATTCCCGCCGGCGGAGAACAGATGGCACGGTTAATTGCTACCGGAACGGCGCCGTTGATTGCACCGTTTTCACTCGATCGCTTTGCCCAGGATCGTACCATGGCGGACCGCGGTTCGGCCGGTACACACTGAGGAAACACGATGAGCCTCGAAATCCCATGCCCGCACTGCGGCCCACGCCCGGTGCACGAATTTATGTACGGCGAAGTTGCGGAGGTTCCGGAATCGATCACCGATCCGGATGCGCGCGATCTCGATCGCGCTTTCATGAGAAACAATCCGGCCGGGCTGACGACCGAGCGCTGGTTTCACGTTGCCGGCTGCCGTCGATGGCTAACCGTTCGCCGCGACACTACCTCAGACTTAAACCCGAAGACGGCTTCAATGGCCGGCGCTGCTGCCGAGGGCCAGAGAGAACGCTGATTCAGCTCTCGATCATCGACCAGGATCTCGGTCGTTCGATGCCTGCGAGGTGATTGTGCAATCCGCCACACGCGGCGAATGCGGAAGGAAAAACACGTGGAAGTGAGGGCAGCGATTACCAACGGCGACGGAGAGTTCGCCATTGAAACCTGTGAGTTCGCAGAGCCACACGCGGGCGAAGTTCTCGTCGAGATCAAAGCCAGCGGTGTCTGCCATACGGATTACGATTCCTTGCGCTGGAACAGGCAACTGATTCTCGGGCATGAAGGCGCGGGAGTGGTGAGTGCGGTGGGCAAGGGTGTGACCGATCTCGCACCTGGTGCCCGCGTGATGCTGAACTGGGCCATCCCGTGCGGCGCCTGTTTTCAATGCCAGCGAGGAGCGGAAAACATCTGCGAGCAGCGCGGCACGGTTCCTGATGAGAGGTTTCGATTTCGTAAGGGCACACTCAATGCATCCTTCAGCCTCGGGACCATGGCAACTCATGCGATCGTTCCGGCCGCGGCGGTCGTGCCAATTCCCAACCAGATTTCGTTTCCTGTGGGAGCGATTTTAGGCTGTGGCGTCATGACCGGATTTGGCTCGGTTGTCAACGCCGCGAAGCTGGTTCCCGACTCCAGCGCAGTTGTGTTGGGTTGTGGAGGAGTGGGGCTCAGCGCTATTCAAGGAGCGCGCTTTTCGAGGGCCAGGCAAATCATAGCGATTGACGTCAACCAGGCCAGACTGGAACTGGCCAAGAAATTCGGCGCATCGGAAACGATCCTCGCTACTCCCGCGGACAAGGGGCTTCTGCAAGCGGCGCGGACGGTGAAACAGATGACCGCCGGCCGAGGCGCGGACTATGCATTTGAGTGCACCGCCGTGCCGGAGCTGGGGCCCGCTCCGCTCGCGATGGTGCGCAGCGGCGGGACTGCGGTCGGCGTCAGCGGTATCGAGCAATTGGTTTCCGTGGATATGGAACTCTTCGAGTGGGATAAGATTTATATCAATCCGCTCTATGGTCAGTGCCGACCGAAACGTGATTTCCCTTTGCTCTTTGATCTGTACCGTCAGGGACGGATTCTTCTCGACGAGATGATCACGCACACCTATCCGCTGGAAGAACTACCGAAGGCCTTTAGCCGGATGCACGCGGGATCCACGGCAAAAGGAGTGATTGTTTTTTAAGCGCATGCCGTCCTTCCACAGCATTGAGGTCTCCGATCCGCGTTTTGAAAACGAGCATCTGCGCCAGGTTGTGGTGAAGAGTGCGGCTTTGGGGCGGCGCGTGGATCTGACTCTGTTTGTTCCGCACTCCCCTCCCGGCACCGTTAGCGCACTCCTCATCTTGCTGCACGGAGTTTATGGGAGCCATTGGTCATGGGCGTATCGCGCCGGCATTCACCGGACCGCACAACGCCTGATTGATGCGGGTCAGATTCAGCCTCTGGTTCTGGCTATGCCTTCGGACGGCTTGTGGGGTGATGGCAGCGGCTATGTGCCGCACCGGAACGCGAATTTCGAAGAGTGGATTGTCACGGAAGTGGCGCTCGCCGCGAAAGAAGCCGCGCCGTGCCTCGCGTCCGAGCCAAAGCTTTTTCTTTGCGGATTTTCCATGGGTGGGTATGGGGCGCTTCGCCTTGGAGCCAAGTATGCGCGCCGTTGGTCGGGAGTCTCCGCGCATTCCTCCATCACCCATATTTCGCAAATGCAACGGTTTGTCGAGGAGGCGCAAGTCAACTACGAGGAACAGGCTTCGGACGACGACCTTAGCCCTTTGCATTGGATGAAAATCAACAAACACGCTCTTCCTCCTCTGCGTTTTGATTGCGGCTTACAGGACGACCTTCTGAAGGGCAATCGCGAACTCCATGAAGCTCTTCTTGGCGAAGGAATCCCCCACATTTACCAAGAGTTTCCTGGCGAACACGAGTGGGATTACTGGGAAGAGCACGCCGTGGATACGCTGAGGTTCGTAAACGGCCTTCTTGAACCCAACCGGCAACCCTAGGGCAATCGTCACCACGGGTTCAGCGCAAAAGAGAACTCCTCAATCATTTTCCCCGCGCGAATAAAGGACAGGATTGATGGGAGAGGCGATGATCTCCCCAATCTTGATACCCGGGCAATGCACTTCGGCGTCGACAATTTGATGCTTATTCTTCGGCGTCACCAGGCGAATGTCTTGATCCATGTAAATCACGGTCATCACTTCCCGAGGCCGAGAGGTGGTGTTGGGTCCGGCGCGATGAAACGTCCAGCCGGAATGAAAGCTCACATCTCCCAGGTCGAACGCACTTTCTTCTGTGCGAAATTGTGCCAACGCTTCCTTGAGCGTGATTTCACTTTCGTCCCCGATTTCCAGATCGCGCCCGCGCTGGAAACGATGGCTCATTTCGCAAAATGCCAGAGGGCCCATTTCGAGCGGAGTCTCCTGCAGCGGCACCCACGCAGTTGTGATGTGATCGTTCGAAACCGGAAAGTAATATTGGTCCGCGTGCCACGGGGTGATGCCGCCTCCGGGTTCTTTGTATAACGCCTGATCGTGATACACACGCACTCCTCGGCATCCCATCAGTTCGGTCGCAATGCGCGCAAGGCGTTTCGAGAACACGAATTCGCGCACTCCGGCAGTTTTTTCCCAAAGATTGATGACCTGAATAAACGCCTTGTCGTACGTCGAGCGTTGTTCCATGGGCAAGGTTTGAGTGTTCAGCTCTGCTACTTTCTGGCTGATCACGGCCCGATAGTGATTCAGCAAATCTGCGGACAACATCCGCTTCAGCTTGATGTAACCGTTTTCGCGGTAGAAGCCGATCTGTTGCTGGGTCAGTGGAAACGGGGTGTGCAGTTCGCGGTGGATCTGAGCGGCACTCATCATCGGACGTTCTCCATTGTGCGAGACAGCACCAAGGCTGCTTCAGCGAGGTTTAAGGTCGACTCAACCATAGAGTCTCAGTTCAGCACACACTGACGCCTTGCACTCATTGGACTGCGACAGCCCTCGCTGCAGCTTGGCTTTGTCGCCGGCTGCGCGCGGTACAAAAGTACACGGCTACGCCCATCACGAGCATGACCAGCCCCACCTCAATCGGCTTTGCGCCGGAAGTCACGAACACGTATAACCAGCCAACCAGCGCGATCACCGCGGGCACAGGGTACAGCCACATGCGATACGGTCGCTCGCGCTTACTCAGCCTTCGACGCAAGAGGGGCAGGGCGAATATCTGGGCCACAAACTGCACCAGGATGCGGGTGGTTATGGCGGCAGCAATAACAACTTCCAGTTTCAGAAAAGCGCATGCAACGGTCACCGCGCCCAGCACCAGCAGCGAAACGTGCGGAATACGTTTCTTCGGATGGACCCTAGCAAAGATCTTGAAAAAACAGCCATCCTGCGCCGCCGCGAAGAAGATCCTCGAATAGCCAAGCATCAGCGCGAGGACGGAAGCGAACGCCGTCCAAAGAATCATGCCTGTGAAGATCAGGGCAACCCGTCTTCCGTAGAGCTGCTGGATGAGGTCCGAAACCACGAAATGTGAGGTCGCTGCCTGCTTCCAGGGGATCACGCCAATCACGATGATCTCAAGTGCCAGATAGCCGACGGCCACCATCAATATGCAATACAAAATGGAGCGCGGGATGGTGTGAGCAGGGTCGCGCACCTCGTCGCCGATGTAGCAGACATCGGAATACCCGGCGTAGTCGTACATC
>Ga0126373_10003903_pt1 | contig 11285 bp, 10 predicted proteins | sample PanSoiMetPlot_11_FD_92545 | JGI IMG/M metagenome (GOLD analysis project Ga0126373, IMG submission 92545) | Tropical forest soil microbial communities from Panama - MetaG Plot_11 | ecosystem: Environmental > Terrestrial > Soil > Tropical forest > Bulk soil | place: Panama | collected 2016-02-17
GCGCGGTCGCCGGGGACACGGCCGTCGATGTCACCGAGCCGGAGAGCGGGCCCCGGATGATTCTCCACAATCCCTCCGGGCCCGGGACGGCCAAGACCAGCATCCATCCGGTCCTGATGACCGACCACTACGACGAGGAGATCGAGCGGCTTACCGGCCTGGGCGCCAGGCCGCTCAACGAGATCAAGCTTCCGGCGGTCCGCACGGGCGGTGTGACGTTCAGTGTGTCGCAGACCACGTTCGCCGACCCCGAGGGAAACGAGTTCGATCTGGTGATGTGGCAGCAGCAGACGCAGTAGCTGTCAGGTCCGGTCACTAGCTGGAAACATATCGATGGTCTTGGATCGGGGGCTGCCCTTCGGCGGTGACCCCGATCCAAGGCCATCAACACTGGCCGGAGGAACCCGGCCACGACCTATTGGTGCTTGGCGCGTTTCTCTCAGCGGCGCGAGCGGTGCGCTCGAGGCGGTCGTCCGCCCAAGCGTGGTCTTCTCCCGCCGACAGGGCAGCTAGTGCCGACCTATACGCAGAGGATGCGCGAACGAGAATCCGCTAGGTTTCGGTCAACCTTCGCCGCGCTCCGCTCCGGGCTCGACGGACCGATTGTTACTGGCCGGCAGCAACACGCTCAGGCAGGTGACACAGCCTTCGAGTTTCTCGAACTCGCTGATGTCCACCACGACCGGCGTGAAGCCCACGTCGTCCAGGATCTTAGCTGTGCGTGGAGCTGACGCGGCGATCAAAACCCGGTCGGCGCCCAGGGGAACGACGTGACAGCCGGCTTCTTCCTCTACCGGGCGGACCGCGGGGAACAAGCTGGCTGGCACCAGGTTCGGTAGCAGCAAGAACGTGCCGTCGGGAAGAGCGGTGACTGCGGACTTGAGGTGCAGCACCTTCCCCAGAGGGACGGCGATCACAGTGCGGCCCAACGGTGCCAGCAGCGTCCGCAGCTGACGGATGCCAGCGCCGTTGGTCCGCCCGCCGCGCCCTACGTACACGGTGCGGCCGACCTGCAACACATCTCCGCCGTCCAGAGTCCCAGGCTCGTGAATCGAGGTGGTACGCAAGCCCAGCGACTGGACGACTCCGGCGACGCCGGCCACCTCGGCGCGCCGGGTCGGCGCGCCCGGGCGGGCTAGCACAGCCAAGTCCTCGCAGACCACCACCGTATCTTCGATGAAGACCGAATCCGGGCAGTCCTCAGCGGTCGGCGCTTGCCGGATTATCCAGCCGTTGGCCGCCAGTGCTTCGGCGTACGCCGCGTGCTGGGCTTGGGCCAGGGCCACATCCACCGGGGTCCGCCTGACATGGGTCACGATGCCCTCGTCCACCCTGCTGCTGGGCGGTCGCACCAAGGCAGTGCCGTTCACCGATGGCTCCCTTACCTCTGCCAGGCGACTTCGGCGAAGCTGAACAAGCGCTGCGGGGTCATCCGCAGCCAGGCCGTTGCCCAGTCCAGGCTGCCGCCGCGGTTGCGTACTTCGGTGATGTACTGGACTTCCTGGGGAGCGGTCACGAGAACCTCGGCAGGGCCTTCGGCCAGTACTGCCGCGTGTGTGTCATGCTCGCCTTCGAGTACGGACAGCGCGAGCCACGGGTGGGCGCGGACATTGTCAACCCGGACCGCGCCGCCCAATGTGGGCAGCCAGAAGGCCTCCGCGTGCATGGAGAACAGTGTCGGTGCGGCGTGAGGTCGGCCGTCGCGCCGGGTGGTGGATGCGAGCGCGTAGGTCCGGCGAGCCAGGTACCTTTCCAGTTGCGCATCGGTCATCCGCCGCTCCGGCGGGTAGGCCTTCCGCATCACTTCGCCGGCCAGTGTGAAGGATGCCTCCTGCAGTCGGCCCAGCCAGGCCGCCAGGGCTGAATGATCCGTGCCTGAAAGCGTGTTCATGCTGTCTCCGCTCGAGCGCGGGTGGTGCTAATGCTCATGACAATCACGCTACGAGCAGCCTGATGGCTATGGCTTCCCGAGCGCCGATTCGGAGTCCCAATGAGTACGGAGTCTCTTTTTATGTCGTAACTATCGCTACCGGTGCGTTCCTGTTTCTTGCAGTCATCTAAGAGTGGCTCAGACGCTTATGTACGTAGCCGGTGGGCGATCGTGCCCCACGTGCCGACAGCGGCGGCGGCTAGATAGCAACCAAGCCAATGCCCGGTTCATGTGACCTCATGCCGCGGTCTCCTCGATCATGTGCAGTACCACCCAGCGGACGTCCGCCGGCTCGTCCTGCCTGGCGCTGCCGGGCGGTTGGCTCAGGCTAAGGCGTGATTGCTTGGACGACGACGATCTCGCTGAATGTGAGGCCATCAACTTGCCAGGCGTAACACCCGGCAGTCTTGACCCAGAGCCCGCCGGGGGCTTCGCGCCACCCCTCAGTGCCGTTCAGTGTTGGCCCGGGCGGGACCACTAGTGGCGCAACTGTCGGCGCCTCGCCGAGGGCGACGGGACCGGGATGACCAAGGCGCTCGGCGCGGATGATGAATGGGCCTTGGTAGGACGGCACGCTGAACCACAAGGTCTTGAGCGCGATCCAGGGGGGCGAGCTGGAAGGGCTGAGGTCGGCGACTCCGTGGCGCAGGTCCCCGGCGTTCGCGATCACCACCCGGACCGGCCCGTTCCCGAGCGCGATGCCGCCGAAGTCGGCGGTCGTGATCGGGCGGCCAGGCGTGGCGCGGCAGTGTCCACCGGGCCCGAGTGCGGGGAAATGCGGCGGCCGGTTCAGCGCAGCCGGGATCGGACCGGTCCGAGGTGATCCGCCTCCGCCTTGCATGCAGATGGCCGACTCGTTCGCACAAGCCTGCTGATAGGTCGCAGGCACCGCCAGGCCCGCCCGCGCCAGCGCAGCGGTGTTCGCTGGTGTCGCCGGGCTCGCTTCGGGCGACGCCGGGTGACGCTTTCCGCCCGCAGAGTGCGCAAGGGAGCTGGATGTGCACGCTGCGGTCAGCATGAGCGTGATCGTTGCCAGGAGTACCGGAATCCGGACGACGACCGCTGGCGGAGCGAGGGCGGCCCGCTGGGAATCCCAGGGAACCATGCCATTGAGTATGCGACCCGGGCTCAGAACCTGCCAGCGCTTAGCGAGCGACCGGCACCGTGCAGGACGTGCGTGAGCGCTGCGGCTATGCGGCGGCGCCTGGGGACGTGTGGTAGACAGCTGGTCCCAGTCAGGGCGGCGAAACGTTCCAAGGGATTAGTTTCCCTGGGCACGCCGCTGCTGTCGCGACCCAGTAGCTATGCCTGGTGCTGACGAGCGTCGATCAGCATGACGGCCAGCTGGCCGCGGAGCGCTGATTGAGGAACATCGGGTCGCCGAGTACGACGCCGCCAAGCCGATCGGCCTGACGGCGGCGTACGGGCTCCGCGAGACGCGCACGCTGAGCGACGCCTCATGCTCGGCTACCTCATAGTCGACTTCGGCTTCAACGACCGCTCCACCATCACCGTGTACCTTGGCGTGATCATCCGCCACGACGCCGACGGCTCGCGGATCGTCGGGAGCGCAAGCAGTCTCTCGCTGGGCCGTCGCGAGATATTGATCACGGTCGTTGGTCAAGCCCTGTGGTTGGCTGAGCCGTCGTCGCCTTGGATGGCCTTCGTCAGCCCAAGGTCGCGATCCAGTCGGCGGCGTACTTCCCGATCTCGTCTGGCGAATCTTCCTGGAGGTAATGGACGCCCGCGACCGTCACCTCGGTCTGCGCTGGCAACCCGAGGGCGAAGTCGAGATTAGCGCCGCTGGCGAGGATCGCGCCGGGCTCGCCCCTGATGAACAGCTTGGGCACGTTGCTGGTCGCCAGCCAGTCTGCGTAGGCGGCCGCAATCTCAGCCACGTCGGCAGGTTCGCCGTCGATAGGGATCTGTCGGACCCAGGTCAGCGTCGGCCGTCGCCCCTCGCCGGGTTCGGAGAACGGCCGTCGGTACTCTGCCAGCTCCTCGACGGAGAAGGTGCGCAGGACGGCCTTCGGCAGGATCTGCTCGACGAAGAAGTTATCTTGCAGGACCATCGCCTCCCCCTTTTCGGAACGCAGTGCCTGCAAGACTGGCCGCAGATTGATCTTGTCCCAGTGGTCCCAGGACTGCGGCCGCACGATCGCCTCCATGTAGGCGATACCCTTCACAGCCTCGCGGTGCCGGTTGGCCCAGTCGAAGCCGAGGGCCGAGCCCCAGTCGTGGATGACGAGGGTGACCCGCTCGTGGACCTCCAGGGCCTCGAGCAGAGCGTCGAGGTAACGGCGGTGCTCGACGAAGCGATATGAGTCGGGGCCGCTGTCAGGCAGCTTGTCGGAGTCGCCCATGCCGATCAGGTCGGGGGCGATGCAGCGGCCTAGGGGCTGGAGGTGCGGCAACACGTTGCGCCAGAGGTACGAAAAGGTGGGATTGCCATGCAGAAGCAGGATGGGGTCGCCCTCTCCTGCCTCTACGTACGCCATCTCGCGGCCGAGGATTCTGCGCCGTTGCTTCTGATATGGAAATGCCGCAGATACCATGTTTGCCCCCCGCTTTCTTTCAGGACGATCACTTAATTCGCGAGGCCAGGGTTGACGGTCATCCCGGCTGTGGCCCGACATGCCCGCGTTCGTCACAAGCTCGACCGCGCGTGCGCGTCCGCGTCGATGGCCCTTGACCTCCTGCAGGCCCGACGGGATCGAGGCAGCCGCTCAGCGGTCATGTCAATCCATTGTCTCCGCCCGCCGAAGGATCTGGCCGCGGGCCCTGACCTAAGATCCGCCGACGCGCCCGCACTTCAGCCTGGCTACGGGATCCCGTAGCGCAGGTATCTGCAGCCAGCGCTGAACACTTGACCGGCCGTCAAGAACGGCCAGCAGATAAGTAAGCGCGATCTTGGTCCACGAAGCGGTCAGGGACGATCGATCTGGATTTCGAATAAGCATTTTTAACTGCATGGGGCAATGGAATTGAACCCGCGCCCCCTTTGGTTAAGCGTTCCTGCACGTTATGCACGGTGCAGGACGTGCACGCATGCTGCTGGCGTACGGCAGCGCGCGGGATGTGTGGTCCCCAACTGGCCCCCGGGGCTCAGGTCGTCACTCGGCCGGCCGAGGGACTACCTCATGTGCGGTAGGTAGCCCGACGCGCCCGGGCTGCAAAGCCACCGCTGTAGAGGACGCAAGCCGATCGAGCCGAGCTGCCGATCGCCTTGCCGTAGCGGCGCGATCAGCGGAGAAAGTGTGGCGGAAGAGAACTCGCGAGTAGACGACCATCACAATCACCACCGGTCAGTTGGCTTTCGGTCAGATGCCAGGCGCCATCCGGAGCGACTCGGTTCTACCCGGGGCAGTTTGGGGATATGAGACGGTACCGCTGCACTCTGGCCCGCAGATCAGGCTCAGGTCACCGGATCGATCGGCGGGAGGGCGCGTCTCGATCGGGCGTCTAAGCGGGCTTGCCGTACGAACACGGCCCGAACGCCGCGTGCGGATCACGCCGGAAGATATGGGGGTCAAGGTCGTGAGTATGTCTTCTGGCACGGCTGTGAAGACGCAGTTCCGGGATGTCGACGGGTTGTCGATCCGGTACGCCGAAAGCGAGCCGCGCCAGGTGGACGCGCTGCTGCTGAATCCGTGGCCGGAAAGCTTGTTCGCCTTTGACCGTGTCTGGGCCGAGCTAGCGGAGCACGCGCACCTGGTAGCGGTCGACCTGCCGGGATATGGCCATACTGAGCGGCGGGATGACTTGCTGTCACCACAGGCCATGGGTGATTTCGTCATCAGGCTGGCCGATGCCTTCGGCATGGAGAACCCGCACGTTGTCGGGCCCGATATCGGCACGGCTGCGAGCCTGTTCGCGGCCGCTCGCCATCCTGGGAGGCTGCGCACCCTGGTCGTCGGCAGCGGAGGCACCACCGTCCCGCTCGTGCTCGGAGATGTCCTGAACGACTGGGTTACGACTCCGAGCCTGGACAAGTTCCGCGGCGTCGACCCGCGGGAGATCGTCGCCGGCGCACTCGCGGGACTGGTCTTCTATCAGCTCCCCGACGCGATCCGCGAGGACTACCTGTCCGGCTACGAGGGTGACCGGATGGTCGAGTCGATGCGCTACGTGCGCCGCTACCCGGAGGAACTGCCCATCCTGCGCGACCTGTTGCCGAGCACGCAGATCCCCGTGCAGATCATCTCCGGCGGGCGAGATTACAACGTGCCGCCGGTGAATGGGTACTTCCTCGCCGACAGGCTGCCCAACAGCAAGCACGACGTCATCAACGCTGGCCACTTCACCTGGGAAGACGACCCAGACGACTACACCAGGCTGACCCTCGAGTTGTGGCGGCAGGCCGAGGAGGCCGGCAAATGACTACGGCGGACCAGCGCGATAACACCATTCTCACGAACATAACGACCGCCAGCTCAGTGGTCACCGCAGCCGTCAATGCGCCTATCGAGCGCGTCGACATCGCGGGCTGGCTGCAGCACATACCCGACAAGGAGTACCAGCGGTGCGCCGTTCCGGACCACATGGCAGCCGGCTACACGACCACCGATGGCGGGCAGCCCATGTCGCTCAACGTGGAGATGATCGGCCCTAGCCTGATGATCCAGCACTACGTCTATGAGATCGAGGAACGGCAGCATTGCCACATGGTGTCGCTGTCGGATGTCCTCACGCCCGGAGGCTGGACGACCATGCAGGTCATCTGGGACCTCAGCGTCACCGACAACGGCGACGGCACGTGCACCTATCGCAATCACGTGGACGGGCATCCAAGCGCCGATTTCGTCGCGCTAGCTGAGCGCGGCGGCGGAAATATCGAGGACGCCGCCGCCGCCGCACGAGCGGCGACCGACAGGCACAATCACCTGGAGACACCGAACTACGCGGCCAGCATCGAACGCTGGGCCCTGACGCACAACTGAGGCACGCACTCCGCGACCGTGCCCCGGCAGGCGAACATCACCCCGGAAGGGTGGTCACGCCCTGAATGACTCCGCCCTAGCATCATCACCTGAGTGACTGGATAGCCGGTGCACTGTCACGTCTCGATAGCCGGTGTTAGGCCTCGCGCCTGGCCAGTGATGGCGTGCCAAGTAGCCCAAACGATCCAGGAGAAGCAATGTCAGACCTCACGAACCAGATCAGGCATAGCGTCAACAACCCCCTCACCACTACTGACTTCAACTTCGCCGCTGCGCTCGATGACGTGCTCAGCACTACGGGTTTCAACGTCACCGACGCTGGTGGGAGGGTGCATTTCTACGGTGGGGCCGACCCGCTGATCGATAGTCCATTCCTTTTCGCGTCTGCGGCCGCGGTGGCGCTCGCTGCCAAAGGTGTTGCTGCTTCAGTGATCTGGCGCAAACGCGGCGGCGAGGACCAAGACATCGCCATCGACGTCCGAAAGGCGTTTCAGCGGTTCTCCGGATTCGGGGACGGGCGCTGGGAGCAGGTCAACGGACGGCCGCCGTCGTTGAAGTGGAACAAGTACAACCCGTTCGGCACCGTGCCGTTTTTCCGTCCCACCCGGGACGGGCGAAATGTGATCGCGCTCAACGTCTACCCAGAGCTGCATCAAAGGGCCCTGACGCTCTTGGACTGCGCTGACAACGACAAATCGATCAACGAGGCCATCGCGCGGTGGGATGCCGATGACCTCGAGGAGGCCTCCGCCGACGCCGGCATCGTCATCGCCAAGGTTCGATCGACCGAAGAGTTTTTCCAGGAGCCGCAGTACCTGCAAGTGCTGCAGCACATGCCGCTCGTCTCCGTAGAGAAGATCGCTGAGGGCGACCCGCAGCCGCTGGCAGTCGGTGCGTCAAAGCCGCTGGAAGGCATCCGCGCCCTCGGAATGGGGCATGTCATCGCTGGTGCCGGGATAGGCCGCGACCTGGCATCTTTCGGCGCTGACGTCCTGAACGTGTGGCGCCCCGACGACAGCGAGGTCGAGGCGTTTTACTGGGACACACAAGTCGGCATGCGATCGGCATACCTTTCCGATACCGGTGAGGATCGCGTCAAGCTGGGTGAGCTCCTGAGAGAAGCGGATGTTTTCTTCTCCAACCGTCACCCTGGCTACCTGGAGCAAGTCGGCCTGGCCGCCGACAACCTCGTCGGCCACCAGGGTCTAGTCCATGCGCAGGTGCTACTGCACGGCGCCGAGGGGCCGTGGGCGAAACGTCCGGGATTCGATGAGGTCGGCGCTTGCGTCAGCGGGATTTTCGCTCTCGGTGGCACCCTCGAGGACCCCAAGCAGCCACCGATGCTGCCCATCGTCGACAACATCGTTGGCTGGTTCGGTACGGTCGGGGTGCTGGAGGCGCTCCGCCGCCGAGCTGCCGAGGGCGGCTCGTACCGCGTCCGGGTCGCACTCACCCGCGTCTGTCTCTGGCTGATCTCCTTGGGGGTCTTCGACAAGGAGTTCGCTGCCACGACTGCGGGAAGCGTTGCGGAGCACTCGGCCATCCCTCCCCAGCTGTTCACCGCCAAGACCCCGCTCGGCACTTACCGGGGCATGACCGATCAGATCGAATTCTCTTCACTTCCGCAGGGATTCACCAGCACTGTGTTGCAGCCGATGGGCGCCGATCAGCCGGAATGGTTGCCGCCAGCAGCGCATTCAGCCTGAGCCACAGAACCGATGACGACACGGGTGCCGGGGCCACCTGAACGTGACGGCATAGGCCGGCCGGCGGTCGCGACGTCGAGATCCCGACCGTCAGGCCGACGTGATCGAAGCGTCGCACATGCGACAGAGGCCCGTCCTCCCATCGTCGTATCGCGACGCATAAGCATCGGTTAGGTCTGCTAGTTAGCTCTAGGTCTCCGCCGCGTCTTCCACGGTCGCTTTCAGGATGTGTTCAAGCAGCTCGCGTGTGTGCGGTTCGTCGAAGACCTCGGCGATCCATGCGGCGGAATCGGCTCGCTCTGGCGAGCGGGCGTTGGGTTGGAGCCAGTCCCTGGCAGCGACCTCAGTGATGTGACCCAACTGCGCGATGAGCATTGAGAAGTGTCCGCGCCGATTCACCTTCGCCGGTCCGCCGGCCTCACGGTATGCGTCCGTCAGCGCGCGGACCCGGCCTGAGTCGGAGCGCGCGAACTCAAACAGGACGCATCCGAGCTCGTGACTCGGATCAGCGGAGCCGCTGTTCTCCCAGTCGATGACGCACACGCCCCCGTCCGCGGTCGGCAGCACGTTGTCGGCCCACAGATCGCGGTGACAAGTCCGCAGCATTTCAGCCGGCTCGATCCAGGACTCAAGCGCGACCAGCTCATCGCGCAGGTCGGACAGCCGGCCTGCGAACGGCGCTCCCGCCTCGAAAAGCAGGTCGATCAGTTGGTCCCACCGATCGGCGCCGACCGGTTCGTGATACCACGGGTCCACCACGCTGAAGTCAATGTCTGGCACGCGGTGAATAGCAGCCACGACCGCGCCCACCTGCGTCGGGTCGACGCGGGGGTCGGGGCGAAGAAGATCGACCCACCCGTATACCCGAACCTGTCCGCCCTCGATGTCCGCGATTGCCTGTCCCTCGATTGTCCGGCGCACCTGCGGCGTCGGGACGCCGCAGGCGTAGGCCGCCTCCTGGAACTCGGTCGCCACGCGCACCTCGTCGTCGCTAGTCCGATGGAATGGCACCTTCACCGCCCAGCTGCCGTCTGCGGTGTCCAATCGCCAGACAAGACCCTCCTTGCCGCGCGCAACCGGCCCGTCCGATAGCCTCGCGGGCCGACCCAGCCCAAAGCGTTCGGCGAGTTCCGTAGCATTCACCAAGCCACTCCAGCACAGACGTGCACGCCACAACAACGGCATTATGGGGCAATCGTAACGGCCGTCTCTAGGCATGACGAGCAGGTCAGGCGGTCCAGGGCGATTCACCTGCTCGAGCAGATGCCAATGGCAGTGCCCAGACAATCCAGGATCACTACGCCGATATCCTCTGGCCATGACCTACCTCGCGGGGCCGGACCGGGCGCTCATCTGGGACTTTGACGGCACGCTCGGCTACCGCCGGGGGCGCTGGTCCGGCGCCATCGCCGACGCACTCACCGAGGTACTCGGCCCGACTTCAGCCGGCCCGTGATCGCCGCGCAGATGCGCGGCGGCTACCCGTGGCACTCACCTGAAGTGCCGCACCCGCTCCTGGCGCAAGCCAACGACTGGTGGTGGCATCTCGACCAGGTGCTAACCGACGCGATTGGCCGGCTTGGCGTGGCTCCTTCAGCCGCGGCCGCTGCGGCAAGCCGGGTCCCGGGAGCAGTACACCGATCTGCGGAGCTGGCAGCTCTACCCGGACACCATTCCTGCCCTCGCGGCGCTTTCCCGCGCTGGCTGGCGGCACGTTGTCCTGTCCAACCACGTGCCCGAACTTCCGGATATCCTCACCGGGCTGGGACTCGACGGCCACATTGGCGCAGTAGTGAACTCGGCCGTGACTGGTTATGAGAAACCGCACCCGCAGGCATTCCGCCTGGCGCAGGAGAAGGCGTGCTGGCCGAGATCCGCATGGATGATCGGGGACAACCCGGCCGCTGACTACCTGGGCGCGATCAATGCCGGGATCCGGGCGATTCTGGTCCGGACTCCGCCGGCCAACGGTGAGCTTTACGTGGCGGATCTTTCGCAGCTGACCGACGTCGTCAGCGACTAGCAATCGGCCTGGCGTGAACTACGCCCGCTGCCCGCTCCACTGCTGCATCAAGCCTCATCACACGCCCGCCCGCACATCGGCAGAAGCATGCGAGCGTGACGGCGGACGCGAGGTGCTGTAAGTACTGGCTTTGCGGCTGGTCAGGGCAGGCGCGGACGAGATCTGTATCCGGTGCTCTTGGCAGCGCGATCATGATCTGGTTGACGGCGCGCCAGAGGACTTCATCATCGGGAGTGAGCGGCGCGCTGACGACCGAGCAGAACGTATTCGGCACGTTCTCAGTGAATGAGAACGACGACCCACTTGTGCAGACAGTGGCCGGCCAGGCAGAGCATGGTTGGAGTCCGGTGGAGCGTGATGGTGAGGTGCGCGTCCTTCTCGGCAAACAGCACCCTGCCTGGTTTCCCGCCCGGGCCTGACTCCGCGCGCACGAGCCATGTCTCGATGGTGTGCAAGGTAGCCGTGGCCAGATTCGCCGAGACGGCAACCGGGCCGATGATGCGTATCTGCGGAACCGATACGTCCACGTGCCGCGGCCACCCTCTCGCTTGCCGGATTATCGACGACCTGGCCGGGCCGTAGAAGCGGCTTTCTAGCCGGGTCAGGCCCGCCGGCCCCAGGATGGGATCGCGGCCGAACTCGTAATAGGGCACGCGGGCGAGGACGGTATCGTTCACGACGTACGC
>Ga0126373_10003906_pt1 | contig 11282 bp, 17 predicted proteins | sample PanSoiMetPlot_11_FD_92545 | JGI IMG/M metagenome (GOLD analysis project Ga0126373, IMG submission 92545) | Tropical forest soil microbial communities from Panama - MetaG Plot_11 | ecosystem: Environmental > Terrestrial > Soil > Tropical forest > Bulk soil | place: Panama | collected 2016-02-17
AGGCGGTAGAAATAGGCGGCTTGCGTGCCTACGATCGTCCCCAGCCGAACCTCAGAAGCTATGACGAGCTCCTGCGAGCCTGGCAACCGGCGAAGGGGGTAGTGCAATGAGCTCGGCCCCGGCGCTGCAACAGGCCACCATCGGGCAGTATGCTCGCCAACTACGGCTACCTACGGTGCGAGACCAGTTCGCGGCACTGGCCGAGCAAGCCATCAAGCAGAAACAGAGTCATCTGAGCTATCTGGAAGCGCTACTGGGGCTGGAAGTTGAAGAGCGGGAACGGCGTGGGGTGAACCGCCGCATTCAGGAGGCGCATTTTGCCAAAGTGAAAACATTGGAGGAGTTGCGCTTTGAGGAAGCGGGGCCGCAGGTATCGGCGGCCCAAATCCGCAATTTAGCGGACGGCGGTTATCTGGAGGGCCGCGAACCGGTGATTTTTCTGGGTGAGGCGGGGACTGGCAAAACCCACCTGGCGACCGGTTTAGCGGTTGCCGCTTGCCGACAACAAAGACGAGTTCGCTTCACGACGGCTGCCAGCATAGTCAACGAACTGCTGGCAGGCAAGCAGAGGAACGATTCGAATCGCATCGTGCAACGTTGGTTGCGGTATGAGCTGATCGTGCTGGACGAGCTAGCTTATGTAGCTATACCGGAAGCGGCGGCGGAATGCTTGTTCCAGGTCATTGCCGCGCGGGCCGAAGTCGCGTCCGTGATGGTGACGACGAATCTACCCTTTTCGGAATGGACGACGATGTTTCCCAACGCCCGCCTGTGCAAAGCCATGCTGGACCGCCTTACGGACCAAGCGCACATTATTGAAACCGGCAGCGAATCTTATCGGTTTCGAAGGACGATGGAGAAGAAACGGAAAGTTGGTCAAGCATGAGGCGCAAGACCGGTCGCAAATGTTCGCCCAATGATCTCTCGGGTGCGCATGGGGGCGCACAAAAGACAAAAAAGAGGGGGATGCTGCAGGTCGACGAAGTTGCCAGACGCGGCTCCTGGGCGATCCTAGCGCAAAAATTTTTTAAAAAAGAAGGGTTCGGAGCAAAACAATACGATTTTCACTCAAGAGGTGCTCCGAAGAGTCACCGCTGACACTATCCGTTGTGAAGAGTAGAAGGGTGTGGGGCCAAATTTAAATGATCAAATGGGACCAAATGAAGTTGTCAAAACCACGATAAGACCGGAAGCGAACAATTCGTATACAACACGGGATATAGAGCCATGACTTGCATGTAAATCAGTCGCTATCTCAACTTCCTGCACCCGCGGCACATTTCGCAGCCGCAGATAGTGAAGAACCTTGGATTTCAGATTGCCCGTCCCATACAGCCGCGCAATATCTTGCTCCTCCAGGCGCTTGCGCTCCTTGGTACTGGCGGCAGCAGCAGCAGCCTTCTGCGCATCCATATCCTCAACTTCTCGTTGTAACTGCAGCCCTCCAAGAACCTGATTTCGTCATAGACGACATCCCACTGTCGTGGGGCATCAGCTCGAGATCGCAGTTATCCCACGGCGCATTGGGCGAGCTCTACGGCGTCAGCAGAAAGTGAGGATGTCTTCGAAGGTAGGCATCACGGTTGCATTTTCCTGCAACTGTTGCAAAAAGCATCATCTTGACACTCGCTGGCGAGGGAGGTTAAATGGCCGTGTTCTATGTCGCAAAGAGGATTTGCCGGAAGTGCCGTTCGCTGATACCTCCCCCCAAAGCGGTTCTTTTGCACTTCTTCTAATGGGGAGAGGTCTAATGAAGAATGTCCATCGCAAGTTCTGGCTGATGGCAGGGGCTCTGTTATGCTTGGCACCGGCGGCTTTCGCTGGGCCATCGCCATTCACCACTCGCAAGTCCGTGCCTGAGGGGGGGTCAGTCTTGGTCTACGTGCTCGGCGCTGGGATCACGTGCATCGGCGCGATGCTCGTCCGATTTCACGCCGTAAAACGGCAACAAACGTAGCCCATCCGCACAAGAAAATTGGCCTGGGGTGTGAGCGTGTCCGCTTACAGCGCAGCCTTTTTATTCTGCGCCGTCCGCGAAGTGAGTCGCGTTCAGTTAGTCGCGTTCCCCAATGGTACAGGGGCAATTCGGCATTCTACTAGCCTTCGTTTGGCCAAGGGCTTGCGGCACGCAAGCGGACTCGGAGACTCAGCAGCATCCAGCCCGCGTAATCGAAACCAGGACAACCGGGTGAAAATGACCCCACGAACTCAAATCGTAGCGTTCGCCTTCTTGTGTGGTGTGTCGATTGTATTGTGGTGGCATGCCCTGGTCAGTGCGCTGCGACTCGCACTGAGCGAGGAACCGTATACGCACATCTTGCTGATCGTGCCCTTGAGCCTGGCGCTGATCTGCCTAGAGGGGAGGATGTCTCCTAGGAATTGTGAGTCCGACGCGACTGTCGGTGCGTTTCTGCTAGCGGGGGCGCTGCTGATCGCTGGTTTTGAGAGATGGGGCGGCCCGGGCTTGGGAGCCGATCTCCGGCTGTCACTGCGGATGTTTGCGATGGTCATCTGGTGGGTCGCGAGCGTGGTGTTCTGTTTTGGCGTGGGGACCTTCCGGCGCTTTCTTTTTCCTCTCTGTTTTTTGTTCTGGATGGTTCCAGTTCCAGCCGTTGTATTGAATTGGATGATTCCAGTATTGCAGAAGGAGTCTGCCTCGACGACGCGGGTGTTGTTTCAGATCGTTGGGGTTCCCGTCGCACAGAATGGCACGTTGCTGGACATTTCCGGACTGAGGCTGGAGGTCAGGCCTGAGTGCAGTAGCATACGGTCGAGCTTACTGCTGATTGTGACCACGATGGTGCTGGCGCATCTTTTCCTGCGCTCCTGGTGGAGGAAAGCGCTGATCATCGCGGTTGCAATTCCACTGGCAGTGGCGAAGAATGGCCTGCGCATTTTTGTGATCGCCGAACTTGGAAGACGTGTGGATTCGGGATTCTTTGACGGGAACCTGCATCACCACGGAGGGATCGTGTTTCTTGGGATTGCGGTGGTTGCGGTGGTTGCGCTGATCTGGTTTCTGCATCGATGGGAAGTCAGGAGGCCAAGAGAGCTACGTGCACGGCTGAGCTGACTAGCACAGGCAAAAAGCGCCGCCGCGCAGAACAACGACAGAAACTAAAGAGGCCTTATACGTTTCCAGGCGAGTTACAATTGCTCAGGTTTTGCGGGACAGAGACCGTACTCACGATCATTGCGCCAAGACATGCGATAGCTGCTCCAAACTCAGCCCGCTCAGCGATGACCTTCCGCCAAGCGTGCGTGGATGAACTTTTGGTGTTCCCCTGCCTGCCCTTCCGTTGGCTGAAAACTCCGATGAAAACTAAACCTAAGTGGAACAAACTCACGCATCCCATTGTGGGCAACTATTATGTGTGGGGTGATCTGAAGCTAATCGTGGCCGCACCGGAGGCAGAAGGCGGCTGGCACGTCTCCATCTCCCTAACACACTCGATTCACGCTTAGCGGTGCAATTCATCTCTAACATGCTAGTGATAAATTTCCCCATTCCCTACGCATGCCTGTCCACGCGCGGCGCGCCAGAGCCCAAGAGAAAGGCGGGGGCTCGGACCGCTCGGGAGGGAAGCCTAAGAGGGCTGTGCCCCAAATTGTCCCTTCTGACGCCTACTGTGCCACACCGATTGATACGAGCAAGTTCGACCATCTGGCGGAGATCGCGAGAAGTACAACTGGTAGTAGTAGATAGCAGTGAATGAGCTGGTAGCGCTACCGGGAATCGAACCCGGGTTTGAAGATTGAGAATCTTGCTACCTAGTCAACGCCGTCAATAGGTTAGAAGCTGTTGTAACCATTCTGTATACCGCCGTGTGTACCACAAATCGAAAAACTGGCCTACTGGACGACCGAGCTCGCTTCCGGGAAAGCTTCTGCGATTCCCTCGGCAACGTTGCGCGTCTGGTACTCGACAAACTTCCCGAACCCGGCTGCAACGTGAGTCTCCGTGACGTGGACGTAATACTTCGCTGCGACAGCCGGCGAGCTGTGCCCCATCAAGCGGGCGAGCGAGAAACGGTCCATGCCAGACTGCGCGGCCCGCGTTCCGAACGTGTGCCGCCAGCAGTAAAACTCGAAGGGCTCCAGCCGTGCTTTCGCAATCGCGTCTTCGTGCGGATGCTGGAATGAGACCACGTGCCCCGATTTGCCGGCGCCCGGAAACACGAACGGGGAGCGGTTCCCTTCCGATTCTGCCTCTTTCTTGCGGCGTTCGAGAACCTCGGCAGCGCGGGGAGTCAGAGGCAGGCTCCGCTTTGCGTTTATTGTTTTGCCCGTGCGAATGTGAACGACTCCATTCGGGCACTCTGCTGTAGATGTCAACTCGACCTGGGCCCACCGCAGCGGAAATAGCTCGCTGTTGGGGCGCACTCCGGTGTCAACGGCGAGAATCGCTGCGTCCCGAAGGTTCTCGGACGCGGATGACAAGTACTGAGCCTCTTCCTTGAACGCGACAACCCGGTCGCGGCCCTCCGCTTGTGGCAGTTCGTGAATGCTGGGAGCGTGTTCGAGCTTGCCCCAATCGACGGCAACTTTCAGAATGCGCCGCAACGTGCGTAGATCGCCGTTTATGGTGACGATTGAGTTTTCGGCTACTTCCTGCCTGTGCCGGCTATAGCGGCTGGCAAGTTCCCCAGTAATTTCGTTCAGCGGGGCGTCTGCGAGGGAAGCGAATCTTAGAAGCCTGCCGAGACAGCCTTTGTAGAAAGTCGCTGTTCCGGTCTTCGTGTGGGTCTTCGCGTACTGCAGAAATTCCTTGGCGAACGTGCGAAAAATAGGTGGTGGGCTGACAGCCGGCTGCGGCCACGGATCGCGGGGATGAATCTTGCCATCTCGAATTGCTCGCCGGGTGTTCATCCTCAGCGTCCTTGGCATCCTGCCTGTTTGTGGCTCTCGCCGATTTCACGATCCGAAAACTTTCTTTCGTACCATCCGCGCTCTTGATCGTCCAACGGAAGTTGTACCAGTACGCTTTCCCTCGCTTGTAGATCAATCGTTGCCTCCTTTCGTGGCTCTGGTGCGTTTGTATTTATCCTTACTGCCTTTTGGCCGCCCACCCAATTTTCCGTTTTCGCGGGATGCTTTCCGCTTTGCTTTGCTGGTAATACTTCCTCGGCAAGCGGGGCAGTAGCAGACAAGGTCGATATGGTGAATCGGACATTTCATGCGCGACAACAACATCCTAGCGTGATGGGTTAGTGCAAGTGAAAAACCGCAATGAGAGTAGTTACAGACTTTCTGCCGACCACGTCCGCAGTATTACTTGGGGCAGCCTTGTGTGAGATCAGTTCGGAAAACGCGTATATAGTCGATCGAGCCGTGCTCATACGGACGCCGATCTAATTTCGTCTCACGGTGAGACGAAACTTCGGGTTCCCCCGTTGCGATTTGCCGGTAGACGGTATACCGGCAATTCCGTCGCCTTTCTCTTTGGGTTCCACTTACACCATTCGGGATGAGCCTTGAGCGGCTGTTTGGCCTTGCGGGCGCAACTGGGTGCTGGGCTCATTCAGCCGCGATTCAATCCATGCATCGAGGTCGGCGCGACGATAACGAATCAACTTCTCCCCGGCCCGGAAGTAGAGCGGACCCTCGCCACGCGATCGCCACAGCCTCAATACAGCCTCGCTGACCCCCACATACTTCGCCGCTTCTCGTGGTGTCAGCGCGTTCTGTTGTTCAGTCGCAACATCCGCCGTTTTTATGCTCAAACGTCTTCCGTTGGAATTACTCATTGCACCCTAACCCCCGCCCGGCTTGTGCTTCTGCTTTTGTCTAACTCATCAATGGCTTGCTGGTAAGCGGATGCTGACACTGGTCCAGTCGTTGAACCAGTGCGATTTTTATGGGTATACTCTCCGCCTTTCGATTTCTCCATCTTCGCCAGCAGCTCGCCCAGCTTGTGCTCGGTGCGCAACCTGATCTCCGCGCAGTAGTTGTGACAATCCAGCGTCTAATCGCGCTGCTTCGAGTAAGCCCGCAAGGCTTCCGCCTGATCGCGGATCTGGTGCACTTCGTTAACGGTCGAGACTTGCCGAGACACTGCCTTGCCTTATCGAGCGTTGCGAGTGCTTGGGATTCCATTCTGTTTCCTCACCTTTCCACGTCGCTCATGTATGTGTCGCGCTCATAAAACCTCAAACACTCCGGGTTGAAATACACCTTCTCGATTCCAACCGGACCGTGACGCTGTTTGGCGATGATCAATTCATCTTCACCAGTCGGCTGGCCGCAACTGCTGGTCGGCCGGTAAACGAGCACGATCGAGTGCGCATCGTTCTCCAGGCTGCCGGATTCTTTTAAGGAAAAACGGTTGGGACGGCTGTTCTGATTGCCGTCGCGTGGCCGGCTGAGCTGCGAAATCGCCATGATAGGCACGCCGACTGTCTTGGCGAGCGTGCGCAGGGTATTCGATACCTTAGTGAGCCGTTCCCGTTCATCCCGCGCCGGGCAGGAAATCAACTGCAAATAGTCGATGATGATTAGCTGAATTTTGTGTTGCCGCACCGCAATTCGGGCCAGCGAGCACAGCTTTTGAACACCGAGCGAGCCGGTATCGTTGACGAAGAATGGCCAGCAGTTGATTTTCTCGTCTGCCCGCCGAATGCGTTCTCGATCCTCACTTGAGATATGCGCCGGGTTGCGGATTTTCGAAAACGGAACAGAACTTTCCTGCGCCCATAGACGTTGTTTCAATTCCTCCCTGGACATCTCCAAACTGAACATCATCACCGGCACGTCGTTTGCGCAGTTGGCTCCCCCGGCCTGCAACCCAAACGAAGTTTTTCCATCGCTGGTGCGCCCGCCGACAAGCCAATACTCGCCGGCCCGGATTCCCCCAGTCGCGCAGTCGAGGGAAGCGAGCCCGGTCCTCAGTCCGAGCCTGGTCTCGCCTCTATCCGCAAGCTGACTCCATGCGGAATAGTCGTCCTCTCCACCAATTGGTTTCGTCGCGGCTTCGAGCGATCCCGCCCGAAGAGAGAGCAGCTTCTCGCCTAACAAGTCCATGCATTCCTCAGCCCGGGAGCCGTTCTCGCAGGCATGGGATGCCGTTGCCTGACATGCGCTGATCAGACGGCGCCGGTCAGCCACGTCGCGGACCCGCTTCACATATCCCTTGAAGGCGCCATGCTCATAAACTACGCCGCCAATCAAATCCGCCAAGTACGCTTCGCCGCCTACCTGGGCGAGCTGGCCACGGTCGCGCAGCCTGCCGGCCGCACTCACGATGTCGGTTGACTCTCCGGCCTCAGCCATGTCCGCCAAGACGCTGTAGATAAGCCGGTGCGACGAGAGGTGAAAGTCTTCCGACGCCAGTCCCTGTTGGGCTGCCAGGTCGTAGGCTTCGCCGCTGCCTTCGAGAATCGCACCCAAGATGGTGCGTTCTTCGGTCGGGGATGTAGGCACGGTCAGTACTTCAGATTCACAGGTTGGAGTATTCATCGCCACTTCTCTCCGGTCTGCTGGCGCCGGGCAATTTCCGACGCCGACATTGGCACATCGCCTTTTGGTTTTGCGGTTTTTTGTCTGCCGTACCTGTCGAGCGGACCATTCGCGTACTTCAGCACAGTGCACAGCCAGGTACGCGGGCGCTCGCTGTGGACAACGCCTTCGCTCGCAGCGCGATTGGCCAAGCACTCAGCAAACTGCTCCACGGTCAACGCAGGGTTGGCGGCGAGGAGTTCTTTAAGGTTCTTTCCTTCCGAATCGTTCCAAGTAAGCAAGATGGTGTTTTGGTTTTTCCAGTAGGAATGAATGGCTGCAACGAATGCCTGGAATCGAGAGTCAGCCTCCGAGTGCTTCTTGCGAGGAGCAGGTTTTAATTCTTTACTTTTTAACTTCTTATCTTCTTGAATAGGTGCCTCCACCGTTCCTTCACTGTTCCTCCAGTGTTGCTCCACCGTTCCTTCACCGTTCCACGCTTCATATTCGGGTTGACATAACTCACCGTGTTTCCAGCATTTAGCCGAGTGCCTGACAGTTCCCCAATCCTCGGTTCGTATTTGTTTATCAAAATGGAATAAGCCCCGCGCCTTCCGTCACCGTTCCGGTAGTTGATGTATTTCCGGTCCTTCAGCCTCCGCAGGGACTTTTGAATTTGTTCCTTAATCCGCGAGTCGCCGAACCCAATGGCGATACCTAGGGCGCATCCCGTGTAAATGCCGGTCGCCCAGTCGGCGTGCAGATGCAAGAACGCATAGATCCCGAGATCATAGGGTCCCAACCGTCCGTTCTTGACGTGTTCATTTAATCCGATGCGAATTGGGACAAACTTATCCAAGGTCAAGATGCCTTTCCGCCTTGTCGGGAAATAGACTGTCCTGCATCTCTTCAGTTGTTTGCGGTTTGGCGTAAGCAGGTATGGATGATTTCGTCGCCATCTCCAAGCGAGTGCCAAGCTGATGCACAAGACGAAACCACGTGCGATCTGCCCGACCTTCTTCGCAGCCGTTCTCGATCACGTAGCCATACTTGTGGCGCAGTTCGTGAATACGTGCCGAATATTGGCTAATCCGCAAGTTCAAGATGGCCGGCAACGGGACCTTGCCGCCGTTTGCGGATTCGAGGAGCGCGAGAATCCGGCCAGCTTGAGAGTTGGGGCTGGGGCGGATCATTCCGACACCGCCAATTTCTGCGCCGACTCAATCGCAACTTGTTGGATCGCGGCTAACGTTTCGAGAAGGCGGCGGGTCCGGATGCGCGTTCCCGGCCCTGTCCTCATGGCACGGCAGATGAATAATTTTGCTTGTGCTAAATGTGCGGCGGCTTGGCGGATGTGGTTCGCGAAATTCGCTTGCGAACTTTCTCGGATTCGGGTCGCCAAGGCGGCTCGCGTTTGCGGAGTCGCCGGCAGTGCGATAATGTGGATGCGAGTGATTGAGTACATTCGATAGTTCCCAGCGGCAGGGGCTTGTGATGGGGCCTCCTGCCGCGTCTGGTTTTATGCGGTCATAAGCTCGATGCCGTCCTTCGGTCTCTGTAAGGATTCGGGTGGAGAAATTTCCTTGAACACCCAATCCATGGGATGGCCCAAAAAAACGGCTATCTTCTCTCGCTCTGCGGCAGAGAAATCAAACCTTCCATTCAGCCGGCGCGAGAACGAGCTCTCGCTCATTCCCACTCCCGTCGCCACTCGGTAATGAGTTAAGCCGTTTCGCTTGGCTGCCCACGCGAGATTTGGGTATCTCATTAGTCCCCCTGCAGCAACTTGCTCTTAACGGGAAGGTGAACGAAGGCGTGATCCAGCGCAAGATGGAATAAATTGGCGGGATTTTATTCCGGGAAAAAATTAATTTCTTCCGGATTTCTTCCGGGTAGAAACTAATTTCTTCCGGGTTCTTGGGAGCCGGTGTTTTCGCTGCCCCACAACTTACGATAGTCTTCTGCAGTTTTGTTCTGATTGAGACTACGGTTTACTTCATCTCGAATTTTCGGCCATTTCCACCCCAGCGCACGTAATTTTCTGATCACCTCACGCGACTTATCATCGCGAGGTCGGCCGCGTTTTGTTTGTTTGTCGGAGCCTGGAGGGGCAGCCGTTTCACTCTGCTTGTTGTCAGCTAGTCGCGGCGGAATGAAGTCGCTCTCCTTCGGAACCTCTGAGTGCCGCTTAGTTACTTCGCGTCGGATATTCCGGCAAATCTCCTCAAGAGCTTGTTCCCCTCTGTCGCTGAGCCGCGCCTCTAGCCAGTTGGATGTTGCGCCATAAGCCTTCTTCCAAAGCTCCAAGTGCGATTCCTTTTCCCTGAGTAGAGCTTCAAGAGAGCTGGTAGCAAGACTCGATAACTTAGAAGGCGCGAAATCTGCTGCCAACGGGGGAACGGGTAACTGCTCAGCGTCCCGCTTCATTCCCTCGATGGCGCTCGCGTAAATCGCGTAAAGCTCGCAAAGCTCGGGGTCCTCGTCATTCTCTCGGCGCTTAAGTTCCACTCCGAGGCGCTCGAACCGTTCTTGTTCCTCCGGAGTCAGCTTCTCCTGTGGAACACGCTCTAAGTCGCTGTACTCCTCCAGCAATTGCTGGGCGGTCAACTCGAGCGGCTGTTTCTGTTCCGGCATGCCATCTCCCTAATGGCCCCGGTTGGGAAGAGATCGGCCAGGGCAGGCCGGGAGAGCCTGCCGTTTCGGTGATATCAGCCTAGCCGACTCAGGTGCTGAGTCTAACGCACGCCCGCGCTGAGTCAAGCCCGCAATAGAGAGGAGTCCGCCAGGGACGGTCACGGCGGTACGCGTTCCGCATCTCGCCGGCGGCTTCCTGAAGCCGCGCTGACGGGCCCGGTGGGCTCGGTCGGATGCTGACGAATGACTCGCACGTGGTCGCGTGGGCGCAAAGTCGCGCATGCGCGGACCCTACAGGCTTCACGGGTACCACGATAATGAGATTACGGGTCGCTATTCACGCGAGAAGCGGCATTCAGACTGGCATCGTTTTGCGTGTTGCTCCTGATCTCATGCGGCACAGGGCCAGGGGAGTGCCCGTAGCACAATCTTTGCGATACCACTGCTAGCGTATGGCGCAATTCGAGCGGTGAAAAGGGCACGTGTCCCTGTTCCGCTAGGGCTCGTTCCCCGGGGTGAAGGCGTGTCGTGAACGAGGTGGCAGGCCCAGGCGCTGACGTTCCTTGACGTCACGGAGCATCCTAGCCTTGCCACGGTGTACCCATGTGGCGAGTTCAGTGGAGTTCCTTCCCTGCATGCGATATGAGCGCTGCACGGCATAACCTCCCCGCTTAGCAAGCATTGTCCGGCCCCACTCGGAGGTGGGAGGGTTCAAAGCCAGCCGTTTCGCCTGCCCGACGAGGATGGCAAAGCGCCACTGGGGAAGATCGCGGCCCCAACGCTTGCAGAAATGCCAGAGCCACATCTGTGCAGCCCGTTTTACGTCCCGGGGAAGGTCTTGAAAGTAGCCTTTGGGATTGCGGCCCTGATACTTCGCGAGCCCTGGGATTTGTCTGCCCCTCATGAATCAAGGGTACGCCCACAGTCAAGTGCAGGGATCGACGAACAGCCGCTGTAGCTTGTCATTGCTACCCATACGTGACAATAACGTCCCTAAAAGTCCCGTAATACATGGCACTCGGGTGTCATTCCGTGTCAATGCGTCACACTCCAGCGCACTCCGTACCATTGACACTCGCCGCCAGGGGTAATTGGTTGACGGATTCTGCGTAAGCCTTCGCACCTTCATAGAGGCGCGGTCTGTTACTGCTACTAGGTGATTCTTATATGGGCTGAGGGTTTCATAGCGTGGGACATCAGCTCCAGGAGGACTA
>Ga0126373_10003907_pt1 | contig 11281 bp, 12 predicted proteins | sample PanSoiMetPlot_11_FD_92545 | JGI IMG/M metagenome (GOLD analysis project Ga0126373, IMG submission 92545) | Tropical forest soil microbial communities from Panama - MetaG Plot_11 | ecosystem: Environmental > Terrestrial > Soil > Tropical forest > Bulk soil | place: Panama | collected 2016-02-17
CAACGTCGCCGCGCTGACCGCCGCCCTGGCCGGCTTGTCCACCGCGGAGTGGCTAGCGCAGTCCATTTACCTGGTGCGCAGCCATATCGGCGCCGGGGAGCCCAGATACGAAGATATCGGGGAGTGGCCGCTGGCCGCGGCCTACAAGCGTTCGAGCACGTAGTCCATGCAGGTGGTCAGCGCTTCGACGTCGGCGGGTTCGATGGCGGGGAAGGTGCCGATGCGCAGCTGGTTGCGCCCGAGTTTGCGGTAGGAATCGGTGTCCACGATGCCGTTTGCCCGCAGCACCGCGGACAGCGCGCTCGCCTGAATGTGGTCAGCGAAGTCAATCGTGACGACGACCGGCGAGCGGTCGCCCGCGTCCGCCACGAAGGGCGTCGCGACCGGCGACTTGTCCGCCCAGTTGTAGAGGATGCCGGATGACGTCGCGGTCCGCTCCGTCGTCCAGGCCATGCCACCCTGGCTGAGCATCCAGTCCACCTGCTCCGCCAGCAGGATCAGCGTCGCGACGGCCGGCGTGTTGTAGGTCTGCTGGAGCCGCGCCTGCTCGATCGCAGTCTGCAAGGACAAGAACTCCGGTATGTAGCGGTCGCTGGCCGCGATCCGGACGGCGCGTTCGACCGCCGCCGGAGACAGCAGCGCCAGCCACAGACCGCCATCGGAACCGAAGCACTTCTGGGGGGCGAAGTAGTACACGTCGAACTGCGACGGGTCGACGGCGATTCCGCCCGCCGCGCTGGTCGCGTCGACGAGGACGAGTGCGCCGTCATCCGCGCCCGCCACGCGCCGGATCGGCATCGCCACGCCGGTCGAGGTCTCGTTGTGGGTGAACGCGTACGCGTCCACCCCTGATTCTGCTCGCGGCACTGGGTGCGTGCCCGGCTCCGACGCGATGACCGACGGCTCAGGCAGCCACGGCGCGGACCGCGTGACGTTGGCGAACTTGGCCGAGAACTCGCCGAAGCTCAGATGCTGAGTCCGGCCCGACAGGAGCCCGAACGCTGCTACGTCCCAGAATGCAGTCGTGCCGCCGTTGCTGAGCACCACGAGGTAGTCGTCGGGGAGACCGAACAGTGTGGCCAGGCCCTCGCGGACTCGCTGCACGACATTGCGAACCGGCGCCTGCCGGTGCGAGGTGCCGAGCGGGCCGCGGCCAGCGGCGGCCAGGGCTTCGAGCTGCGCGTCGCGGATCTTTGTGGGACCGCTGCCAAACCGGCCGTCCGCCGGCCGCATGGCGGCCGGAATGACGATCTTGGCGGGCTCAGACATCCTGGTCAAAGACCTCATCGGCGCCGGGAACGTCGCGGACGGAGCGCGCCTTCGGCCCGACGTAGTTAGCACTCGGGCGGACAAGCCTGCCGGTTTGCTTCTGCTCCAGGATGTGGGCCGCCCAGCCGGCCGTTCGAGCGCAGGTGAACATCGAGGTGAACATGTGCGCCGGCACCTCGGCGAAGTCGAGGATGATCGCAGCCCAGAACTCGACGTTCGTGGCCAGAACGCGGTCCGGCCGGCGCGCGTGCAACTCCTCCAGCGCGGCCTTTTCCAACGCAGCTGCCACTTCGTAGCGCGGCGCGCCAAGCTCTCTGGCTGTCCGCCTCAGTACGCGGGCGCGGGGGTCCTCCGCCCGGTAGACGCGATGGCCGAAGCCCATCAGCCGGTCGCCGTGATCAAGTGCCTGCTTGACATAAGCGGTGGCGTCTCCGGTTTTCTCGACTTCCTCGATCATGTGCAGGACGCGCGCCGGCGCACCGCCGTGCAGCGGGCCAGACATGGCGCCAACGGCACCAGACATGGCGGCGGCCACATCAGCCCCGGTGGAGGCGATGACCCGGGCGGTGAACGTGGAGGCGTTCATGCCATGCTCGGCGGCTGACACCCAGTACGCGTCGATGGCCTTGACATGCTTGGGGTCGGGCTCGCCGCGCCAGCGGATCATGAACCGCTCGGTGATGGTCTTGGCCTCGTCTACTCGCCGTTGCGGCACCATCGGCAAGCCGAGTCCGCGGGCGGCCTGGGCGACGAACGACAGGGCCATAACCGACGCTCTGGCTAGGTCATCACGCGCCTGCTCATCGCTGATGTCCAGAAGCTGCCGCATGCCCCATGCTGGTGCGAGCATTGCGAGCGCGCTCTGCACATCCACGCGGATGTCACCGGAGTGCACCGGGATCGGGTAGGGCTCGGCAGGTGGCAGGCCTGGCGCGAACTTGTTGTCCACGAGCAAGCCCCAAACGTGACCGTAAGAAACGTGGCCGGCGAGTTCTTCGATATCGACGCCTCGGTACCGGAGCGAACCGCCCTCCTTATCGGGCTCGGCGATCTCCGTTTCGAATGCGACGATGCCCTCGAGTCCAGGCACAAAGTCGGACATTCGCGTCCCTCCGTCTCTAGTCACGGGCAGGCCGACGGGCTGGCCGGGGGTGATCAGGCCGCTTGTCGAGCGGCGGGGGCCAGCGGGCCTCGATGGCCTGCGCCCCTATTCAACCGCGCGACGACAACGGACAGGTAACCCAGGTCTGCACATCCGTCGCTTGCCACGCCGAACCAGGACGGCTGCGACGCAGCCCGCCGCCTGGCGACCCTGGGGCTGACCCTGAGAGGATCACTACCCGTGGAGCCATCACAACACGCTGGCATGCCAGGGCTCGGTCTGCCGGGCACGCTGGACGAGGCCATGCTGCCCGCCGAGCCCATGGAACTGTTCGACACCTGGATGGGCGACGTGATCAGGGCCGGCTTGCCCGAACCGACCGCGATGGTGCTGGCTACCGTGTCGGCTGACCAGCATCCGCGCGCCCGGACGGTGCTGCTGAAGTCCTCGGGCGCGGACGGCTTCACCTTCTATACGAACAGAACATCCCGCAAGGCCAGTGACCTCGCCCAGGTGCCCGAGGCATGCCTGCTCTTCCCCTGGCACGCGCTGCACCGGCAGGTGATCATTGAAGGGCCCGTGGAGCCACTCTCGACAGCGGACAGTGAGCCATACTTCCATAGCCGGCCGCGCGGGTCGCAGCTCGGCGCCTGGGCTAGCCGCCAGTCGACAGTCCTGCCGTCGCGAGCCGAACTCGAGACCCGGTACGCCGAGCTTGAGCGGCGGTGGCCCGATGGTACAGAGGTGCCAATGCCCGACTTCTGGGGCGGCTACTGCCTCAGGCCAGTGCGCATGGAGTTCTGGCAGGGCAGGCCGAGCCGATTGCACGACAGGTTCCGGTATACGCGCCGCGATCACTCGTGGCACGTGGCCCGCCTGGCGCCGTGAGACTGGCTAGCCATGACCTCGGACTGCCCGCCACCCGTGGTGATTCGGGCCGTTCCCTGCTAAGGCATGAGGTCGGCAGCTACGGCGGCCCATGCGCTGACGTCAGCCGCCGTCAGTTCTCGGATTGACCAATCGACGAGCCGCAGGCTCATGTGCGCCCAGCAGGCCCGCAGCACGTGCGGGGCCGCGGTCTCGCTGAGCAGGCCGCCAACCCAGTGACCGAGCTCTGGCGCGGTGCGCGCCAGCGTGAACCGAAGCGTAAACAGGTCAAAGGTGGCGTCGCTGCGGTTGGCGCCGTCCCAGTCAACAACGCCGCTGATCCGGCCCGAGGTGGCGACCAGGACGTTCTCCGGGTGGAAGTCGAAATGGACAAGGTCGATGCCCGCCAGGCAGTCCGGCTCGGATGCGCCGATCTCATGAATGGCATCCAGCAGCCTGGCCGTCTGCTTGTCGTAGCTGGCCATCGCGCCGTGCAGGCAGAAGCCGGGCCCATCGGTCAGCAGGTAGAGCGAAGGGGCTGGCGACTCGGCCCGGTCGGCTAGCAGCCCTCGGCAGCGCTGGTTGACGTCAACCATGTCGGTCACGACCTGTCGGCTGATGGTCAATGGGGCGGTCCCTGGCAGCAGCTCCTGAACGATGGCCGTGACGCTCTGGAGCTCCGCTATCAGCTCATACCGCGGCGCTGGGACACCAGCCGCCCGGCCGGCCGCGGTCAGCCTCTCCATCCGGCGGGCCTCGGCGAGCTGCCCCGGCGGGCGGGCGGTAAGCACGGACATATGGCCGTCAGGCCACCTCACGTAGGAGGCGCCGATCTGCCCGCCGCGACAGCGCCCAGCGTCACTCAGTACGACACCGGCGACATCGGCGAGCTCCGCGAGCACGGTCGCCGTCTGCCACCGTTCGGCTCGGGGGTAGCCGGTTCGGCTATCTCCGCCGCGACCGATAGTGGCCACCCCATCGCTGACAGGTACACCCGGACCCTCGCGCGGCATAGCATCAATCCTGGAGGTAATGGGTGTGACAGCGCACGGCTTGATCGATACGACCGAGATGTACCTTCGGACGGTCTTCGAGCTCGAAGAAGAGGGCATCGTTCCGCTGCGGGCACGCATCGCCGAGCGCCTCTCGCAGACTGGCCCAACGGTCAGCCAGACGGTCGCCCGCATGGAGCGCGATGGCCTGCTTCGCGTGGAGGGTGACCGGCAGCTCGCTATGACGGACCTGGGGCGGCGGCTGGCGACCCGGGTCATGCGCAAGCACAGGCTGGCCGAGTGCTTGCTCGTCAGCGTCATCGGGCTCCCGTGGGAAGAAGTGCATATCGAAGCATGTCGGTGGGAACACGTTATTTCGGACAATGTGGAACGCCGCCTCGTCGAGCTGCTCGACTACCCGGTTCGATGCCCGCACGGGAACGTCATCCCGGGCCTCGCTGAGCTTGGCGTCCCCGACGAGGCCAGCAAGCGATCCGAGGTGGCGACCTCCGAGCCCGACATTGCCATGACTGCCGTCGCCATCCGCGACGGCGAGCAGGTTGTGGTGAGCCGCATCAGCGAGCAGGTTCAGAGCGATTCAGCGCTGATGCTTAGACTCAAGAACATTGGGATACAACCCGGACGCGAGGTAACGCTTGCGGCCAGCGACAGTGGTGTGCGGGTGACAGGTGCGGACAGGGTCGATGATCTCGGAGCGGAACTATCCGCTGAGGTGGCCGCGCACGTATTCGTCTCCCGGGTTTGATGGCAGTCAGGTGAGCGGCGCATGACACCGCGGGGGGACATGCCAGCTCCGCTGCTCGCCGCTCAGGACGTGCTCGAGCAGATGTCGACCGGCGTCGTCGTCATCGACGGTGACTGCAAGCTCTTGTACGCCAACTCATTCGCGGTCACCCTTTTCGGCTTTCCCGACGACTCCGCCCACCTCTCAGGCCGCCCGCTTCTGTCACTCGGGATCGAGCAGTCCGACGCAGCGACGGTTCAGCACATGGCGCAGAACGTCATGCGCGGCTGGCCGTGGGAAGGGACGTTCGCCAGCCAGCGCATAGATGGATCCAGGGTGTTCGTGCGGGCGCACGCCGCACCGCTGCGTGACGCCCACGGCGAGATCACCGGCATTGTCATCATGGCCAGGGAAGCGACACGGCGCGGTGGTCAGCGCGCAAGTGACCGGATCGGCCTGCTGGAGCGGATCGGCGAGCGCCTGGCCAGTTCGCTTGAACTCGACGTCACTTTGCGGCAGGTTGCCGAGACCCTCGTTCCGCAGTTCGCCGATCACTGTTTCATCGATCTGATGCACGGAGACGTGCTCGTCCGCCGGGCGCAGCTGCACTCGCGAGGCTGGATGCCAGATGCCGGTACCTGGGCACTAGTCGGCGAGCCGATCAAGTATCCCAAGGGTCATTTCTGCGAGCTGGCCATGACCCAGCAGGGCACGGTCGTCGTCGCCGACTTGGACGAGGAGACGTTTCCGGCTCCCACGCCCGCCAGCCTCCAGACGTATAAGGACGTCAAGCTGACGTCGGTGATGGCGGCGCCACTGATCGCCCGCGGGCAGTTGCTCGGTGTGATGAGCCTGGCCTTGTCATATCTGACGGACCGCGAAGAGCGTCATTACGGCGCCGATGACCGCGACTTCTTGAGCGCGATCGCCAGCAGGGTTGCGATTGCGATCGACAACTCGCTGCTGTTCGAGGAGGAGCGGCGCACGGCCCTTGCGTTCCAGACAAGCCTGCTGCCGCAAGACCCGCCGTACGTCGATGGGCTGGAGGTGGCGTACAAGTACGTGCCGGCCAAGCCGCTGGAGACGCACGGCCAGGGTATCCAGACGCAGGTCGGCGGAGACTGGTACGACATCATCCCGCTGTCGGCCGGGCGTGTCGGGATCGTCATCGGCGATGTGGAGGGCCGCGGCGCGAAGGCGGCTGCGGTCATGGGTCAGCTGCGGGCCGCATTGCGCGCGTTCGCTCAAGACGACAAGTCGCCGGCTGAGATCCTGCGCAAGCTGGACGACTGGGTGGGCTCGCTGGCGCCAGCCGGGGCCGAGACGCGCAGCCTTGCCGAGTTCGACCCGCCGACCGTGAGCTGTACGTACCTGATCTACGACGCGTGGTCCCGCACGCTGTCGTTTGCAAACGCAGGTCACATGCCACCGCTGATCGTGCGCGGGCACGACGTGAGCCAGCTTGAGATCCGCGATCGCGGTGTCCTGCTCGGCGTGCGCGGCAAGGGAGTGCGCGGCCTGCCTACCTACCGCGAGGAGATGCGCTACCTCGCGCCCGGATCGACGCTCGTCTTCTACACCGACGGCCTGGTCGACAGGAGGCAGCGGGTCGGCGGCGACGGTCACTACACCGACACAGAGGTTCAGGAGATGCTCCGGCGGGCCGTTCGGGCCGCCGCGGACGGAACTGTTGAGCAGGTAGCCGTGGCTGCCGAGCACGCTGTGCCGGGCGAGATCGATGACGACATGGCCGTCGTCGTAGTCAGGACGTCAGAGGTCGACCTTGCGTCTTGGGAAGGCCAGTTCCCGGCGGAACCTATTCGCGTGTCCGAGGCACGGCGGCTCGCGCACGAGACGTTCCTCGGCTGGGGCATGGAAGCCGAGCAGGCGGACCTGACGTGCCTGCTGGTCTCCGAGGTCGTTACCAACGTGGTGCTGCACGCGGCCACGGCCCCGACCCCGCGTCACGAGCTCGTGCTCGAAGGCGCCGGACCCGGCCCGCTCGGCATTCTCGGCGACTGGGAGCTGTCGCCGTTCGACGAGGGCTTTGGCACGCCGCCAGGCAAGGATTTCACCCTGCGGCTGCGGCGCGGACACCAGGCGATCTGGGTCGAGGTGTTCGACTCTGACCTGCGGCTGCCCAGAATCAGGAGCGCTGGCGAAAGCGACGAGGGCGGACGCGGTCTGTATCTCGTCGATCAGCTGGCAACGCGGTGGGGCTCGCGACCGACCAAGGACGGCAAGGCAGTCTGGTTTGAGATGCCGATCAAGAACGGAACCGGGCCAGGCACGATGCTCTAGGGCCGCCCCTCAGTGGGTCTGCGCCGCCCACAACGCAAGCACTCCAATGATGACGGCGATCATGACAACCAGCCATGTCTTGGGTGTGACCAGGAACCCCATCCGGCGCCGGGTTCTCGCGACGATGTAGGCGATGATGAGCGCGATGACCACGAGCAAGACTGCGCCCTGCGTCATGTCGCCTCCCGGCCGTTGGTTACAGCATAGGGTCCTTCGGGCGTGCATGAGCGTCGTGGCGACTGCCTGGGGCACCCAAGATGCTTGATCAGCCAGCGCTGTCGTCGGACAGCGTTCCGAGCACCGCCGAAACTGGCAAGTCGCTGTCAGGGACGCGTACCGACGCATGCAGTCGCCGCAGCACCGTGACCTGGCGGGCCAGCGTCTCGATCTTGTCCTCGACGAGGCGCGCAGCCGCGTCGCGCTGGCCTTTACTGACGGACTTGCCGGCCGCGAGCCGAGCGAGCGGCTTGACCTCATCGAGCCGGAAGCCGAGGTCCTTGAGGGCCAGTGCGGCCGCGATGTATCCGCCGTACTCGATGGGGTACTTACGCGTTCCGCCGGGCGAGCGGCGTGGCTCCGGCAGGATGCCCAGCTGTTCGTAGTAGCGGATCGTCCGGCTGCTAATCCCGGCAGCCTTGGCCAGCTGACCGATGCTGACCATGCCCGCGTGGTCGTCGCTGACTCTTGTCATAAGCGGCGCTACCCCCGTCCGCGAGCACTGAGCTCGAGTCGCCCACTTACGGATCGTAGTCGGATGACTACAGAGATCGGGTGCCAATCATCGGAGGAAAGCGCGATTTCACGGCTATGGCTGGTGCCGACCTGCGCGGTAGCCTCAAGGTGACGGCAGGCGTGCGACTGTGCGCCCTGAGCGGCGGAACAGTCGGATGGTAACGCCGGAGGTTTCTGGAGGTCGTGAAGTGTCAGAGGCGTACATCGTCGGGGCCGTCCGAAGCCCCATCGGCAAGCGGAACGGTGGCCTGTCCGCCGTGCACCCTGTCGACCTGGCGGCGCACGTGCTGCGGGAGCTCATAGCGAGAACCGGCGTTGACCCCTCGGCGGTCGAGGACGTCATCATGGGCTGCGTTTCGCAGGTCGGCCCGCAGGCGATCGACATCGCGAGGAACGCCTGGCTTTCGGCGGGGCTGCCGGAGAGCGTGCCAGGTGTCACCGTCGATCGCCAATGCGGCTCGTCACAGCAGGCGGTCCACTTCGCTGCCCAGGCTGTCCTGTCCGGTACCCAGGATCTGATCATCGCGGCGGGCGTCGAGAGCATGAGCATGGTGCCGATGGGCAGCACGGTAGCGCTGCCGCATAAGGCAGGCCTGGCGTTGCCATTCGGTCAGGGCTGGCGGGACCGGTACGGCGACCAGGAAATCTCGCAGTTCCGTGGGGCTCAGCTCATGTGCGAGAAGTGGGGCATCAAGCGGGCCGAGCTAGAAGAGTTCTCGCTGGAAAGCCACGCGCGGGCGATCCGGGCGATCGACGGAGGCAGGTTCGACCGCGAGATCACCCCGGTCGGCGGTATCACGAAGGACGAGGGCCCGCGTCGCGATTCCACGCTGGAGAAGATGGCCGAGCTTCAGCCGCTGCGGCCAGGCTGGGAATTGACGGCAGCGACCGCCTCGCAGATCTCCGACGGCTCCGCGGCGCTACTCATCGCTTCACCCGCTGCGGTCCGCAGGCATGGCTTCACACCGCGGGCGCGGATCCGCACGCTGGCAGTTACCGGATCTGATCCTGTCTATATGCTCACCGGACCGATCCCGGCGACCGAGATGGCGCTCGCCAAGGGGCACCTGTCTGTCGACGACATCGACGTCTTCGAGGTGAACGAGGCGTTCGCGCCCGTGCTGATCGCATGGTCGCGGGACACCGGCGCGTCTTTGGACAAGACGAACCCGAACGGTGGCGCGATCGCCCTCGGCCACCCGCTCGGCGCCACGGGCGCAATCTTGATGACCAAGATGCTGCACGAACTCGAGCGGACTGGCGGCCGGTACGGCTTGCAGACAATGTGTGAAGGCGGCGGCCAGGCCAACGCGACGATCATCGAGCGCCTCGCCTAAGTCCCGCCGTTCGGATGCATAAACGACCCGGCCCGTGCCATCACGGGCCGGGTCTTCTGCTGTCCGCGACTGGGTTGAGCTAGCCAGCATGCCCAGGCATGCGTAGCAGCCGCGTTTCATGGAATATACAAGCTAAGTTAGAGGTTAGCTATGTCGAGAACGATAGGTAACCGGGCGGCTGGCCCGGGGCCGCGACTTGAAGGGTGATGAAAACATGCTGCTTTCCACATTCGATCCGTTTGTCGAGTTTCACCGCGCGCTGCGGACCGCCGACGGCGGCCACGCCACCATGCGGATGGACGCCGTCCGTCGCGAGCAGGAGGTTGAGCTTCGGTTCGACCTGCCCGGCATCGACGCTGACAGCATCGACGTGACGGTCGACAGGGGCGTGCTGACAGTCTCTGCTACGCGCACGAACGAGTACGCCGAGGATGAGAAGCCATACGTGCGCGAGCGGATCACGGGCTCGTTCGCGCGTCGCATCCGGCTGTCCGACAGCGTGGACGCGGACAACATCGCCGCCTCGTATGACAACGGCGTCCTGCGGGTCACCGTGCCGCTCACCGAGCGGGCGACGCCGCGCAAGGTCGAGATCCAGACAGCGGCCAGCGCCGCGGTCGAGGCCTAATCCTCGCGGTAACCTGCGAAGGGCCCGTGCGGCGTTGCTCGCGCGGGCCCTTTGCAAAGACGGGAGGCCAGCCATGGCGTCGCTGCCGTTCGACGACGCGAACATGCCGGTGTTCACCGTCGGTCAGGTCGCCGAGATGCTGGAGGTTCAGCAGGCGTTCTTGCGGCGCCTGGACGAATTCCGGGTAGTTAGGCCATCGCGGTCCGCCGGCGGTCAGCGTCGGTATACCCGGAACGAGATCGTGGTCGTCCGTTATGTCGTCGAGCTCATGGGTTCCGGCATGACGCTCAACGCAGTGCGCCGGGTTCTCCAGCTTGAGTCCAGGGTTCGCGAACTGGAGGCGGAGCGGGACGCTCTGCGCGCCGCGCTGGCCGAAGCTATCTCGCGCGGCGGTGAGTCGCGACCCGGGAGCTAGTCCGAGGTGGCCAGCGCCGTCATGGAATGGTCGTGCTCGTGATTTGCGCGACTCACGTAAACCTGCGGACTAATGGCGTGCAGGGCGGCGAGCATGTCGCCTAGCTCGTCATCACGCGGAAGTTCTAGCACAACATCTCCGGCCACCTCGGCATCTGAGCCGGCGCGCGGAGACAACTGAATTGCCGTCACGCGCTGGCGCGATAGCACCTCGTTCAGCCGGGCTCTGCTCCAGGGGTCGTCGGAGAGGTTGATTCTGATTCTCCACATGGCCATGCTCCGGCCCTCCAAGTCTGCGTCACTCACATTCACGAAGATGCCGTACACCCGTTGCCGACGTGATTCCGGCTCGTAACGACGACGTGAATTGGGGCCGCAGCTGGCTGGCGGCGCGCTATGCCGGGTCGTGGACCGCCCCTGTTAGTAGGTCAGTCACGTTAGCCGAAATGGTCCGGCTCAGACCTTTGATCGGAAGAAATTCAAATAGGACTTCGATGGGGTGGGTCCGCGCTGATCCTGATACCGGGAGCCATAGACAGACGATCCATACGGGTGCTCGGTCGGCGAGCTGGTGCGGAATAGGCACAACTGGCCAATCTTCATGCCCGGCCAGAGCTTTATTGGCAACGTCGCGACATTGGACAGCTCCAGCGTGACGTGCCCAGAGAAGCCAGGATCAATCCAGCCGGCGGTCGAGTGCGTGAGCAGGCCGAGCCTGCCAAGCGAGCTCTTTCCTTCGAGTCGGCCGGCCACGTCATCGGGAAGCGTGATGATCTCGTACGTCGAGGCCAGCACGAACTCGCCTGGGTGCAGCACGAATGGCTCATCTCCGTCGGGCTCGACCAGTCTCGTCAGGTCCAGCTGCTCCATTGCTGGATCGATATGGGGATATCG
>Ga0126373_10003908_pt1 | contig 11281 bp, 8 predicted proteins | sample PanSoiMetPlot_11_FD_92545 | JGI IMG/M metagenome (GOLD analysis project Ga0126373, IMG submission 92545) | Tropical forest soil microbial communities from Panama - MetaG Plot_11 | ecosystem: Environmental > Terrestrial > Soil > Tropical forest > Bulk soil | place: Panama | collected 2016-02-17
CGTCGGCTTTAGGCTCGATCCGGCGTGGCGGCACATCGTCGTGCTTGGCCGCGGCGTCGGCATCGCCACGCTTGGACCGATTTCGCAATTGGCGCGGGAACGCCAGGTTGGCGTCACTGCCATCCTGTCGGCGCGCAATCCCGATTTCGTCATGGCGGACGCTTTGTTCCGCGAGGCCGGCGAGGTGGTGAGCGTGCTCGATGCCAATGGAACGAGCGCGGTCGAGAACGTCGAGCGCATTCTGCAAAACCTGGTCGCGAACAAGCGCGCCGACGCCTTCTTTACCTGCGGCTCGAACCGGCTGTTCCAGTTGATGAAGCGGCTCGGCCGGGCGCACAATATTCCCGGCCAGGTGGCGATGGAGCAGGTGATGGCTTGCGGGCTTGGTCCCTGTTACGTCTGCGTGCGCACTTTCGAAGTAAACGGCAAACAGGAGCTGCGCCGGGTCTGCATCGACGGGCCGGTCTTCGACCTGCAGGAGGCGGTCGGATGGTAGATATGAGCGTCAAGATCGGCGCGGTGACGCTGAAGAATCCAGTGATGCCGGCGTCGGGCTGCTTTTCGACCGATCTCGCCCAGGTGATGGATCTCAACCGGCTCGGCGCGCTGGTGGCAAAAACCGTGTCACGGGAATTTCGCGCCGGCAATCCGCCGCCGCGCGCCGCCGAGGTCGAAGGCGGCATGATCAATTCGATCGGCTTGCCGACCAAGGGAATCGATTATTTCCTGGAGCATCAGGTCCCGGACTACAAACGTTTCACGCCGCCGCTCGTTGGCTCGATCTCGGCGACCACGATCGAGGATTTCGAAGCGATGGCGCGCGACGTCGCCAAGTCGGCGATCGACGTGCTCGAAGTCAATATTTCCTGTCCGACGCGCGATCCCAAAGGCGGCAACTTCGCCCTGCACGAAGAGCATACATATAATGTCGTGAAGCTCATCCGCGCCACGACCGACAAGCCGATGTGGGTGAAATTGTCGCCCAATGCCGGCGATGTCGTTGCCGTCGCCAAAGCCGCCGAGCGTGCCGGCGCCGATGCGCTGGTGGTGTCAAACACAATTCTGGGGCTCAAGATCAATACCGACACGTTGCGGCCCGCGATCGGCAATAAATTCGGCGGGCTGTCCGGCCCCGGCATAAAGCCGATCATCATGCGAATGGTCTATCAATGCGCCAAGGCGGTGAAGATTCCGATCATCGGCTGCGGCGGCATCGTCAAAGTCGAGGACGTCGTCGAATACATGCTGGCCGGCGCCACCGCGGTGATGATCGGTTACCTGACCTTCCGCAATCCCACTGGAATGATCGCGATCATCGAAGGCCTCGAGCAATGGTGCGCCAAGCGCGGCTTTGCCCGCGTCGCCGATCTCACCGGCGCCATGATCGATGAGCCGCCGACGGAGACCTTCGCTGCAGCCGCGGCGCCGATCGGATAGGCTTGCTTGCGATGGCCACACCGATAACGATCCGAAAGCCGGATGATTGGCACCTGCATGTTCGCGACGGCGAAATGCTCAGGGCGGTGTTGCCGTTCACGGCCAAGAATTTCGGCCGTGCAATCCTCATGCCCAATCTGGTGCCGCCGGTGCGCACCACGGCTGACGGCAGGGCCTATCGCGAGCGGGTCATGGCGGCGCTGCCGCCGGGCTCGAAGTTCAAGCCGCTGATCACCTGCTATTTGACCGACGACACCGATCCCGACGACGTCGAACGCGGCTTTCGCGATGGATTGTTCACTGCCGTGAAGCTCTATCCCGCGCATGCCACGACCAATTCCGCGTTCGGCGTCACCGACTATGCCAAGATCCCGCGCGTGCTGGAGCGGATGGAAAAGATCGGCATGCCGTTTCTCATGCACGGCGAATACGTCGCGCCCGACGTCGACATTTTCGATCGCGAGGCCGTCTTCATCGATCGTCTATTGTCGAAATGGCTCAGGCAATTTCCGGGCCTGCGCATGACGCTGGAACATCTGTCCTCCAAAGAGGGGGTCGATTTTGTCGCCAGCGCGGCTCCGCAGCTCGGCGGCACCATCACACCGTACCATATGATGCTCACGCGCACCGACTGGCTCGGCCACGGACTGAAGCCGTACATGTATGTGATGCCGGTGATTAAAACCGGGCGCGACAAGTCGGCGCTGCGGCAAGCGGCGACTTCAGGCAAAGCCTGCTATTTCCTCGGCACCGACTCGGCACCGCATCCTTACGCCAAGAAGGTTTCAGTGAGCGGCATTCCCGGCATGTTCAACGCGCCGGTTGCCCTCGAGACCTACGCGCAAGTCTTCGATGAGGAGGGCGCGCTCGACAAGCTGGAAGCGTTTGCCTCGCTCAACGGCCCGAAGCACTATCGGATGCCACCCAATGACGAGACCATCATGTTGGAAAAGACGTCGTGGACGGCGCCGGAAGAAGTCAAGGTCGCGGGGCCCGACGAGCGCGCGCTGATCTACCGCGGCGGCGAGACCATTGCCTGGAAGGTGGTGAGTTGATCGAGCGCCACTAAATCGTCATCCTGAGGGGCCCGCGCGTAGCGCGGGCCTCGAACGATGCACCCCGAAGCATGCGGGCTGTCACCCTTCGAGGCTCGTGGAACCTGTCATCGGACCGGCCACTTCGGGCCGGTAAAGATCTAGCGAGCCTAATGAGCGCACAATGACCTGTTTCGCCGACAAAGCGGTCGTCGCCGAGCTGACGGCCAAGATGCTGCTCGAAGTGGACGCGGTTCGCTTCATGGCCGACAAGCCTTTCATCTATACGTCCGGCTGGGCGAGCCCGGTCTATACCGACTGCCGGCGGCTGATCTCGTTTCCGCGCGTGCGCCAGCAGCTGATCGATTTCGGCGTGGCGACCTTGATGCGTGACGTCGGCTTCGAGCAGTTCGACGCCGTGGCCGGCGGCGAGACCGCGGGAATTCCGTTCGCGGCCTGGATGGCCGACCGCCTGATGCTGCCGATGCAATATGTGCGCAAGAAGCCGAAAGGGTTCGGCCGCAATGCGCAGATCGAAGGCCATATCGAGCCCGGCGATCGCGTGCTCTTGGTCGAGGACATGACCACCGACGGCCGCAGCAAGGTGAACTTCTGCAAGGCGCTGCGTGAGGCCGGCGCCGTCGTCGAGCATGTCTTCGTATTCTTCTTCTACGATATCTTTCCCGAGGGAAAGCAGATCATGCGCGAGCTTGGCGTGACGCTGCACTCGCTCGCTACCTGGTGGGACGTTTTAGAGGCGGCCAAGAAGAGCGGCACTTTCGACAAAGGCAAACTTCGGGAGGTTGAAAAATTCATGAAAGACCCCGCCGCCTGGTCGAAAGCGCATGGCGGCGCCGCGCAGGCGGCGGAGTAACCGCGCATGACAATGCAAGCCGCGGATGTAATCGTCGTTGGCGCCGGCAATGCGGCGTTTTGCGCGGCGCTGGCGGCGCAGGAACAAGGCGCCAAAGTGGTGATGCTGGAAGCGGCGCCGGAAGAGGAATCCGGCGGCAATAGCCGTTTCACTGCCGGTTCGATCCGGGTCGTTTACAACGGCATCGAAGACATCAAGACACTCGTCCCAGATCTGACGCCCGCGGAAATCGAAACCACCGACTTCGGCACTTACACTACCGACCAGTTCTTCGACGACATGGCGCGCGTCACGCAGCACCATGCCGATCCCGATTTGGTCGAGCTTTTGGTCACCAAAAGTTTCGACTCGCTCAACTGGATGCGCAATAAGGGTGTGCGGCTCATTCCGATATACGGGCGGCAGGCGTTCAAAGTCGACGGCAGGTTCAAATTTTGGGGCGGTCTGACGGTCGAATCAGTCGGCGGTGGCCCGGGCCTGATCGCGATGCTCACTGAAGCGGCAAAAAAGCGCGACGTCGAGATCCGCTATGCCGCCCGCGGTGTCGATCTGTTGTTCGACGGCAATCGCGTCGAAGGTATCCGCGCGCGACACAACGGCGAAGTCCGCGAGCTACGCGCCAAATCCATCGTGCTTGCTTGCGGTGGTTTCGAAGCCAATCCGGAATGGCGCACGCGCTATCTCGGGCCCGGTTGGGATCTCGCGAAGGTGCGCGGGTCCCGGTACAACACCGGCGACGGCATTCGCATGGCGCTTGATATCGGCGCCGCGCCGCGCGGCAACTGGTCAGGCTGCCATGCCGTGCAATGGGAGATGAATGCGCCGGAGTTCGGCGACCTTGCGGTCGGCGATCAATTTCAGAAACATTCGTATCCGTTCTCGATCATGATCAATGCAAATGGCAGGCGCTTCGTCGACGAGGGCGCCGACTTCCGCAATTACACTTACGCCAAATACGGCCGCGTCGTGCTCGAGCAGCCCGGCCAGTTCGCTTGGCAGATTTTCGATCAGAAAGTGAAACACCTGCAGCGTGACGAATACCGGATTCGGCAGATCACCAAGGTCACGGCCGACACGATCGAGGAATTTGCCAGAAAACTCGAAGGGGTGAACGCAGCGGAATTTCTCAAAACGATCAAAGAATGGAATGCGGCGGTGAAGACCGACGTGCCGTTCAATCCCAATATCAAAGACGGACGTTGCACGCAGGGGCTGGCGGTCAATAAGAGCAATTGGGCGAACACCATCGATGCGCCGCCGTTCGAAGGCTATGCCGTGACCTGCGGCGTCACTTTCACTTTCGGCGGGTTGCGCATCAACGCCGATGCCGAAGTGCTCAACATCGACTATCAGCCGATCCGCGGCCTTTACGCCGCCGGCGAATTGGTCGGCGGCTTGTTTTACTTCAACTATCCCGGCGGCTCGGGGCTAATGTCGGGCACCGTGTTCGGTAAGATCGCCGGCACCGCGGCCGGGCGGGCCGGCAAGAATTGAGCACCAGCGATGGACGCCAAGGTTAAGCGCGGGCTCAACGAATTGGGCATCACCCAAATCGTGGCGAAGATCGCCGCGGGCGAGATCACCTGCGAAGCCGTCACGCGCGATTGCATCGAGCGCATTGCCGCGCGCGAACCCATCGTTAAAGCCTGGGTGAATTTCAATCCGGAATTGGCGCTCGCGCAAGCGCATGCGCTCGATCGTGAACCGCGCCGCGGCCCACTGCACGGCGTGCCGATCGGGGTCAAGGACGTCATCGATACCTTCGATATGCCGACCCAAATGGGTTCGCCGATCTATCACGGCTATCGGCCCCTCGCCGACGCGGCTTGCGTTGCGCTGTTGCGCCGCGCCGGCGCCGTGATCCTCGGCAAGACCGCGACCTGCGAACTTGCCGGCATGGCGCCGACCGCGACCACAAACCCGCATAGTGCCGCCCATACGCCAGGCGGCTCGTCGAGCGGATCGGCGGCGGCGGTCGCCGATTTCATGGTTTCCGCCGCGCTCGGCACCCAGACTGGCGGTTCGGTGCTGCGGCCATCTTCGTTCTGCGGCGTGTTCGGCTACAAGCCGACCTACAACACATTCAACAAAGCGGGGCTCAAGCCCGCGGCTGAAAGCATCGACACGATCGGATGGAACGCCCGCTCGATCGAGGACATCGCGCTGCTCACCGCAATCTTGCGCAGTGACGAGCCGCAGTCTCTGCGCAGCCTCAGCGCAGCGCCGCGCATCGGGCTCTGCCGCACCGAGCTCTGGGACAGCGCACAGCCGGAAACGAGGAGTGCAGTCGAAAGCGCCGCCGCGGCGCTGAGCAAGGCTGGCGCCGTCGTTCGCGATATTGATTTGCCGGGAGCGTTCGCCGGCCTGCCTGCGCTGGCGCGCGGTACCATCAATCATTATGAACGTGCCGCTTGCATGGCGTTCGAATGGGACAATCATCGCTCGGCCCTGTCGCCGCAGATGCGGCGCTACATCGAACACGGGCTGAAGACGTCACGCGCGGAATACGTCGCCGCTTGGCGGCGGGTCGAACAATGCCGCGCACTGTTGCCGGAAGTATTCGACGGCATCGACGTGTTGCTGGCGCCCTGCGTGCCTGGCGAAGCGCCGAAAGGCCTGGCTTCGACCGGCGATCCGAGCATGCAGGCGATGTGGACCGCGTTGCACACCCCGACCATGACGCTGCCGACCCATCGCGGGCCGAACAATCTGCCAGTCGGCATTCAATTGGTCGCGCAGCGCTATGATGACGATCGCCTATTCGCCTGCGCGCGCTGGATCTGGGACAGGATCGGCGCGCCGGCTATGGTCGGGGTCAGTCGATCGTAGCGAGATAGTGACCCACTTTCATGCGCACGCCTGGCACCACCAGAAAATCGCTTCTCATCGTCGCCACGGTTGCGGCATTGGCGAGCGTCGCTAAGGCCGACAGCGTCGCCGACTTTTACAAGGGTCGCAGCGTCTCGATGATCATCGGCTACAGCGTCGGCGGCGGTTACGATGCTTATGCGAGATTGTTGGCACACTATTTCGGCAGGCACATTCCGGGCGAGCCCTCGATCGTGCCGCAGCAGATAACCGGCGCCGGCAGTTTGCGCGCCGCCAATTATCTTTTTTCGGTGGCGCCGAAAGACGGCTCGGTGCTGGGTACGTTCTCGCGCAGCATGGGAATCGCGCCGCTCCTTGGCCAGGCGGAGTTCGACAGCCAAAAATTCACCTGGCTCGGCAGCATGACCGATGACAACACCACCTGCGTTACGTGGAATTCTTCGCCGATCAAGACCTGGACCGATTTTCTCACCAAGCCATCGAAGCTCGGCGGTCTCGGCGCCGACGCCGACCCCGATATTTGGGCGCTGCTGTACAAGAACGTGTTCGGCGCCAAGCTGCGGCTCGTCAGCGGCTATCCGGGGACCAATGATGTTGTCCTCGCCATGGAGCGCGGCGAAGTCGATGGCCTGTGCGGGCTGTCGTGGAGCACGATCAGGACGCGGCACGCGGAATGGCTGACCAGTCACTCGGTCAATATCATCGTGCAAGCGGCGCTAAAAAAGGAGCCGGAGATTGCCGCGGTGCCGCTTGCGACCGATCTCGTGAGCAATCCCGAGCAGCTGCAGATCATCAGGCTATTGTTGGCAAGCCAGGCCATGGCGCGGCCGTTCGTAGCGCCGCCCGAAATTGCCGCAGACCGCAAATCGGCGCTGACCGCGGCTTTCGATGCCACGATGCGCGACGCCGATTTTCTGGCCGAGGCACAGAAGCTCAACTTTGAAATCCATCCGGTGAGCGCGGCGACAATCGATGCCTTGCTCGCTGAAGTCTACGCCACGCCCAAAGACGTCCTCTCCAGGGCGGCCAAAGCGATATCGAGCGCCGGCCAGTGAGGGTGAGCACAATCGGCGCACGCGTTCTTCGCCTCGAAGACCAGGCGCTGGTGACGGGCAAGGGCCGCTTTGTCGATGATATTGGAGGAGCGGGCGCTTTGGCCGCTGCTTTCGCGCGCAGCCCGCATCCGCATGCCTTGGTCCGCGACATTGATCTGAGCGCGGCGCGCGCAGTGCCGGGGGTCATCGCGGTGCTCACGCTCGACGATCTCGCGCCGGTGATGAAGCAGCGCCGGATGAATCGCGTTTCCAATTCCGGTACTAACCTGGCGCAGAGTTGGCCCTTCGCGCTGGCCGACTGCGAAGTCTCCTTTGTCGGCGAGCCGGTGGCGATTGTGATCGCCGCCGACCGCTATGTCGCCGAAGACGCCGCCGCGCTGATCGAAGTGGACTATGAGGTGCTGCCAGCGGCTCTCGACTGCCGCGCCGAAGATGCGCCGCCGGCGCGCCGCGAACTGCGCTCGAACCGGGTGATTTCGTACAAGGTCGGCTACGGCGACATCGAGACCGCCTTCGCGAAAGCCGCGCACGTCCTGCGCGAAGAGCTGTGGGTGCATCGCGGTGCAGCGCATTCCATGGAAGGCCGCGGTATTCTCGCCCAGATTTCCGGTCGCGAAACGCTGGTTTGGGCTTCGACCCAGAAGCCGCACGATCTGCGCACCACTTTGGCCGACTATGTTGCGCTCGACGAAAGCCGCCTGCGCGTGGCGACGCCCGATGTCGGCGGCGGCTTTGGACCGAAACTGTGCGTCTATCCAGAGGATGTCGCGGTCGTCGCCGCTGCGACCTTGCTGCGCCGGTCGATCAAATGGATCGAGGACCGGCGCGAACATTTCACTAATGCGGCGCAAGAGCGCGACCAATATTGGACGCTCGCGCTTGCGGCCGACGATGAGGGGCGCGTGCGCGGCGTCCGCGGCCGGCTCATTCACGACGTCGGCGCCTATGCGCTCCAAGACGTGAATATTCCCTACAATTCAGCGACCACGTTGACCGGCCCGTATGTCGTTCCGGCCCTAGCGATTGACGTTGCCGCTGTGCACACCAACAAAGCGCCGGTCTCTTCGGTGCGCGGCGCCGGCTATCCGCAGGCGGCCTTTGCGATGGAGCGCATGCTGGATCGTCTGGCGCAGACGTTGCGGCTCGATCGTGCGGAGTTGCGCCGCCGCAATTTGATCCCAGCGGAAAAGATGCCCTACCGCAAACCGCTGAAATCGCGCGCGGGCGAGCAGGTGCAATATGACAGTGGCGACTATCCGGCTTGCCAAGCCGAAATTGTTCGCGCCGCGCAATGGCAGGATTTTCCGCGCCGTCAGGCCGCCGCGCGCGCGCAAGGCCGTTACATCGGCATCGGGCTGGCGCATGGCATGAAGGGCACGGGTCGCGGCCCCTTCGAATTCGGCAATGTCCGTGTCTCGCCGACCGGGCAAATCACGGTTGCAACCGGCGCCGCGCCGATGGGGCAGGGACTTTGTACCGCGCTTGCGCAAATCTGTGCCGACGCATTCGGTGTGCGCGCGCAGGATGTGACCGTGATCGCCGGCGATACGGCGGCGGCGCCGCTTGGCCTCGGCGGGTTCGCCAGCCGACAGACGGTGACGGCGGGCTCTTCGGTGAAGATCGCCGCCGCCGCGGTCGCAGCTAAAGCGCGCAAGCTCGCCAGCCATTTGCTCGAAGTCGCCGAGGAGGATCTTGAGATTGCCGATGGCGAGGTCCGCGTTGTCGGCGCGCCGCAGCTCGCCGTGAAGCTCGGCGACTTGGCGCGCGTTCTTAAGGGCGCGCCCGGCTATCCATTTCCCAAGGATATCGAGCCCGGGCTCGAATCCAGCGCCACATTTCGTATCGACCAGCTCGCTTACTCGAACGCTTGCCACGTGGCCGAAGTGGAGGTCGACGTCGAAACCGGCGGCGTGCGCATTCTCCGCTATCTCGCGATGCAAGATGCCGGCCGGCTGATCAATCCGATGATCGTCGATGGTCAGGTTCACGGCGGCGTCGCCCACGGGATCGGCAATGCAATCTTCGAATGGATGGGCTATGACGAGGCCGGTCAGCCGATAACCACGACCTTTGCCGATTACCTTTTACCGACCGCCGCGGACGTGCCGAAACTGCAAACACTTTATAAGGAATCGCCGTCACCGCATAATCCGCTCGGCGTAAAGGGCGTCGGCGAAGTCGGCGTCATTCCGGCCGCCGCCGCGATCATATCCGCGGTGGAGGACGCGTTGTCGCCATTTGGCGTCCGCATAGCGCAGATGCCGATCACGCCGCCCAAGCTTGCTGAACTGATCGCGCGCGCAAGGGTCCAGCTCGAGGGTGCGACAGCATAAACTTTTGACGCCATTCGCTTGGCAGAGCACACTCGCTTCGGATTGAGGAGACGCCTAATGACTTGCTTGCGATCCGCGATGCGCCTTTCGCTTTGGGCCGCAGTATTGGTGTCGCTTGCCGCACCGGTGCGCGCGGAGACATTTCCGTCACGGCCCATTCACTTGATCATGCCCTATGCCCCCGGCGGGATCGTCGATTTTGCCGGCCGCGTGGTGGCGCAGAAGCTCGGCGAAGTTTTGGGACAAACGGTTGTGGCTGAGAATCGTCCGGGCGCCGGCGGCATTGTCGGGGTCGAATATGTCGCACATTCGGCGCCGGATGGCTATGACCTCGTGATCATGGATCCTGCATATGTCATCAATCCGATCATGCAGAAATCCATGCCTTACAATATTTTCAAGGACCTCGTGACAGTTTCGATCGTCAAATCCTCGCCCGAGGTTCTCGTCGTTTCGCCGCAGCTCGGCATCAAGACCTATGCGGAGCTTGTCGCCTACGGCAAAGCCAATCCCGGCAAGCTCAATTATGCGTCCGCCGGCGTCGGCACGACGCCGCATCTCGCCGCGGCGATGTGGGCGCAGCGCAGCGGCATCGACGCGGTGCATGTGCCGTATAAGGGCGTCGGTCCGTCCTATGTCGATCTGGTCAGCGGCAAGGTGCAGATGCTGTTTTCCAGCATCGCCGGCGCCCTGCCATTCACCAGCAAGGGCAGCGTCATTCCGCTCGCGACGACGGGAAGCGTACGTTCGCCGGTGTATCCCGATCTTCCCACCGTCGCCGAAGCGGGGCTGCCCGGCTATGACGTCGATCTTTGGCTTGGTCTCTATACGCCCGCGACGGTGCCGCCCGACGTGCTGGCAAAGCTCAACAGCGCAGTCGCCAAAGCTCTCAAAGACGAGCAACTCAAGGCCTCGTTCGCTACGTTTGGCTTGACCCCGCGCGGGACGACGCTCGCGGAGGGGGCTGCTTTCACCCAATCCGAATTTGAGAAATGGAAGAAAGTGATCGACGACGGTCACATCACGCTTGACTGATTCCGTGCCGCGTTTTGTGTTTCGAATGCGGTAAGGCGTTGTGGAGCCCACGATGAATTCTTCGTCGCGTCCGTGGCCGACAGAGTTGCGCCTGCGCAAGGATCGGAAGATGTTGACAGTCGCCTTCGATGACGGCGCGACGTTCGATCTTCCGGCCGAATATCTCCGTGTGTGCAGCCCAAGCGCCGAAGTTCAGGGTCATTCGCCGAGTGAACGGCGAACCGTTGCTGGAAAGCAGAATGTCGAAATCCTGGAACTGCATCCGATCGGCAATTATGCAGTGCGGCTGATCTTCGACGACATGCACTCGACTGGAATTTTCAGTTGGGATTATTTGTTCGAGCTCGGCCGCGATCACGAGGAAAATTGGCGCCGCTATCTTGCCGATCTCGCGGCCAAAAATCTCTCTCGGGCAACGCAAACGCCGTAACGCAAGCGCCCCCACCCGCGCGGGCAAGGCCTCACATCTAAAGAGCTTGTTTACCATGTGCGACGCGTTAACGCTCCGAGCGTTAGCTGCACTCACCCTGCGTCAACGATCGGTCAACTTCGGTTGGGCATAGTTGCCCACAGTGTCGGGGTGGGGCATTCAATGGGGCACCAACCGACATTAGAACGGCTTTAGCTCTCTCCCTCGGGCTAAGGCCGTTCGTCTTTTTTGCGACGCTTCGCGGCCGCGAGTGC
>Ga0126373_10003909_pt1 | contig 11279 bp, 13 predicted proteins | sample PanSoiMetPlot_11_FD_92545 | JGI IMG/M metagenome (GOLD analysis project Ga0126373, IMG submission 92545) | Tropical forest soil microbial communities from Panama - MetaG Plot_11 | ecosystem: Environmental > Terrestrial > Soil > Tropical forest > Bulk soil | place: Panama | collected 2016-02-17
GCCGGGCTTGTACCCGCCGCTGCGCGCGTATCCAGTCGGCACTGACCTCGTCGAGCTTCGCTTCGGCCGGCGGCGCCGGCATCGGTCCTAGCTCTGTCAACGTCGGAGCGTGTTGCCAGCCCAAGTAGACAAGCTCAGGTCGCACACGCCCACGCGGCTTCCGCACCGATGTGCGCAGGGGGCTGCTCATTGCTCTGCAACACGGACTGGCACGCCGTTATAGCGCCCACCCGCGCAGCTCGAGGAGACCACCGTGATCGATCCGGTGGACTGGGCGACGATCGCAACCTCCGCCAGGCGAGCGAGGGTGCTGGCCGCCGCCGAGTCTTGGGTGCTGAGCAGCACGCTGGTACCCGTGTCCGACCCGAGCGCAACCAACTTGCCGATGACATCGGCATGACCCTGCTCGCACCCGTGAATCCAGGCCAAGCAGTCCCCGCGTAGCTGCAGGTCTCGCATGCTCGACAGCAAGCTGGCTAGGTTGGCCAGGGCTCGAGCTGGAGCGGTAAATGCGGAGATCAGCAGCACGTCGCGGCGACGAATCGCGTCACCGAGGGCAGCCGCAGGCTGGCCGGCCTGGGCGAGACCGAATGCCTCCAGCACAGTGGCCCGGACCGCCAGAGACGTGGCCAAGGCGGCCACGAGGTCACAGGTCTCGGCGCCGGCGACGTCCACGACCACCACTGCCTTGCGGCGACGAAGCGCGGCGCATGCGACCGGCAGCGCGGCTTCGATCACCGCCGCTGTGGTGGTGCCGCTGATCAGCACACCGCGCTCGGCTTGGGCCCATGAGAGCATGGCGCGCTGCCCGGCGGCATCGATGCCAACCGCGCAGCCATGTGCGGTCGCCGTATGACCTGCCGCCATAGCGTTTGCAGCGAGTCGCCGCCGGACGCAAGCGATGAGGCCTGGCCGCCACTGCGGCGAAGCGGACCCGCTGCTACGCTGCCTGCCGATGCGGAGCAATATGGCAGCCTCCGCAGACCCGGCGATGAGCGCTAGCGGCAACTGAGCGGGCAGCCAGTGCGCCGCGTCGCTGAAGGTGGCGGCTAGATGCGTCAGCCCTCCAGCCGCGGAGAGTGCCCCGACCAGCTGCCTTGGCTCGGACGCGAAGCCAGCGAAGGCCGGACGAAGCCCGTCTGCGAGGAGCCACACGAACCCTGCGGCCGCGGGGATTCCCAGCCACTGCGGCCGCCACCTGCTGATCCGGCCCGTGAACGTCAGGACGAGCGCGACTATCAGAGTGGCCTGGGCCGCGGCGAGCTGGAGCACAACCGCGCAGGTAGCTAACGCAGCCGCTGCCTCACCGCGGCGGGAGCGAACGGCCGGATGGAACGGCTGGCGCTGCGGACTGCGCTGGGCCAGGCCGACCACCTGGGGACGCATAGCGCGTCAAGGTTCCCAGTCCTCCGCTAGATCTGTCCAGGAACCGGCCAAATTCCGCCCTCCCTCTTCGGGCAACGGCGGCTCGGGAGACTGCAGCACAAGCCGGAACATGTCAGCCCGGAGGACTGCAGAAGTCAGGGCGACAGGCTTAGCGAAATCTGGGTTGTCGAACCGGATGGTGACCATCATCGCGGGCTGTCCCGCCGACAGGCGAAGGCTGCGCGCAACCGCCGGCGGCGGTGCCTGCACCTCGATGTGCAGAGCGCTCGGTACGCCCACTACGGCGGGAACGTCTTGCTGATCGTCCGGCGATCCCGCGACCAGTCCGTCAGCGACACCAGTGAGCTGCACGAGGCTGAATGTCGTCGGCAGCGGCTGATCCGTCGCGCTCTCTGGCCCACCTGCGACCTCTCCGGGCACGTACGTTGTGCTGAATGCCGCGGGTTCCCCGCCCGCCGTCCAGAGAAAGCGGACGACGCGCACGGGCTCGCTCGCAGCTAGCCGCAACGCCCAGCTGATGTCCTCGGGGGGCAGCCGCCAGCTCACCTGCCGGCTGCGGCAGATGAACTCGCCGCCCATCGCATCGACGTAAGACACCAGCCCTGGCACGCCCTCCAGACCGATGAGGTACTCCGCCGGGCTCGCCCGGTAGAGCTGTCCGTCGGCGAGGCGGCGGATCAGATGTCTGCTGATCAGCTCCTCAATAGCCGCATCAATCTCGGCAGTGCTGACGCTGTACCGGCGCGCGAGCGCTGAATGGCGCGGCAGCCGCCACCCAGGCTCGTGATGGACAAGCGCCGCCGCTAGCCTGTCCGCGAGGACGCTCACGGCCCGGCCGAGTGCAACCGCGGAAGTGGCTCGCCCGGCGCCTGGCCCCGGGCTCTCGTCATCGCCAGCCGACTCCGGTCGGCCGACGTCCTGGGCAGTCATGACACATCACTCGGCGTAACGCCGGGCGATCGACGCAACGAGCCGCCCGAGCAGGATGAGGATCAGCACGAACACGAGCAGCAGAAGTGCCGCGTCGAAGGACAGGACGTTGGCACTATTGACCGGCTGGTTGAGCGGCGAGAAGTAGATCACGACATAGGTCAGGTACGGCACAGCTTGATGTGTCAGCTGCAACGACGGGCTGATGTCGGAGAAGTTCGCCGTGTAGATCAGTGGCGCCGTCTCGCCGATCGCGATGGCCGCGGCGACCAGGAAGCCGGTAATCATGCCAGGCAGCGCAGACTTCAGCACGATCTTTCGCATGGCCCATGAGGTCGGGATGCCAAGCGCCTCGGCGCCTTCGCGATAGCCGGTCGGGACCTGGGCGAGCGCGGTCTCGGTGGCCTTGGTGATGTAGGGGATCGTCAGCACGGAGATCACGAGCACGGCGGGCAATAGCCCGAAGCCCATGTGCAGGTTGACCACGAGAGCCACGTACCCGACGAATCCCAGCACGATCGAGGGGATCCCCGCCAGCACCTCATAGGCGCCGCGAAGGAACCCGCGATGCCGCCCGGCTGCGAACTCGCTGAGGTACAGCCCGGTCAGCACGCTGATGATGCCGCCGATCACCATCCCGCTCAGCGTGATGGCGATCGTGCCCAGGATTGGCTGGAGCAGCCCGCCCTGGAGCTGCGCGGTGTGTGTCCATAGCACGCTGAAGTGAAAGTGCGGCACGGCCCTGGCAAGGACCCCGCCCGCCAGCCAGAAAGTCGGCACAATCACCAGCGCCAGGCCGAGCATGCAGGCTGCCCAGAAGCCGAGGTTGCCGATCTTCCGGCGCAGCGACACGGCCGGCCAGGCACCGGCCTGGACAGAACCGCCGCCGGCCGTATGGCGTTCGGCCGCCGGTATCCCGCTCATCGTTTTTCCTCCTCGCCTCGTGTGTCAGGCCACGGGCCGTCTGGGATTCACACGCCGCGGCCGACGGGAAGAGCCGTGCCCGAAACCCGCCGCACCAGCCACCGCGCCGCGACGTTCACCGCGAGCGTGATGACCATGAGCACGAGGGCAAGCTCCGCGATAGTGCGCACGGCGAATCCGGTGCCATCCAGGAACGCAGTGTCCAGGTCGGTGACGATAGTTGCGGCGATAGTGGTCATCGTGTCGTAGATGTTGCCCGGCACCGTGCTCAGCGCCACGCCGCAGGTCATCGCGACGGCCATGGTCTCGCCGAGGGCCCTGGCCAGGCCGAGCACGGACGCTCCGATGATCCCTGAACTGACCCATGGCAGCGTCACCCGGCGCGCGCACTGTGCGTCGGACATGCCGAGCGCAATTGCGCCCTCCCTGGGCAGGATTGGCACCTGCCTGATCAGGTCGCGCGACGTGGCGGCCACAATTGGGATGATCATGATGGCAAGCACCAGGCCCGAGGTGAGCAGGCCCTCACCGTTGCCTGGATGGCCGCGGAAGTAGCTCAGGACCGGAACGTCTGGCATGTTCCTGGCGAACCAGGGACTGATGTGCTGGGCGATGAACGGCCCGAACGTCAGCGCGCCCCAGAGTCCGATGATGACGCTGGGGATGCCCGCGAGCAGTTCCAGGAACACCCCGACTACATTCGCGAGCCGCCTCGGCAGCCGCTCCACGATGAACAGCGCTGCGCCAATGGATATCGGCACGCCTACGACCAGCGCGATAGCTGACGTGAGCAGCGTGCCAACGATCTCGGGCAGCGCGCCGTAGTCAGCGCCGGATAGGTGCTTGACGCCACCAGTATTGACAATGGTGGCGTTGTAGCCGGTCCCCTCGTTCCAGACGCTCTTGGTGAAGAAGTGCCAGCCATTGATACGGATCGCGGGGATGGCCTCGAGGAGCAGCACGACGAGGATGAACGCAAGCGCGGCCAGCGGTATGACGGCGCCGACGCGTCCTGACCAGCGCAGAGCTCCACCCGATTTGACAGCTCCGCGAAGGCCAGGGCCGACCCGGCGGAGGAGCGGGAGGCCCGCCCCTCCATCCGAGTCAGCGACCGGCGTTGTTGCTGCCATGAACTCAGGCGCCGATCTTGGAGATCTGGTTGTCCGACAGGGTGACGACCGCTGAGGGCAGCGGCTGGAAGTTCACCGCGTCCAGGTAGTTCGACCCTGACTGCCCGGTGTGCACGACCCAGTGCAGGAACGCGCGGATGTCTTCGGCGACAATCCCGTTGGTCTGCTTTGTGTTCACGATCGCGTACTCGTAGTTGACGATCGGGTAGCCGCCGGGAGCGTTGGCGTTGATCATCGACAGCGTCTCGTTCGCCGGGGTCTTGCCGGCGACAGCGTTCGCCTCAGCCGAAATGGTCGCTGGCGTCGGTGACTCGAACTGACCGGTAGCGTTCTTCAGCACCGCCTCGCCCAGGTTGGCTGCCTGCGACTTCTGCAAGTAGCTGATACCGATGTAGGCGATGCAGCCCTTGGTGGCACCGCAGCCTGACACCATGCCGCCGTTGCCGGTCTCAGCGAGCGCGCCGCTCACCGACGGCCAGCTGACGGTGGTGCCCACGTTCGACGACGACCATCCGCTCGAGTCCTGTGCGTTCAGGTAGCTGGTGAACAGGAAGGTGTCACCCGAGCTGTCTGCCCGGTGCAGCGGCACGATGGTCAGACTTGGCAGCGGCGCGCTGGGGTTCAGCGCCTTGATCGCCGGGTCGTTCCACTTGGTGATCTTGCCGGAGTAGATCTGGGCGAGCACCGTGCCGTCGAGCTTGAGGTTCTTAATGCCCGGCAGGTTGTAGTTGACTTGCTGGGCGGAAATCGCCAGCGCGATGTTCACCATGCTCGGGTAAGTCTGCATGTCCGAACTGGACAGGTAGGCGTCTGAAGCGCCGATGTTGATTGTCCCAGTCGACGCGTCAGTGATGCCGGTGCCAGAACCAGTGGACCCGGTCTCGATCGTCACCAGCGGAAGCTTCCCGCTGGAGTCAGTGAACTGCTTCTGGTACGCCGCAGTCCAGGCGCCCATCAATGGGTACAGCAGCGAACTGCCGGTCTCGGTAATGGTCGTCGCCGTCTTGTCGGGGGACGCCGGCAGCGCGGCACCGACCATCTTCGCCGCTGCGGGGGAACTAGAACTGCTACTCGGGCTGCCGCTTGAACTGCAGGCCGCTGCGAAGACTGAAAGCGGAACTAGAGCGGCCGCCGTCAATGCCAGGCGGGTTCTCTTAGCCACCGGGGAATACTCCTTCATTTCTGCACGCTGACGCGTGCGCTACAGGTCTCGCACGCTGATGCGTGCGACTGCGGTCCGCACTCTTGGCGGCCCAGCGCCCGTGCGGGTGGAGTGCTGTCCTCCCGCACGGGTGGTCTGTATTAGCCAAAGCGACCGGCCACGTAGTGGGCAGTCTCTTCCTTGGCTGGGTTCTCAAATACCTGCTTAGTGTCGCCGTGCTCAACCATCCGGCCCTGGTACAGAAACATGGTCCGGTCGGACACGCGGCTGGCCTGGCCCAGGTTGTGCGTCACGATGACCACGGTCAGCTTCGGCACGAGGGTCCTGATCAGAGCTTCGATCGACTCTGTGGCGTTTGGGTCGAGGGCAGAAGTCGGCTCATCGAGCAGCAGCACCTCGGGGCTGATCGCCAGCGCCCGCGCCAGGCACAGCAACTGCTGCTGACCGCCGGACAGCCGGAACGGCGACTCCTTCAGTCGGTCTTTGACCGCTCCCCACAGCCCGACAACGGTGAGGTTCTCTTCGGCCACCTCCCGCATGCCGTTCCGGTTGACGAGCTTGTGCGCCCGCACGCCAGCCGTGACGTTGTCCTGGATAGACATGGGGAACGGGTTCGGCCGCTGAAACAGCATCCCGACTCTTCGGCGCAGGGCCATCAACTCCACGCCCGGATGCCAGATGCTCCGGCCGTCTAGCAGTACGTCGCCGCTATGCCGATAACCAGCGACCTTGTCGTTCATCCGGTTGAAGGTGCGCAGGAGCGTTGTCTTACCCGAGCCCGTCGGACCGATCAGCGCAGTCACGGCGCCGCCACGGACATCAGTGGTGATGTCGGACAAGATCGCCCGCTGGCCGAAACTGAGGGTTAGGTCGACGGCGCTGAGCGATGTGCTGCCATTAGCCAGCGCCTTCTGCGCCGGCGATGTCCCGGCACCCACCGGCCTGGCGGTGACTCCGTGCGCAGTCTCGGACTGAACCGGATCAGCCTCTGTTGACATTCGCTGCCTCGTCCTTGCCTGTCGTAGATCATCAGCAAGCTGCGGCCCCCGTCACCGACAGGTCCCTTTTTAAGAGGCATGGATGAACAAAAGTTGAACTAGAGGTGCACATCAAAGCGACGGACAGATGTCAAATAGGGGAACTGCGCGTCGAGGGCGGTGCATCCAGGAGATCCCGGATGCACCGCCCTCGACTGATATCAGGCCCTGCCCTGCTAAACAGCGACCTCGAGAGTCCGAATCTCGCCGATCGCTGCCGTCACGCCTCGCTCGGCCCGGATCCCGCCGGGCGCGAGCACGCGAAGCGTCCAGTCACCCGGTGCCGCGAAGAACTGGAATCCTCCGTCAGCGCCGAGGGGCACCTCCGCGACGAACTCGCCGCCGGAGTTAAGCAGCCGGGCGTAGCCGACAGAAACGGGTGACCCACCGCGGGTTACCTTGCCCTGGACTACAGCCTGGTTCCCGGCGTCGGTGACCATCGGAGTGCCCGCAGGCGCACCGCAGCCGTCGGCTACGGCCGGCCCGCCTGGATTCGCTTGTGTCATGCCCCATCTCCTACCTCGATCGGAACGCCCACCAGGGAGCCGTACTCGGTCCACGAGCCGTCATAGTTCTTCACGTTGCGCTGCCCGAGCAGCTCGTGAAATACGAACCACGTGTGCGCTGACCGCTCGCCGATCCGGCAGTAGGCGATGGTGTCGGTGCCGAAGTCCACGCCCGCCGCCGAGTACAGCGCCGTCAGCGCGTCGTCCGACTTGAACGTGCCGTCTTCGTCCGCGGCCTTGGACCACGGCACGTTCCTGGCGGTTGGCACGTGCCCACCCCGCTGCGCCTGCTCTTGCGGCAGGTGGGCAGGCGCCAGGAGACGGCCTGCGAACTCGTCGGGAGACCGGACGTCGATAAGGTTCTTGCTGCCGATCGCAGCCACTACCTCATCGCGGAATGCGCGGATCGAGGTGTCCTGAGCCTGCGCCGCGTAGCTGGTAGCGGTGCGCGCGGGCACCTCGGTCACCAGCTCGCGGGAGTCCAGCTCCCACTTCTTCCTACCGCCATCAAGCAGCCTGACGTCGCGGTGGCCATAGAGCTTGAAATACCAGTAGGCGTAGGCGGCGAACCAGTTGTTGTTACCGCCGTACAAGACCACCGTGTCGTCGGTGGAGATGCCACGCCCGGACAGCAGGGCCTCGAAGCCCGCCTTGTCCACGAAATCACGGCGTACCGGATCCTGCAGATCCTTCTTCCAGTCGATCTTCACCGCGCCTCGAATGTGACCCTTGTCGTATGCGCTGGTGTCCTCGTCCACCTCGACGAGGACGATGCCGGGGTCGCCTTTGTGGGCCTCGACCCAGTCGGCGTCCACCAGGACGTCGGAACGGCTCATCGTTAAGTCCTCCTCCGTGTTCCTAAGTCGAAACTGCGTATCTAACGGCGAAACTGCTCTAACTGCTTGCTTAATTGCGGCCGGCTCCCGCCAGACCCGGCCAACTACGTCGAATTACCAAATACATCTCACATCCCAAGCACAGCCCGAACACTCCGTTGAGAACCGCGGCCACCAGCCCGGCGGCAGCAGCTGCCATGCCTAGCACCGTGAGCCCAGAGCCATACCCGATGACCCCGATGATGCTGATAATCAACCCCACGCCCTGGGCGAACCGCGGTGGAGCCGCCGCTTCAAGCTCACCGGGCGGCCCCAGCCGAGGCCGTATCAGCCAGCGGTAGATCAGCCCATAAGGCGAGTAGCTCAGGCCGAGCAACGCGCCGGCAGCGAAGAAGACCGCCTGAACAGCGAGCAGCCACACGCTGCTCGTGAGGAGAACGACGGCGAATACCACCATCGTGACCAGCGCGCCGAAGCGCGGACCACGCGGATCGATTTCCATCAGCTTGCTCCCTCAGCCTGCTGCGGCTGGTTGCTAGGGACTTGACATAAGCTCTGCTGCCGACACGACTCCCGGTATTGCTGAGCCAGCCACTGGGCTGCTAAACCTGCGGCGCTGACCGGCTGCCGGGTATTACCTGAGGTGGCAGATCCCGACCATCGGCGAAGCCGGACAGAGCGCGGTGGATACGCGGCAGAAGTCGACTGCCCGGCGCTTGGTGAGCGCGAGCTGCCGCAGCGGACGGCAACCGCTGGCGGCGGGCATAGGAACAGGCACGTAGCCGATGCTATGCATGGCGACTGCCCATGTCACTATCTTTATTTCCGAGCGAATAGGAAGGAATCGAAGAGGAAGGAACACTGATGCCCGCTGCCTGACCGATGGCAGCTATGACATCCGCTTTCCGCGGCTGGCCCGAGGCGCGCTTGACGATCAGGCCGCTGGCATTGGTCACCAGCACGGTCGGCGTCCTCAGGACGTTCAGGCTGCGGACCAGGTCGAGCCGCGACTCGGCGTCTACCTCGATGAAGGCAACGCCATCGGTCATACCGGCGACCTCAGCCAGGATTCGCCGCGTCGCCCGGCACGGAGCGCAGAAGGCAGAGGAGAATTGCACCAGTGTGGCCCGCTCGCCAAGTGGCTGCCCGAGTATTTCGTCCGTCAGGTATGACCCGGATTCCGGCTGGCCTTGCAAGCAGGCGTCACCATCGATGCCGTCTGCCCTCCGGCTGCCGCCAACCACGCTGCGCAACCGGCCGTTGCCGCGGCGCCACGCCAGACCGCCCGCGAATGCGCAGGCAAGTACGGCAGCCACCGCGATCAGGCCTCCAGTCACGGGAGTACTAGCGCAGGACCAGCCAGCGGCATTCCCGACTTAGGTTGCGGGAATGTTGACCAGGGTTTTCCCGCCGGCGGTGATCTGGAACGCCTGCAGCGAGGTCGTCGAAGCGGCAGTCCACAGCTTAGGACTGACATAGCTGGCTGCGGTCACCACCCAGGAACCGGCTGCCACCCGGTGCCCATGAGTGATTATCCAGAACTTGCAGTATGTGCCCGGCTTGATACCGGTGGCCTGCACCCACATGGCCGTCCCGCCCGATTGGGCCGGTGCGTAGTCGACCACTGCGGCGATGCCCATGGCCTGGTTCGATCCGCTGCTCACTTCCATCGTCGGCGGGTGCGATGTGTGACCGGTCAGTTCTATGACTGCGCTCGTGCCCCCAACCGCTATGACAGCGGCGGCGGCAGCGGCAGCCACGCCTCGCCACATGCGTGCCCTGCGGCGGACCGCAACGCGCCTGAGCAGGGAGTTGAGCAGCTCCGGCGACGGCTCGGCGGCATCTGGCAACGTCACGACATTCCGGCCAAGCCTGGCTACGTCCGTCGCAGGCACGCGGCTGAGCATCGCTGGCAGGCCAGCCAGGCCAGCCAGCTCATCGCGGCATGCCGCGCACTCGCCGAGATGCTGATCTACCAGCGCTCGCTCGGCGGGATCGATGGCGCCTACTACATAGACGCCAAGCAGTTGGCGAAGCTCCCGGCACGCGGGGCCGCCGGCACCTGTCACGCTCATGGCGCGAGCCCCCGTTCCTCCAGTGCCAACCGCAGGGCACGGAGCGCATAAAACGTTCTAGACTTCACAGTTCCGGCCGGTATTCCGAGTGCCACAGCGGCCTCAGCGACCGATTTGCCCCGATAATACGTCTCGAGCAGGACGCCGCGGTGCTCGGGCCTGAGCGCGCTCAGCGCATCGGCAACGGCCCAGGACTCCAGCGCCCGCTCCGCGTCGTCGGGGCCTGGCAGGACCTCGAGAGCGGCCTCGCCGACTTCATGTGGCCGGGCGCGCTTAGCGCGGTATGCATCGATAGCGAGGTTCCTAGCCACGGCGAACAGCCATGGCCTTGCGGGGCGGTCGGCGATGGCCTCGGGATGCTGCCATGCGCGCAGGAGCGTCTCCTGCACGATGTCCTCAGCACGCTGCCGGTCACCGCTCATGAGATGCATTGCATATCTGAGCAGTGGCCCAGCGTGCTCGGTGTAGAGCGCGCGGATGAGCTCCTCGTCGGACGGCGACCGGCGAGAATTCTTGGCTCCGGCGCTTCCGAGGCCCGCCATAATCCCTAGAACGTCGCCGAGCCGGGACCGGTTCACCATCTCAGCAGCCTTTTTCGCGAGGTCATCGGCATCTCAGCCACCGGCGAAAGGGGGGAGAATCTCAATCACAGCACCATCGGTCAGGACGACAGAGTCGGCCGCGCGACGCCCAACCGGGGTCCCATCGATAAGGAACGAGGAGCGTTCGAGGACAGGTCGCAGTCGCTCGCGAACCGAGACTTCGCCGGCTTCCGCCAGCGCCAGCGCTAGCGTGTCTGCCGTCACGGTCTGCTCCGCTACCCCGGCCGCATCCTTTGCCGCTGCCCAGTACCGCAAGGTCACCGTCGCCATGTCAGCTATCCTCGCTCATAGCGAGCCCCGACGACGACGACCCGGGCGTGCATCCAGCTGATCTGATGGGGTTTGTTCCTGGCGGGTGACGCCGAGCCCGGAGGTGGCAGCGGTTGAGCAATGTATTGCTGCTCACCAGCGCGCGAGAGTCTTCGGCTGACATCCTGCCGTCGCTTAGCCTGTTGCCGCATGCCGTGCGCGTAGCGGCACCCACCCCTGAGCAGGTGACCGCGAGCAAGCCAGCCCCGGACGCAGTCCTGGTAGACGCACGCCGCGACCTGGTCATGGCCAGGAAGCTCGTCAGGTCACTGCGGCTTGGGGGGTGCGAGTTGCCGATCCTTGTGATCGTTACCGACGCCGGCTGGGCCGCTCTCGCCGCCGACTGGGGAGCTGATGACTTCCTCCTGCACGCCGCTGGTCC
>Ga0126373_10003910_pt1 | contig 11277 bp, 10 predicted proteins | sample PanSoiMetPlot_11_FD_92545 | JGI IMG/M metagenome (GOLD analysis project Ga0126373, IMG submission 92545) | Tropical forest soil microbial communities from Panama - MetaG Plot_11 | ecosystem: Environmental > Terrestrial > Soil > Tropical forest > Bulk soil | place: Panama | collected 2016-02-17
ACAATTGCGCCGGGCAATCGTACGTACGTTCGAGGCATGCATGCCATGAGCCGCAGTCGCATCTGGGTCCGCTCGGCGCTGCTCGCCGCGCTGGTTCTTCTCGCCGCCGGATCCTTCACGCCGCACTTCGCCACCGTGCCGCAGCCGTATCAAGCGCAGCAATCCGAGCCCGCGCCGGGAGCATCCGCGCCCGCCGCTGCGCCGCAATCCTTGTCCGAGTCTGCTCGACCGACGCAAGACTACCTCGTCTTCGTCGTCTGCGAGTCCGCCGACAAGGTCACTCTGATCCGCTTCGGCCCCCGGGGCGCTCGCATCGAACGCGAAACCCACATCGGCCTGATGCCGATGGACATCAACGGCCCGCACGGCATCGCCGTCTCGCCCGACAAAAAATTCGTCTACGTCGCCGTCGGCCACGGCCGCCCCGACGGCACGGCCTGGAAGCTAAACGCCGCCACCGGCGACGTCATCCGTTACACCTCGCTCGGCCTTTTTCCCGCCACCACCGACATCTCGTCCGACGGCACTTTCCTCTTCGTCGCCAACGCCAACTTCCACGGCGACATGGTCCCATCCTCCATCTCCGTCGTCGCCGCCCAGGAAATGATCGAAGTCAAGCGCATCACTACGTGCACCATGCCGCACGGCTCGCGCCTGAATCCCGACAACACGCGCCACTATTCCGCCTGCATGATGGACGACACGCTCGTCGAAATCGACACGAACCAGTTTGCCGTCTCCCGCCACTTTCTCCTCACCAAGGGAAAAGAAGCGGGCGTGAACGGTGCGCCGAATGCCGACATGAGCGCCATGAACATGAAATCCGATGTCGCCGGAGACCCGCACGCCGCTCATCCGCAAGAAGCCGACCGGTCCCATGAAACCATGGATATGTCGCATCTCACTTGCGTCCCCACCTGGGCCCAGCCCAATAACGACGGCTCCGAGGTGTACGTCGCCTGCAACAAGGGCAATGAAGTCGTCGCCGTCGACGCCTCATCCTGGAAAATCGCGCGCCGCTTTCCCGCCGCCAACGGCGTTTACAATCTCGCCATGACCAAAGACGGCCGCCTCATCGCCACCAACAAGCGCAGCCAGTCCGTCTCCATCTTTGATCCCAAAACCGGCAAAGAATTTGCGCGCATCCCCACCAAGCGCAAAGTCGTACACGGCGCTGTCGTCTCGCCCGACAATCGCTACGCCTTCATCTCCGTCGAAGGTATCGGCTCCGATCCCGGCACCGTCGAAGTCATCGACCTCGCCTCACTCAAAATTGTCGCCACCGTGGACGTCGGCCAGCAAGCCGCCGGCATCGACTTCTACCGCACCGAACCTTCCAAACCCTGAGTGGTCTTTTTTAGCCCCGGCCCGTCCTGAGGCGGGGCGAAGGGTATCTTGCCGTCGGATGACGGTTTTTCTGTCCTCTTCGCGCAACAGAGAGTGGGTAAATCACGCAGTCACGCAGCGGCCCGATTGAAAACGGGCCTTCGGGCCCACCTAAAGGGCCTTAACAGGAGGATCGATATGGCGGGATATGACTCTCGGCAAGTGGGCGATGCGATGGAAATCTCCACCATCCCCGAGAAAGTACCGGTTCCCTGGCTTCTGGTGGCGATTCCGGGTACGTTTCTTCTGATACTCGCATTTTCGATGGGTTTCATTTCGGGCCTGATCGCCGCCGGGTTCATCTACGGCGCGATGTACCTGCTGATGCATTCCAAGCAGGCGACACTGCACCGCGCGCCGGCGACATTCCGCGTCTCTAGATCGGGCATCGAAGTGGGCGGAAATACGATTTCAAGGGACGCCATTCACCGCGTAATTGTCCGGAATCACGTGCTAAAGGCCGCGGAGAATGTGATTGTGGTGGCCGATCCTCATCCCAACAGTGGCCAGCAAAATACGGTCGCCGGGATGAACTGGGCGCTCGCCAAGCTGGGACCGATTTCCTACCGCGTGGACGCGGAAGCGCGGGGTGTGCCCACCACCTTGGCGGGCGGATTGACCGAGCCGACCGCCGCCGCGATCATGAGCGACGTCAATAAGTGCCTTCAGCTTTCGTAGATCGCCGGGGGGCTGACCGGGCGGGCGCGAGTTCGCGCCTCGTTGCGCGTGACGAGTGAATCGCGCCCGCTCGTCGACGTTCCTTTTCGCGGGAGTCCGTCCGGTAATCGAGGAGCTTAGTGGCACTCCGCCACTAAAATCGTAATGTCGTCGTGTTGCTCGTGAGGGCTAAAGCTGCAGACGCTTTTCACCAGCGAGCCAAGCAAATTCTGCGCCGGCAAATTGCGATGTTGAAGTAAAGCTTCGACCAAACGAGATTCTCCGAACTGTTCGCCGGCCTCGTTGAATGACTCCGTCACACCATCCGTGTAGAAAACCACAGTGTCCCCCGGGGATAGTCTCCGCTCTCCCGCGCTGCAGTCCCAACTCTTGAAGAGGCCGAGCACGGTAGAGGTCGGCTCGAGGCGCTCGAGCCGGTCATCGCGATGCAGCAGAAGGGCGGGGAGATGACCGCAATTCACATAGCGCAAACGGCGGGATTTATCGTTGTACTCTCCAAAGAAGAGCGTGGCGAAAGCGCTGTCGGAAGTGCTCTCGTAGAAAAGACGATTGATCGAGAGCAGGAAGCGCTGCGGCTGCTCCAGCACAATAGGAACGTACGGGCGGCTTGCGTAGGCCGCAGACTGGTTCCGGAGATGCGCCTGAAGATTGGCCATCAACAAAGCGGCGGCGACTCCTTTTCCCGAGATGTCGCCGATCACCAGGCCAAGCTGGTCCCGGTCGAGCTCCAGAAAATCGTAGTAGTCGCCGCCAAGGTGCCGGGCCGGGATGCACACCGCCGCGTATTCCAGGGTCGAAAGAACAGGTTGCTTTTGCGGGAAAAGCCTTGCCTGCACTTGTCTGGCGAGCTCCAGTTCTAGGCTCAAGCGGTGTTCGGATTCGAACCTTTCGGCATGCGCACGGCGCTGCGCTTGGACCTCGCGTGCGATCTCGTCGTAACTCAACAGCGTAAATGAATTGCCGTCCACATCTTCGAAGCTGGTCGAGATTGCGCCCCAGGCGAGCGTCTGCGGCGGATGGTGAAAGCGGACGCCGCGCTGACTCCATTCCTCGAATTTGGCAAAGATGTTCTCAGTTAAGAAAACAATCTGAGTGGGGCGGCCAATGAGTTTGTATTCTTCCGATCCAGGCTTTGGGACTACAAGCGAAAGCACCGCCGTGCCATCGGGAGGAGTAACAGACACCGAGCCTTCGGCAGATTCGAGCGAGGCGCTGGAGACCGGTTGGAATCCAAGCTGCTCCAAATAGAATCGCCGGCTGCGATCTCGATCGCGGACAAAAACGGTAATGGCGCCCAGCCGAAGGTAGGGATCCTGCCTATCCGGCTGAAAGCTACAACGGTGCGCAAGAAATGGTGACGGGTGAGCGGCGGCCATCGCTCAAAAGTATAACGCAGGGCACATTTTCCGCGAGCGTAGGCTAGCTCGGCGCCCTCGGGGAACCGTCCTCAGAAGTGTGTCATCCCGAACGCTGGCCGCTACCTTGTGCGAAGAGTTCTCAGCTCGCACACTCGATCGAGGAAGCGCAAGAACGGCATTGGGTATGGATTGCCTTATACTCCCCTGGTGCCCGCAGACCCTGTGACCTTGCCGAGCGCCCAGTTCTTTGGCGAGCGTTTTCGAACTGTCCGAACCGATTCGTTTGTATGCTCAGAAGGCGACGCCGCAGGCTCCGAGCGGGAAGTTCCTCGGCACAGTCACGCGAGCGCGCATTTCGTTCTTGTCGTGAAGGGAAGGTACATCACCGAAGCGCGCAATCAGGATCGCTTGTACGGACCGGGCACGCTCATCTATAACCCAACCGGCACAACTCACCGGGACCGCTTTCACAATGGGCGCGGCCGTTTTCTGACGATCACTCCGTCGGCCGACGTTGCTCGTTTACTGGATTCCCAGGTTCCCGTTTCCCTCGTCATTCACCACCGCGAGGCAATCGCAGCGGCTGCTCGCACGAGAACGCAAATGTTCGATGAACATACCCGGTACCTTCACCCCGCACTTATCGAAGACTGCTGTCTCGACCTTGCAGGGACCATCCGTGCCTCGTTTGAGGCGGACACCCGCCATGTTCCGTCCTGGTTGGCAAACGCGAGGCAAATCATGCGTGATCGTTGCACGGCCGGAATCACCGTTCGAGCGGTGGCAGATTCCCTCGGCATCCACGCCGTGCACCTTGCTCGCGCTTTCCGGCGCTATTTTCATCTTTCTCCTTCCGAATACGTCGGCAGATGCAGAATTTGGCGTGCGCGGAAGCTGCTCGTTGCTTCCAGGCTTACTCTCGCCGAGATTGCCATCGAGGTGGGGTTTTCCGATCAGAGCCATCTCACGCATGCTTTCAGGCGCGAAACCGCAATGACCCCGGGCGCTTATCGGAAACTCCATCGCACTTGAGTTCTCCGGTCCAAATGTTGCATCCGCGCAAGACAGCATTCACCGCTCTACGCCATACTGGCCACATGTTGCGACTGATCTCCGCAATCCTGTTGCTGGCAACGGCTGCCTTTCGACAGGACGACTGGCAACGCGCCACTCCTGAATCTGTGGGAATTGACGCGAGTCGACTCAGCCGTATGGAGTCGGCCATTAAAGCCGGCGAATTCAAGAAAATCGGGAGCATTCTCGTCGCTCGGCATGGGCAACTGGTCTATGAAAATTACTTCGACGGCGACGCCACAACCCTTCGCGACACCAGGTCGGCCACCAAAAGCATTACGAGCCTCTTAGTCGGGCTGGCGATTCAAGACAAAAGGCTCGGTGGCATCAACGCAAAAATTCTCGATTTGTTGCCCGACCACCGCCGCAAACTGCAGAATCCCGACCCCCGCAAGGAAAGCATTACCGTCGAGGACTTGCTGACAATGTCATCGCCCCTCGAGTGCGATGATTGGAACGACGCCTCGCGCGGCAACGAGGAACGCATGTACCTGATCGAGGACTGGGCCCAATTCATCCTCGATCTCCCGATCCGGGGTCGGATGAAAGTCGGCGAAGCAGAGGAAAAGCCAAAGTATGGGCGCTATTTCAGCTACTGTACCGGCGGAGTGTTCATTTTGAGCGAGGTGCTCGCCAAATCCACCGGAATGCGCGCTGACCTCTACGCGGAGCAAAGGGTCTTCGCTCCATTAGGGATCGCGAGCGCGACGTGGGTCTATTCACCTCTGAAGATCCCGCAGACGGGCGGTGGCCTTCGGTTCTGCAGTTCAGATCTGCTCAAAATCGCTCGACTGTATCTGGATGGCGGAAAATGGAAGGGCCAACAAATCATCAATTCGGAGTGGGTCAAAGCATCCACTACGCCCCACGCAGAGATCAGTGATCAACAGGAATATGGTTATCTGTGGTGGCTGCAGTCGTTCAAGGTAGGCGATAAATCGTACCCGGCTTTCTTCATGACTGGAAATGGGGGCAATAAAGTCCTCGGCTTCCCCACACTGGATTTGGCAGTTGTCATCACCAGCACCAATTACAACACGCCAGGAATGCACCAGCAGACCGAGCGGCTGCTCACCGACTATATCCTTGCGGCCGTCCGCTAACCGGCTAACAAATTCTATTCGGGACGAAGGCCCTTCTATTGCGGGCCCAAAATCAGCGGCAGCCCATTCTTGGTGTTTCCCACCACGACGATTTTGGAGTTCGCGCTGGTAGCCAGCTTCTCCGTCGCCTCGATTCCTTTCCATTCCAACAGTTGCGCGCTGATGCCCTGCGCGACGATTTTCTGGAAATCCGCGATGCCCTGCGCCTCGATTCTTTTCCGTTCCGCTTCCTGTTTCTCCTTCTGCAGGATGAAATTCATCCGCAGAGCGTCCTGTTCAGCTTGCTGCTTTGCCTCGATGGAAGTCTTCAGCATCGCCGGCAGTTGCACGTCGCGCAGAAGCACAGTTTCGATAATCACCCCCCGCGGCGCCAATTGCGATGTGAGTTCGTCCTGAATGTTCTGCTGCACCAGCTCTCGTGCGTTGGTATAGAGGGAGTTAGCGGTATGCGCTGAAGTCGCGGCTCGAATGGCCGATCGCAGCGTGGGTTCAACGATTTTTTCTGCGTAGTTCGCGCCTACTTTCTGATATACCTCGGCCGCTTTTGTGCGATCGAGATGATAGAGCAGAGAAGTATCGAGCGCGAGCATCAAGCCCTCGTTTGACGGCGTATTCGCGCTCTCTTTCACTGATTGTGTTTGGATCGAGAGCTTTTGCACCGATTTGAGTGGATTGATTACGTGAATTCCTTCCCCCACCACTTCGCCGGTTACCTTCCCAAAGAGGGTCAACACTCCCACATTCCCGGTTGGGATCGACACCACGCTCGCAAAAAGCAGAATCACCAGAACCACGACTGCAGCCAACATCAACAGTTTCGGTCCGAACCTTGATACACCGGGCAGCGAGGAGAAATTCCCACTTACATCAAAGCCTTTCATTCCGGTTGTCATTGTGGCCTCCGCTGGTGAAGACCTCTTTCACACCCATCTACCTCTATACTACCAACAAGCTGCTGTTTTTCTTTCGTTCCCGGGCTTCGCTCCGAATCCGCCAACTACCCGAGTGACTTCCGTTGCCAACAGCCGATCCCCGCCATGAAGTCCTTCGCCTGAATGGCGTCCTGGGGGCAAAGAATCGATACGCAAAGGATTCGCGGGGCATTGTCCTTCCCTGCATTCCGCAGGAAATTCCCGCCGCGGGTCGCACTTCAGATCGGGTCAACGATCATTCTGAACTCGTCTGCCATCACCGATAACACGATGGACGGCGCCGCTCTCCAGTCCGGTTCGGCGATGAGTCTGTTCGCGCGCACCATTACGAATAATGGCGGCCACCAGATTCGAATTGGCGATCTCTCGATTGCCCGGTTTGCTGGATTTGCCTCGAATATCGTCAGTGGTCCGAACTACCCGGATGTGGTTGCGACCCGCAATTCTCCACAACGCGGCAACTGGCGGCAGATGCAGTGGGTGCCACCACCAACGGCGCCGCCGAACTGCCACCGATGCCGTAGGCTTGGGCTTGAGAATGTTCACCGGAGCGGCGGCCAGGTGAAAGACCGCAACGTTCGCGGCATCGCTCCGGCCGACTTTTCCGGCAAGGAAATCGAGCCAAAGTATTAGTGGATGCGCTCTTTTCTCGGCAGCCGATGCTCCTCGTCGAGTTCGTGCTCGGCCTCCAGCCAATCATCGAGGCTGTAACCGCCGGACCACGAGCCGTGGCGCTGGTGAATAATGCAGGCGCGTCTCTGAATTTCTCGCAGTTCCCGCAGCGTCGGGATCTGGCGGGTGCGATCCCCCCTCGATGAATCACCGGACTTCCCAGGAGAAAAAAGAATCTGCAAAAGGCTGGAATTTAGATGTTGGGTTGATATTGCCACTTCAAAAATGCCTCCGAATGAATTTAAATGCTCCTGAAGAACCTCTATACATATGACGCGATGCCGCCGCCATTTGGTTTCGTGAAAGAAGCGTCGCCTCAGAGGACCAAATTCCTCGCCCCCCCGCTTCGCGTTGACGCGTTAGGTTATAGAACGGGAAAAGTGATACACCGCTATACGAGGCGTGAAATTCTTTTGTCCGGTTATCGCGCTAATCCCGGGACTTGGGCGGTGGTGTGTCTCGTTCAAGCGGCGGGCTCGTACTTGGCACAATTCAAGGACAGAGCACCAAACCTATGATTCAGCGGCTGTGATCGCTCCAGCGCGCGACGGTGGCGTTGGGGCCGACAGCCCAGGCGCTGCCCTCGAGGACGGCGATGGCATTGAGGTCGAGGTCGCCGGTTCGCGTCCAGTGAGCGCCGTGGTCGGTGCTCACATCCTCGCCGCCCGTGCCGACGGCGAGAAGCGTGTTGCGATCGAGAAACGCCACCGCTGAGCGGAATCCTCCTGGCGGTCCCGCGGCGAGATTCCACGTCGCGCCCTGGTCGAGCGAGTAGGCCACCGTGCGTTCTGGGCCAGCGTCATCGTTGTAATCCCCGCCGACGACAACAAGGACGCTTTCCAGGCGAGTGATCGAGAACGCTCCCCATGACGGATTGCCTTTTGCGATGGGCGTGTCCGTGACCGTCCAGGTGCGGCCGAGATCGGGCGAATGAAAGACGCGCGCGGCACCGTGGCCTGTGACGAAGTAGATTTCGCGATTGTCGTAGATGGCAAGGCAGGAATCGCTCGCGGCGAAGGCCCTTTCGTCGGGGAGGGCTGGGGGCATCATGTCACCAGGGAGTTCTTTCCAGTGCTCGCCATCGGTGGTGCTGATGAGTACGAATTTTCCATCGACGGGATCGCTGAGCGCGAAGCATTCCTTTTCGGAGATGCAGACGAGCGCGTCGAGGAAGAACTGCGGGCGCGAGCCAGAGAATTGGAGCTTCCAGGCCTCGCCGCCGCTGTGGGTCTTGTAGATGCGTGACAATTTTCCCGGGCCGCTGGACATGACGTAGGCGAGCTTCTCATTGAAGGCTTGGATTCCTCGGAGATCGAGCCGGCGGGTATCGACGAGGAGGCGTGTATAGTGTTTGCCGCCGTCATTTGATCTAAGCATGCGGCTATCTGAACCAGAGACCCAGATGACCGGGGCGGGGTGGCGCTCAGGATTGCGGGCGTGAGTGGCGGAGACAGCGTGAAGATTTGAGTTCCAGCGGCTGCCCTCCATGACACTGGTCTCGACGGTCCAGGATTGAGCGGCGGCGGGGGAGACAAAAAGAATCGTAAGCAGAAGAACTCGCACGGCGGCGAATTCTAACAGCAATCCTCGTGGAGAGGACGACCGAGACAGGTCACTTGGCCTTATCCTTCATCACCTTAATGCTTGCTTTCACAAGCTTCTTTACTAAGGCCATCGAGATCGCTCTCCCTGCTGGGAAACCAACAATGGCCTTTGTTGTGGCACAACCTGCAAGCTCCTTTTTGTGGTTTTGTATCACTGGTGGGCGTACATGTAGCCGTATATTGGCGTCCTTAAAGCTGAACCAGACAAACATCCCGTCGTAGTCGTAGCCGTCGTAGGAATATCCAGGCCATTGGAAGTAATCTGTGCGTTCAGTGGCACCTGGCGCCGCCTCGCGTATCGCGGCCCGAATCTCCCGCAATTTTGCTTGTGCCGCTTTAGGGGCCTTTGCGATGTACTTGTCTACGCCACTCGCTCCTGCGCGCTTCAGGCTCACGTTTTTCCCCGTGACGAGATTCCTTTAATATCGGGCATCACGGATGAAGTGGATTTTCCCGTGTCTTTTACCTCGGCGCGGGCCTCAGCGCAGCCCTTCGACCGCGGTCTCAGGACAGCCAAGATAGTCTGTGGCAAGGATCATCTGCTACATCACTCGCTGCGGAGAGTTAGGATGGGCTCGATGTGAGTGGCGCGGAGCGCGGGAAGATAGCAGGCCAGGAACGAGACAGCAAGAAGCAGTGGTGGGACTACAGTGAACGTAAGCGGGTCGAGCGGCTCAATACCGAAGAGCAGCGCTTTGAGAACGCGGCTGGCAAGAAGTGCGGCGACAACACCTAGGCCAATCCCAGCTAGCGCAGGCTTCATGCCGTCGCGCACAATCAGGCGGCTGACGTCCGCCGCGCTTGCCCCGAGAGCCATTCGGACGGCGATTTCGGCGCGGCGTTGAGTGACCGCGTAAGACAGCACACCGTAGAGGCCCACCGCCGCCAGCAGGACAGCGAGCGCGGCGAAGGCGACGAACAGCAGCAGCGTGAAACGGCGATCGGCAGCGGCGAGGCCCATCGCGTCGTCCATCGTGCGGACGTCGTAGGGCGCAAGCGCCGGGTCGAGCTTGTGAATCTCAGCGAGCGCCGCGCCGGCGAGAGATTCTGGTGCCAGCAGCGTGTGAAGCAGCACCGTCGCGCCACCCGCTCCAACATCCAGCAGAGGACGGTACATTTCCGGCTGCGGATTACGCTCAAGCTCCGAGCGAACATCGCCTACCACGCCGACGATTTCGTATTTGGGAACCGGGAGCCCTTGCAATTTGCCGCGTTGCACCTGGAAATCGTAGAAGATGCGTTTGCCGATCGGATTCTCGCCGGAGAAGAATTCGCGGGCCATCGCTTCGTTGATGAGAATGCTGCCTGGCGTGGGATTCTTGTCGTCGAAACCGATTCCATCGCGCGGTGTGAGATTACGGCCTTGGAGCAGCGGAACGCCGGCGGCGGCAAGGTACCCTGGATCAATGGCGGATTCGTTGGCCGCCAGGAATTGGCCCGGCGTGAACGGCCGGTCGTCGCGATAGAAGAACAAGACATTGCAGGTACCGGAAAGCGGTGGGCAGGAGGAAAGGCCTACTTCCGCCACTCCCGGGAGCGCTTTCATCCGCTCGCTCAGTTGCCGATAGAATGTTGCATCGTCCGCGCGCGTCTTATAAGTGTTGGGCAGCGAGAAGCTGAGGGTGAGCGCGTTATCTGTGCGCATGCCAGGCTTCACACGCAAAAGACGAGCGAAGCTATGAAGCAACAGGCCAGCCGCCGTCAGGAGCACCAGCGATAGAGCCACCTCGGCCATAACCAAAGCGCCGCGGAAACGCACCTGCCATGGGCTGGAGGTGGAAGAACGGGTGCTTTCCCGCAATCCCTCGACGAGATCCGTGCGCGAAGATCGCAATGCCGGGTAGAAGCCGACTCCAGTGCCTGCCGCAAAGGCGATTGCCAGCGCGAAAAGGAAAACGCGCGGTTCGCCAAGGGCACCCGACGTGAGCACAGCCGCTTGACCAGGCACGTGCGCCGTCAGGATTGGGGTCAGAAACGCCGCGAGCCCGAGTCCGGCCGCGCCGCCTGCCAGAGACAGAAGTACGCTTTCGGTGAGAAGCTGACGCAGAATTGCTCCGCGGCTCGCGCCGAGCGCGGAGCGAATGCACAGCTCGCGGGTGCGTGAAGACGAGCGCGTCAGAAGCAGATTGGCCACGTTGACGCAGGCGATCAGCAGCACACACCCGACCGCACCAAGCAGGATCACCAACGCGTCGTGAACATTGCCGACGATAGCCTCGCGGAGCGGCGTGATGACGGCGCCATCGCCCATCGCCACACCGGGGTGCTCCTGGCGGATGTGCGTCATAATCCCGTCAAGTTCGGTCCGGGCCTGTTCGACGGTGACACCGGCGCGCAAGCGGCCAACTGTGCGCAGAAAGTGCAGATCGCGACGCGTCTGCGTCTGAGGCGTCAGGCCGCTCATCAGGGGCATCCAAACCTCGGTGGTGTCGGTGGGAAAATGGAACCCGCGCGGCATCACGCCGATTAC
>Ga0126373_10003911_pt1 | contig 11275 bp, 11 predicted proteins | sample PanSoiMetPlot_11_FD_92545 | JGI IMG/M metagenome (GOLD analysis project Ga0126373, IMG submission 92545) | Tropical forest soil microbial communities from Panama - MetaG Plot_11 | ecosystem: Environmental > Terrestrial > Soil > Tropical forest > Bulk soil | place: Panama | collected 2016-02-17
GGTGGCGGCGATGGCGTCACTTTGCGCCGCCTGCGCGGGGCCCAAGGCTACGAGATAAGCAATCACTGCGAAGAGATAAAGCCCCATCAAAATGAGCGAGCCCAGCAAAAATGTTCGCGGGAAGCAGCGCTGTGGGTCCAATACTTCTCCGGCACTATAGGTACCGAACTGCCAGCCTTCATACGCCCACAGAACGGTGATCATGGCCAAACCGGCGGCCGAGAAGAATGCATAGCCGGTTTGCGATGTTCCCAGTGCTGCGGGAATTTCCGAAACATGCGTATCCCTGGAAAATCCCAGTGCAAGTAGCACGCTGCCGAGCACCACGATGATGCCCACCTTAATGAGCGTGCTCACATTCTGTACGTCAGAGCTTTTGCGTGTTCCCCAGACATTGACTGTGGTGACTACGGCGATCATCAGAAAGGTGACCATCGAAGCCTCCGAAGGGGTCAACGGAATGATTTCCTGCAGATAAGTGGTGAAGGCGTGGCCCAACGCGGCAACCGTGCAGCTGGCAATCACGAGGAACAGGCACCAGCCGTATAAGAAAGCCGGCAAACGGCCGAATCCGTCGCGGATGTAGCAATAGAGGCCGCCTGCCTCGGGATTCGCGGCGGCGAGTTCGGCATAGGTCAGCGCGCCCAGCAGCGACAACACCCCGCCCAGGAGCCACACGAGCAGCGAAGCGCCAACCGAGCCGCCGACCTGGCGCTGAATCAATCCGGGAGTGAGAAAAATGCCGGAGCCGATGACCGAGCCAACGAAGAGGAGGAGCAAGTCGCGTTCCCGCAGCGTGCGGGTCAGCTCAGCTTTTGCTGGCGTGGGCATTCGTGATTAGCCTCAGGGCTAAGCCGCTGAGTTTTGCAAGTATTCTTGGCGGCTAGAGCCGTGCCCTCCCAAGGTTCATTTCGCAAACCCCTCCACGGGGTAGGGCATAAAGCACAAGACGAAAACGACCAGCGCAGTGAGGGCGGCGAAGCGCCGGTTAGGATCGATCGGCGTGGGGTCGTAAATTGGAGCCATGCGCACGAATTGCAAGCCAAAAAGAATCAGCGCCCAGATCCACCAGCCTTGCCATTGAAAATACCCAAGCGGGACAAGCGCAAGGGGCAGCGCGATGGAAATCCATTTGTGCAATTGCGGGCTGACGGAACGCACGATGTGACCGCCGTCGAGCTGGCCCACTGGCAAGAGATTCAGCGCCGTGGCGAACAGGCCGACCCAGGCGGCGCGGCCAACAGGGTGCAGCAGCAGGTCCGTAGCGTGCGCGTTGGGCTGCCAGACGGCAGTAGCTACGCGAAGGATCAGCGGCACCCCAAAAACCAATTCCGTATTGTTCTGGCTGGCCAGCGCGGGAATCACCTTGGCATGCACCACGCCGTAACTGAGGGCGGGCAAAGCCACCAGGAAGCCGACCAGCGGGCCGGAAGCACCGACGTCAAACAGCGCGCGCATGGAACGGATCGGCGAGCGGATCAGGATGAACGCGCCGAAAGTGCCGATCAGAGTAGGCGCGGGAATGAAATACGGATAGCTGGCGCGAATGTGGTGATGGCGACAGGCGAAGTAATGGCCGAGTTCATGCGCCAGCAAAATAAAAAGTAGCGTAAGCGCGAACGGTAAGCCGGCCAGGAGCGCCGCAGGGTTGCGGTACACGAGGCGGAAGGTTTGCTCAAAAGCGTCCAGCGAAGCGGCCTGGTTGTGCGCATACGCCGCGGCAAAATGCGTTCCGGCCATCAGCGAGCTCACCAGCGTTACGAAAAACAACCCGGCGGAGAAAATCAGCGAGCGCGTGGAGGGGTGCGGCTGGTCGGCGGCGTAAAATCTGCCGCGTGGCCAGGCAGGGACCTCTGCAAAAGAGGGAGCGCTCTGTGGTGTTTCGGGTGCAGTCACAATCCGTTATTTGGCTTGGCTGGCGGCGGTGTCCTCAAGTCCTTGCAATTCTTTTCCGGGCTTGAACCGCACGGCCTTTCCTGGGGGAATACTGACTTCTTCGCCGGTGCGGGGATTGCGGCCGATGCCGGTCTTACGGGGCTTCACGCTGAAGACGCCGAACTTGCGGAGTTCGATGCGCTGGCCGCGGCCCATGGCGTTCTTCAAGGATTCAAAGACGGTCTCCACGGCTTGTTCCGCTTTGGTGCGGCTGATGTTGGTCTTCGTTACGACGGCATTCACGATGTCCAGCTTAATCACATCGTCCTCCCGGTCTACGAGGCCCGATGCTAGAGGCTAAGGCGCGGGTTGTCAAGGAGTTCCGCCTCATCTACACTTTATCCTTTTGCGAGCCTCTCCCAGGCCGAACTATCAGGAGGATTGCATGTCCGTAAAGCCAGATCGATGGATTCGCCGCATGGCACTGGAGCACCAGATGATCGAGCCGTTCACCGACCGGCAGATCCGTGAAGGGGTGATCAGCTACGGCGTGTCGTCGTATGGCTACGACATCCGCGTGGCCGATGAGTTTCAGATTTTTACCAACGTGAATTCGACGATTGTGGACCCGAAGCATTTTGATCCACGATCGCTGGTGCCGTTTAAAGGCGATTCCTGCCTGATTCCGCCGAATTCGTTCGCGCTGGCGCGCTCGGTGGAGTATTTCCGCATCCCGCGGAACGTGCTGACGATCTGCCTGGGGAAATCGACGTATGCGCGCTGCGGGATCATCGTCAACGTGACGCCGTTCGAGCCGGAGTGGGAAGGGTTTGTGACCCTCGAAATCAGCAACACCACGCCGCTGCCCGCGAAGATTTACGCGAATGAAGGATTATGCCAGGTGCTGTTCTTCGTGAGCGACGAAGACTGCGAAGTAAGCTACAAGGACAAGAAAGGGAAGTACCAGGCGCAGGTCGGAATCGTGACCCCGCGGCTGTGAAACTGTTGGGAAGCTATATGACCGGGCGATCTGAATTGACCTCGGGTGAGATCATGCGGGCCAAAATTGCGCTTATACCGGTGGGCAGGCCTTTTGGCGTTGGCCTGTCTGCGTCTACCAGGCGTGTTTAGTGCCGCGGCAGGATAGGGGAAGAACGCGTCTTTTCCTGACATTCAAAGTTCATCTCAATCGATGACGCCTGTAGCGGCGCGTCTTGCCGTCAGAACGCTTGGTTCAAGGAGCAGTCCGAGGATGACTCGAGGGCGTCTCCAGAGAGCGAGACGGCCAGGGGAGACACTACCGGGACAACGCTCTGCTAGACGGAAATATCAGGCGCAGGTCGGGATCGTGACGCCCGCGCTGTCGTGCGAGCGAGCTTGTAGGGCCCGCCTTCCGAGGCGGGCCGCTGTGAGTTCTCCTCAGACTTTTGGAGGTTCGCCGGTTTCCGGAATCACCGCAACGGTTTGCAGCGGGTAGCCAAGTTCGCGCCAGGCGTCCAGGCCGCCTTGCAGGGGGCGAATGCGCTTTACGCCTTTGTTTCTGAGTAGCAACGCCACACGGGCGCTGGTCGCTTCGTTGGGTCAAGTACAGTAGAGGATGACTTCGCGGTCGCGAGGCAGCCTCTCGTCTTTTTCCTGGAGTTCGCTGGCGTCCATGCGAAAGGCGCCGGGAATGGTTTCCGGGTCGGCTTCGAAATCAATGTGGTGCCGCAGGTCCACTATGGTGACCGGCTCCCCGGCATCGAGAAGAAACTTCAATTCTTCGGGGGTAATCCGGCCGATGCGCAACTGGCGCAGGAAGCGCTGGCGGCTGACATACTTGTAAGCGATGTAGCAAACCAGCAGACCGATGATAAGCGTGGCCATGCCGCCGCCGAATTGTTGCACCTTCAGGGCGATGCGTTCGAGTTCGCCGCGAAAAGCGTAACCCAGGCCGAGATACGTGCCCGCCCAGATCAGGGAGCCGAGCGCGTCAAAAATCAGAAAACGCCGCAGGCGCATTTGGAAGACACCGGCAAGCGGCGTGGCGACAGCGCTGAGGCCGGGAAGAAACTTCGCTACCAGAAGGGATTTTGCGCCTTGTTTCTCGAAAACACCTTCGGTGCGGCGCACGCAGGAATCCGGCTCCAGCGAAATCTTGCAGAGCCATTGAACGATTTTGATGCCCTTCCTGCGGCCAAGCTCATACCAGACGAAATCCGCGGAAACCGCTGCGGCCATGCAGAAAACCAGGGCAAGTCCGAAATTCAGGCGATGCATGCCGCCGAGGGCGCCTGCGGCGAGAAGCAGAGGAATCGACGGTAGCGGCAAGCCGGCCTGTTCGAGATACACCCAGACTACGAGCACCACGTAGCCATGGTGGACCAGGAATTCCAATGTGCCGTGCATCGGTAAAGGCCCTCTTTGTGAGCAGGCCGGGCGGACCCGGCACTACAATCTTACCTAATCTTTGACGAACGGCGCGCTCTTGCCCCAACCGCTGCTCATGACGAAACTCGACAGCGGCTTGCGTTCGCGAGGCCCGATTTCGCGTTCGCGCAGCGTGTCCGGCAAAGAGGCCGGATCGCCCGGGTGGCCGATCACAAAAGCGGCGATAGGCTCCCACCCGTCGGGAATTCCAAACAACTCGACAGCCTTATGCGGTTCAAACCCCGCCATTTGATGCACGAACAACCCCCGAGAGGTAGCTTCGACCGACAAATGCGCCACCGCCGCGCCCGTATCGTAGAAGGCGTTGCGGTTCGGTTTGCCGGTCCGCGCAAAAGCCATTTCCGAGACCGCGATGGCCAGCACGTGCGCGTGCTTCGCCCAGTTCTGGTTAAATTCCACGAGCGTGCTCAACATTTTCGCGTGATTTTCGGGGTCGTCCCGCGTAGCCACAAGAAAGGCCCACGGCTGTTCGTTGTTGCTGGAGGGCGCCCAGCGCGCGGCTTCGAACAGGCTGCGAAGTACATTAGGACTGACCGGCTTATCGGAGAAGGCGCGGGGGCTCCAGCGGTGACGAAGCAAATCGTGGATGGGATGGTGGGTGGGTGCGGGCTTTTGCATCGAAGGCTCCTCCGGGAATTTCACTGCCTTGGTGGAAACCCCGGGCGGCTTCAGGGCCGCCCGGGCTTCCTTCTGCGCTACGACTTATTCGCTATTGCGCGTTTACTTCGCGACCGGGGGTATGATCATCTCGACGTCAAGGGTGATGGTCACGTCATCGCCGACGATCACGCCGCCGCCATCCATCTTCTGATTCCAGGAAACGCCAAAGTCCTGGCGGTTGATTTTCGCGGAGGCGGAAACGGCCGTGCGCTGAAGACCCCAGGGATCCTTGATAGCCGGCTTGGGAACGCTGGAATTAAGAATGACAGACTTGGTGACGCCGCGGATGGTCAGGTCGCCGGTAATCTTCAGGCTGCCGTCGGCGTTCTTCTCCACTTTGGTGGATTTGAAGGTAATCGCGGGGTATTTGGCGACGTCGAAGAAGGCATCGCTCTTGAGGTGCTTGTCACGATCCGGTTCCCGAGTGTCCACGGTGGTGGCGTCTATAGTCACGTTCACTGTGGAATTGCCAATATTGGCATCGTCCACAACGACGGTTCCAGTCACGCCGTGAAATTCACCGCGCACGGTGGAAATCATCAAGTGTGTTACGCCGAAATCGGCGCTGGAATGCCGTGGATCGATCTGATAGGTGGTGGTACCGGCGATGGCGGGCAAGGCAAAAACCCCTACCAGGCCGGCAGTAAAAGCGAACTTCAAGTTCAGGGCCCTCATAATTCTTTCTCCTTTTTCTTTACTTAGAAGATTTGGTTGGATGCGCCGGGACCTTATTCGGATTCCTGCGCCATCACTTCCGTAATGAGCTCCAGCAGCGTCTTCTGGCGCGTGGCGCTCATGTGTCCGAATTGACGTTTGTGGAGGTCGCGGACCGGGACGTCCAGCTTCTTCAGCAGTTTGAGCCCTTCGCCGGTGATGAACGCTTTGACCACGCGGCGATCTTCTTTCTGGCGTTCGCGGGAAATCATGGCGCGGGCTTCCATGCGATCAAGCATGCGGGTCATGTCCGGGTCGCGGGAAATCAGGCGTTCGCTGATGCCATTGCAGGGAAGGCCCTCGGCCCCCGCGCCGCGCAAAATGCGCAGCACGTTGTACTGGGCGCCGGTGAGGCCGTTGGCTTTCATGAGTTGCTCGGCCTGCCCGGAAAGCCCGTCGGCGGCCTTAAGGATGGCGACAAAAACCTGGGCCTCGAGGCCGGCGGCTCCGGGGCAGTCGGCTTTGCTTCGCGAATTCATGTTGTAATAATAGTCGTGTAAACAATTATTGTCAAGAGGAAAAAGAGGGGCAAGGCCTGTGGAAAACGCGGAACTAAAGCCCCCAATTGTTTGCGGAGCTACAGCTTGGCGACTGGCCGCAGATGAACTTCGCTGATGAAGCTTTGTGGGCCTTGGGCCGCCACCATGGCTACGGCGTACGCCACGTCTTCGGCGGTCAGCACCTTGCTGGGATCCTTGGGGCCGCGGCCGACGAATTCCGTGGCCACGCTGCCGGGACAAATGACGCTGACGCGGATGCCATAGGCGCGCAGGTCCTCTGCCATGCACCCTGTGAGGCCTTGGAGTCCCCACTTGGACGCGCAATATATGGAGCCGCCGGCAAAGGTGTTTTTTCCCGCCAGCGAGCTGATGTTGATAATATCGCCGCCACGGCGCGCGATCATTCCCGGAATCACGGCGCGGGACACGAAGAAGACGCTTTTGAGGTTGGTGTTCATGACGTGATCCCATTCCGCCTCGGTCTTCTCTTGAATAGCCCCAAAACCTCCGCCGCCTATTCCCGCGTTGTTGATCAGAATGGAGATTTTCCCCAATTGTTTTTCGGTGGAAGCGACCAGCGCGGAGATTTCACTTTCCTTGGTAACGTCAGTGCGCAGGGCCAGGATTTTTGCGCCAGAAGACTCGAAAGCTTTGGCGGCATTTTTAAGCCTTTCCTCATTCAGGCCGCAGAAGCTCACTGCCGCGCCGAGAGCCGCCAGCTTGTGGACGATGGCCTTGCCGATGCCGCGGCTGCCGCCGGTGACCAGAGCCACCCGGCCCAGCAACGATTGCTCTGATACGCTTCCGGTATTTGCCGAACTTATTAACGCCATTTGATTTCCTCCTGCCCAAGCCACTCTTTTTATGCCAGACTCATCTTATCTTGTCAGGATGCCGCGCCAATGCCGTAGCCTCGCCGATACAGCCAGGCTCCGGAACTTCCGAATCGCAGACGGGAGTATTTGTTTTACCGGACCCCTGTTAAAGATAACGGCTTGCAGCGAGATAGCGGCTGCTCCTATAATTCGAAAGTTTCCTAGAGCAGCTTGGGTTTGCAGGGAATGCCAGGAAGTCTGTCTGTGGCTTTGCCGCAGACGGTGGATGCAATCTTATTTTCATGGTGGAAGCGAGGAGACGAGGAATGAAAGCGATTCGTTGGACGGCAAGCCTTCTGCCCGTGTTGGCGCTGTTGTTGTTTGCGAGCAGGCCGGCGGCGGGGCAGGAGAAGCAAGACTGCTCCGGGCCGGGACAGCACTACACGATGGCGGAGTACAACATGTACACCGCTGCCTCCAGTGAGAAGAATCCCGCGGCGCAGATCAAGCTGCTGGATGATTTCACCGCGAAATACCCGAATTCCTGCCTGCTGAATTACATCTACCCGCTCTACTATAAGAACTATTTTGGCCAGAAGAATAACCAGAAGGCCATCGAGTACTGCGACAAGATGCTCGCGCTGCCCGAGGGCCGCACCAGCCCTTCGGAGCGCTACGAAGCGCACTTCGTTCGAGCGAATGCCTTTTACGGAATTCAGAATCCGGACCCCGAGACCGCAAAGGCGGCGCGCGCAGCTTCCCTTGCCGCACTGAAGGTGATTGACCAGATTCCCAAGCCGGATACGGAAACCGAGGAGAACTTTAAGAAGGAGAAGACACAATCCTCGCTGCTCTTCAACGGCGCGGCGGCGACAGCGGCAATGGCGGCCAAGGACTATCCGGGGGCCATCGAATCCTTCAAGGCGGTTCTGGCTCTGGCGCCGGACGATCTGCTTTCGAATTTTAAAATCGCCCAGGCGTACATGGCAGTGAACCCGCCGCAGCCGCTGGAAGGGATGTGGTATTACGCGCGCGCGGCTACCAATAAGAGTGCCAACGAGCAGCAATCAAAATCCATCAAGAGCTACTTGAGGAAAGTGATCGCCAACTACCAGGGCGGCACGGTTTGCGATGCGTTGACGGATGCGGAGATGAATGAACTCCTACAGCTTGCGCCCAATTCTGTGAATCGTCCTGCGAGTTACAAGCTGATCAGCGCGGCGGATCTCGATGCCGCGCGCAAGGATATGACCATCGCGACCCTGGTGACAGACCTGAAGGGCGGGGGCGACAAGGCAAAGCTGACCTGGACATCCGCTTGCGGCCTCGAGTTTCCGGATGTTCTCGGCAAGTTGATTGAGATCACTCCAGGCTCGGACACCATCGAATTGAAAACTGCGTTTGTGACCAGCGAAGCGGAGTTTGATGCCGCGTCCGTCGCCAATCTGGACGTCATTATCAAGACGTCGGACCAGCCCGAAGCGGCAAAGCTCGAAAAGGGGAATCCGGTGCGATTCACTGGCACTTTGGAGAGCTACGATCCGGATCCGGCCTTCATGTTGCACTGGGACAAGGCCAAAGTGAACCCTGAGGACCTGCCCAAGACATCAGGTCCGAAGAAGCCTCCCGTGAGGAAGCCGGCTCCGAAGAAGCCTGGGAATTAGCCGGGTTAGCAACACGGAAAAATCGAAAAGCCCCGGGCGAAAGGTCCGGGGCTTTTTTATTATATGCCGAGCATGTTCGATAGCTTGGAGGTGAAAGTCCTCTTCACAACGTGATGGACGAGTCCGCCCCTAAATTACGCGCCTCCCATCGCTTACTTTGACTCCCTCGGTCTTCCTCGACTCCTCGATGGTCTTGCGTAAACCTCTGAACCGCCGTACGCGGACCCGCATCTACGGTGGTGGGGCAGGGGCGAGTGGGTGACCACTCCCCTATGCCGATTTAAATGAATCTTGGTAGGGCCGGCATTTTGCCGGCAAGGGACTCTTGAGCTCGTATGAGATTTGTCTTCCGGGAGGGCACGACTTTGGTCATTCCGTAAGGGAAGCAATATCAGCGCGGCTTTAGCCACGGAGGGACCCCTTCGCGGTTCACACGCTCTCTATTGCGGCCAGAATGGCGGCGCTACAAACGCGTCGACACAATGTTCTAGCGGCTCCTGCGGCGGCGATGGTCGAGTTTGTACGCGGTGATTTTGCGGCTGAGGGTGTTGCGATGAATGCCGAGAAGTTCGGCGGCGCGGCACTGGTTGCCGTTGGTGCGCTCCAGGACGCGCTTGATGAAGCGCTTTTCGAATTCGCCGACCGCCTCATCAAACAGAATTCCGCGTTCTACCATTTGCCCGACCAGGCCTTCCAATTGATCTCTCACGTCCGCACTCTCCGCAACAGGAATTTGTCTTGAAGGGCCGACTTACGAGTCCAATTCGCGCCCGACCAGGAGGCGATAGGCCTCGCGGTACTTGGCGCGTGTGGCGGCAACCACATCGGGGGGCAATGTGGGACCCGGCGGCGTCTTCGGCCACTGGATCCGTTCGAGGTAGTCACGCACAAATTGTTTGTCGAAAGAAGGCTGCGGGCCGCCGGGCCGGTATTCGGGGGCGGGCCAGAAGCGCGAGGAGTCGGGCGTCAGCGCTTCGTCGATCCAGATCAGTTCGCCGTCAAGCAGCCCGAATTCGAACTTGGTGTCCGCGAGAAGAATGCCGCGTGGCGCGGCGTAGGCGGCGGCGCGCCGGTAAATCTCGAGCGTAATGTTGCGGACTTTTTCGGCCAGGTCCTTGTCGATGATTTCGGCGGCGCGTTCGAAGGAGATGTTTTCATCGTGGCCGGCTGCGGCCTTGGTGGCCGGGGTGAAAATTACTTCGTGAAGTTTATCGGACTCCTGGAGGCCCCGCGGAAGGGCGATGCCGCAGATTTTTCCCGTGGCTTTGTATTCCTTCCAGCCGGAACCGGAGAGATAGCCGCGCGCGACGCATTCGATGGGTAGCGGTGAAGTCTTTTTCACGACCATCGAGCGTCCGGCCAAGTCGTCCCGGAATTTGTCGAACGGGGCGGGGAAGTCGGTTGCGCTCAGAACGTGATTGGGGATGACGTCCTTCAACAGATCGAACCAAAAGAGTGAGAGTTGCGTGAGGACCCGGCCCTTGTCGGGGATGGCCGTGGGCATGACCACGTCGAAGGCGGAGAGGCGATCGGTGGCCACGAGCAGTAGGCGATCGCCGAGATCGTAGATATCGCGCACCTTGCCACGCGCCATGGGCGCGATGCCGGCGAAATTTGTCTCGCGAATGACCTTCATTGCAGGACTTGCGTTCACAACCCGATTGCCTCTGACAAAGTGTTGAGCATTCTATCCCAGCGCGTGCCGAAGTCAATGTAACTCCCGAAAATTTTTCCACAAAAGAAAAACGTCTGAAGAACATTTTTTTGGTGATAGGAGAAGGAAGCAGGCGAAAAAATTGCCTATGAGGAAAAAGAATGCAAGCCCTGCTAGGCGGCGGTGGCGGCGCGGCGCTTGGGAGCGGGCGCTTCGTCGCCTTCCCAGCGGACGCTCACCAGCTTCGAAACGCCCGGTTCCTGCATGGTGACGCCGTAGAGTACGCTGCCGGTCTCCATAGTCTTGCGATTGTGCGTGACCACGATGAACTGCGTCTGCGCGCTCATATCGGCGATAAGTTTCGTGAAGCGGCCGACGTTGGCTTCGTCGAGCGGCGCGTCCACTTCGTCGAGGATACAGAACGGGCTGGGCTGATAACGGAAAATGGCGATGAGCAACGCCAACGCGGTCATAGCTTTTTCACCGCCCGAGAGCAGCAGGACGTTTTGCAGGCGCTTGCCCGGAGGTGAAGCAACGATATCGATGCCGGCGTCGCCGGAGCTGTCGGGCTCCGTCAAGCGCATTTCGGCCGTGCCGCCGCCGAAGATGGTGTGGAAGGCGTTCGTGAAATTCGTGTTGATGGCGGCGAAAGCCTGCTCGAAGCGTTCCTTCGTGATGGCGTCGAGTTCCTTGATGGCCTGTTGGGTGTCCGTGATGGACTGCAACAGATCGTCGCGCTCACGGGTGAGGAAGGCGTAGCGCTGTTCGCATTCGTTGTATTCCTCGAGGGCCATCATGTTGACCGCGCCCATGTTTTCGATTTTCTGCTTCATTTCGCGATAGCTGGCTTCGGCGACGCCAAGTTCTTCACCGGACATGAAAGCGGTCTCCGAGGCGATCAAATCTTCGGGCTGCGCGTTGACCTCGGCGAGGCAGGTTTCGCGGAGATGGGCGCGGTCGGAA
>Ga0126373_10003912_pt1 | contig 11275 bp, 8 predicted proteins | sample PanSoiMetPlot_11_FD_92545 | JGI IMG/M metagenome (GOLD analysis project Ga0126373, IMG submission 92545) | Tropical forest soil microbial communities from Panama - MetaG Plot_11 | ecosystem: Environmental > Terrestrial > Soil > Tropical forest > Bulk soil | place: Panama | collected 2016-02-17
GCAATAGCCCGTAACACTGGCCTTGCCGATCGAGCCGCCATAGGTGCGCGCCAGGTAGGTCTTGTCGTCGAGGCCAAGCACATAGACCGAAATGCCAGTCGTGTTGGCGCTCAGGCCAATGCGATAAAACTCTCGCGACGACCCATCGGCGTAGGTGATGGTGTAGGCGCCGTAGCCAATGTTCGGGTTGGCCACAACCTTGCCGTCCGCGTTCGTGCCATCAGTGAACCACAGCCTGCATCCGGGAAATTCCGCAAGGATGTGTGCGTGCAGCCGTCGGAGGTCGGCCTGCTTGGGCCCGGGCTGGCTGGCGAGGTACGCCTCGACTTGCTCAGGTACATCCATCTCGCGCCGCATGCTAGCAACGAACTGTCCATGCCGGGTCGGATGGACGCCGCCCAAGCATCCCCGGTGTCCGCGTGGATAGCCGTCAGCCTCGAACAGAACGACCATCCGCTCGTGCCGCACTGGGTCTTGGACTGGCGGCCAGGCCGGGTCTACTCAAGATCAACTGAGTTGCCGCTCATGCCGCCCGTGCGCGGTTGTGCCTTAGCCGTTGGAGCGACAACCATGGATACTCCCCGAACGGCAGAAACCAACCCTGCGGGTCCGCAGACGGAGATACTGTCGCTGTGCCCGAATGCTGCGATCACGACGATTACCAGTCGGTCTTTTCAGGCCGCTTCGCCCGGCGTACATCGAAGCGGTATCAGCGCCGAGGACTGACCGCGGCGGCGCGGGCAATAGTCGACTACGTTGAGTCGCGCGGAATCTCGGGCGCTACCGTCCTGGAGATAGGCGGCGGCGTGGGCCACCTCCAGATCGAGCTGCTTCGCCGGGGCGCCTCGCATGTGACCAACCTCGAGATTTCGCAGAACTACGAGGCGGAGGCCGCCCGCATACTCGACGAAGCTGGGATGAGTGACCGGGTGACGCGCCGATTCCTCGACATCGCCCACGAACCGGACGCGGTTGTCCCCGCTGATGTCGTAATACTGCATCGCGTCGTGTGCTGTTACCCCGACTATGCGACGCTGCTGAGTGTCGCGGCCGGCCACGCCAGAAAAGCGCTGGCCTACAGCCATCCGCCGGTCAACGTCGTCAACCGGGTCCAGTTCGGAACCGAGAACGTCTACCGCCGGGTCACCCGCAATGACTTCCGGACCTTCATCCACCCGCCGCAGGGGATGGTCCGCGCGGCGGAAGCTGGGGGCCTAACCATGACGTACCGTCGGCACGCCCGCGACTGGGACGTCGTGGGACTAGCGCGCTAACGGAGATATTAAGCCGCGCCGCCGACTCGACCCGATCCGCTCATGCCGCGATGACAATGCTTCGCGGCGAGTTTACGTTGCCGCATAGAAGCAGAGCTGGCGCAAGGGCTTGGTGCCTCCCCGTGAGCTGCGGCCCGCTCAGCTGCGGATCGTGTTGGTCGGCCATGCTGTCTTTGGTCATGTCAGTGCAACGCTCGTTGACCTGGCCGAGCATGGTCTTCTTGGCGTGGAGGAGCTATCCGGGACGGGCGGAGATGTTCGGGTGTCGTCGCGGTTCGGGTGTCGTCGGGACGTCACCGTCGGCTATCTGCATGGCGGAGCATCGCGTCGAGTTCCGGGTCGAACCCGACCTCGCGGACTTCTTGCGCGCAACGGCAGGCCACGGCGATCTTGGCAGCCCATTCCAGCGCCTCCTCGCGTGAGGGCACCTCGACGAGCGTGAATCCGCCGATGGCCTCCGGGTACGGGCCGTCGGTGACCGTCCCGTCGGTGGCCACGATGCTCGCCGGCCGGTTTTCCAATCCGCCGGCGGACACATACACGCCGGCGTTGATGGCCTCCTGGACCACCGCGCGCGCGGCCTTGCCCACGGCGGGCCCCTCCTCGTCGGGGATGTAGTCCATCGCGTGAGCATCGAACGAGATCAGGTACTGCGTCATCCCGTGACTCCCTTGTCCTAGCGGCCTGCTCCAGCCGCCTCTCGCCTCAGCTACGAACGCCTCGCCCCGGATCCGACACTATTGGCAGAAGGAATCTCACCGGATCTCCGCCGTTCAACCCGCGCGAGCGTCATGTGTCCGCTGATCGCGGAGATCATCGTCGCCGCCACCGACTACGAGTATCCCAACCACACTCTCATGCCGCGATGAGATTGCAATGGGCGCCGAACCGGGTGTTCTGCGAGCTCGAGCACGCACCTCGCAACCCGATCAGCAAGTGCTCCAGAATCGGCGTTCGGGCCAGCGTGGCGGTGCGTCGACTCGCGAGTCCCAGCTAGGGCCCCTAGCGGGGACGTCGGAATATCAAGAGCAGCCGGTCTCGACCCGCCCAATCACGGACGAAAATCTCAGCGCCGCTGATGCCGACCTCCGTACAGAGGTTGCTCAACGTGTCCGCGTCGTGGATGTAGTGAGGGTTGGGCAGGCCCTCAACGAGACCACGGCTAATGCGGTCGGTGGGCAGCTCATCGTTTGTCCCTGGCGGTGGGGGACCTTCGATGAGGGCGAGTCCGCCGTTGCTTAGCACTCGCCACATACCGGCGACGGTCCGTACTTGGTCAGCTGGGTTGAGGACTTCGTAGAAGGCTGACCACAGGCAGATAACCGAATCGAACGATTCGTCACTGAACGGAAGTCTGGCCATGCTTCCAGCGGCGAGCGGCAGCCGTACGCCCTGGGCACGAGCTTCCGTACGTCCGCTGTGCAGCAGGAGCTCTGAGAGATCCAGGCCGGTGACCTGGTATCCGCGAGCAGCTAACGGAATAGCGATGCGGCCATATCCGCATCCCACGTCCAGGACTCGTTCGCGCCGCCCAACGTAGCCCGCTGCCAGTTCGGTGATAGCCGCATCCCATTCAGGGCGACTGCGTCGCCGCAGACCTTCGGCTCCGAGGCTCGCGTAAAAACTGCGGCTCAGAGTTTCGTCAGTCGGCATAGACCGAGCATGTCAGCCGGTCGTAACGCCAGCACACGACTATTTGCGCGCCCGCACACAGTCCTCACGTCAGCGTGCGTTCAGGGTTGGGTGAAACCGACCGGGTTGCGGCCCAAGTACGGAGCGATCCTGATCGGGAACCCGGTCGCGTACGCCTCGATCATCAGCCCGTGGCCAATCACCAGGCCGACATGGCCCGGAGAAGCCGGCGTCCCGTCAGAGCCTGCGAAGAACACCAGGTCACCCGGCTGCACATGGCCCGGGCCGACCTGATGTCCCCAGAGCCACTGCTCTTCTGATGTACGCGGTATGTCGATGCCCGCGGCGCGGTAGGCCATCATCACGAGGCCCGAGCAGTCAAACGCGTCCGGTCCAGTGCCGCCCCAGAGGTATGGCTTGCCCAGTTGGCGCTCGGCGTACGCAATCGCGGTGGCAACCGACGTAGAAGTGGCAGCGGTCAGCGTCACGCCGGACACGCACTGGTGCGCGCTGCCGAACGCGGCCTGGCTAACAGTGAAACCGCCGCTGGCGTACAAGCGAGCCCAGTACAGCACCGCCTGCACGTACGAATCCAGGTGGTTATACGCGAAGATCGCCTGTTCCACGCTCGTGAGCACGCCGTGCGCCAGCAGGTACTTAGCGGCGCCGGCGATTGCATCGGCCGGATCGTAGACGCTCGCCGTGCCGTCACCGTCGGCGTCGGTAGCAACGCCAGTCACCTTCTCGCTCGCCGGGTGTGTTGGTGCTCCGCCCCACTGATTCCCGGCCGCGCCGCCAATCCCGATCTGCATAGGGCCAGCTGCGCCGAAGGCGTTGGCGCCGCCGTGGACGCCTGGCAGCGTCGTCCGGCCGTCGTCGCTTTCGACCTTGCCGATGCCGGCGAGGACTACCCACGGAATCTTGTACTGAGCGCCGATGTCCTGAAACAGGGCCAGGTAATTCGCCGGAATTGAATTCCGCGCCGCCTGACTCGCGACCGGCTGGGCCGTGCTCGCCGAGCTGTGGCCGCCGGACGTGCACGATGTGCCACTCTCTGCAAGTAGGCCGCTGCTGGCGAACATCATGACCGGCGCCATGAGCGCCGCCACTAGCAGGAGCGCTCCCGCGCATATCAGTCCGATGACCAAACCGCGCGATGGTCCGCTGTGCGTGGCTGGCTGCCTGCCGCTTCGCCACGGCGGCCCCGACCAGCTCATCACGAGTTGCCTGCGGAGGCCAGTTCTACGTCGGTGACCTGCCAGCTCGTACCCGAGCCCGTGACCGTCACGGCATAGTCAGTGGTCTGCTGACTGCGGCCGGTCGAGTCGGTGATCTCCTGACTGACCTGAACCAGGAACGTCAGGCTGGTGGGGCCGAAAGCTCGGATGGAGCCGATCATTGCGGTTCCCACGGCAACTTGCTTTGCGGAGACGCGTGCCGAAGCCACGCCCGGCACGGAGTACGCGGCCTCGATCTGGCTAACCAGCTGCGCCGACGTCATCGGCACGATCGGCGCGACGTAAGCCGGAGCGTTCTCGGTATAGGAGTAGCTGCCGTACGCGTCGCCGAACTTCACGACAACCGAAGCCGCCGCGGCGAGGCCCGCCGGCGTGAACGGCAGCCACTGGTAGATGTCAGGCAGACCGCGCGGTGTGGCATTCGCCGGGGCGGATGGGCGCAGGACCGCTGGCTTGGCGGGCGAGCCGTGGCGTGCGGCGGGGTTTCCAGCACCAAGCGCGACCGGCCCGATCAGGTATGCGCCCAGGCCGAGTAGCGCGCAGACAATCAAGCCGAAGATGAGTCGTCGCGCGGCCGGGCTGATGTCCATACGCCGCTACTTTCGCCGCATCGGACGTAGCCAGAAGGGCACGTTGCGCGTCGGCTCCGCCGGCGTTCGCGCCAACGGTCCGCTCATGGCCTGACCTTGCCAGAGCACCGGCTGATCCAGCGCAGCCCGATCCCGCGCCGACTGTCGCGCATCCTGCTGCTGCGGTTCTCCGCGCTGTGGTCGAGCTCGCTGTGGCTGGGCTCCTCGCGACTGCGTTCGTTGCGACTCGGCTCGCGGCGACTGAGCGGGTCCCGGTCGGACCCCCGACTGGCCTTGAGCTTGTGCTCGGACTCGCGGCGGCTGGCCGGCCTGGCTCCCGCGCGCCTGCGCGCGTGGCTGCTGGCGAGCACCCGACCGACCAGATCCGGCACCGACGGGCCGCGGCGGAGCGCTCGCCTGCGGCCGCAGCGATCCCTGACTAGGTGAGCCGACACCGCGGCCGACAGGCCATGCCCCCGGCGGCGAGCCTGTCGCCGTTGAGCTGCCATGAGCGACCGGGCTAGCGGCCGGGCTGCCACTAACGGCCGGGCGACCGTTGGCCGCGGCGCCAGTTCCCGCGGCAGACCCGTTCCTCGCCGGCAGGTTGAGCGGCGGCGGCTCCGTCGCCGGTGCCGCCGACGTGCCTGCAGCTTTCGCTCGGGCGGCCATCGCCATGCGCCCCGTTCCGTCTCCGGCTTGGGTTCCAGCTGCAACGGCTCCCGACGCGACCCCTCCGAGTGCGCCAGGCCGTCCGTCGCCGACGGTGGCATCGGCTGCAGCACCGGATCCAACGTCGGCAGCTTGCAGGCCAGCAGCGACCGCCGCCGCGGACCCGCCGGACGTGGCGGCCATCGCGAGCTTCGCAGCCTGAGTTGGATTCCGACGCGCCCAGCGAGCGGCCCGGTATGCGGCAAAACCGGGCGTAGCAGCCTTCGCCGCTGCGGCAGTGTTAGCGCGCGCCGTCGCAGCGGCTCTCGCCAGGTCGGCTTCAGCGCGATCTTGCGAACCGACCATTCCGTAGCCGACGGCCGAGAACAGATGCTGGAACGGCTTACGGTAGATGAACGCTGCGACTGTGACCAGCGCGATCATCAGGATCTTCAGCGCCCACGGCAAAATGGCGTCGCTCGTCCCCATGATCAGCGTGTAGCAGTACAGCAGCACGCTGAGCACCAGGGCGAGGGCCGCCTGCTTCAGCAGGACGCCGATGAGGAGCTCGACCCAGCGCAGAGCCACGATCCGGCCGAAGCCGGGATGCGCGCCGACCAGCAAGAAGAACGGACCGACGATCAGCAGTAACAGGAAGCTCAGTTTCAGCAGGATCAGCGTCACCGAGATCAGCAGCACCAGGACGCCTGCGACGACGGCCGCAAAGAACGCAGCGAACGCCACCTCCAGGCGTGTCGTCCACTGCTTGCCCTGAAAAAGCGCATAATCGGCCGGGTCGTTGGACTGAATGCTGCTGGCGATCCCCGCATACGCGTCCTGCTTGGCCTGGATCAGGGCCGGCGTGGCTTTCTCATTAACCGCGATGGCCTGCGACCAGAGCAGCGCCCGCCCGTAGGTGTTCACTGCCGTCGGCTTTCCGGCGCCGGTTGAGTAAGCGGACGTGCCGAACTCGCCAGCCAGCCACGGTTTGCAGACGAGCACGGTCCAGAGCTCGTCGGCGTTCTGGTCGACGACCGTGCTCCCCGCCGTGTAGCTGTAGGTCGATGGCTGCACCTGGGGATCGCCCCGTTGCAAGGGCATGCAGCTCGCCGGGCCGGGACTGGGCAACTTGGCGAAAGCCGCGTTGAGAGCCTGCGAGACGCCATCAGAGACACCGCGGCCGAGACCGGTCACATCCGCCGGCTTGCCGATCAGGAAGATTGCCGCGGCGCAGGCCGCGATCATCCATACCGTGCCCTCGATCGTCCGGGTCGCCCGCTTCCGGATCAGGCCCTGCCACGCCAGCCAGATCGCGGCCAGAATGATAACGACGGCCAGGTAGGGGAAGTAGACGGCCTTCCCGAGGCTCGTGATCAGCGTGTCTGTCACGCGCTGGAGCCAGCTGAGGATGCCCTCCCCCGCCGCCGCCTGGTAGACCGTGATCGTGACCCGATCGATGGATTTTGCGCCGTCGAACACCATGCCCGCAACGTTGTTGCCGATCAGCGACGTCATGTCCGAGCACTGCAAGTTGGTCGCCGACCAGTAGTCGCCAGCGACCCCGTACTGGTCGTACAGAGTTGCCGGCTTCTTGCCGGTCGATGGCGGCGCCACCATCGCGTTGATCCCGGCGTCGGCGGGCTCGGGGCTGGGCAGCGAGGGCTGGCAGACGTTGTTGAGGGCGCCCAGCACGCCTGAGCTGCCAGCCGCGCAGAACCCGAGCAGCCCGCCGATGTCTCCGATACCGGGAACCGAGCACAGCCCGCCTGTCGCTGCCGTGACCTCCGTGCGGGCCCCTGCGTTCGCGCGCGGGGCTCGAGCGGAATGCAGGGCGCCTTCGGAATGCAGGGCGCCGGCGGCCCGCGCCACAGGCGCGGCGCTCGCCTGCTGGGCAGATCCCGGGCCCACGAGGACCACTGCGAGCGCGGCCAGCAGGATGGCCGCAGCGCGCAGCACGCGGGATCCTCGCATCCGCGCGGGCTTCTGGTGACGGGACACCGGTCGGCGCTGTGCAGGTCGATGAGGCGCCAAGAGGCGTGGTACCTGTCGACGTGGTACCTGTCGGGGGCCTGACTGTCGCGGCACTGCAGACCGCCTTCAGTCGGCCCCGCGCTGGGCAGGCTGGTCCGAAGGCTCGTCATCAGGCCTGCTGTGCTCTTCGCCCGGCCGTGCCCGCGTCGGGTTGGTGTCTAGGCTCTGGCGCAATTCGTCGGTGATGAGATCGACGGCGATGCGGCCAGCCCGGCCGTCGAGATCGCGGAAGATGCACTCGCCGTTGCCGAGCGCGCGCAGCGCTGCCTTGTGTTCGTTCGACGGTTCAAGCCCAAGCAAGGCCATCACGTTCGCGACCTCGGTCTGTTCGGTGGAGCGGAACGCGAACACACTCGAGATGCAGTTCGTGACCTGCTCGTTGAGCAGGTCACCGGCGTTCTGCGACACCATGATCAGAGCCGTATTGCGAGACCTGCCCATGCGGGATACTTCAGGGATCAGCTTCGCGCCCTGTGGCGTCGAGGTGATTGCCCACGCCTCATCCAGGAAAATGGCCTTCGGCGATCGCCGGTCCATGCCGTTCAGCAGCCGCCGCGCGAACTGCGACACCAGGTACAGCAGTGCCACCGAGAGCCGTTGCTCGTAGGAGTAGTCGTCCCGCCCGACCGCGGTGTCGGGCAGCGTGAGCCCGCCGAGCGTAAACACCGTCGTCCAGCCCGCCGCGTCGATCCGGTCGCCGCCTGAGGGCGCGAAGCACAGCCGCGCGAGCCGCATCTCCGACATGGACCGCAGGACCGCGCCCAGGTTGACCGAAGCGGGATCGTCTGACCCTTCCAGGTGGCTCACAACCTGGCCAAGGCTTGGCTGCTCGCTCGCGGCGACCGCGGCGACGGCCTGGATCATGGCGCTCTCGCGCTCCTCGCTCATGCGCGGCAGCAGCAACCGGAGCGTCTCTGTGGCCATCGTCCGGCGCTCGGCTAGGTCATCACCGAACGAGAACGGATCCAGCAGTCCGGGCGCGGCGCTGCCAAGCGGCACAACCCGCGCCTGACGACCCCGCCGCGCGAGCCAGCCCGCCAGCGACTCGGCGTCTCCCTTCGGGTCGATGACGGCGACCGTGACGCCGCGCAGCGCGAGCTGCAGCATCAACAGCAGCGCCAGGGTGGTCTTGCCGCCCCCCGGCTCGCCCGTGATAGCTACCGCGGTCGGCCGGTTCCTGGCCGCCGCCACCAGCGGGTCGAAGTGCACGACCGACCGAGCTCGGCCCAGCGTCTCGCCGATATACGGGCCGACCCAGCCCGCCTCCGGCGTGGTCCTGTCGCCGAGATCGACGGTCGCCGTCGGCATGCCGCCAGCGACCGTGTACAGCGGCTGCCGCTGGAGGTAAGACGTCAGCCGGACACGGTCACCGGGCAGCGACTCGCACAGCAGCGAGAACTGGTCGCCAGTCGAGTTCACGACGTCGATGCCAGCGTCGCGGTAGTGCTCGATGACGGCTTCGGACCGGCGCACGCACATGTCGCGATCCGGCGCGGTGACCATCAGCCGATGCCAGCCGTAAACGAACGGCAGCCGTTCCTTGGTGATGCCGTGCTCCAGCAGCCTGGCCGCCTCGATCTGCTCGGCGAGAGCGATCGGCAAGTCGGCGCCGGCCTCCCGGATATGCGCGTCCATGTCCCTCGCGTGCGCGAGCCGCCGGCTGACGTCCTTACTCGCCCTGGCCGGCGCTATGAGCTTCATGCGAAGGCTCGCCTCGACGGGAAACGGAAGCGCATCCGCGTAGTGCAGCCACGGCTCCCCTTCCGGGAAATACATCACGTCAGGGAACCTGGCAAAGGACAGGAACGCGGCCCAGGATTCGCCGGTCGGCTGCGACAGCCGAAGCAGCGTTCGGCCATTGTCGACCTGGCCCTCCAGCAGCGACTCGATCTCCCCCGCACCCCACGTGCGCCGGCGGGCAGCCGAGGGGGGCGGCTCGCCGACGGTGCCGGCCAGCGCGTGCCGGAACAGCCACGCCACGTCGTCCGACGTCGCATGGGTTGCGGCGAGCGAACTCGCAGCAAGGGCCCGGCCGAGCCGCTCGGCTTGCTCGGTCCACCGGCCGATCTCAGCTGCTGGCACGGCATCGTCGGTCATGCCGAGCACTTGCTCGGCTACGCGATGGGAGTTGGTTAGCTGGGCAAGCAGGCCGCCAGAAAGCTGCGCGCGCATGCCCCGCTGGCCGAGGCGCACCCCGAGGTAAACCTCTTTGGTCCAGAAATCCTTGGCCCAGACGTGGCGGTACATCTCTTCGAGGTAGCCGAGCCAGCCTGGTCCGCCGTCAGAGGTCGCATCCAGCTTGGTCGCCCACTCTGCCGCCGGATACGGGCGCTGGGCGATCCGCAGGTGCACCTCGGCGTCGGCCATCCGGATCCCCGCGAGTGCGACGGTGATGCTCGTCGTCAGCGCCTCCCGCTCGACCGGCGTGGTGAACTCGTACGAAACGGTCGGCACCCGGTAGTACGCCCACGCGTGCGTCTCGGTGAGCACGATCCGGTCGTCGAAGTACCGGACAGAGAGCCGCGCTCGCGCAGCCGTGCGCGTGCTCATGGGCGACCGGCCCCTATCCGCATCTCCTCGCGGGCAGATGTGGCAAGTCCCGCGATAAGAACGCCACCAAGCGCCGTGAACGCCTGGACAGTCGCGATCCCGACGGCGCCGCCGTCAGCCAGCCTGCCATCCCACGGCACCCGCACGATCGCGCGGGAGCGCCCAGCGGCGACCGCCGCCGCCTTGTCGACGTGCGCAACGGTCGCCGCGCTGACACCATTCAGCACAGTCACAGCACTTCGGGCTGCGTCGGCGTTGCCGTGCGCCTCCAGCCATTCCAGCGTCATCGCGAGCGCTCCGGCAGCGTCGCCGCTCGCTGGCGCCACCAGCACGAGCTGGTCAGCTGCCTGCACCGCGCGCGGTACATGCGGCGCGGCCGGGTCGGCGATGGTGATCTGATAGCGCGCGACCACCGCATCGATGAGCTTGCCGGCGTCCGCGGGCTCCTCGGCTGGTGCCTCGGCGGTAACGACTTGCAAGCCCCGGTCGCGTCCTGATCCTGGCGCCGCGCCTGATCGATCGCGATGACCCGGCAGCAACCGCGGGATCCGCCGCGCCTGCTCCGTGAGTGAACCAGGACCCGAGCCAATGTCCAGCACCGCAACGGCTTCGCCGCGGAGGCTGGCGAGCAACTGACCGGTCAGGAGGGTGGTCGTCGTCTGCCCGGCGCCCGCAGTGCAGCCCAGGACGACGATGCGCGCTGGTCCAGGCAGCGGGAGCCTCGCTCGGGCCTGATCGCGCTGCAGTTGGTCCGGCTTGCCGGGACGGTGACCACCAGGTACGACAACCACGCGCTCGTGCCAGCCGCGGGTTCGGTCTTCTGGCGCCTGTTGCAGCGCGCGTTCGACGGAAGGCAATGAACCGGCCGAGGTGCCGCTTCCTCGCACCATCACGGTCGGCCGCACGTGGGGACGCGGTGGGCCGGCGGGCGCGGCCGGATCCTGGGCGACCGGTTGCTGCACTGCCTGTTGCTGCGTCGCTGCGGGCTGGGCGCGCAGGGGCGCGGGGGGCCCGCCGGTCGTCGACGGGCGGAGCGAAGCTAGCGCAGGCTGGGTCGGCCACACGGGCCGCGCTGCGTGCATCGGCGCGCCCGTGCCGCCCGAACTGGCCGTTGTGCCGACGCCTGCGCCAGCCGGTGTCTCATCCCAAAGAGCCGGCTCCGCGAGCGCGGCGATCTGCGTCGATGCTGCCCGCGCTGTTGGCGAGGCCGGTTCGCCCGAAGGGGCCGGGCGGCGCCACACGATGGCCGACACAAAGATCTGGTCTCGCTCGGCAAGCGGCGTCATCCGGCACCAAATGCGCGGCTCGAACAGGTAACGCAGCTGCGACACCA
>Ga0126373_10003913_pt1 | contig 11275 bp, 8 predicted proteins | sample PanSoiMetPlot_11_FD_92545 | JGI IMG/M metagenome (GOLD analysis project Ga0126373, IMG submission 92545) | Tropical forest soil microbial communities from Panama - MetaG Plot_11 | ecosystem: Environmental > Terrestrial > Soil > Tropical forest > Bulk soil | place: Panama | collected 2016-02-17
AGCGAGGCGGCGACGAGACCCTGGGTATGGGCGACCACCGGGGATCCTGAGTTCACCGGGACGCACCTTTATCATGCGTATTCGTTTGTGCGCCTGAACTCAAGCACGCTGGCGCTCAGCGGCGCGTGGCAGCTCAAGCTTCCGCAGGCAGCAGACCTGGATTTCGGAAGTTCGCCCACGCTCTTTGACGGCACTGTGCAAGGGTTGCCGACCTCGCTGGTCGGGGCGTGCAACAAGAACGGCCGCTATTACGCGCTGCGCCGCGATGCCCTGCGCCGCGGGCCGGTCTGGTCGGTACAGATCGGCGCGCCTGCCCGTACCTTTCAGGGCATGTGCCTGGCGTCAGCGGTCTGGGACGCTCACGCCGGGGAGCTGTACCTGGCGGGTAATACCACGAGCATCAACGGGCAGACCTACGACGGATCGGTCCGAGAGGTGGACCCACGCGGCGGCACGACCCGGTGGGCCACAGGATTGGGTTGCGGCGTCCTTGGCACCCCCGCGCTCGATGCGGCCACCGGCGTGCTCGCGGTGGCCGCGTGGACCCCATGCAGCAATGGGTCACCGGCTGTGTATCTGCTCAGCGCCGCGACAGGTCGCATTCTGGGCACTTTGCCGCTGAAGGACGGCGGGTTCGCCCAGCCTGTGTTCGCCGGCCAATACCTCCTGGCCGCGGACGAGTCCGGGCAGATCGTTGCGTATACCCCGGCCGCGGCGACGGGCCACATTCGCTGCACCGGCTGGTGCAGCACGCGGCATCGCCGGACCCGGGTACCACCGCCAGTTCCGTGAGCCACTGGGCGCGCGGGCCGGCACTAGCCCTTCCGCAGGACCGGATGGCAGCCGCAGGTACCGGGCGGGCATGCCATGGCAGGCAAGGCGCCGACTCCTGAAGTAATCAATCTTACGGTTACGAAGTAACCGCGCGCCGACCCGCCGTTCGGCGCCGTTATCGCCTCGATGCCGGTCAGAAAATAGCTCGCGCATATCCGGATATTCGGCGCTGCCGTGCCAACGGCACGCTACCGGCCGGGCCGCTCGCTCCCGGTAGACACGTTCAGCGATCCGCCGCGCAGGCTGGCCCGCCGGGGAGACGGCTACCTCGGGTGGGCCTAACAGGGGCTGGTGGTCCTACATGATGGTGTCGTACCTGGCGAACAGGGCCTGGATCTCGGGTAGGCCCGGCTGGCCGTGCGCGGCGGCGAGCAGCCCTGCCATCTCGCCGAAAAAGTTCTCATAGCCAGCCGGGGTGAACACGTTCAGCAGCAGCGCCGGCTCTTGGTGCGGGTTGGCGAAGGCATGCCGCACCCCCCGCGGGACATACAGGGTGCTGCCGGCCGCACCGGTGACGGCCTGAGCGCCAAGCTGGTAGGCCACGTGGCCGGCGAGCACGATGAAGGTCTCTTCATGGGAGTTGTGCACATGCGGCGGAGGACCCGGCCACTGGGGCGGCAGGCTGATCAGGTCGGTCGAGAACGCGCCGCCGGTCTGGCCGGCGGCCAGGGTGATGGTGTGCCCAGCGCCCGCGACATCGACCTTCGTCCCCGCGCCGGGCTCGCGGAAGATGTGCCCGATGGCGTCAGCTGACATGAAAGAACTCCCTCGGTATCGGTTGCCGACAGGGTGACCGGGCAGGCACTGCGCCGGCGATGGCCGCCGCCCGTCGTCGCCGGCGGGCAGGCGGAGCGGGATGGATGTCGCCCCGCCGTGTCAGTGCCGCGACCATCCCCCCGGGCGGCCTGCCCGACACGGCGAGCACGACATCGACGTCGATCAGCACCGCGCCCTCGCGCCGCATGCCTGACCATAGCCGCAGCCGCTGCCCAAGCCCAAGGGGCCCCCGGCTGCCGTTTGCCGGGCGCAGGCCCGGCCGGGCCGAAAGCCGCACCGACACCTCGCCAAACGTTCTCCATAGCAAAGATCGCGCAGGCGACCGACCACCGCCATGCTGCAGATGTGTGCTGTTCCGAGAGCTGGGGCGACGCTATGCCGCCCAGGCTCGACGTTACTTTCTGTGATTACTCCTTGAGACCGCCCATTGGGGATCGCCGGATGGTGACAAAGCAAGGGCCACCTCTTGCATCGGTCCGCCATTGCCAGCCGATCATCTGGGCCGAACCATCAACCAGCGGGTGGGGCGTCCCGAGATACCGCTCATTCGGCCGGATGACCGGCATCGCCGGGACCGGCGATTCAGTCAGGATCTCGGGATCAATCCCGTCGCTGTGCCGTCCCATGATCGCCTCCCTCGGTCGCAGCCAGGAGGCATCCGGTACTACGGCACCGCAGACGTTCAGACGGGTGACGTCGTGGCTGAGTGACGTGCTCCCGGCTCCGGCAGCCTAGCATTAGCGGCCGGTCAGGGACTTGCGTCGAACGGCTCGACGGTGTCGGACATCACCAGGTACCTACCTGGTGATGTCCGCGCCCGCAGCCAGATCCGGAGGCCTGGCAAGGTTAGCCGCGATCGCAGAGGCTGTCAGGTCTACTTGGAGGCCCGCCAATTCCGTCAGCCGGCGTGCCGTCGTTGAACGGGCATCACACGCGGTCGCGCAAGTTCGCCGCGGTGGACCCGCTCGATTGTGTTCTCGACGGGTACGCTCCGGCCATAGGACGCGAAGAGCGCGGCCTGTGAGCGATGGGGTTGCGATGGCGCAGATCGTGCTCGACGAGGTGGACAAGGTCTATCCGGGCGGAGTCAAGGGAATCGACGGGCTGACGCTGGACATCCCGGACGGCGAGTTCATGGTGCTGGTCGGGCCGTCCGGATGCGGCAAGTCGACTGCGCTGCGCTCGATCGCCGGCCTGGAGGAGATCACCTCAGGGACCATCTCGATAGGCGGGCGGGTGGTGAACGACCTGCCGCCCAAGGACCGTGACATCGCGATGGTGTTCCAGAACTACGCGCTCTACCCTCATATGACCGTCGAGCAGAACCTCGCGTTCGGGCTGGAGCAGCGCAAGACGCCCAAGGACGAGATCCGCCGCCGGGTCGGCCAGGTGGCGCGGATGCTGGGTCTGGGCGACTACCTCAAGCGTAAGCCCGCCGCACTGTCCGGCGGCCAGCGCCAGCGGGTGGCGATGGGCCGTGCCATCGTTCGTGAGCCGCAGGCGTTCTTGATGGACGAGCCGCTGTCCAACCTCGACGCTAAGCTCCGGGTTTCGATGCGCGCCTCACTGTCCCAGCTACACGAGCGGCTGGGTGTGACGACCGTGTATGTGACCCACGACCAGGTCGAGGCGATGACCCTGGGCCAGCGGGTCTGCGTGCTGCGTGACGGCCGGCTGCAGCAGGTCGGGAGCCCGCAATCCCTTTACAACGCCCCGGTGAACCTGTTCGTGGCGGGATTCATCGGCTCGCCGGCGATGAACTTCGTCACCGCCCAACTGGTCCGCGAGGACGGGCCCGCGGTCATCTTCGCCGGGCACCGGCTCCAGGTGCCCGGCCAGGCGTTCGAGGCCCGGCCCGGCCTGGACGGCTATTTCGGCCGGGAAATCATCCTCGGCATCCGTCCCTCCGACTTCGAGGACGCCATTCTGGCCGACCCCGGATGGGGGCGGATGCCGGTGACCGCGGACGTGACCGAGGATCTCGGCAGCGAGATCCACGTCCTGTTCCCCATCGACGCACCGGCAGTGCAGCATGCCAGCATCACTCAGGGCGTCGCGGAGGAGGGCGACGATGCCGCGATCCCGATGGTCGGCGGGAAGTCACTGTGGACGGCCCGGGTCGCCGCGCGCAGCCAGGTGCGGCCCGGGCAGCCGACCGAGCTTGCGGTGGACACCTCGAGGATGCAGTACTTCGACCCGGTCAGCGGGCTCTCGATCGGTCAGCCGACGAACGGGTGGCAGGATTAGGGCTCGAGCGCGGCCGCGACCGGCATCCGGGCGAGCCGGCGCGCCGGGATCGTCGCGGTCAGGCCGGACACCGCGACCGCGGCGGCGATGGCGACGACCATCGCGGCCGTCGACGGGGGCCTGCCGATCCCGGCCCCGATGCCGTAGGCCTGCGCTGCCAGGTTGATCAGCCGGGAGGAGAGCGACAGCCCGGCTGCGGCGCCCGCTCCCACGGCGATCAGCGCCAGCACGCTGGTGCTGGTCACCAGCGCGGTCGTCAGCTGCATCGGGGTGAGGCCCATGGCGCGCAGCGCGCCCACGTCCCGCAGCTGATCTCGCAGCCCCACGGCCGACGCCGTGAACAGGCTGGTGAGGCCGATCAGCGCGAGCACGACGATGAGGCCCGCGAGCATCATCCGGACCGCACCGAGCTGGCTCGCAGGATCAGTGGCCTCGGCGACGCTCAGCCTGCCGCCGGAGGCCGCCAGCAGGTGCGCCGCCGCCGCGTCCGCGGTGACCCCGCGGCGCAGAACCAGGCTGTAGGAGACCGGGGGCACGGCCGCGCCCGCCTGGCTGAGCGTGTCGATCCCGTAGCCCAGCACCTGCCCGCCGTACTCCGGCTCGATGATCCGTCCCACGATGCGGAAGATCACAGGGACGCCGCCGATCGCCATCCGGACGAGCTCTCCTACTTGCAGGTGCAGCGCGTCGAGCAGGCCCTGGCTGGCCACGGCCTCACCGGGGGCGCGGTAGGTGCGGCCCTGGACCACATGGAACGGGTACGGGCGGGCGGAGTCGCCCATCCCGAGGGTGGTGATCGTGGTGGTCTCGCCCGGCAGCAGCGCATCCGCCCGCACGCTCGGGTAGTCGGCCGCGACGTCTCGGTCGGAGGCGATGATCGAGAGAGCCTGAGCTGCGCTCAGCTGTCCGGGGCTGACCGTGAGCGCGGCGGCGAGGCCGATGTCGGCCGGGTGATGCTGGACGTCATCGACCGTGGCGGCGAACCCGAGCCCGATCGTGATCATCGCCATCGAGACGGCGAGTCCGCCCACGGTCAGGGCGGCCGGGAGGCGGCGCAGGAAGGCAGCGCGCGTGCCGAGCACGACAGCGGGCGGCAGCCGCGACAGCAGCGCGGCCCGGGCCAGCCGGGAGAGATGGCCAGACGGGGGCGGATGCCGGATGGCAATTACCGGCCGTACCCGGCCCGCGCGCCACCCGGGAACCGCGGCCGCCACGATCACGGCGAACTCGGTGCCGCCCGCGATCAAGGCAACCCAGCCTGCGGGAAGCGGTGCCAATGCCGTCACCACGCTGGGAGGAATGCCCTGCAGCAGCGGGCCGGCCAGCAGCCGGGCCGTGACCAGTCCCGCGGCCGTCCCGGCCACTCCTAGTGCCGCGTTCTCGGCTAGTACGACGCCGATCACCTGCGCCGGGGAGAACCCGAGCATCTTCAGCGTCGCGAGGTCCTCCAGTTGCACCAGTACTCGCGCCCCGGTCGCGTTCGCTATCGCGATCACCGCGGCACCGAGCGCAACCAGGCCGAACAGCGCGAGCAGCAAACCGGGCAGTGGGTCTCCCCGGGCCATGGACTGCTCTACCTGGGTCCAGGTCCGCACGCTGACGACATCACTGGCGCCCAGTTCCGTCACCGCCTGCTGAACGATGAGCCCGGCCGCGCCGGGGTCGGCAACTCGCAGGCCGACGGCTTCCTCGGTGTGCCGGGCGATCGGCTCCACCCGCCGGAGCAGCCCGGGCAGCACCCAGACCAGGCCCGGCGTCTGGTCCGGATAGAAACCCTGATCGGAGGTATCCGCGATACCGGCAACCCGGACCTGCACCGAGTTGCCGTCCAGGCCGTCGATGACCAGCCGCGTCCCGGGCGCCGCGCGCACGGCCTGTGCGAACGATGCCTCCAGCACAACGCCGGAGGAATCGGAGGCTCGCAGCCAGGCACCCTGACGCACGAGCGGCCGACCCACCGAGGGCATCGCCGGCGTCATCGCCCGGAGCTGCACCGGCGCCTGCGCGGGACCTTGCACCAGGGTGGCAGCGGCCGTGGCGTACGGCCCGGCGACCGCGGCCACCCCGCTGATCCGCGCCAGCGGTGCCACGTCGGCCTGCGGCGTCAGCCGAAGCCATATCTGCGCACCATGGGTCTGCGCGAACAGGCCGCGCCACGGGTTGGTCGCTCCCTCCAGCAGGGTCGCCGAGAGCAGCAGCGCGGCAACCACGCCGGCCACCACGAGGACGGTGACGACGGCCTGCGCGGCCCGCGCCCGCAGGTCAGAGCGGATCCAGCGCAGGACCGCGAGCACGTCTCAGCCCCGGAGCCGGACCACGCTCCCCGCCGCCTTGGGGGGCTGCTGCGGCAGGAGCGGCGCGTCGTCAGCGACCATGCCGTCGAACAAGTGGATCACGCGGTCAGCCAGGCTCGCTGCCCGGGCATCGTGGGTGACCAGCAGGATCGACTGCCCCCGGCCGTTCAGCCGCCCGAGCAGGCGCAGCACGTCCGCGGTGTTGGAGCTGTCCAGGTTGCCGGTGGGCTCATCGGCCAGCAGCAGCGTGGGCTGGTTCGCGAGCGCGCGGGCCAGCGCCACCCGCTGCTGCTCGCCGCCGGACAGGCGGGCCGGCGCGGCGTTCGCCTTGCCTGTCAGCCCGAGTTCGGCAAGCAACTGCTCGCGCCGCTGCGCAGCCTGCCGCCGCGTGGCCCCGCTCAGCAGCGCCGACAGCTCGACGTTGTCTGCCACGGTCATGTTCGAGACCAGGTTGAAGAACTGGAAGACGAAGCCGACGTGACGACGGCGCAGCTTCGCCCAGGCCGCCTGACTGAGCCTGTCGACGCGCTGCCCCTGCAGCCAGATCTCGCCGCTCGTCACTGGCTCGAGGCCGCCGATCAGGTGCAGCAACGTGGACTTGCCCGATCCGGACGGACCCATCACCGCAACGAACTCGCCGAGCGTGACGCGCAGGTCAACGCCGCGGACCGCGGACACTGCCGCCCCGCGCCCCCCGCCGCCCCGCGTCCCGTCGCTGCGGAATACCTTTGTCAGCCCGCGGGTCTGCAGCAGCGCCGAGTCACCGCGATCCGGCCCGGACGCAGGGGCAATGCGGCGCCCCGCGGCGCGGCGCACTGCCTGCCCGATCACAGCAGATCCTGCTGGCATCGTTCCAGCCAGTCGAGATCGGCCTGCAGGTGCAGCATGGCCCCCTCGATCAGCAGCCGTGACACGCTGCTCCCTTCGGCGCTCTCGGCCAGGCCGGACAGGCCGCGCATCACGCTCAGGTAGTGCCGGCGCTGCCGGTTGATCAGGCCAAGCCGGTCGGTTGCCCCGGCCAGCGGGCTCAGCACCAGCTTCATGAAGAAGTCATCGCGCACCCGCGGGCCCTCGCTTGGCGCCTCGACCCACGCCGCCAGGGCGTCGCGGCCGGCCGGGGTCAGCTCGTAGACCCGCTTGTTCGGGCGAGTCGCCTGCACTACGTCCTGGCTGCGCACCAGCCCGTCGCGCTCAAGCCTCTGCAAGGTGACGTAGATCTGGCCGATGTTCGGGGACGGGTATGCCTGCCCGAAGGTCTGCTCCAGCAGCATCTTCAGCTCGTAGCCGTGGGCTGGCTCTTTGGCGAGCAGCGCTAGCAGCGGCAGGCGCACTATCCCGCACCCTTCCCGCGGACTGTCTGTGGCCATCGCGGCCTGAGGACATGGTGACACATATCCGGCGACGCCGGCGAGCAACAGGTTTGTAACGTCGCGTTGACCGATACTTAACATAGGTATATAACACGCATGTAAGAGGTGCCACACCGCAAGGGTCGGGCGGATGAGGCGGATCCGGTTGCGCGTCCCGCGTATACAGCGGGCAGCCATGCTCGTTACCGCGACGCTGGCAGGCGCGCTGCTGGCCGGGGTGACCGCAGGCTGCGACATCGTCGGCCAGGCCGCGGGCGCAGGGCCCGGGAGCACGGAGAGCGCCGCGTCGGTCAGCGGCATCGGGCCGATCACCTTCGCCACGGGCAAGCTCGACATCAGCAGCTACCTGCCCGGACTGATCGCGCAGTGGAACGCCGCGCACCCGCGGCAGAAGGTGACGCTGATCCAGCTCCCCGACGACGCCGACGACCAGTACGCCCAGCTGGTCGCCAACCTTCAGGCCAGGAGCGATGCCTACGACGTCATGAGCCTGGACGTGATCTGGACGGCACAGTTCGCGTCCAACGGCTGGATAGTCCCGCTGAACCCCGGGCAGTTCCCGCTGAACGACTTCCTGGCCCCCGCCGTGACCACCGCCAGGTATCAGGGGCGGCTGTGGGCGGTCCCGTTTACCAGCAACGCCGAGCTGCTCTACTACCGGTCCGACATCCTGAAACAGGCGGGCGCCCGGCCGCCGCGGACCTGGGGCCAGCTCGCCGACCTGGCGAGCACGCTCGCGCCGAGATACCACATGGCCGGGTACGGGGGGCAGTTCCTGGCCTATGAGGGCCTGACGGTCAACTTTGCCGAGGCCGTCCAGTCCGCGGGCGGCAGCATCCTGTCGCCCGACGGCACCCGGGTCACGCTGAACTCGCCGCAGGCCCGGCGTGCCCTCGGCTTCCTGGCCAGCGGGTTCCGGCAGGGCTGGATCGCCCGAGCTGCCCTCGGTTACGACGAGGCGGCCTCGCAGCAGGCGTTCGAGGCCGGCCAGTTGCTGTTCCTGAACAACTGGCCCTACGTCTACGGCCAGGCCGCCACCCCGGGCCCGGGCAACGTCGTGGCGGGCAAGTTCGGCGTGACCACCCTCCCCGGCCCGGACGGGCCGGGCTCCAGCTCGCTCGGCGGCGCCAACCTGGCGATCAGCGCCTATTCACGGCATCAGTTGACCGCGCTGGCCTTCATCAAGTTCCTCACCAGCCTGCCCAGCGAGCGGCAAGTCCTGATCAACGGGTCTCTGCCGCCGGCCTGGGCCCAGCTGTACGCCGAGCCCGCGCTGGTCCGGCGGTTCCCTTATCTGCCGGTACTCAAGAACGCCATCCTCGCCGCCAGGCCCCGGCCGCCGATCCCTGACTACGGGCAGCTGAGCCTGGCGATATCGAGCGCCGTGCACCAGGCGCTCATGCAGCGGTCGTCGGTGAACGCGACGATCACCGAGCTGTCCGCGGAGCTCGCCCACATTATCCGGAACGGGTGACCAGAACACCGTCCGCAGCAGAAGGAGGTGGCCACGATGCGCTTGTGGCCTACGCACAGATCCAGCAGGACTCTCGGGATGGTAGCGGTGGCGGGGACGCTTGCCCTGGCCGCGGCCGCCTGCGGGAGTAGCGGCAGCACGCCAGCCGCCAGCAGTCAGGTACCTGCCAGCGCGAAGCAGACCATCGTCTTCGCTACCCAGGGGCTCGGCTCCGAGGGCAGCGCGACGCAGGCCGCGGTGAAGGCGTTCGAGAAGCTGCACCCGAACATCACGGTGTCGGTCCTTTCCCTCTCGCCGACCGCGGATGTCGCGTTCCAGCAGCTCACGCAGCGCTTCATCGCCGGGTCCGGCACCCCGGATGTGATCACATCCGACGTCATCTGGCCTCCCCAGTTCGCCCGGTCCGGCTGGCTCGCGAACCTGGCGACGTTCCACCCGGACACCAGCGCCTTCTTCTCCGGCCAGATGGCCACCGGACAGTACAAGGGCGGCACCTACGCGATCCCGTGGTTCATCAACGCCGAGGGCCTCTACTACCGCACCGACCTGATCAAGACCCCTCCGACCACGCCGCAGCAGCTGGTCGCGGACGCGCAGGCGGCGATGAAGAAGGACCATTCGCTGACCGAGGGGCTGGCCTTCGAGGGCGACAAGTACGAGGGAGCGGTGACGGCGTTCCAGAGCTTCGGCGGCCAGCTCTCCACGTCCACGCTGGGCAACATCAACACCCCGGCGAACGTGGCGGCGCTGACGTTCATGTCGGATGCGATCCACAAGTACCACATCGCCCCTCAGGCGGTGTCGACCTGGGAAGAGTCCAACGTGCAGAGCGCCTGGCTGGCCGGCCAGACCCCGTTCGCGCTGAACTGGCCGTACATCTTCGCGCTGTCCCAGGGCAGCTCGCCCGCGTACCCCGCGGTCAAGAACAAGACCGGCTGGATCCCGTTCCCCAGCTCGACCGGCACGCCGCAGGCCTCGCTCGGCGGTGACGACCTCGCGATGAACGCCAGGAGCACCCATCAGGCGGCGGCCTGGGAGTTCATCCAGTACCTGACCAGCGATTCCGCGCAGATCGCCCGGGCAGTCGCTGCCGGAGACCCGCCATCGGTGCAGTCCGCCTACGGCCCCACGCTGTATGCGGCCGCGCCGTACTTCCAGCAGGAGCAGGCGGTGTTCAAGGCCGCGACGCCGCGCCCGGTGACGCCGGTCTACACGCAGATCTCCAGCCAGCTGCAAACGATGATCTCATCGGTGCTCTCCGGCGGGGCGACGCCATCGTCTGCCCTTTCCACGACGGCTCCGACGGTGACCCAGCTGCTGTCCACCGCTACAGGGTGAGGCGGGCGTGACCGCACGCCGCGAACCTGCCACGTCGGCCGGGCCGCTTGCTGCGGCCCGGCCGGCGGGCGCCGCCGCGGCCGCCCGGGGCAGGGGGCCGCGCCGCCGGCACTCCTACAGCCTCGCGGCCCAGGACCGCAGGTTCGGGTACGCGCTCGTGGCCCCCGCCGTGGTCGCGCTGCTCGCGATCACGGCGTTCCCGCTGATCTACAACATCTGGAACTCGTTCCATCAGGTCAACTACCTGTTCCCCGCGACGTTCGGCGATTTCGCCGGGATCGCCAACTACAAGAAGCTGCTCACCGACAACCTGTTCGTGCCCTCGCTGGTCCGCACGCTGGGCTTCACGGCGGTCTCCGTCGCCGTGGAACTCGTCATCGGACTTGCGCTGGCGCTGGCGCTGAACCGGCCGTTCCGCGGCCGCGGCATCGTCCGCGCCGCGGTGCTCATTCCCTGGGCGGTGCCCACGGTCCTCTCCGCCCAACTGTGGAAGTCGATGTTCGACCCGCAGACCGGATTCGTGAACTACCTCCTGACGCACCTGCACCTGCCGCTCGGCCACACCACCTGGCTGGCCGGGACGTGGACCGCCTGGGGAGCCATCCTGATCGCGGATGCCTGGCGGAACATCCCGTTCATGACGCTGCTGCTGCTCGCCGGGCTGCAGGTGATCCCGCGCGACATCTACGAGGCCGCCCGGATCGACGGCGCGGGGGCCTGGCAGACGTTCCGGAGGCTGACCCTGCCGCTGCTGAAGCCGGCGCTGATGGTCGCGCTGATCTTCCGGACACTATCCTCGTTCCTGATCTTCGACGTGGTGTACGTCATGACCGGCGGCGGGCCCGGCAACTCGACCGAGACGCTCTCGTTCCTGAACTACAACACGTTCATCATCAACACCGACTTCGGCTACGGGGGCGCGATCTCGGTGACGCTCATCG
>Ga0126373_10003914_pt1 | contig 11273 bp, 5 predicted proteins | sample PanSoiMetPlot_11_FD_92545 | JGI IMG/M metagenome (GOLD analysis project Ga0126373, IMG submission 92545) | Tropical forest soil microbial communities from Panama - MetaG Plot_11 | ecosystem: Environmental > Terrestrial > Soil > Tropical forest > Bulk soil | place: Panama | collected 2016-02-17
GGTTGCCGCGGAGTCGGCGGGAGCCTGATCTACTTTAACAACTGCGACGGAATGTTTGGTCCGAGCTCGGGATGTGCGGCTATTATCGCGGTGGGCGGGTTCCACACGGTCGATTCATCGACGACTGCGGTAGTAAACGGGACGACCTTCTTCAGAATCCTCAGATCATTTGTGACGTTCAATCCATTTGCATCCTGCTTTTTTGGAGACCATTGCAGCGTCCAAGAAGTCACGACTCATGAGATGGGGCATGCTTTAGGTCTTGGGCACTCCTGGGACCCGACGCTCTCGGGCTCGCCTAGCGGGACCGATCTTTCGGCAACGATGTACTTCGTGGCACATTTCGATGGTCGCTGCGCATCCCTTAAGCTGGATGACATAAACGCCATCAAATTCGTCTATCCGGGTGTAAATCAGACTTTGGGGCCACCCCTCCCGCTGGCGATAACATCCTGGTCGCCGCTGCCCGCTGGGTATCCGGCTACTGCCTACTCCGAGAGCCTGGTTGCGAGTGGAGGAGTGATCCCCTACACCTGGTCAATAGTCGGCGGGAGATTGCCAGACGGTCTTGCAATGGCTGCCGATGGCTTCATATGGGGCAGGCCCTCGGCGACGGGAGACTTTAGCTTCACTGCGAAACTGACTGATGCGGCGTCACATACCTTACAGTCAGACTATACTATAACGATTGCTCAGGGAAGCCCGCCGACCGATGGCGCCCGTTTCGTGGGTCAGACGATTCCCTCTATAGTCGATCCCGGACAGTCATTCAACGTGACGCTAGTGTGGAACAATACCGGCATCGAATCCTGGAGCGATGATGCCGGTTTTAGCCTTAGTACCCAGAATCCTCCGAACAACAGCACCTGGGGTGGGAACCATGTCGGATTATCCCGAGCCATCATATCTCCAGGCAGGCAGCTAACGATGACATTCACTGCGGTGGCGCCACAGGTGCCTGGCACATACCCATTTCAATGGCAATGGCAGAAGAATGGAGGAGGATTCTTTGGGGACATGTCGCCCAATTCCACTGTACTGGTACGCCAGCCGGCCCCTCCGCTGCTAATTACGACACAAGGCTTAGCCGCAGCTTCAATCGGTGCTCCGTTCCTGCAACAACTCTCTGCCACTGGCGGGGTGCCTCCGTACGCCTGGGCGATCGTGGATGGCGCGCTACCACCAGGCCTTACGCTGGACTCCCCAACCGGATCGATCCATGGAACACCATCGGCCGGCGGCACATTCAGTTTCACGGCGCGGGTCACCGACTCGATGTCAACAAACTATCAAAAGCAGGCAGCGATAACAGTGATCAGCCAGCCGCTGTCTATACAAACCTCTTCTATTCCGATTGCAGTGGCGGGCTTCTCCTACTCTCAGCAACTGGCCGGCAGCGGAGGCCTGCCTCCTTACGTTTGGACGATTACCGTGGGCGCACTTCCTGCCGGGTTCGCACTGGACGGCTCGTCCGGGATAATCTCGGGTACTTCGACCGACAAGGGAAGTTTCAGCTTCACTGTTTCACTTGTAGACCAGGCTCATTCTACCGTGACGAGGTCGCTGGCACTTTCGGTTGTGGGAGCCAATACGGTACCGCAAGTGAGCGCGGTCAAATACAAGCCTGGCGGCGCGAAATTGATCGTGAAGGGACAGAATTTTGATCCAGCGGCTATTTTGGTATTGGACAATATTCAGGTAGCCGACCGGTTCGACGGAGCTAACTTGATCGCCAAACCAATCAACCCGGGGCCGGGCCAGCACACCGTCCGGGTCGTCAACCCGAACGGCGCCTCTTCGAGTACTTTGACATTCACTGTTGATTGAGGAACCGGGGGCGAGGTGCGAAGCTTGTTCGAGCCCACCATGCCGCAGTCAGAAGAATATTCTTGATCTAAGCAGGTACCTCTGGTCTAATTATTACAGTTCCGGTTCTGTAGCCGGATTGACCTCACTAACGTTTTATTAATCGAATCCGTGGGAACGCTTGCTTGAGCACCATCTGATCGGCAGTCTTGTATCTGAGCGACCGTTCCTGATGACCAGGAATAAGCTCCTACGGCCGGTTTGGGCGCGAACAAGCGTTCTCAACAGGCACGTGCGTATAGTACCAACACGGGGTGTAGTATGAGAAGGAGATTTCATAAGGCCTTACTCCTATCCGGTTCAGCTGTGTTTTTCATTTGCATGGCGGCTCTCTCGTCCAGCGCGATGACCGCAATTATGCTCTCGGACCGGCAGATGATTGTCGGGGCCCGAATCATTCTGACCGGAACCGTGGGGGAAATCTTCAGCGCTTGGGATCAAGATCACCAGATGATCTGGACGTACGTTGAGATCCGCGGAGATCGATTGCTGAAAGGCAAGCTCGAGCAGACCCACGTCGTCCTGAAAGAGCTCGGTGGGACCGATGGCGATACCGGAGTCAAGGTCTTCGGTCAACCCGAATTCGCGGCCGGCCAAAGGGTGTTGCTCTACCTCGACACAGCGCCTGACGGCAGTCTTCGCGTGGCTCAGTCGTTCATGGGGGCATTCACAATCTCAAAGGATGTCGTTACAGGTAGGGAAACTGTCAGTCGATCGCTTGATGGAATTGAGGTCAAGCTGTTGCCCCGCGAGGATCACGAAACCATAACCAATACTTCCGAGCTGGAAAGCTACATCGCCGAAATCAAGGCCATTTTGCGGCGGGAGGCAGCCCAGGTCGACGCCGCGGAAGCTGCCAGGAGCGACGTCCCACTGATAACCATCCCTGTTGGCTACGAGCAAGCGCGGACCCGATCGGGATCCACACCCCAGTTCGCATTAACGGACGGAGGCATCAGATGGATGCAAGCCGATACCGGTCAGTCCATCACATATCACATCAACCCGACAAATTGCCCGGTTGCGGGCGGAGGCCAGGCAGAAATATCGCGGGCGATGGCAGCATGGCCCAACCAGAGCGGCGCGAATATAAGCCTCCAGATGGGAAGCCAGACGGCGGCCTGCGGCCTCGATTTCGACGGCCAGAACGAGATCTCATTCGGCGACTGCAAGAGCCAGTTGCCACCGCCCACCGGCGGTTGCGCTGGCGTCGTTGCCCTGACGAGTGTCGAGTACAGCAGCCAGTCTGAAGTCGTAAGCGGAATATCCTTTCAGTCCCTGCTCGAGGCGCACACCGTATTTGCCAGAGGCATGGATTGCATCTTGGGTAATTCGGCAAACCTCGCGGAGGTCATGTGCCATGAGCTGGGTCATTCCATCGGGTTGGCCCATTCTGCGGATCCGAACGCCATAATGTATTTCATGCCTCATGGTCATGGCCGAGACGCTACGCTGGGGGCTGACGACAAAGCAGGCGTATTGGTCGTATACCCTTCTGGTTCGACGGGTGGCGGCGGTTTGAGCAATCCAATAATCAGGAGAGCCAAGGTCAAAGCGTCTGGAAAGCTGATCATCATCGGCGACAACTTCACGGCCACTTCTCAGATCGTGCTGAACAGCCTGACGCTTGCGCAGTCTGACGTGAACTTTGATCCGACGACGGGCCGGCTTGTTTTCAGGGGCTCTTTGAATTTAGGACCTGCCGGCACTAATGTAATGTTCGTCATTAATAGCGCAGGAAGCTCCTCGCCGTTTGTGTTTTGATCGCTGCCTGCTGTCTCTTTCTAAAGCCCAGGCAAGTTGTCGGGTCGTACTTTCACAGCAAAACGTCTGCTGCAACGGCAGGCATTCGTTCAATAATTGAAACCCTGTTTTCACTTTCGTTCGCTCGGACTGAGAGTCCGATCCCTATTCCTGTCCGCACTTAGCTTGGTGCACTTTCGCCCATCGTAAGTACACCCAATTACGTCAAAATAACCGAATTCGGTCAATGCAATTACCGCGTTTTGATCGCGAGCGTTGCAGAATCCGCTGGCGACCGTGTTCATAAGGTCTTTATTTACTTAGCAGAGTGGGAATCTGAGGCGGCTTGAACCGGCGGCACAATAGTTGATTACTGTGGGTCCGAAGTACTGATACTTAAGACTAACCAAATAACACTGGGACAGAACGGTAAGATTCTATCCCGGCCCCAAGGCGCCTTAGTTTCGAGAGATCTTGGCCAAGGTCGAGTTTTCTCGAATAGGGGCTGGCGACTGGGGCGCAATGGGATCCTGGTCACAATGCGCCGGTTTGTTGAATGAGCAGCGAGGGTTCGAACAAGGAGTTCAGGATTCGGTTGTACATGCGAGCGGTAATCGCCCTCGGCGTGACGACCTTCGTGTATTCAGTTTACAGGGCATACCCCTTCAGCTTCGACATCAAATTTGTCGTACTCGCCTTCTTAACTATTGCGGTCACTTCACACATAGTAGTCAAGATACCCGGCTTCAAATCAAACGTCACGGTTACCGATACGGCCATTTTTCTGACGATGCTGTTATTCGGGGGCGAAGCAGCAATTCTTCTGGGCGGTGTCGAAGCCTACGTTTCCTCTCTCAGGATCACCCGAAGGCCTTTGCTCCGGCTGTTCAACGCTTCGGCGATGGCTTCGTCGACATTCATTACAGTGTGGACTGTTCGCCTTTGTTTCGGGCAGATCAGTCTACTGTCCAAGGGAGAGTACTCTTCAAAGCTGATAGTCGCTACGTGCGTTATGGCGATGGTGCAATACATTGGCAATTCAGGCATCGTCGCGGTCGCCGGGGCCATGCGGGCAGGCACTCCGATCTGGAGTACGTGGCGCAAGTACTATATCTACACTTCGATCAGTTACTTTGCGGGCGCGTCGGCTGCCGGCATAATCACCAAGCTGGTCGACACTGTTGGTTTCTCGGCGCTAATCGCTATGGTGCCGATCTTCGCAATAGTCTACTTCACCTATCACACCTATCTTAAGAATGTCGAAGCATCGGCCAATCAGGCGGAGCTCGCCGAACGACACCTGGCTGAGCTACAGGAGAGTGAAGAAAGGTTCAGGAGCGCGTTCGGATACGCTCCGATCGGCATGGCGCTTGTCGATCCGGAGGGCCGCTGGATACAGGTTAATCGCTCGCTGTCCGATATTCTGGGATACACTGATCAGGAACTGATCAACGTCTCATACGCCGCGATAACCCACCCTGATGATCTCGCCAATTTCGTGACCAGAGTGCAGCAGGTGTTGGAAGGGAGAGCCCACACGTCACAGATGGAAACTCGCTACCTGCACAAACTCGGCCGTGAGGTATGGGCGCTGGTCGGGATCTCGCTGATCCGTGACGCGAAGCACAATCCCCTTCACATGATCTTCCAGATCCAGGATATCACTGACCGAAAACGCGCCGAGCAGCAGTTGCTTCACGATGCATTTCACGACGCGCTCACCGGTCTTCCCAACCGGTCCTGGTTCATGGAGCAATTGAGGGCGTCTCTCGAGCGCTGCAGGCGATACAACGACAACTTCGCCGTGTTGTTTCTCGACCTGGATCGATTCAAAGTTATTAACGACAGCATCGGGCACATAGTCGGCGACGAACTCCTAATAGGAATAGCCAATCGATTGAGGTGTTGCCTGCGGCCTTGCGACCGGATCGCCCGGCTGGGCGGCGACGAGTTCACTATCCTGCTCGACCATATAAAAGATACCAGCGAAGCAGTCGAGGTGGCAGAGCGAGTCCTGGATCAGTTGTCCCGGTCCTTCAACATCGGAGGATACGAGACCTTTACGACGGCCAGCATAGGAATCGCTCTTTCCAATTCCGGATACCAGAAACCGGACGATCTGCTCAGGGACGCCGACACCGCTATGTATCAGGCGAAATCCCTTGGCAAGGCCAGGTTCGTGATTTTTGATAAGGGGATGCACACTCGCGCGGTGAATCTGCTCAAGCTTGAAACCGACTTGCGGCGCGCCATCGACCGCCAGGAGTTCTGTGTTCTGTACCAGCCTATTGTTCATCTTTCAACCGGCAAAATGAAGGGATTCGAAGCGCTGGTCAGGTGGCACCACCCGGAAAAAGGCTTGATAATGCCCGAGCAGTTTATAACTGTCGCCGAGGAGACCGGCTTCATAGTTCCGATCGGCCGGCACGTCCTCCAGGAAGCCTGTTCGCAGATGACGCGGTGGCTTGAAACCGCTTCCGATAGCGACGATCTGACGATGAGCGTCAACTTGTCGAACAAGCAATTTGGAAATGCCGGCTTGCTCGAGCAGATCGTCCAGGCACTCGATACCACCGGACTCGACCCGCGCCGGCTCAAGCTGGAGATCACAGAAAGCGTCGTTATGGAGAACGTAGCCTTAGCGACAGAGACCCTCACCCACCTGCGCGCCCTGGGAGTTGAACTGGGCATTGACGATTTCGGGACCGGCTATTCATCGCTCAGCTACCTGCACAGGCTGCCGATCGATACTTTAAAAATAGACCGGTCCTTCGTCAGTAGCTTGAGCGACAACACCGAAAACCGCGAGATCGTGCGCACGATAATAATGCTCGCCCAGAACCTCGGAATGAGCGTCGTCGCCGAGGGAGTCGAAACCACGGCCCAGTTGGAACAACTCGTCGAGCTGAAATGTGAAAGCGGCCAGGGCTACCTCTTCTCAGCAGCCGTGGACGCAGATGCTGCGGCCCGTCTCATCGAACATCCTCCCGTCTGGCAAGCTGCATCGATGTACTATAAGAACTCCGGCCCTGAAGAAAGCGAAGTGGGCCAGCCCGTATTGAAGGAATTCCGCTATCTCGCCTAAGTTTGAATCCCCTTGCCTTCGATGATCGTTATATAGCGGTCCCCCGGCAGCTCCGTGAATTTCTCACTCTTCCCGCTCGGCAGAGGCCATTTTATCTCGACCCAATCGGGTTTGGGTGCCTTACCCAGGCCAATAACCACTCTCGGGTCGTGCGACGATAAGTAGCTCCCGCCGCCAACCTTCATCTGGGATCGCTTTTTGCCGCCCGCGGACCAGGTTACCCGGGCGCCGACTGCATCGCGATTGCAAGTCGTTCCAACCAGCTTCAGGCCGAGCCAGTGATTGTCCGCCCCGGAATTATTGCGCAGCAGAACTGGCGGTCCGCCATTGTTGCCTATTAGCACATCGATGCGGCCATCGTTATTGAAGTCACCGATAGCCAGTCCCCTGGCCGGAAACACTTTTGAAAAAACGGGCCCGGCTTGATCACTGACGTTACGGAGGCGTTCTCCGTCATTGTGAAATAGAAGCAAGGGCTCCTTGTACCGGACCTTCTCAGAATACATTTCGATCATGTCATCAGGGTGTCCATTGGCCAGTAAGAGATCGATGTTGCCGTCGTTGTCGTAATCAAAGAATTTCAGACCCCATCCGCTCAGAAGGCGCGTGGAATCGGCGATTCCGTTGACGTGAGCGACGTCCGTAAATCTCTCGTCCTTGTCATTCTTGTAAAGCGAGAACATTTCCTGATCTACGTTGGCTACGAACAGGTCCTGCCATCCATCTCCATCGAAGTCGGCCGAATCGACGCCCATGCCTGAGCGAGGCTGGCCATTTGCGCTAAACCCAACTTCGGCCGCGAGCCCGATCTCCTCCCACTGGCCCTTACCGCGGTTCATAAACAAAAAGTTCTGGACGGTGTCGTTGGCGACGAAAAGATCCATCAGACCGTCGTTGTTAACATCAGTCGCTACAACCCCAAGACCCTTTCCCAGAGCCTTTTCGATGTCTGTCCCGCGAGTGACATCTGTAAAAGTCCCATCCTTATTGTTGTGGTAAAGAAAGCTCGAGGTAGGCTTGAATATCCGCGGAATGCAGTAGTAGTGCCTACCAGCCCGATTATCACCGCAGAAAACATGCTTGTTGAGACCATATTCGACAAAGCTGCACACGAACAGATCGAGAAATCCATCGTTATCGTAGTCGAACCAAACCGCACTCGTCGTCCACCCGGGGCAGGTTAGCCCGGCTTTCTCGGTTACGTCGGTAAAAGTGCCGTTACCGTTATTCCGATACAGCACGCATTTCCCGTAGGAAGTGACGAAGATATCGGCAAACCCATCATTATTATAATCGCCGACCGCCACCCCCATTCCAAATGTCCCTCCCGCCACACCAGCTTTCTCTGTCACATCCGTGAATGTGCCATCACGATTGTTCTTATAGAGCGCGTTCCTGATGGGTTTAGCGGGCTTGAAGAAGTCGCAAGGACCGCTATTAACGAGATAGATGTCCATCCACCCATCGTTATCGTAATCGAGAAACGCGACCCCCGGGCCGAGGGTCTCAGGCAAGTAGCGCTCTGGCGAAATGGCATTGTCGTGGACCCAGTTGAGCCCACTTACATTGGGCGGCACCTCTTCAAACAAATAAGGTGCTGGAGGGAGCCGGTGGGTTTTGAGTCCTCGCCCCAATAAGCCCAAAACCGCGGCTGATCCGGCGTTCTTGAGAAAGCTTCTTCGAGAGTTCAAGGGAATATTACGCGTGGTCTGCTTCATTCAAACTATTTCCTTGTTTCGAATTAGTTGAGCTAGTTTGGATAGGAATCACCCGGTTTGATAATCCGAATCTGATGGTCGGTGAATTTGAAATGTCCACCGGGTAGATCGTATTTGGGCATGTGGCAAGTTACGCACTTACTCTTAGCTGCAGGGCAGACTCTCGCTGAGCGGCTTGGAGCGAGGGCCGACGTGGAGGCAACATGGCAAGCCGTGCATTTGGAGTCATAATAACTGGCGTCTCGTACAACATCCACATGCGGATCGTGACACGCCGTGCAGGCGATCCTGCGATCGTCTTGATCGTAGCACTTGCTGTTTGCAAGCCTGTAAGGTTGAAACCGCACGTTGTTGACGCCTCTAAGGCCCATTAGTGCCACTGTTTCCCAGGTGCGATGACAGGTGCCGCAAAAATTCGACGTCTCTTCTGCGTTTAGCTTATGCGGATTGAAAATCAACGACTCATCATAGTTTCCGGCCCGCATGGCCGCTACATGTTCCCCCGCGGGACCATGACACTGCTCGCATGTAACCCCCGGTATCAGCCGATCGAGCAGTAGCGTGTTGCGGCTGACCGAACCGGTGGTATGGCATCCGAAACAGGCCCTGGCTTCATCGGTCTTCATGACCCTGCCGGCAGCAGCATCCAAAGACTCAGGGACCTGCGGCAAATGTCCAATCGTAAGGTCGAGGCCCTTTATATCATCGAAGTAACTAACCCTGCTTTCATAAAAGTTGCCTTCGTGCTTGAAGACATAGGTTTGCCCGGCCACACCCTGGCCAAAGGCATACAGCACCGGCTCGACAATACTGCGCGCCCCATCGGTAACCTTGTATAGCGTGCGATCCCCGTCGCGAAGGATCTCGTAACTATACCCCGCTTGCTTGAACGTGAGCTTTGGACGAGCTTGTAGGATCTGGCAGCGTTCCGGCAACTCGAGCGCTCGGCCCATGGCCGTCCCTACCTGGCTTTTGACCTTGGTCGAATGACAATCTGCGCAGGCAGCGGTTCCAGCGAAATGAGCATCCGGGGATTGACGGTTGGGCAGCCACTGTGGACCTGGAGGCCTGGTTTGACCAGCCAGTGGGATCCACAGTCCGATTCCAGCCACTACCGCCAATATAATCTTGGTCGCGACAAGGCCCTTGCGAGAGGCATGCATATGCTCGAGATTCCGATCCAACACAACGGCTTACTGCTGTTTATCCTCGGGTTTTGGTCTCGCCTCGATGCCGCCCACGGACTGTGCTCCCTCACGCTGTGACCGAACTTCTGCATCGAGTTTGAGAAATGTGGCGCGTTCGCGAGCGGCGTCGGCTTTTCTGCCGGCTTTGGAGTACGCGTGAGCCAGGGCAAAATGCATTGCGGGGCTATCCGGGGCTTGCTTTACCCCCAGCTCCAGTTCACTTATACCGCGGTCCAGGTCTCCTGCCTCGACAAGTATTCGTCCCAGCGCATTATGTGCGGCAAACTGATTCGGAGAGAGTCTGACAGCCTTTTCAGCATAAGGCAGCGCCGTCTCATACTCGCTCCGCCTGATGTACTCAAAAGCGATCTGCAGCATGGCAGCCAGGTGATCGGGCGATATCTCAAGCTCACGTTGAAATTCTTTCAGAGCTGCATCTGATTGATCGGAAAGCAGGAATACTCCGTATGCGTAGTGAACATTGGGCGTCCTGGAAAATCGGGCTACCAGCTCTTCAAATGCTTTTTGGGCCTCTGCCAGGTGGTGGGCCGCCATTCCAAAAGTACTGCGGCCCGCCATCAGAACAAGCTCCCGCTTGTCCGCAGGTATCTCTTTGGGCAAGAACGGCATCCGAAGCGTGGCCAGCCCGAAGGCCTCCATAGTCGTAGGACTCGGGACATCCTGTCGTGCCAATGGCAACAGCGCCTCGTAGGCTTCCTCAAAGCGGCCGGCTCGAGCCAGCAAAATGCCCGTGTGGTAGCTGGCGGCTGCGATCAGGTCCTTGTTGTCGCCAAGTCCTAGCTCCTCTCCGCGCCGCAGATCATTCAAGCTATGGTCATATTCGCGAGTTTCGAATTCGCAAAGCCCAAGCATTACCGCAGCCGGACCGTTCTTGGGTTCGGCTGCCGACAGCAAATGGAACAAATCCCTTGCCTGCTCATATCGGTCCTTGTCGTATAGTATGGTTGCGAGATACCAGGCGCCTTCCTTCCAACCGGGATTTAGTTTCAGCCCCTTCTCATAAAGCACCATCGCCTCATCGAGACGCCCTGCGACCCGGGCTTCATCAGCTTGCCTGGAGACCTCGTCGAACTCCCGATTCGTCTGGGATGACTGGTTCGCCTGCCTTGGAGCGGGTTTGGCCCTTGTTTGGCCAGCCACGGGACAAACAAGAATGCTGATCGCGATCCCCAAAGGTGCCAGGACTTGCTTTGCGAAATAGTGAAGCATCGACATCTCTACGGCTGTTTGTCGTCGGGCTTGGCAGTCGGCTTGACTGATCGTGATGGCACCGCAGAATCCTCCCCTCGATAAGCCGGGCCAAGGCCAGGCTGAGCTCCCGGCGTAGCCGCCTGTCGCTCTGCGTTTAGCTTCAGGATGGTGGCTTTCTCCCTGTCCCCATCATCCTTGCGTTTAAGTCGATAGTACGCAGTGGCCAGTGACACGTGAGCTTCGACAAAGTCGGGGGCCACTTTGACGACATTCTCCAGCGTTAGCCGTGCCTCCTCGAATCGCGCCAGTGAGACGTAGATGCTGCCAATGTAATACTGGACGTTCAGATCGCCTGGTCTCAATATCGCGGCGCGGGCCAGGTGGATGAGTGCCTCGTCAAATTTATCGTCCTGCTTCAGCAGACTCCCAAGATAAACATTTGATTCGAAATCGTTGGGATTA
>Ga0126373_10003915_pt1 | contig 11269 bp, 13 predicted proteins | sample PanSoiMetPlot_11_FD_92545 | JGI IMG/M metagenome (GOLD analysis project Ga0126373, IMG submission 92545) | Tropical forest soil microbial communities from Panama - MetaG Plot_11 | ecosystem: Environmental > Terrestrial > Soil > Tropical forest > Bulk soil | place: Panama | collected 2016-02-17
TGCCCCAACGGCCAGATTCCCATGATCATCCGCCCTCGCGGCGCCAGCCCCGCCGCGCCCAGCGGCCACAACCCCGATGAATGTGAATCTGCTGCCCCTCTAGATCGTTGACCGGGGAATGTAGGCAGCTCAGTGGTCATAAGCGACGAGGGAGCGCTTGACCGGAGCGCCGATCTGCCAGTTGTGCCAGATGGCGGTGTTGAGCGCGAGCAGTCGCTGCACGATGCGCGCCCAGAGCCCGGCGGGGACGCGGCCGCCGTGGCGTTCGAGGCCCAGCTGGTTCTTCAGCATCCAGATGATCGCCTCGATGCGCTGCCGCAGCCAGTTCGGGAAGTACCGCGGTTCCTTGTCGTCGTTGCGGGCGGGGCGGATCGGGGCCAGGCCCAGGTCCGGGCTGGCGAAGAAAGCCTCGGTGTCCTCACCGGACAGGCCCTTGCCGGTGACGACCGCGGTACCGGGCACCGGGCGGTTGGCGGGGTGGTCGTTGAGCATCTGCCGGGCCTGCTCGCGTTCGCCGAACAGCTTGGGGTTGGCCAGCCCGAACCCGGTGATGGTCCCGTCGCAGGTGCAGATCAGCAGCAGCGTGGCGCCCCAGTACCAGCGCGAATGGCTTGGGCAGTAGCCGTAACCTGCCCACCCGGCCAGCTCAGAGCGCCGGGCGGTGATGGCCGATTGCCCGCACGGCACCGGCGTGGCATCCATCAGCCGCAGCAGTTCCGCGCTGCCCGGCGTCGCGCCGGCCAGCCAGCGCAGCGCCGCCTCCATCAGCGGCGCGATGGCTTTGATGCGCTGGTTGTACTCGCTTTGCCCCAGCAGCCGCCGAAACAGGTGCCCGACCTGCTTCGGCGCGGCGCGCAGCCAGTGCCGCTCATCGTCATAACGCAACAGCACCTGCGCCACCGCCAGGCAGACCAGCTCGGCGTCGGTCACCTCCGGCCGCTGCCCCGGCCCGGACCGGGTAAAGCCGAGCAACGGGATGATGCGGTCGGTCAGCTCCACATACAGTGCGATCAGAAGAGTGTCCAGGTCGGCGATCACGATGACTTCCCAAGGTCAGACGTGTGTAGACACGCCGATCTTGGACACTCTTCGCACGCCCGGCAACTTGCGGCTAATCTCCGGTCAACGATCTAGTGGAATCTCCTTCGCAGGAGGTGGTCACTCAGTAGTTCGACCGCCCGGCTTCCCGCTCAACGGTGCACCCATGGCTCAGAGCGATCTACGCCGAATACGTGCCGAAATCTTAGCTCTTCGGTGGTTGCAGCCCAGCTCAGAGCCGGTTCGGACGCCCGTTTACAAGACGGCTGCTCTGCCAACTGAGCTACACCGGCGGATAACTCGCTGCATGGTAGCCCACCCCGGCCGTGACGTGCTCATCTGAGCTTTGACCTGCGGAACTGCCCTCAATGCTGGTGGCCGCAGAAGACCGACCGATGCGAGTGTCTCCGGCTTGGCTCTGTCACATCGACGCCAGTTGGTGCGTCTGATAGATGACGTCTCGCGACGGGAGAAGGTGGCGGATGAACGCCAGCGAGGGACGGCTCCTTCGACCACGGCCAGGAGCGCCTGCCCGGCCGGCGGCCAAAGCAGTGGTGCACGGGCTGCACCGTCGTCCTCCCGGTTCGGCACGGCGGCACTTTGGTGCCACCGCGGCCTGCGGAAGATTCCACCCATGGAGTGCACCTTCGAGTGACGCCCGCAGCGGCGCGGCTCCATACCGTTTTCTCCAAGAAGCCAGCCCCGAACCTTCCCTATCACCGGGCCGGACCTGGCCGAGGAGATCAGAGATGAAGTGCAGCGGCACACTGCCTGCTCACCCCCACGGCTCGGAGGCGGCATGACCACGACCTTTGCCGGATATAGGCCTGTCCGGCAGCGGGAGGAAGCAACCCGGGCTGTGGAGACGTCCCGGCAGCGCGCGGCGCGGTTTGAACGCGACGCGGTGCCGTACTTGCAGCGGTTGTACAGCCCGGCGCTTCGTCTCACCCACCACCCGGCGGATGCCGAAGATCTAGTTCAAGAAACACTTACCCGGGCATTCGCCTCATTCGCCCAGTTCGAGCCCGGCACCAACCTGGGGGGCTGGCTGCACCGCATCCTCATCAACAGCTTCCTGACCAGTTGCCGGAAACGGCAACGCGATGCCGTGCCAACCGCCGAGATCCAGGAATGGCAGCTGGCCCGCTCCCTGTGCCCCACCACCTCCGGGCTGGGGCCCGCCGACGTCGAGGTCATGGAACAGCTGCTCGACCCCGAGGTCACGCGCGCGTTCTGCCAACTCCCCGAAGATTTCCGCACCGTGGTGTACCTGGCCGACGTCGAGGGCTACGCCTACCGGGAGATCGCCGGCATTACGGGAACACCGATCGGGACCGTCACCTCGCGACTGCACCGAGGCCGCCGCCAGCTACGCGACCTGCTCCAGAACCCTGTGGGCACCGACCGCCCGACCATGGTGACCGAACTCCGCAAGGCCGGCCCAGAGACATCCCACCCATGCAGGTCGCGATGACCCATGGGCTTTGCGCTGCCTCCAGCGTCTGGGCGCTACGCGCCGGCCGGATGCGTGGTGGGTTCTTCGGTGCGGAGCCGATGCCTCATACCGGTGACACGAAGGGGAGAACCCTGGCAACCGGTACCACGCGGCGGGGAACCAGCATGCCACGCGAGGACCACCCTGATGCGGCGCGGCGCCGCGACACGGCTCGACACTGGGTTCCGATGTTCGTCAACGGCCGGGGATCGGCGGCCTCCCGGCGTGGCCGGCCCTGGGTTTGGGCGCTCGCTGTGGGATTGGTGGCAGCGGCCGCAGTCCGCCTTCCGGGCGCGGCGGGCGATCTGCGTGCCGCAGTCACCCACCTGGGCGGGCTGCGGCTGGCATGGCTTGGTGCGGCCGTTACCGCGCAGAGTGTGTCGCTGGCCAGCGGCGCGGCGGCGCAGTGCCAGTTGCTGGCCGTCGGCGGGGCGCGGTTGCGATGGCCGGTCGTATTCGGGCTGGTGCTCGCGTCCACCGGACTGTCCAAGGTGATGCCGGCCGGGCCGGTCACCGGCGCCGCCTGGCAGGCACGGCAGTATCGCCGCCGCAACGCGAGCACCCCGGCGGGGGTGTGGGCGGTGCTGGCCGGAGGATTCACCTCCATCGTGGTGATCGTTGCCCTGCTGCTGGCCGGAACCGCGGTCGCTGACGTTGCCTCCCTGCCGTTGCTGGCCTGCGCGCTGGGGGTCCTGGCCGCCGGCGCCGCCGCGCTGACCTGCATGCCACGCCGCGCCCAGGCGCTTAGCAGCTGGCTGAGCCGGCGCCGCCGCCGCTCAACCACCGCCACCCAGCTTGCCGCGGCCACGGCCGGGATGTCATCCCAGCGGGCCAGGCCCGGCTGGGCTGTGGGGGTGCTGGCGTGCACCAGCGCGGGGCTGCTCGCCGAGACAGCCGTGCTGGCCGCTTGCTTCGAGCTGGCCGGACTCCCGATTCCCTGGCGGGGCCTGCTGGCCGCCTACGCCACCGGACAGTTGGCCAGCCGGCTCGTGCCGCTTCCCGGCGGGCTGGGCGGGATGGAAGCCGGCGTGCTCGCATCGCTCGCCCTTACCGGCACCCCGGCTGCAGGCGCCGCAGCCGCGGTACTCGTCTACCGGGTGGCCGGGTACTGGGCCATCGGCGCGGCCGGGGCCCTCACCGCGGCCGTGCTCGCCCGCCAGCGGGTGACAACCATGCCAGCACGGCCACCACTGCAAACGGGGGGAGACGGGCAACCATGATCGCGCACGTATCCATCTTCGACGCGCTCGATGACGACGAGCTGCACGAGCTGAAAATCCACGCCGCCGACTGGATGGCCGAGGCCGCTCACGGCTACGAGAGCACTGGCAGCGCCGCCTCGTGGCGGCTGTCCTGGGAGTTCCACGACCTTCACATGGAACTGCGGCGCGAGCTGCAGGCTCGCAAAGCGAGGCGAGCGGCGGCATGACTTGCCCCATATGGCCATCGGTGCCAGGCGTCGGCCTGCGCTCCTCCGGTACCCCTGCCCGGGCCGCGGCCCACGCCCTCCAGCGGGCAGCAGCATCCCGGCAGGCCCCGGCACCGTCTCAGGCGGCACGCTGGCGCACGCTGCGCCGGTACTGGCAGATCGTCCCGCTTGCGGTGGTGTTGTGGGCGCTGGATGCCGCGGACAAGTTCCGTGGCGGAGCACAAGTCGCCGGGCTGGCCCACGCCCCGGTCATCAATCAGGCCAGCGATGCCCTTGGCGGGGCGATCGCGAAGGTGATGAACCAGTGGACCAGCAGCCACCCGCTCGCTGCCGCTCCGGCGACCGCCTACTACATCGTGCTGCATGTGCTGGTCGCCGGGACGGTTGGCGTGCTGCTGCTGCGCTCGGGTCACCCGTCCTACCCGCGGCACCGCAATGCCCTGATAGCCACGGGGGTCGCCGGGCTGGTGACGTTCTGGGCCTACCCGGTCGCCCCGCCGCGGATGCTGCCCGGCTACCACGACACGGCCGCCGCCACCGTGCCCATCTTCCACAGCCTGCTGGAAACCCACGCCGCCGACCAATTCGCTTCCCTCCCCTCCCTGCACGTCACCTGGGCGCTGTGGGTCGCCGTCGCCACCAGGCCGCTGCTACGACAGCGCCTATGGCGCATTGCCATCTGGGGCTACCCGCTGCTGACCACCGTGGACGTGCTCGCCACCGCCAACCACTACCTGCTCGACGCCGTCACCGCCCCCGTTGTCCTCGCCATCGGCTACGCCACCGCCGCCGCGCTCCCCGTCGTGACCCGCCACATGCACCGGCCCCGCCGGGCCACAGGCACACACCCGCCAACCGGGCCGCAGCACGCTCCGCCCGAGGACACCATCCACAGCCCTGGGCCTGATCTGCTAGCACCGCGAGGAGATGACAGTGAACCGCATCCGCATCAACAGGCCGAGGATCCGGCACGACCGGCCCTGGCTTGAGATCTTGCCGACCGATCTCCGGGACCCCGACGTGGTCCGGGCCAAACCCCTCGCCCGAGCTCAGCATGCCGACACCTCCCCCGGCAACGGGCCCACCGGGCGGCGATAATGCAGGCGAGCCTGATCGAACTGGGCCCCATCACCCGGGTCGAGCGGCGGGGAGCATGTCATGTCCCATAGCTCCCTAGCCGTTCTGGCCAGACAGGCGGCAGCGGTGGATGGCCTGCTGCCATGCCAGCGCGAGGACGCGCAATTGTGGTTCTCAGATTTGCCATCCGACCTGGAACTGGCCAAAGCGCACTGCCGACCCTGCCCGATCCGCCGGCTCTGCCTTGTCGGCGCGGAAGAACGGCGCGAGCCGCTTGGGGTCTGGGGTGGCGAGATCTTCGACCGCGGCGCGATCACCCCGCGGAAGATACCGCGCGGACGCCCGCCCAAGACATCTGGACGAGATCACTCATCCGCTACCTCGTGATCGCCCGGTAGGCCGGACCCAGCAGCACGCAGCAAGGCTGCGGTCAGGATGACCGCCCAGGCAGGTCACGTCCCGGCCCGGATCGCGTGTCATTGTTGCGCTTCGCCTTCAGCGCTGGCGTCCAGCCGACGCACAGATACCAGCGATAGTCCGAGGTCACGGATCTTAACCAGCAACGCGTGCAGCGCGGGCTGATCAGAGAGCTGGCCGAATATGACCGTCTGGGTGCCGTCGCTGGTTACCCGGAGGCCGCCGAACCAGTCTGCCCAGCACTCATCGAGCACACCGTCGACGCGGATCTCGTAATAAGCAGACAGTCCTGGGCCGGTCACCGCCGCTCATCCCTCCCTCTGGTCGCTGCATGTTTGGGTTCTCCCTGCACGCTACGATCGAGCCCCTGGCCCGGGCGTCACCCGAAGGTGCCGATGCGGGGTGGAATCTTTCAACGGATCCTGCTGAGCACGGCCGTGCCGTCGGCCCCAAGCTCGCGGGCGCAGGAGGTGACAGCGCGCTGCGCTGTGCGGCGGCAGCCACAGGACAGGGCCATCAGCTATCTGGCCTTTGGCCCTTAGAATGTCGGCACCCAGCAGGACGCTGGCCACATCTGGACTGGCTCATGTGTAGGTCGCCAATGGCTGAGCTGCCTGCGGTGACCCCGGGGTGGGTTGCCGCCGCTTCAGAGCGCGATGTCCTGCTGGCCACCAAGCTGCATGTGCCCCAGCCGCAGCGCGGGTCCGTGGGGCGCGCGCGCCTGGTGGCGGCGCTTGAGGGAGGGCTGGCAGACCGGCTGATTCTGGTTTGTGCCCCAGCGGGGGCGGGGAAGACGGTGCTGCTCGCCGACTGGGCCCGGAGTAGCCGCCGACCGGTCGCATGGCTGTCGCTGGATGAAGCGGACAACGACCCGGCACGGTTTTGGCGGCACATGGTTGCCGCGCTGGACCGTGCGCGGCCGGGGGTTGCTGAGCGGGTTGCGCCGCTGTTTGGTCCGCCGGCGCCGTCATCGTTTGATGGGCTGGTGACGGCGGTGATCAACGAGCTGGCCGCCCAGGCGGATGACAAGGAAGTGATGCTGATCCTCGACGATTATCACTTGATCGATGCCCAGCCGGTGCATGAGTCGCTGGCATTCCTGCTTGAGCACCTGCCGCGAGGGCTGCATCTGGTGCTGGCTAGCCGCATCGACCCGCCGTTGCCGCTGGCCCGGCTTCGGGCTGGCCGGCAGCTGGCCGAGCTCCGCGCCCCCGACTTGCGTTTCACCGCCGACGAGGCAGCGGCCCTTCTGCGCGAAGCGATTGGCGCTGACCTGCCTGGCGCTGAGGTGGCGGCATTGGCGGCCCGTACGGAGGGCTGGGCGGCCGGGCTGCAGCTGGCTGGTTTGTCCTTGCGGGGACAAGCCGATACTGCCGGGTTTGTAGCGGCGTTCAGCGGCAGCCACCGCTTTGTTCTGGACTACTTGACCCAGGAAGTGCTTGGGCAGCAGAGCGGGGCGGTACGCCGGTTCTTGCTGGAAACCTCGGTGCTGGAGCGGCTGTCGGGCGAGCTGTGCGACGCCGTCACCGGCCGTACCGACAGCCAGGCGATGCTGGAGGCGATCGAACGGGCAAACCTGTTCTTGGTGCCACTGGATGAGGTACGCGGCTGGTGGCGCTACCACCAGTTGTTTGCCGACCTACTGCGCGCCCGACTGCGGCAGAACAGCCCGAACGGGCACTTGACCTGCACCGCAACGCAGCGGCCTGGCACGACGAGCATGGCCTTGCCGGGGAGGCGGTGCGGCACGCGCTGGCGGGAGACGATCCCACTTGGGCGGCCCGGCTCATCGAGCGGTACCTCGATGAGTTCCACCTGCGCAGCGAGCGAGCGACCTTGCAGCGGTGGCGCGCTGCACTGCCCGCTGACCTGGTCGCATCCCGGCCGCGGCTGTTGCTGGCCGAAGGGCGGATGGCCCTGCTCAGTGGCCGGATCGAGGAAGCCGAGACGTCGCTGAAGGCAGCCGAGCGAGCGTGGCCAGCCGCGCCGGACGGCGCCGAGCCGTATGAGCCGTCGGTTGGCCGGCCCGCGAGCGCGTTCGCAAACGTCCCCGCCTCGATCGCGATTGAGCACGCCTACCTGGCCGAATTCCGCGGTGACGCAGAGGGCATGGCCATGTCCGCGTCGCAGGTGCTGGATGGGCTCGCCGAGGACGAATGGATGCTGGCATCCCTAGCCCAGGAGCGCCTGGACGTGGCCGAGTGGCTGCGCGGTCGGCTACCAGCGGCCGAGCAGGGCATGGCCCGGAGAATTGCCGGGTTCCGGGCCGCCGGGGAAGCCACGCTGGCAGCGTGGAGCGCCCATTATCTGGGTCTGGTCCAGCGCGCTCAGGGACGCCTGGACGCGGCGCAGCGGACCTACCAGGAGGCGCTGGAGATCACTGCACCGCCCGGCCGCCCGATGCTGCCCGCGGCAGGCGGCGCCTTCGTAGGGCTAGCGGAGGTGGCTTACCAGCGGGGCCAGCTTGATGCCGCCCAGCGGCACCTGAGCGAGAGCCTTACGCCTTGCCGGCAGCTCACTTACACCCAGTCGCTGGCCACCGGGCTGGCGACGCTGGCATGGATCCGGCAGGCCCAAGGTGATCTTGCCGAGGCGCTCGAGGTGATGGGTGAGGCTGAGAGAGCCGCGCCAAGCCAGGCGGTGACCAGCCTGCTTAACCCGGTCCCGGCAGATGGGGTACGGCTGCGACTGGCCCAGGGTGAGATCGCTGCGGCTGCCCGGTGGGCGCGGCAACGCGGCCTGGGCGACGAAGACGAACCGAACTACCCGCGGGAGCACGAGTATCTGGTGCTTGCGCGGGTGCTGCTCGCCCAGGAGCGGCCGGGCCCGGCGCTGGCGCTACTGGGCAGAATGCTCGCGGCAGCGACCGCTCAAGGCCGCACGGGCAGCCTCATCGAGATCCAGGCACTACAGGCACTAGCGCTTGCGGCCGTCGGCGACGAAGACGCCGCGGTCAACGCGCTTGCCCGGTCGCTCGCCCTCGCCTGCCCGCAGGGCTATGTCCGGGTGTTTGCCGACGAGGGCCCGCCGATGGCCGTCTTGCTCAGCCGGCTGATCGCAGCGCAGAAGGCAGAGCAGCCTGCTAGCCGAGACGTCTCGCTGGGCTGCCTGGCCCAGCTGACGCGAGCATGTGGCGGCCACGACGGCCAGCAAGCCGCCGGCCGGGGCGCTGGCACAGCAGTGCCGGGCCTGGCCGAGCAACTGACCGCCAGGGAGCGGGAAATCCTCGTGCTGCTGGCCGCGGGCACATCCAACCCACGCATTGCCGAAGAACTCGTGATCAGCCTCGACACCGTGAAAAAGCACGTCAGTCATCTCCTGGCGAAACTCGGCGCCGCCAACCGCACCGAGGCTGTCACTCGCGCCCGCCAGCTCAGCCTGATCCCCTAGCAAGCGGTGTGGGCTGCCAGGATGGCGGGGTGGAGGTATTGAGCAGCCGGGTCTTGCTGCGCCCGGCCGACCTGGGCCGAAGCCGCCATTTCTACCGGGATGTGCTGGGCCTCGCGATCTACCGGGAGTTCGGGCCGCCGGACGATCCGGGGGTGGTCTTCTTCCTCGGCTCGGGGTTTCTGGAAGTGTCCGGGCACTCAGACGGCGCCGCCGGGCAGTCGGTGATGGTCTGGCTGCAGGTGCGGGATATTGACGCTGAGCATGAACGGCTGGCCGCGGCCGGTGTTCACATTCTGCGTGAGCCGGTAACCGAGCCGTGGGGATTGACCGAGATGTGGATCGAGGACCCCGACGGCGTTCGGATGGTTCTTGTCGAGGTCCCCGCCGATCACCCACTGCGCCGCGACCAGCGTTCCTCACCGGCCATCTGACAGGGCTTGCGGGGCGAACCGGCAGAGATCGACGTGGCGTAGTTGGGCGTGCCTGTTACGTAGTTCCGGCCCGGCGATGCGTGCCCGTGGTGCAGCCTGGTGATCAACAGCACCCGACCGAAGGCTCGATCGTGTCCCGCACGTCCGCCCGACCTCGGAAGTCCCCGCAATCCTCACCGGCCCACACGGGCGAGGTCACCTGGCACCGGAAACGATCACCGGTGCGGCGGAGCAGGCCTGCCCGGATCGCGGCCATGGCCGTTACTGGCTTGGCTGCTCTGGTCTGCGGCTGGGTGGCCGCGGCTGCCTGGATGACGGGAGTGCCCCACGCTACGGGGGTGGACCAGGCTGATGAGTTCGGCCTGCCGGCGAACGGCACCCATCAGGGCGCCGCCAGCCCACGGCCTACGGCCTCGCGGGGCGCCCAGGCCATCCAGCAGCCCAAGATCGTGCGCATTACCGTTGCTAACCGCCCGGGGCAGCACCGAGGGTCAGGACAAGCCGGGCCCGGCTACCTCAACCCACTGCGGGGAGTAAGTGGCTTGGTTCCCGAGCGCATCGACGAGGGCGTCGACTTCGGCGGGTCGGGGCCGGTCTACGCTCTCGGCGACGCTGTCATCACCAACGCGGGCGGGAATTCCGGGTGGCCCGGCGGCGGCTGGATCACCTACCAGCTCACCGACGGCCCCGCTGCCGGGCTGATGGTCTACGTGGCCGAAGACGTCACACCAGCCGTTGAGGTCGGCCAGCACGTGTCGTCCTCGACGGTGATTGCCAACATGTTCGCCGGGGCCGATGGCATTGAGACCGGATGGGCGCAGCCAAGCGGCGTCTCTGCGGAATCGGAGCTTCCGGAAGCCGGGGGCATCGGCGGGAGCGGCCCGTTCCCAACCAAGGTCGGAGTTAACTTCGATCAGTTGCTCCAGGCGCTGGGCGTACCGGCCGCACCTGCGCCTCTCGAACCCGCCTATGGGGTTCTTCCGGCCAACTACCCGGCCAGCTGGGGATAACCCGGGCCGGATAGGCGACCTCAAGAGCGCACCTCCCGGCGTCGTCCGTGCTGGCCGATACGTGCCAGAGTGGAGGAGTCGCCGCCGCGCCGGGAGAGGAGCGCGATGGGGCTCGTTCGGCCGCCGCGAGTCACCCCGGCTGGGCATGGGCTTTCGTAGCCTGTCCCGCCGCCGGAAGCTGCTTGCCGCCGGGGTGGCGATCGTGGCCGTGGCCGGGGCCGTCACCGCTGGCGTCGCGGCGCTCGCTGTGGGCGGCGGGGCGGGCCGCTCCGCCGGATACCCTGCGCAGGACAGGCCGGGTCCGGTGCTGCTGGTACCGGGCTATGGCGGCCAGACCGGCTCGTTGAGCGTGCTCGCGGCGCGGATCCGGGCGACCGGGCGGCGCGCCACCGTGGTTCGCCTGCCCGGTAGCGGGACCGGCAGTTTGATCACCGACGCCGGTGTGCTCAACGCGGCGGTTGAGCGTGCGCTGCGGGGCGGGGCACCGTCGGTTGACGTGGTCGGCTACTCGGCTGGTGGCGTTGTTGCTTTGCTTTGGGTGCGCGAAGACAACGGGAGCGGCAAGGCGCGCCGTGTCGTTACCCTGGGTTCCCCGTTCCATGGGACGCGCCTTGCCGCGGACGCGACCGGGTTCCTGCCGGGCGCGTGCCCGGTGGCGTGCAGGCAACTGGTGCCTGGCAGCCCGTTGCTGGCGCAGCTGACGCACACCCCGGTGCCGGGCCGGCCGCGCTGGCTCTCGCTCTGGACCACCGATGACGAAGTGGTGATGCCAGCGGACTCGGCACGGCTGGCTGGCGCGGTCAACGTGCCGATCCAGTCTGTCTGCCCGGGGCATCAGGTGAGCCACTCGCAGCTGCCGACCGATCCGGTCGTCATCAACCTGGTACTGCAGGCCATCGGCCGGGGCCCGATCTCGCTGAGAGACCCGGCTGGCTGCCACTGACTGTCAGCTGGTGACGTCCTTGGTCGCGAAGTTCGCCCA
>Ga0126373_10003916_pt1 | contig 11266 bp, 6 predicted proteins | sample PanSoiMetPlot_11_FD_92545 | JGI IMG/M metagenome (GOLD analysis project Ga0126373, IMG submission 92545) | Tropical forest soil microbial communities from Panama - MetaG Plot_11 | ecosystem: Environmental > Terrestrial > Soil > Tropical forest > Bulk soil | place: Panama | collected 2016-02-17
ACGGTGTAGCGATGCGCAACCGGATCGTAAAAATAGCGATCTTCAACCATCATTTGTGGCTGGATATAGCTCGATTGTGTCCACTTCAGGGCCGGCACGTCATAACGGGAACCGTCGTAGCCGATACGGATACGACGCTCGTCGCGCCAGTGCCCGATATCCTTCAGCCATGTCTCATGTTCTTCCGTGCTACAGGTCTTTGATCCACCCTCCCATAGGCCTAGCTTAGTCAGGCAATCGGGGACGGGTATCTGCTGACCCATTGGAGCGAAGTGTGTGTCTTGGGAGGCAGCCAAAATACTCAAGCTGACAAGGAGGACGAAACGGACAAGCAGTCGGAGTGGCATATCTGGGCGCTCCCGAGGATCCAAGTAACTGGGCTTTAGGGCAAAACGACTTGTTTTTCCGCGATTGCAGGCGGAGGCAGTATTCTACACAGCTTTGCCTTGCCCTCCGGTAGACTTCGGCGATTACGATAACCATCCGGGGGATGACACAGATGTGTGGTCGTGAGCGTGCACCGACAGCCGACCCATGACTCAGGGGCGGTAGCTGCAGAAGATACAGTGATGCGTTTCTGAGTGGCAGGCGGGAGAGCCCGATCTTGAGCGGCCGATACAAGCTAGGGCAGGGAGAAAAACAAAAACACGGGCTTCATTGCAGGTTCGACCACCGGAAAATCGACAGCCTATGCGGACGGTCTTAAAGAGGGGCTACGAGTTTTATTGGTTCCAATTGAGGCGGCAGATCCATCATCGTCCGTGAATCGTCGAAAACAGCGAATGAGAATCCAGAACTTGCTGACTGTTTTTTCTGACCCGTCGTGCTTGGTTTTGTACCTCCGCTCAACACGAATGCAATAAGCCCCACCGAGACATGATGCCAGCTTCCGTTTCCTCGTAAATCTTCCCCGCAACGGGATATGCACCAAGGGTGAATTCTCGGACTAAAGAATCAGGGCGGGGAACACTGTAGAAACTGACAGGCCCTCCTGAAAGTTGCCTTAGTACCGGGAAACACCACACCTTGCGTCTTATCATTCCGCCTAGTACCGAGAGACGTAGTTCTTATGAAGTTGCATGAAAAGCGTTTCGCTCCCTTCTGGACGCGGGACCATGATTGATCTTGCGATTTTATTAACCATCGGTTTCGCCGCTTCATCTCAGAGTCCCAAGTCGATAGCACAGTCACAACCGCAGCCGCAACCTGATGGTCAAACCGATTTCCCTGTCTACGCAAATTTCGAGACATCGACCAACGGCACTACCGTAACCGCTTCCATTCTCGACGCCGGTACTCCGGTTAAGGGCTGTACCTGGCGTAACGGCTTCGTTCGCACGACCGCTATGAAAGTGTCGACTGACGCGCAACACAATTTGCTGTCCACGCTATTGGCCGGTGGCCAGGCGTGGACCGATTCCGGAAGCACCCGCGGCGTGACCTTTGATGTCAGCATTTCAGGAACGACTTCCACAGGGGAACGACGAGTTGGCGGAGATTTCGAGTGTGTCTTTACTCCTTCCTCCAATACAGCCAGTGTCGGCTACTGGATTAAAACCTCTATTCCGACCAGCGACACCGGCTATTATTCAATGTTGCTGATCGGCAACTCGGCGGGTAGCGATTTCACGAGCCTCATGATCCACTCTGGACACATGTATCTGGAGGTTAAAGCGAATCCCAATGGTGCGCCGAACACCGGAACATTTTTCAACTACACGGCCGACACCTGGTACTGGGTTACCGCACAGTTCCAGATGTACACGTCCGGATCTTCTGTACATACCCTTTACATTTATGATGCCAGCGGCAACCTCATCAACTACCAAACCAAATCCGCCGCTAGCTCTAATCCAAGTAAACCGAACAAGTTCTTCCTGGGAAGGGGAGGCGATCTTGGCAATCCATCGGCGCTGGTTTATTACGACAACATGGTGGCTGATACGAACGGCAGTTTTCCCATTTCCCCAAACTTTTCTCTCGGACGGCTGATCCCGTGAACTGATAAGGCTATCTCAGCCTCGCTTCGCCCGACGCTACCGAACCCTCCTTCATCACGCATCCTGGCGCTCTCGCCGGGCGATTCCTGGCACGCTTTTGGCTTTCCTGGGAGTCAATTTTGTCCATCATCGAGGCTCGCAAGAGCGAGCTGCAAATACGAAAAAACTGCGTGCCTCACGCCCGTTGCAAAGCGTGACACAAACCGCGCAGCCGGAAGTTCCCGTTTGCGCTGGCGAAGGCGCGGGATGGTTGCCGCCGACCTTTCGGTTAGAAAAGCGGAGCCGATACTCGAAGACTTCGAAACCGGCTCCGACATGTGGCTCCAGTCGAGTGCTAACCCTAGTTGAGCGGCGCGACCTGGGGTTTTCCAGCCTTTACACCCAAGCTCTTCGCTGCGCCGCCCGCACAGCCGCCGTTGCGGATTGTGCCCACGCTGTAGACCAGATTTGCATCGCTGAAGCTCGAAGGAACCTGGTCGAGTCCCGTGGTGGCATCGCTGATCGTATTGCCAACGGCAATCGCGGGGAGATTACAGTAAAACTCGATTCCGATATTCGCTTTCGTAATGGTGTTAGATTTATACGTGTCGCCAGCTGCATCCGCCTGGATGGCAAGCCCCACATTGATGAACTTGTTGGAGGTCACTACAGTGCCATAACCGAACGTCTCCACTGCATAAGTGGAATTGACGAATGTGTTCCCTGAAAGCGTAATGGGGGCGTAGATGTTGCTGCTGCAGCAAGTGCCGCTGCTGATGTAATTCCCGGTCATGCTTCCGGAGTTTGCGAACCACTGGATATCGAAGTCCGTGGTTTGCATAGAGTTTCCCTTCGCATTAACCAACATGTTTCCTTCGGTGATGAGTGAACTGTTCTGGATGTCATGGAAACTGCTATTTTGCAGTGTCACCGAGGTGCTGTTGGAGCTGTCTCCGTTCTCGAACCATACCCCCGAATCGGCTGCGCAGGTTGTCGTCTGGAGGTTTCGAACAGTAACCTCACCGACCACGCCCGACGTGTCACTGGAGTACAAGATTCCAACCAGCCAACCTTGGGAGCAGTCAATACCATTTCCGGTCCCGTCCACGGTGATATTGCTGATGTTGACCGGACCGCCCAGGCCAGAATTAGCTGCTACGAGTGCAAAGAGAGTTACTCCAAACGCCGACGGTACCGAAGTCAACCCGGAAGTCGGGACCGTGATCACTACATCATTCGAGTTTCCGCTAGAGACTCCTACCAGGGTTAACGGTGTCGGAATCGTTATTTGCTCGGCATATGTACCCGGACAAACCTGTATGGTTGTTCCAGCGGGGGCACTGTTAACGGCGGCTTGTATCGTGCTGAAGCTCGGAAGCTTGGGTTTACAGGTTCCTACTGCATAGGTTGAAGCCTGCACGGAGCTGGCGGTTGTAGTTAGCGCAAGCGCGACGGATACCAACAGAAAGGTTCTCAGACGGAGCATATTCCGTACCTCCAGTGAAGGAATTCGCGAATCAGTCCTCGTTACCGAAATGCGATAGAAGCTGATCACCTCATAATCTGCCCTCTCATGAAGGCCAGTGCATCAGCCCACGCCGGGCAGAATGCAGCGCAGGCAGCAAATCGTCAAAGGAACGGTTGATTATTACTTTCTGACTTCCTAACCTGTTCTTATTCAGAGGCTTAGAGTGTTGGCTGACTTGCCGGAATGCGAGACCAGACTTGCATTGCACTCGAAGTCCATTCTGCGACGGCGGGAATTCAAAAATTCAATTGCCAATTCCTGATCGATCTATTCGGCGTTGAGCAACCAGCCATTTTGAGCCGCTAATTCCCGTCATCGCGGAGCTGGTTTTCGACTTCCTGGCCCTTGTCTTTGGTGGAAACTCGTGCGTAGAGTGCGCACCGGAATTGCGTTACTGTGGTCGCAGCCACGCCTCGCCTCCCTAGTAGGTGGAACTGGTTGGCGTCGTCGAGTGGAGCGTTGCTGCACTCTCGAAGAATGGGAAATGAACATGGATGCTGGACGGAAATACCCGATTGCAATATTCACGCTGTTGATCCTGTCGGCTATAGCATGGGGACAACAGACGGAGGCAAAACGCACGGCTACGCCAGCGGAACAGAAGATGTGCTCCGAACAGGCTCGCAAAGTTGACGCGGAGTGGGAACGCAGAGCAGAATACGCGATACAACCGACGTATACGTCCAATGCAAGTCATTATGATCCTGCTTCCCAGATCTGCTACGTGATGGTTACTGACATTTACGCAATGCCTGACGGGTCGTATATGACGAGGATCACCGTGACGGACGCTTTTGAAGGCCGGGAGTATGGATTGTTCAGGAAAGAGCCGTCTGGAAGGATTTTGAATTGCTCCTTGACTCCACTAGATGACCCATCCGACGCGCGTGACCATTCTTGCGACGACGAGCCTGAATTTAGGGACGAAGTTTTTAAGTTGTACGGCATAGCGCAGAGATAGCGCCGACCTATCCTCGTTCCTAAGATTGTGCCCCGTCAAACCGTGGCCAGTACGCAGACATGGGCCCATGACAGTAGAGCAGCTGCTCTAGGCGAAGGCTTCGAGACTGCCGAGAGCGGGTGGTGAGATGGATTGGAGTGGGGACTGTGTACCCGGTTGCGTTTTTCGCGAAAATCAGTGCCAAGGATTACTTGGGATCGAACCCGACTACCTGCTCGAGACACTTTTCAGCGCCGCTGGAGCAGTACGTGATTCGGTTTGAGATAGCTCAATAGCCGGTAACTCTCTTCGTACCGCGGGTTTGTAGTTATCGCATGTTCCAGAACCGACACCGCTGCCTCTTCCTGACCCGCCGCCTGCAGCAGAAGAGCAAGCTCCAGATAATCACTTTCTGAGTTTTCGGAGGCGAGCGCCCGTTCGTCGGCTCTAATCGCTTGCGCAACCATTCCGGGATCGGCCTTTTTGGCTTGTCGAAAGTGCCCGAGAGCCCTCGCATAATCGCTCGCCGCCACATCGGAAAAGCCGAGATTCAGAAGAGCCGTAGATCTCAGATTTCGGTCTCGCGGGCTAAGTCCGTCGTGATCAGATAATCTGACCACTGCTTCAAATTGATCAATCGCTTCCTGCTTCCGCCCTTGAATCATGTAAGCCGCTCCGATACTCACATGGGGGGCAATATTGGTCGGGTCCATCCTGACCACATTGAGCAGGTGGGGAAGAGCCGAGTCGTGATCGCCGCGGAAGACAAACGCTGCGGCAAGCTGCGATTCTGCAGTCTCATTTTGTGGTGTTACCTGTAACGCATGAGACCAGAGCGTCACATCGTTTTCCCAATACCCAAGCTGCTGGACGGTGAGCAAGCAGAGTATCCCGAGCAAAACAGCAGTTGCTGCCCAGCCTAAAGACACAGGCGCCCGTAACCGTTCGAGGAGCTCAACCCCACCCCAAACACCGGCGAGGAACAACCCGGACAGCGGCAGGTAGGCATAGCGGTCCGCCATTGCCTGGTCGCCGACCTGTACGATGCCAATCACCGGAACCAGAGTCCCCAAGAACCAGAGCCATCCTACAATCAGATATGGTCGAGTGCTCCGTTGTGCCCATATCAACAAGCTGACAGCGCAGATAAGCGTTGCGGCGGCCGCCAGTCTCCAGAAATGCATCGCGGAGACCGGATAATAGACCGCTAAGCCTGTTGGCCAGACCGTTCTCCACAGGTAAATGGCGTACGAGGTGATTGCGTTGGCCAAACGCGTGGCCAAGGGAAATGACTGCAATGATTGCATCGCCGTCTTCTGAGCGAATAGGGTGATTCCACAACTGGCTGTAGACAATGCAAACAGCGGGATTTTCTCCAGTACCAAATCGCGAACAGAGCGGGTCGGAAGACCGAGTCTGGAGTGGACTTCGCGTAGGAGTCCCAGCCTTTGCAACGGCCAGTAATCCAGTAGTAGCAACACAAAGGGCAAGGTAACGGCCATCGGCTTAGAGGCAAGCGCCAGCAGGAAAGATCCGGAGACCACGAGCATCCGCCGCCATCCCGGCTTACGCGCATACCAGCCATAGAGGCCCAGGGTGGTGAGGAAAAAGAAGATACAGAGCAGGTTCTTTCTTTCTGCTATCCAGGCGACCGATTCGACGTTGAGCGGGTGCCATGCAAACAACGCCGCAACAACGAAGCTTCGTCCTGCTGCACCCGTCGCCATCACCAGAAGCATGAACAACAGTACTGCGTTAGCTGCGTGCAGGGCGACGTTTACGAGGTGATGACTTCCGGGCTCGAGGCCGAACAACTGGCAGTCGAAAGCGTGCGACAGCCACGTCAAAGGATGCCAATTTGCATGCTCAGTCGACGTCAGAGCCCAACGCAACGTCTCCCAGCTCATGCCTGTATTGACCTGAGGATTGTCTATGACGTAAACGTTATCGTCGTAATAAATAAAGGCGTGATTTCGCACCGGACTGTAAAGAAAAACGGTCAACACGAGCAACACGAACCCCAAAAACTTAGGCGAGTTCCAAGGCCTGAACTGATTCTCCCCACTATTGATCCTCCGCTCCATGCGAAGGACTGGTTTTTGCCGAGGTCTGGAAATGACGCGAGTCTTCATTCGTGCAGGCCTCTCACCAGCCGGCTTTTTGTGATTTATCACCGAATGTGGAACTGCGATTTGCGCCTCGGCTGGCTTCCGGACCACGCGAAAAGGCGAAAGTATAAGGATGGTTCGCCGTTTGTTAAAGTGCGGTTAAACTTCAGTGAGCAGTTGACGCGAAACCGCACACCGGCATTGGACACATCGGCTTCCGACCCAGTTTCGCACTCGACTGGATTCAGTTGGGGTGCAATAGCGGTCCATGCGTCACGCGGACATAAGAACAACGATGAACATTGCTCCGCCTTTTTCGGGGATTAGTAGAGTTGCAATGCGGGATTATTTCGGTTCGATCGCTGCTAGCCCTTTGATGTGGGCAAAATGCTGCAGGTTGAACGTGGCCACTTCACTGCCCCGCTCCAAAGCCATTGCCGCCACGTAATGTCGTAGTATCGCAGTTGTGACCGAAGAGATGCATGGGTCGGATCGAAATTCTGACCTGAATTGATTGCGAGCGAGCCGTGGTTGGCACAGGCAATTGTTTTTCCGAGAGAGCGAAATGGCGCTCTTCTTCGAGCGCATGCAGTAGTGTGTTCAAAAATGTGCTTGCCACGGCCGACATTGTCAGAGACGCGATTTTCAACAATCGACAGCTTCCTAGTACCCGACAACCCGCGAAATCGAATCAGAACGATCCTGTCCTGGTGCCAGGGCTGCGTTTTAGTGTCCGAATTTGCGATAGCGGTGTCCTGAAACGGACAGCACGGACTAACTTATCGCATAATAAGTCGTGTAGAATGTGACGCTTAGCATCTGGCAAGCGTGATGCTGATACTCGGCAGGAGGCTAAGAAAATATGTCCTTCGTTCGCGATCTGAGAGTTGCAGCTCACTCGCTAGTCCGGACTCCAGGGCTGGCAATCGCCGTGATTCTCACACTGGCGCTCGGCATCGGCGCCAATGCTGCCATTTTCACGCTAGTGCGCGGAGTCCTGCTCAAGCCTCTTGTCAACCGCGACGAGGACCGGTTGATCTATATTCGGCAGAGCGCCCCCGGCATCGGCGATGAAAACATCGCGTTTTCCGTGCCCGAAATACAGGATTTGAGCGCCAGCGTGAAAACCCTGAGCGCGTTTGGCGAGTTCTCCGCTATTGACTTCACCATGATCGGCCTCGGTGAGCCTCGTTCCATTCGAGGTGGTGTTGTCAGCGGCAACTACTTCAACGTGATGGGCCTTCGGCCCGTGCTCGGTCGCCTCATCGGACCTCAAGACGACGGTCCTAAAGCTGACGGCGTCATGGTTCTCACCTACCGTTTCTGGACCACCGCTTTCAAGAAGGATCCTTCGGTCATCGGCAAAACGGTTCGCCTCGGGAGCATCGGTGACCGCTCTGCGACCGTCATTGGCGTCCTCGAACCTTGCGTCCCCTACCCGCAAGATACTGAAATTATTTCGAACATCGTCACCAGCCCGCATCATCTTTCCGCAACCATGGTGACTGGCCGCATCCATCGCATGACCGAGCTTTTCGGCCGTCTGGCTCCCGGAGCCACTCTCGATCAGGCTCGTGCCGAGCTGCGCTCCGCCTACTCCGCGATGAAGAAGGACCACCCCGAAGCGTATGCGCGGGAAGGGGACTTCCAGATCGGGGCCAAGATGCTTCGTGACGAGATCACGTCCGGCGCGCAGACCGTTCTCCTGGTGCTGCTCGCAGCCTCAGGGCTGATCTTCATCATCGCGTGTTCCAATGTCGCCAACCTGATTCTGGCACGGACGGTTCGCCGCGAAGGCGAGTTGGCGGTTCGCGTGGCGCTGGGCGCCAGCACAGGGGCGTTGCGCCGTATGCTGTTGGCCGAGAGCCTTCTGCTCTGCGGTGCTGGCGCCGCACTCGGTGTCGTGACCGCGCGGCCGATGGTGGCCACCCTGGCCCGCTACGCCTCGCGCTTTTCGGTTCGCGCGCTCGATTTGACCGTCGATTCCAGCCTGCTCTGGGTGGGAGCCGCACTGGCCGTCATCGCTGCGGTGATTTTGGCCTTTGTCCCGCGCCTGCCGTCCGCCGATTCGTCCGTTGGCCTTAGCCTATCGAGCGGCAGCGTGCGGATCACCGGCAGCACCACCCGCCGCCAGCGCATCTTCGCCGTGACACAAATCGCCGCCTCCTTCGTACTGCTGGCCGGCGCAAGTGCGTTGATCGCTACCCTGATCGCACTGCAAAGGACGCAGACCGGTCTGGACACCCAGCGCGTCCTCGCCATCGACGTCCCCGCTATGTCCTACGGGAAGACATCTCAGCAGGTCGTCGATTTCTACAAGGAAGCCATCCGTCGCATTGATGCCGTGCCGGGCGTGAGTGGGACCGCGTTCGGCGACGTCGTTCCGTGGCGCGACGTTAATCCCGTGCCTTCTGGTTTCCAATTCTCCGCCGACGGACACGTCCACGCCGCCGGTGTAGAGGATCCCCGGGCGCAGTCGCGTTCCATCTCTCCCGGATATTTTGCGGCGCTTGGCGTTCCCATCATAGCTGGCCGCGATTTCAGCGCGCTCGATAACCAACCCAATGCGGAGCCTGTCGTGATCGTCAGTCAGACTCTCGCCCAGCGCATTTTCCCCAACCAGGATGCGATCAATCGGCATGTCTACTGGACGGATCCCGTGCTGCAATTCGCCACGGGGACCGATGCCGAAAAGGCGCGTCTGGTCGCGCCGCACCGCATCATCGGCGTCACCGCCGATATTGACGACGGACACCTCGATCCTCAACCCACACTCACCGTTTACACCCCCTTTGGAGAGGGTCTACTCTTTGGCGGTCGCCTTTTCATCCACACCGATGCAAATCCTTATGCGCTGGTCATTCCGGTCACCCGCGTCATTCGCGACATGTCCGCCGATCAGCCGATTGAGCACGCCGCTACTCTCGAAGACATTCGTGCAGAGGTGCTCAAGCCCGACCGTTTGAGCTCGCTGGTGTTTGGCATATTCGCGGCCGTCGCGTTGGCGATTGCGGTGGTGGGCGTCGCCGGCGTGCTGGCGTTTTCGGTAAGCGCGCGGACGCGGGAATTCGGCATCCGGCTGGCCCTCGGATCGGAACCGCGGGGACTCCTCAGGGGTGTGATCGCAGAGGGCACCGTGATGGCTGCGGCGGGCATCCTTGCAGGCGCGGCGTTCGGATTCGTGCTGGCTCGTTTGGCGGGAAGATATTTCCTGGACATCAAGATGCCGGGCGCATTGCCTGTGGTCGTCTCTGCGTTCGTGCTGATGACGGTCGCAGTTATCGCGTCAGTGCTGCCTGCGGCACGCGCGGCGCGCGTCGATGTTATGCAAGCGCTGCGCTCCGAGTGACCGTCGGACGGCTCGGTCAGGGTTACCGGCAACTCCAAACGTGAGGCGAATCTCCGAACAACTGTCCTCCATGCTTCGTGTTCAGACTCGCCGAGTTTCTTCCAACTTAGCAGCCTCGCCATTAGGTAGATTGCAGAAGGCGTTCGCGCGGCGGGAGGGCCAATGTTAACCCGCGTTACCCGTCCGGGGGTGACGTGCCATAGCAAAACCCGATGCCGAAGGCAGCGCCAAAACACTTTCGCCTAAAACCACCCTCCCGGAGGGCAAGAAAGTCATCGTCACCGTGGCGGAATCGCCACACCGCCACATGTGGATAGGGCAGAGATTTGAGCCTTTCAAATCGGAAGAGCATTCGGCAGCTAGACCGACCCGCATCAGGACGGATTGGACACCAGCGTTAAGCGGCACGATGGGTTCAAGGAAAGAACCAGGGGCATGGACGGCTAAACGAAAAACCTTCTGAGACCTCTCAGGCCGCGAGCGCGGACAGTCATGACAAGCTAGATGGCCTTTTAGCAGGTCTTCACGATAATTACCACTTCCGCGGTTATTGCTTGGAAGCGCGGGGCGGGACGGAGTGGGTCAAAGACATCACGACAACAGCAATTCCGCACCAGTCCGTCAGTTCCAGAGAGCAGAAACAATAGATAGTGAGGGTAGCCTCAGCTTCAGGACCCGCCCGCGCCATAATACTGTCGTGTCGGCATCCTCTTTTCGACTGTTCATGACCTCGAGCACTATCCCGCCGCCTGGACGCTTGAAGGCCATTGCCCGAATCCCATCCTGCGATCCCGACGTCTTGACGCGAACTGCGCCCGGTCGGACGAACTTGCTGAAGTGGGCCAGGTAGTAATAAAGGCCAGTGTACGTCACTTTCTTGGTCTGACGATCAATGATCACAATTGGATGCTGGACGTTCGAATCGGGGTTCCCGTGTACGTAAGACACCGACCATGGGCCGCCCTTTTCATCTAGGATCATGTTCCAGTAGATCCACGCAGAGGCCTGCGACTCAAGATCATTGAAGATCTGAGCACCCCAGAAGTCGCCATCCTCAAACCCGTACCGCGGAAGAGAGAATGACTTCGGCGTCCCGGCCTCGTAGGCATAGCAAACTTCTGTCATCCAAAGAGGAACGTCTGGATATTTGTCGTGCAGCTTTGCAATCTCGGCATAGTCCTTGAAATCGTACCCATGGTAAGGCGCAGCTGCAACATACTTCCGGGCAGCAGGGTCATCGAGGACTATCGGATAGTTTCGAACGGCTGCATCGCGATCGGGTGCTTCACTCAGCATGATTTTTGTTCGCAAGCCTGAACGTTCCAGCATTGGGCCGACATGATCACGCAGCAGGTCCCGAAT
>Ga0126373_10003917_pt1 | contig 11263 bp, 12 predicted proteins | sample PanSoiMetPlot_11_FD_92545 | JGI IMG/M metagenome (GOLD analysis project Ga0126373, IMG submission 92545) | Tropical forest soil microbial communities from Panama - MetaG Plot_11 | ecosystem: Environmental > Terrestrial > Soil > Tropical forest > Bulk soil | place: Panama | collected 2016-02-17
ATCGGGCGGCCACATTCATGGGGGTTGGCCGCGTTTGGTCAACCAGGTGTGGAGGCTGTGTTGGAGATTCTACGTCGTGAATTGCGGACGATTATGCGACAGGCCGGCACAACCTCGATTGATAAGATTACTCACAGCTATGTCGTCGCACGTTCAAAAGAGGGCTGAGGGTATCGGGCGTTTGCGGGGGATATTTGCTCACTGAGTGGACGAATTGTTGGAAAACCGAAAACTGCGACATATGATGTAGTTGAGCTTCCTCGGTTTGCGTAACTATTGATATATCGCGTCACTCCGAACCCCGCATTTCGCAGAGTGCCACGGCCGACTTAGAGCCTCTAGCAACCTCCCTCGCACGCCTAATTGACGTTTTTTCACGAACCGGTGGTACTTCGCAAGAAAGGCAGAGCGTTTGAGCATCCGTTGTCCCGGCCGCTTCGCTGATCCGGGCTTTCTCGTGCTCCGAAGAATCGAAATCCGATAGGTTGGGAGCAGACAGGGCTCCTACTTTGAGTGTAGGAGCCCCGTCGTGGCTCTGCCTGTTCATCCGTTCAGCTGCCTCTCGTGAGAGACGGGAGGGAAAGCGTACCTAGACCAGATCTTCCATTTTCAGCGATCCAATCCCACCTTTCCAGGATGCTTCAAATTGCTTCTGTACGAATCCGGCATCGTAATCCTTGCCCTGTGCTTTGAGCGCCTCGACGAGGCCAAACAGTGACCGCGGATTACGCGGATTAATGTTGAGATCGGCGCGGAAGACCCTTTCTGCACCCACCGCGTCGCCGTTCATGAAAAGTGCCGCACCGAGCGATTCCCGCACTGGAAAGAACCAATCAGGGGGCTCTCCATATTTCAGTGAGTCCTGCAGTGCGACAGCCGCCGTGAGCTTGGCTATCGTGCTAGCCGGGTCCTTGCGTTCGAGGGCAATTCTTGCTCCCAAAACATCGATGGCGATTTTCATGATGTCCTTGGCTCTGTTGTTTGCCGGCATGGCAAATACAACGTCCGGTGGTGTACTAGCCTCCGCCTCTGAGACAATCTTGAGTTCCATTTCGGCTTCATCGATTTTTTTCGTTCCAGCCAGGGCCATGCCGCGAGAGAAGTGCCAGAACACTGTCGTTGTTTTCATTGCGGGAGCTGGCTGACGAGTCTGCAGGATCTCATCCCACCGATGGAAACGGACATCGACAGCCATGGGAACTGTCATGAAACCCTCGATCGGCGGCATCTCCCCCACATGGGGGCCGACGTGCGCTGCCAGCCTGTCAGCATACTTCTTGGCTTCGGGATAGTTGCCATTCATGCTGGCGCAGGCTGCGACGAAGTGCAAATTGTGGCTGTAAAACATCAAGGGGTAGATGCCCTGCACTCCACTCGCATTGATGTAGGACTGGTCAACCGCTGCGGCCTCCTCGTTCGTCTTGATGGCTGCCGCATAGTCGCCGGTTCGGATATACACGTGCGCGGGCATGTGTACGATGTGACCGGCGGCCGGGGCCAATGAAGCGAGCTTGTTCGCTCCGGCAAGCGCCCGTTCGGGATTCGGCGAGGCTTCGACGGTGTGAATGTAATAGTGAACCGCTCCCATGTGGTCGGGATCCCTTCTCAGAACGGATTCCAGCGTCACTTGGATTTCCTCCGTGCCCGCTTCTGGAGTCCCGTCAGGATGCCACAGGCCCCACGGATGCAAGTTCATGCCCGATTCGGCAAAGAGTGTGGCGGCATCCAAGTCGTCCGGGTATTGCTTGACCAATTCGCGCATAGCGTCGTGATAGGCTTCAGCAGCTTTCCTGCGGTCAGTCGTGATGTCGGCTGGAAACCGCAACGCCATTGCATGGATGTAAGCTCTCTCGCTGGAAGAGGCATTCGGCGAAAGATCTACAGCGGTTTGAATTGCTTGATGCGCTTGCCTGAAGCGGTCCTCACTTGCAGGATCGTTGTAATTGGGGCCCACGGCCTCCGCGATTCCCCAGTAGGCCATAGCCAGTTTGGGATCGAGTTCGGCAGCCCGTGCGAAAGAACGTGTTGCCTCATCGTGATTGAAGGCATAGATCAACCGGAGCCCCTGGTCGAAGAATTGCTGAGCTTCAGCGTTTTTGGTGGATACGGGATGCTGGAGATCACCAAGGCCGGACATCAAAACTGCGGGCCTCGCTGGGCTGACAGTGGAATGGGTTTGCGCAAGTGATACACCGGAAATCGATAGGGCCAGCAAAACTGCAACGCAGAATCTCATTGTTTTCCTCCGTAAGGGACTTGCTGGATATTTCTTTCCCAGGCTATGGCCAGGAGTCCGTTCAGAAACCGTTTTCGTCGAAGATAGAATTGGGATTGGGCTTGGTCAGTGGTTCTACCTCATCCGGTCACGGGCAATAGCCCCGAAGAGGCAACTCTGACAGAGTTGGGAAAGACCCGAGAAGGGGGAGTCTATGTACGGAGTGTGCGGAGAAGAATGAACAAACTTGACGAAGTGGGCTTCACGCCCTCCAAAATGGTTGTCCAACCGGCCCTTCTGCTTTGCTTCAGTGAGTTGGCGTTTGGCTGAACCGAATCGTACCTCGTAACACTCAGCTTCGTCGTGGTTTGAGATGTCGAGACTTTGCGAACTGCAAAATCGTTTGCAGTGCAGTCGTTCAGAGTAAGAAGTTCAGGCAGTTCAGCTACCAGAACTGCAGCGGCGAGCAAGCCAGCTACAACTGCGATCAAAATGGTGGCCGACTTAGACCGTTGGCTGGGCATTTCCGAGTCCGGTCCTTATTTTACAATCGGTCGTGGGTCGAGAAGCAATCACAAGTTTCTTACAGGACGTACAGGCGACTTTTCCAGGAGGTTTCGGAATGGCAGTTACTTGATAACGACTGATTTCGCCATCTACAAACTCCTAGCGGCGGAATATCGCGGGTGATCCATTCTAGACTGGTAAGCTGAATCCGGTATGGGCCAAATAGCCAGAGTGTCATTTTCGATTGAGCCCTTTAGGGAAGGGGTGTTTGCCATCAGACCCGCCGTGAACGGGACACCACTCACGGATATGATTTCTTCATTTGAACGCGATCAGGACTTTAAGCCAGCGGGTACGTACGGTGGCTTGATCCCGCAGTGGGCTAATTACGGCCCTCTGGATCGATACTTCCTGGGCGATTTCGGGCAGAAGAGTTATTTCGTGAGAATGGGGGCTGTCTACCTTTTGGGCTGCCAGTGCGGTGAAGTCGGATGCTGGCCGTTGACAGCTCGCATTAGCGCGAGTAGTGAATCCGTCACCTGGGACTCCTTCCGACAGCCGCACCGCCCCGACCGAGATTATTCAATGTTTGGCCCTTTCGTTTTCGAGGTCACCAAGTACAGAGACGCAGTTGCCGCGCTTTGCGCTGAGTACTTTGTGCGAGTTCCTCATCTGGACTGAGGGTGAGTCTGAGGCCAGAGCAGACCGCTCCTGGGGTAACAGATGTTGAAAAACCATGGTTGGCACTGGATCACCGTTCTCCTTGGCTGGTTTCCGACGGACTGGCTTCGTCGCGAACCTGTGACGAAAACTCTCGGAAGGACAATTTGATAGGACTGTTCGCTCGCAAAGTCCATTCGCCGGCTCTGGGTATCGTGTTCGTCTCGCGTGGGTGTTGTTTTGCCTTCAGCTATCTACAGAGCGGTTACTCGTTGCAGATCATGTTGCCGGCGGGATGTTGGGTCTGACCGTTGACTACAATATGGAGGCGTCATGCAACCACGAGTATGAATGGAGTGCTAGATTGAGAAAAAAACACTCAGTCCGAGCTAAATTGCACCCGCGGCGCGGCACATCGGCACACTGTCACGGTGGTCTCTGGAGGAAAAGAGCATGAAACCGTCCATCTTCTATCGCGTGGCTGCTGTTCTTCTGGTGCTGTTTGCTGCCGGACATACATTTGGCTTTCGCCAAAACAATCCCGAATGGGGAGTAGGTCCGCTGCTGGATTCAATGCGGGCGATACATTTCGATGCCCAGGGATTTAACCGGACTTATTGGGACTTCTTTAGCGCGTTCGGGTTTTTCTTTTCGGTTTTTCTTTTGTTCGCGGCGGCATTAGCCTGGCAATTGGGCAGCCTTCCGCCGGAGACTCTTGCCCGTATGCGCCGCACTGCTTGGGCGCTTGCCATCTGCTTTGTCGCCATCTCAGTATTGAGCTGGAGATTCGCTTTCACCACTCCCATCGTTTTCTCAACCATTATCACGATTTGTTTGATAGCCGCGGCATGGCTTGCAGCGAAGAAGCCAATCTGAGGCCAAGTGGGCCACGACGGGTCTCATCGCGGACTGGAAAATCGCACCATGGACGAGGCCAAGTGATTGGCGGACGGATAGGAAATCGGTCCGGTCACATCCCAAAGTAATCTTGGTCGCCCTCTAACGTGCCCAAATTTGAGATTCGCAACAATTCCTTAATCCGCTCGTTCAATCGAAGGAGCTTCAAATCGCAGTGATTTCTTTTGGCATTGACCCACAGCCCGACAATTGAGCCAAGCCCTGAACTGTCGAGATAACTCACATTGGTCAGGTCCAGCGCGACACGCTTATTTTCAGCGATGAGAGGTCGGACCGTGTCTTGCAAATACGCAGATGTACCCGAAACAATTCTGCCCGTGCAGTGGACCAAAACCGCCTCAGGTTTCTTCTCCGTTTCCAGTTTCAATTCTTGCGCGGGGGTCGCTGATTCCGATGGCATAGGCAAATCTCCTTTCGGTAGGGGGGAACAGAACACATGAACAAACTTGGGGGGGATTATACAGCAATACTGAAAGGCAATGGGAACGACAGTGCGCCGCCGTTAATCGAAATGCACCATGGGGAGAGCGTGCCTTCCAGTACCGCTATTTAATTGGTCCTTCAATCTCGAACTTCGTCAGGCCGGGTCCTTTGATATACGCCGATCTTGCGCCCCAGGGTCGGTTGCTTGGCTTTGAATCCGTAACCGCCCCTCTCATCACCAATTGCTGAAAATCGCGGTCACAGTCCTCGCTCTCAAAACCCACGATCGTGTCGGTTTCCTGGTCCGACTTGTCCAGGATTAACACGATCGGCTCGACCGGCACCGATGCTAGCTGATCATTCTGAAAGGTAGCCTTTGCGCCCCACACTTTGTCGAGCCATTCCACGGCACTCGCAAGATCTCGCACGCGTAGATGGATGTGGTTCAGCTTCATAACCTCGCCCTCCGTTCGTCCGCGCAGCATACACGCGATGCCTATTCTCTGGGAGCCCTCACCCTCCGCGCGCGCTTGTGCCATCCTTCCTTGCGCAACCATTCCTCTAGGGTATGGAGATGGACCTCCGGATACGTTCGCCGCAATCCCGGAATATTCGCTTGGAAGCCCGCTTCATTGAACCAGCGAAACATCCGATAGAATTCGTTGCCCAACATAATCCGGACGAGCGCCAGCGGGAGTTTTTGAAATTTTACGGGTTTTCCGAGGACACGGCTGAAGACCTTGGCGGTCTCGACATTCGTCAGTTCGCTTCCCGCTATCTCGAGCTCTTTGCCGATAAACTCGCTCGGCCGCTCGAACGCCAGCGCTACAAAAGCCCCAATATCATCGGTCGCGATGGTCTGGTACGGTTTGTCGCCTCGGACCGGGTCTGCAAGCTTCCCCTTTAGAATTCCGATCTCTACCACGTCGACGTAGTAATCCTCCATAAACGCGACGGGCCGGAGGATGGTCGCGGGCAGCCCCAAACTTCGAATGGCGTTCTCCACCTCCCATTTACTCTCCCAGTGCGGGATTCCTGTTCTTCGCTCCGCCCCGCCCACCGAGCTGTAAATGAAATGTTCTACGCCAGCACGTTTCGCTGCCTCTGCTAAGTTCTTGCCCTGTTGGACTTCACGCCTCGCACCCACGGTCCAGAAGTCTTGCACGCTGTAAATCCCATAAACTCCTGCTGCGGCGCGCACGATCGACCCCGCGTCCTCCATATCCCCTTGCATCACTTCGACGCCTTGACTTGCCAGCGCCCGCGCCTCGTGACTGTGCGGGTTGCGCGTTAGTGCCCGCAACTTCCATCCCTTGCCCAGCATGTGCCGTACGACTGCGCCACCTTGTCGCCCGGTCGCTCCGGTCACCAGCACAATCTTCCCTGTTTCGCTCATGGCCCGCGTCTCCCGTCTCTTTTTTTCATCGTCTTGCTCCAGCATAGATCTTCGTCTGTGCTTCCAAGATCTTGGGGTTTTCCCAGTGCAGCCCACCTCGTGCCACGTTTCCTCGAAAAGAATGCCTCTCGGCGCCTCTATAAACAGGACTGATGTGGTTCTCCTTTCTGCATATCTGGTATGCGTTGGGCAGACCCCAGCTACGTCCCTTGAGTACTCTAGGGTACAATCTAGGAATCGGAGCACACTTCGCCCGCCAAAATTCCCCGTTGGCCGGAGCAAGAACTGTCAAGAACTAGGGTTTTTATATTGACCAAAAAAGCAGAAATCAAGTACAAGATCCGGCTCGGTGGCGACAGCCAATAGCCTGCGGTGACAATAGAATTTGTACCACAAGGTACAGAAAAGGGGCACAGTGAAAAAACGATTTGTGCGCGGCGCCGAAACCCGAATGCGTATCATCCGTGTGGCTGCCGACTTGTTTCACAAACAGGGAGCGCGCGCCACTAGCCCCGATGAAATCATCGAAGCGTCCCGAACGGGCAAAGGCCAGTTCTACCATTACTTCAAAAGCAAAGACGGTCTAGTCCACGAAGTCCTTCAAAACTATCTCGCGCAAATCAAGTCCGGATCGGCGCCCCTCAACTACGAAGTCACGTCCTGGAAAGAGTTGGAAACGTGGTTTGACGCCCAAGTCGAATTGCAGAGACATTACGAAATGACCCGCGGCTGCCCCTTCGGTACGCTTGGCAACGAAGTCACTGAAAATGATGAACTTGTTCGCCAGGACCTGAGCCTCATCTTCGAAGTGATCAAGAACAAGCTTGCCGCCTTTTTTCTGATGCAGAAAGCCGCAGGAAAACTTGTCGCGCGCGCCGATACCGAGGCGATGGCCGACTTCTGCATCGCCACGATTCAGGGTGCCATGTTGATGGGCAAAATTAACCGGAGTAGCCGCTCCGTCGAGACCACCGTCCGCCACGCTTTGGCACACCTCAAAGCCTATTCAGCCAAACGATGAGCGGTCGCGCCGCCGTTACGTCTCATCAGCCGGGAACGCCAAAACCCCAAGATTCACGCGGATTCCGTCGTCGTCCCTCACAATCGGCATCGCCCAGCATCCCTAGTCAGGAGATCGTTCCTCCGTCTCGTTGAAGTATTTCATCAATCATCGGCAAGTCGAGTTCACACGTCGGTCGTCCGCTGATGGCCGTGAGCAGATCACGACGAGCGGGAGCGCCACTTCTTCCGGTGAGGCACTCATCACAAAACGCTGCCCATCGGCCGTCACGTCAAAAGTCTGGAAAATGAATGGGTTTGCCGGCGCGACAAAAAGATGTTGGCTGGGGCCGACTCTGAAGGTCGCTCCCTTTCCTTCCACTTGCACGGCCATGATGGAGCTCTGAGCTCCGATGTAAAAGAGCTCCTTGCCATCGCGACGCCATCGGGGATTCCAGCCCCCGTCACTGGAGATTTGCCACTTCCCGCTTGGAGAGCTGCCACCACTTGCGCCACCGGAAAACTTGGCGGCGTCGAGAGGCGCCACGTATGCTTCTGGCCCTCCAGACTCTGTGGAGGTGTAAGCCACCCATCGTCCGTCGGGAGAGAATTGTGCATCATACGCAGCTCCCGCCGCTTTGAGGAATAGCGCACGGGTTCAAACGGCGCGTTTGCGCTGTGATGCGAGATTAAAGGATTCATGCCAGGTGGACTCGGCGCCGCCGCCGTAGCGCGCGATGACAACCTCAATGAGATAAGGGTTGCCATCGCGCGTGGCAGCAGTGCCACGCTGGAGAGCGGCCTTTAGATCGGCTGCGCCGGTGGCGCGTTCGCCGGGCACGCCCTGGCTCGCAGCCAGCTTGACGAAATCAATATCTGGGTTCCCCAGATACATCCCCGCATATTTGCCCGACGAGACCATGCGTCCCCGATAGTTGTAATAGGCGTGGCGAACCGTCTGGTAGTTGTGATTGTTCCAGACGACAGTGAGGACGGGGATGTGACACCGGGCCTGCGTCCAGAAACCCGACGCGCTGTACATTACCGAACCATCGCCGATGGAACAGATCACTTGGCGATCCGGGGCTGCGAGTTTGGCTCCCGAGGCGGCGCCAATCCCCCAGCCAAGCGAAGAGCCGCTGGTCCCGACCCACATCTGCTCGTTCTCGCGAAAGCCGAAGCGAAAGGATTCGTAGGTGCCGGTGAGATTTTCAGAGACGATGATGGCGTTCGGATCCACCGCTTCGGCAAGGATGCGGCCGAGTTCGTGGGGGTGCATGGGCGATTGGCCCAGGTTGCTGCTCACCAGCTTCTCCTGGTCCGACCAGAACTCCGCGTTCGCGCGACGGACTTCTTCAGAACGGGCCGTGGCGATGGCGGCGCGGCGTTCTTTCGTAAGCAAAGAATTCACCGAGACGTGGAGATCGGCGAGGCCGGCCTTGACGTCGGAGAGCAGCGCCACGTCTGTGGGGTAGTTGCGGCCCATCGCGGGGGTGTCCATGCTGAGCCTTGCGATGCGCGCATTGGGAGGTAGTTCGGGCGACTGCGGCACGGACGCGCCGCCGGCATCGGGCGAGCCCACGAAAAGAATCAAGTCGGCGTCAGCCCTGGCGTAAGAAGTGCCGCGCCAAGCGAAGAGGTTGAGCGGATGGCGAGTGGGAAAAGGCTTGAAGGCCGTGAACGGGGCGTCGGGACTGGCGACGGCTAGCCCAAGAGATTCCACCAGAGCTAGTAATTCCGGCTGCGCGGACGATTTCCAAACTTCGTCGCCAGCAATCACCAGCGGCCTCTGTGCTTCCGTGAGCAAGCGCGCGGCCTGATCGATGGCGGCAGGATCGGCGTGGACGCGCGTGCGAAGCAAGAAGCGGTCGGCGGGAAGAATCGCGGCTGAAACATTCTTCGTCTCCAGCGCCGATTGCGCGATGGCCATATAAACGGGGCCGCCTGGATCAGTTGACGCGACCTTGAAAGCGCGGCGCAACATCAACGCGAGGCTGCGAGGCTCCCGCGCGTCCCAGGAAATTTTGGTGAACTGACGGTTCACTTCTTTCTGGTCGAAGCCCGGCCTGGGCCCGAGACCCACTTCGTCGCTCCAGGCCTCGTTGTCACGCATGCCGGAGGTAACGACGATAGCGGAGCCGTCGCGGGCGGAGTTATAAAGCTGGCCAGCCATCTGGGCGGTGCCGGCGATGGTGTGGACGTTGACGAACGCCGGCTTGCCGCTGACTTTGTGGTAGGCGTCCGCCATGGAGACCACCACGCCTTCGTGCAACGCTTCGATGAGATGAATCTGCGGATCGTCCACAATCGCGTCGAAGAAACCCACTTCCATCGAGCCAGGATTGGTGAAGAGATACTCAACGCCGGCGGCGCGTGCTTGTGCAACCAGCACTTCCCCGCCGGTACCGATGGCTGTCGAGTCCCGAGGCGCAGACGCGTCCGGCAATTGGGGCTCAATCGCTTCGAGAGGCTCGAGAATCGCGGTGGCGGCCGAGGCGGTGAAGCCCAAAGCCGCGAGGCGGTTCAGAAAATCGCGTCGTGAGAAGGCATGATGCAAGAACGAAGAAACGAGTTCGCGCATAGAGCCCCCTGTGAAAGAGCAGAGCCGATTCTATTCGCGGCATGGCTTAAACGGAAGGGCCCTGCACTGAACGAAGGCATGGCGAAGTGGCGCGCAGGCTTACAGTTTCGCAGGCGACTCGGACGGTGCTCAGGGATACAACGATACCGCGTCCGCCTTGCGCAATGCTCGCCGCTTCATCAACAGCCGTGCTGGTCGCAGACTCCGCAGGAAGCATCAACGGGCGTAATACCCGGCCCGTGTGCGGACAATCAGGTGCGGTTTGGAGCGTTCGTGGCGATCGTTTGCCTGCTACTCGTCGCGGAGGGTCCAGATGGGGTCAACACGCATGGCGCGCCAAGCCGGCCCAGAGCAGGCGACGAGCGCAACGGCGACCCAGAGGAGCGCAGAGGAGAAGAAGGTGATCGGGTCTGTGGGACTGAGGCCTGAAAGGAAGCGAGTAAGCAGCCGCGCGAGTCCGGCGGAAGCGACGAGGCCGAAAGCGACGCCGGCCAGGGTGATACGGACACCTTCGCCCAGCACGAGACCATAAATGCCGAGAGGTCGCGCGCCGAGCGCCATGCGCAGGCCGATTTCCTGCGTCCGTTGCGCGACGTGAAAAGCCATCACGCCGTAGAGGCCGACGGCAGCAAGAACCAGCGCGAGCAAGCCGAATAGAAGCAGCACAGCGGACTCCCAGCGAACAATCCAGAAGGAACGCTCGACGTGCGCAGAGAGAGGCTCAAGCGCGTACAAGCGAACAGCCGAGCTTTGCGCGCTCAAGGCGTCGCGGATTGCCGGCGCCATGACGGCGAGGTCCTGAGGCGCCTCGATGACGAGAGTGGCGAGGCCGGTGTACCGCTGCGCGAACGGGACGTAGAAGTAGGGCTGGGCCGGCTCGCCGAGGGAGCGGACTTTGACGTCGCGAACGACGCCGACGACGTCGGCCATGGTAGGCGTGTTGCAGCCGAGGCGAAGACGCCGTCCGACCACACCGGAGGAGGGCCAGAGGCGGTGCGCGAGCGTTTGATTGACGATGACGACAGGCCGCGAGGAGGAAACATCGGCGGCGGTGAAGTCGCGCCCTTCGAGGAGCGGGATTTGCAGCGTGGAGAGAAAGCCGGGAGAAATGACGCCGAGCGCACCGGAGAACCGTGGTTCGTCGTCGGGGTGGATGCAATCGGTCTCCTGGCCGGTGGCCATTAGCGGAAGGAAGTGAGTGAGCGAGGCGCTGCGCACACCGGGGAGGGTGCGGAGGCGGTCGAGGGCCTGCTTGTAGAACTCGAGGCCGGTGGTTTCGTTGAATTCCGGCGCGGAGATGTAGGTGAGCGCATAGAGGCGATTCTGGACGGCGAAACCGGGATCGGCGGCGCGCATGAGGTGCATCGAGCGGAAGAGGCCGGAGCAGAGAAGGAGGAGCAGGGAGAGCGCCACCTGGGCGACGAGAGTAGCGCGACGGAGGCGCGAGCGCTGCTTTGGGAATGAACCGCCCTTGAGGACGGGATAGACGTCGAGGGTGACGGCGCGCCAAGCAGGAAAGAGTCCACAAAGCAAGCTGCAGAGGAACGAAAGAGCAAGCGCGAAT
>Ga0126373_10003918_pt1 | contig 11262 bp, 10 predicted proteins | sample PanSoiMetPlot_11_FD_92545 | JGI IMG/M metagenome (GOLD analysis project Ga0126373, IMG submission 92545) | Tropical forest soil microbial communities from Panama - MetaG Plot_11 | ecosystem: Environmental > Terrestrial > Soil > Tropical forest > Bulk soil | place: Panama | collected 2016-02-17
CCACCCGCGCTCTGCTGCGCCGCCGTGTTCTGGCTCGCCTTCTGCATCGGCGTGAGGCCGGTGGGGTGAGCGGATTCGGCGGCGAGCGTGGGTTCAAGGCCGCCGTAGACATTCGCGGCGTTTGCGGAGTACTGATTCTGGAGATTATTCGCTGTTCCCGAGTTCCCGAATGCGTCCTTTGCGACCCCTTTAGGCATCAGCGCCTCCAATCCCGACCCGGAAACATTTCCACGTTTCCCGCCAGTTGAATAGTCGCTGAAGGTGCCGACCGAATGCTCTTTCGTAGCATGGTTCTACGAAAGCGAACGCTTCAGTGTGATTCGCCCCGAGTTTATCCCTAAGCGCCTGATGGAGCAAGGAAATTGCATTCATCTTCACGACGGGGTGGGGATTGGTGGCGCAGAGAAGCGTGATTTCGGGCACGAGTTTGTAGCCTGCAGCGGCGATGGGTTGATCCAGGTCGTCCACCACGACGGAGTATTCAGAAAGGTTCGTGGGGAGTGGGAAGGTGTGGCCGAGATGCATCGCGCGTAGGTAGAACTCGTCCTTGGGCTCGAACGGGCGGACTCTCATGACGGTTTGCTCCTGACGGGCGGTGCGCCGTTGGCAGAGCGGAAAGCCGCCCCGAATCCCGGCGGCTGCCCTTGGCGTGTGGTGCCGGAGCCCTGGCCGGGGAGCATTTGAACGTGAGAGACGGATGCGCCTCTCACCACTTTCGCAGCGGGGCCGCCGTAGGCTACGGGTGGGCTGGATTGGCCGTTGGGATAAAGGGCGCGCACTTGGTAGGTACCGTTGGTGGGACCGACGGGAAGGAAACCGTTGCGCGAGCCGCCGACGGAGTAGGTGTGCGTTTGTCCGTTCGCGGTGTGGTCGATTTCGTACTGGATGCCTTGGTAGAACTCTCCCTCGTGACGGATGGCGAACTCGACGCCTTGAGGGTGGGGGACGACGGTAAGTTCCTGCGGTGTTGGAGGCGCTCCGGGTCTTCCCTGAAGGTCGAAGTTCCCCTGCTGCTCCAGCGTGTTTCCATTACGTTGAATATCGGAGAACATCTCGTAAAGGCGCTGGCCGAAGGTGGGGTTGTCGGGGATTTTCACCGTGCGCAGCCAGTCGAGATTGCGAATGTCGAAGCTCATTGGGCGGCCCCTCTGATCTGGAGTTTCGCGTTCTTATAGAAGAACTGAAGCCATTCGAGGTTGAAGGAGTTGTCGGTGCCTGTGATGGGGGAGGACGCGAGTTTCAGCGCCATCTTGCTCCCCTGCGCTTGGCACCCGGCGAACTCTTGAGCAAATCGCGGGTTCTCGGTGAGTGCGCGGGTGCAGGTGAGAGGCCACGGATTGTCGATGGCGTCGCAGAGGACGGTGTAGGTCATATTGCCCACGCCGGAGACGAAGGGAGTTCCGTAGGCAAGGAGTTTGCGGAGCGCCGTGAGTTGGAGCGCTTGAGCCTTCTCGAAGTCGGGGCCGAAGAAGGTGGTGTAGAAGGGGAAGAGTTGGCCGTAGTCGTCGTCGGTGAGCTTGGTGGGAGAGAGAGTGTAGATGTTGCCGAATCCCGCTGCGGCCCCCGGAGCTTGACCATTCCCACCAAGGAAGACGGTGGTGAGTTTGCCGGAGGAGCGGTACATGCGGGCTGCGCCATTCATTGCGCGCGGCCAGATGGTCCATTTCCGTGTGTTGTCCGTCACGATGAGCTTGCCCCCGAGGGAGACGTGAACGGGCGGCGAGTTGGCGATGGCGTAGGCGGAGTTCAGCTCGCGGTAAGAGAGCGGATAGATGGCGTTCGGCGCGGTGGCGGTGCCGATGGGGACGAAGAAATACAACATGCGCTCGACGGGATCGCAGAGCGCGGAGATCGTGAGGGCCGCATCCATGTTGATTGCCGTGTCAGGGGCCATCCACGGGTAGTTGGTGGAACCGGGGTTCCAGTTGGGTTGGATTTCCTGCGAGACCTTGTGAACCTGAGACCCGTCGAAAAGTCCCGCGCCGGTTTCGGTGGGCCATGCGCTCCAGTCGTCGCCGGAGGAGCCGGTTTCGTCATCGGCCTGGGAGTGGGTGATGCCGAACGCGGAGAGAGTGCCGCAGTTGGCCTGGATTTCCTTCCACGTCCAGCCGGAGGGTTCGGAGGTGGGGTTCACGAGGATTTCATGGACACGGCCCGAGGGATCTTGCGTAATCGCGTAGGGCGTGGAGCGAATGACGGTGAAGCCCATGATCTTGCGCGTGTCTTCGGTGGGTTGGCCATTGCCGGAGACGCCATCGAAGCCAGCGGGATTGTTGGTGTAGGAAGTGAAGGATTGATTGTCGAGATAAGGGTTCTGGGAGTCGAAGAACCCCAGCTCATCTACTGTAGCCGTCGGTTGCGCGATAGTCAGGGTTAGGTCGGAAGGAATCGCTTCCGGCGTGGGGAGGGTAAAGTTTGCCTGCACGTAGGCCGCGGTCGCGGGTGCGGCGAGCGTTGCCGTGGCGCTGAAGCCAGTGGACGCGGAGGAGAGGGTGATGGTGACATTCCCGGTTCCCTGCACCAAGGCACGGGCGGCATAGGTGATGTTGCCGTCAAAGATCGGGTCGCCGTAGGCGTCGAGATAAGCGGACTGAGAGTAGGAGCCGCCTTGGAGTGCGTAACCGAGGTTGGTGAGTCCAGTGACGAGCGTGCCGCCGGAGCCCGTCCAGCCAAGGGGTTGAGTGGGAGTGGGCGGAGAGGAGCCGCCTTCGAAGCCGAGGTTGAGGAATTCCTGCACGGTCGCCCGCTGGCCGATGGTAGTCAGGCGGGAGCCGAAGTAGGCGAAGGCGAGCGCGCCGTCGAGGACGATTTGGTTCACGAGGTTGTTGCCGGTGACGGAGATTGCGCCAAGTTCGCTTGATGTGGCGAACAGAGAGTTGTCAGAGAAGTCGAGGAGGGCGGAGGTGGTGGTGTTGTCGTTGATCTGCGTTGCGGTGGACACCACCTGTCCCTCTAACTGTGCGGGGACGGCGAGGTAGAAGAAAGGCGGGAGAATTCCAGGCACGTTGGGCTGCGCGCCGGTGAACGCGAGGATGCGCGCGACGATGTTGGGAGGGCCGATGGGGATGTTGGAGACGGCGACGTACTGGCCGCCGTTCGCGATGAAGGTCGTGGGCGGTGACGGCGCGGTAATTCCCCCTTGGCGGTCGAGGAAGAGCACTTGGCACAAATGGAGTCCCGGCGCGGCTTGGCCGAAGGGAGTCACGGTGCCGATGGCCGTCGTCGCGCCGTTCGGTCCGTATTGCTGATACACGAACGTCTCGGCGTCGATAACCTGGGTGACGTAGAAGATTCCCTCCCAGATGAATCCCACGGTCCCCGTGTTCCACGTGCCGTCGGAGTAATCGACCTGGATATAGAAGGTGGTGGGCGACGGGCAGGACTGGACCTCGAAGTAAGTGGGAGTGGGCGTGTCGTCGGGGATGGGCCAGGAGATCGTGACGGAGCCGGTGTTGGCGGTGGCGTCGACCACGTCGGGAGTGGTGGCGGTGATGGGAGTCTGGAAGTAACTAATCTGGTTCGGGGAGGGAACTTTCTCCACGGTGAAGGTGCCGTTGAAGGAGAAGGAGGTGCCTCCAGTGGACGTGGTGACACCCTGCACCTGAACGACGGAACCGGGGGAGAGGTTGTGCGAGGTTTGGGTAGTGAGGGTCGTGACGCCGGACGACCACTGCGCGCCGGAGACATTCGCGACCGTGCCCGGTTCCACGCCGACGATGGAAACGTCGATGCCGGGGATGAGGCCGTGCGGCGCGGTGGTGGTGACGAACGCGAGGCCGGGGAAGGTCTCGTTGTTGATGACGATGGAGGCGATGTTCGCGACCGTGCCGGAACCGGAGAGGGTGTAGAAGACCTGCACTGTGAAGGGCGTGTCCAAGAACACACGCTCGATGTCGCAGGTGCAGGAGACGCAGAATCCGAAGGTGGGGTCGTTGACGATGGCTGGAGTCAGGGCGGCTCCCCACGAATCCCCTGCGGAGCCATACGTGTGCGTTGTGACGGTGGTGGTGAAGGGCGTAGCGGGCGTTTTGGTCGTGCCGATGTTTGCGCCGGCCCGGAGGAGGGCGATTTGACCGAGGGTGCCGGTGGTCGGGCCCTGGGAGACGATGGAGAACGAGATAGAGACGCCGAGGATAGTAGCGGTGGAGGGGATCGTGAAGCCGAAGCCGGAGGCTTGGAAGGCGAGGAGGGGAGAAGTGCCAGGGTTGAAGTTCGAACGCCATTGAGTGCCGACGAAGGCCCAGTAGGTTGAGCCCGTGCCGCCGGTGTTTTGCGTGGTGGAGATGTTGGACTGGACGACGGAGGTGGAGTTGGAGTCGGGGACGTTGGAGATTTGCGCCTGATATCCCACCTTGAGACCGTGCGGGGTTGCGGTGCGCGCAGTCACGAGGTTGTTGAAGCGCGTGAGGGTGTTGCCCGAGGAGGCCATCTGGGAAGGGGGAAGGGCTTGAGAGATGACCGTGGGCGGCGCGCCGGGCCCGTCTTGCGTCAGGCGGTCGAGATTGGTCCCGTCGTACTGGAGGGGCGGCCATTGACCGTGCAGGCCGTCCGAGATCGCGATGTACTCGCGGCCAAAGGCGGTGATGGAGGTCATTCTCGCGCCGGGCGTGGCGGCGAAGAGTTGGGTGTAGGTGCCGGGGGAGTTGGTCCAGTCTTCCACCCAGAGCACACCGTTCGAATCGAAGAAGAGGTTTTTGATGTCGCCGGAGGTGGTGATGAGGGATTTCGCGTACACCACCGTGGGAATGAAGTTCGACGGCCCGCCCATTGGGAAGGGATTCTCGAAGACCTTGGCGAATCCCGAACGCGACCCCACGCTCCCCGGAAGGAAGCTCATCTCCTGGTTAGCCGGGGAGACTCCTTCGGGGAGAGCGGTCGGTGCGATCTCGGTGACGAGGCCGGCGAGCGTGTTGAGGGGAACGGCGACGGCCCCGGAGATGTTGAAGGCCATTCATTCCTCACACGAAGGGGGTGAAGATTGCCTCGAACTTGACGACGCCGCCCGTGATGCCGGCGGGATACGCGCCTGCCGCGAGCTGCGCCATCGGGAGGGAGATGGCCGCTGCGCCCACGAGGATTACCAGCTTCCCGTTGGCGAGCGTGGTGCCAGGGCAGAAAACGTATTCGTAGCCGCCGGGAGCGGTACCAGCGGGCGGCTGTTCGTAGACGTACACGCGCCGGGGAACGCTCTGGCTCTGGAGGCCGTAGAGGTTCGCAAAGGAGAGCGTGTCGCCATTGGTGACGTAGTTGCCGGAGAAGTGCAATGTCCCCCGCAGGACTTGCGTCGATTCCGTGGTGTCGTTCTGCGCGTAGCTTGAGTCGATTGTTACTGAAATGGCCATTCGATCCTCCTAGTACCCGTTGATATTCCCGTAGAAACCCTGTCCCCCTCGGGCGTGGGCGTAGGCGCGGCGTTGGACCGGGCGGCGCTGTTTCAGCTTCACGTCGGAGTTGTTCATCAGCAATTTAGCATCTTTCTCGGCGGCGGCGAGAAATGTTGCGGCGTCGGTGTCCTCGCGGCCCACGGAGCACTCGGCGGCGATGTAGTTCGCGAGCGCGGATTCGGAGCGCATGATGCGCACGGGCATGTTGGCGGGGACAGTGGCGGGGGTGGTGGAAGGGTCGCCGAGGATGTCATTGGTGGTCACGAAATCGAAGTCGTAGGCGGCGTACTCGATGCGGAGATCCATCGGGACGGTGGAACCGGGGAAGACGAGCTTGTCGTCCACCCAGTTGAAGTATCCGTTCCACGGGCGTTTGAAGCCCTCGGGGATACCGTCGGGCATGAATTTCATGGGAGTGAATTGGAGATTGGAAACGGAGGCGTCGTAGGGGACTGCCCCGTTGTTGCGCCGTTCGAGAACGCGCAGGGGCGCGATGAAGTCGAAGGGAAGAACATCCACGTTCGGCGGTGCCCAGTAACCCACGCCGTCGAAGAATTGGGTCCACGAGAGGAAGTTCATCACGGCGGGATCGTTGGCGGCGGTGACGGGGTAAGCGAGGCCGGTGAACCATTTCTTGTAACGCGAGTAGCCGAGGTTGCACAAGAACGCCTGAAGGTTGCGCCACGCAGCGTTGACCATCGCGCCGGTGAAGGGTTGGGTGTCGGTGAGGATGTCGCCCCCCAACGAGGCGATGGCGTCATTGAGCCGCGTCCGCGCCAGATTCAACGCTGTTTCCAGCATCGGATACGGCGCGGTAACGGTGGGGGGAGGGATGGGCACTTAGTTCACCTTCGCGGCGGCGAGCGCGGCTTTGTGCGCCTTGTACGCCTCGACATTCACGACTTCATGGCAGTTGAAGCATTTCATGGCGTCGGGACGGATGGAGGTGCGGCAGACGGGGCATTCGATGTTGTCGGAAGCTGCGCCTTGGGCCAGCCACGCCTTGTCCTTGCCCGTAAGGCCGAGGACGCGCGCGCAGGCTCCAAAGGTCTCCGGGCGGAAGACATCGTAGGCCAGCTTGCGGTCGCGGTCCCAGAGCTGATCCATGATGCCGATCTGAGCAGCGCAGTAGGTGCGGAGTTCGCCTTTGGCCGCTTCGAGTTCGGCAGTGGTCGGGGTGTCCCCGGCGGCGATCAGCACGCCGACCTTGCGCCGGGAGAAGCGCTTGTCCTGGTTGCGGCCTTCCCCCAAAATGTCGATGGCCATCTTCCGCCCTTCCGAGGAGAGGCGCTTCATCGGCTCGCGCTTGTCCTTGGCGGGGTAGAACTCCTCCTCCAGCTCGTGAAGTTTGGTCAGGGATTCCACGTACGGCGCATCGAAAGGGCAGGCGGGGATGTAGAAGATGCCGGGGGAGCCAAGCGGGATCGTGTGCGGAAAGGGGCCGACGTTGAAGATATGCACCCGCTTCGACTTGTACTGCTGCATGATGTCGAGTTCGGGCGGGATGTTGAGGCGGTTCGCGTTCCCCTTGCGGCGCGCGTCGATGAAGCCCTTGGTCTGGAAGGCGACATCGACATCGGGGGCGTGGCCAGAGGCGTTGAGCGCGTCTCCGGGGAGCATCGCGGCGGCTTTATCTGCTGTCATGGTGGGGTCAAATACCGGCATGGAGGGTCGGTCCTTTCATGGCCATTACGGAGCCACGTTTCGTTGGCAATCCCGTCTTGTCGGCGGTGATTGGCGTTCGGAGCGATTTGTGGTTGAGCGTCTTCGGGGTACCGGCGAAGTTGGCTGCGCGGGCACCGAAGAGGGGCTCTGTTTCACGCACGCGGAGGAAGCGTTCGTCCGCAGCGCGTTTTTCAGCCTTCGCATCGATCTCGGCATTGGTGGCTTTGATCTCGGCGAGTGAACGGCCTTCTCCCTTGCGGACGAGGCCGATGATTTTGTCGATAGCGCCTTCGATTCCGTTCTGGAGGGTGTCGGCGTCGAAGGTCCAGCAGTGGGCGTAGATGCCGCGATGAGGGAACGGGCCTTCAATCAGCATCCCGGATTGCGGGCAGCGGGGGCCGTAGTTTTCGTACTCGGTGGGGGTCATCTGACAGGCTTGCGCGCCGGAGAGCCACTTTTCGAGAATCCAGACATCTCCCAAATGGCGGTATGCGGGCCGGACGTGCGCGCCGGTTTCGCCCTTCAAATTGGTGCCGAAGATGAGTTTGCGCACGGAAGGAGCGTAGACGAGGCGGAAGAGGGGTTGGTGAAAGGGGTTGTCCCCGAACCGGGAGAGGCTGATTGGCCAGTGGCTCGGCTCGGGGACTTCGAACGTGTTTTGCAGCACGAGACTCATGTCAGAGGGTACCTTGCGAGGTAAGCGAGTGCCTTGTCATACCAAGGGCATTCGAGCCAGAAGAGGTGAAGATTGCAGCGGTCGCAGAGGAGACCGCGACGGCAGCGAGAACAGGAACCTTTCGCACAGCACTTGTGATTGTGGTCGATAGAGAAACGACGGTGGCCCGGAGGTGGTACGCCGCAGATTGCGCATCCCCCACCCTGTTCGGCCAGTAACTGTCTGTATTCCGCTTCGGTAATTCCTGAGTTTCGGAATCCCTGTGCCCGATCAGCAGCCTTCGCGCGTTCTGGATCGGCCTTTCGCGCAAGTTGACGCCGAGTTCGGTGATATTCAGGTTTCGCAGCGTAATCCGCATCATTACGCTTGCGACTGCACGCAGAACAGCGGCGTCCTTTGCCCTCGTACCAATTTTTGCAGTCGCTGCACCAGCTCTTACCAGCCAGCTTCTGCTCGATGACAAACTCTGGAGTAAATCCGTAAAGCGAACACAGCCGCGGCGCTCGTTTGATTGCCGCTGCCGCCATGTTCTGCCTAACTTCATCGCTGCATTTCCATCCTTTACGTCTTGGCATCTCCTGCCCTCTATGCAGTTAGTATACCACATAGAAGACAGGAGATGGCTAAGTTGTTGATTTAGAAGTTCACTGGAAGGCCATTCGGGGCGGTAATGCCGCTCAAAAATGCCCCTTCTCTTGATTGTACAATGGCAAGTTGTCCTTGCCAGATCATGTAAAACACCAGCGATGCGGCGATGCCGCCACTCTGTCCGTACAGCGGGAAGAGGGTCTGTCCGCCCACGTCGTAGAAGTCCGTCGGGACGGTCTCGATGCGGAACATGTTCTTCTGCACGAGAATGTCGAGGTAGCCGGGGAGCGCGCGGGGGTTGACGACCATCTCGCGTCCGGCGATGGTGGTGGCGGCTTTGCGCTTCAACATGTCCTCGGAGGTGTCGCCCTTCAGCTCCACGTAGTTGATGCGCTGCACAAGGAGAGCGTTCTGCTCCCAGGCGTCGCGGACATCCACGTTGCAGTGGCCGAACATGCCCTCGCCGTCCACCGCTTCCTCGCCCTTGGAGAGCTCGATCAGGGAGAAGATCGCGCGCACGATTTGCGGAGTGAGCGCGCCGTTCACGGGAATGGTGGGCACGAGGTACTTGCCGGGGTAGGCGGAGCGCTGGATGCCCAGCCAGTTGCCGGTGTTGGTGCCGACCTGGTAGTAGCGGAGGCCGAAGACGCCGGTGTTGGCAGCGCCGGGGGAGCCCGAGACGAGGAGCAGATAGCCGGAAGTGATGCCCGAAGCAGACGGAACGGGGTTCGCGAGCCAAACAGTGTTGTTCAGAATGTCCGAAGATTCGATGGTGACGGAGGCCGTGGGACCGCCGGCTGCGCCGAGAGCGCTCCACACGTCGATGTCCTGATCGTCGAGGAAGAAGTTCGCATTGTTGACCACGAAGCCAACGATGTTCGAGCCGGAGGTGACGGTGGAGACGATAGTGTCGAGGGTGTTGGAGCCGTTGCCTTGGATCACCGTATCCATGAAGTCGGCAAAGGCTTTGGGGGCGATGGACTTGGTGAGGGTGGCGAAGTCTTCAATCGCCTTCTCGTCGGAGTCGGTGGCGTACTCGGCTTCGCGGGTGTAGGACCATGCCATTACGAGGGTGGTGGTGGTCACTTGGCCGGGGATGGTGATCGGGCCGGAACCGAGGCCGAGATCGCCGCCGTCGAGGTTGCCGACGCGGGGCTTGCCGCCACGGGTGGGCATCGTCGGGATACGCGCGAGGCGCGCGGAAACTTCTTTGGTCTGGGTGGATTTGAATCGCTTCCAGAGGATCGAGGAAGAGAGTGCAAGGTCTTCCAGCTCTGGCCGCACGTACTCCTGTTGGAGCGCAAGGGTTTGGTCAACGGATGCGATGGGCATCGAATTCTCCTGAAGAGAGTTTTCGCCGTGGTCGCGCCCGTTGGAAGTGGGCCGCTTTGGTTTGCGCCTTTAGCGTGCAGTGCGAGCGTGGAGAGTGTGCGCGGCTTGAGGGTTTCCGTTCCCTTCCACTCCGAACGCTTTGATTGCGGTGATTCTACATCAGTTTGTCAAGGCGGATTTCACTTTCCATTTGAAGAGTCCCTTTTCCCCGCGCAGATAGGCTTCGCCACGGTTCAACATCGCGTTCGAAGTGCGCATGAAGTCCACTTGTTTGCCAACGGACTTTGGGGAACCGGAGAGCCACTGGACGAGGTTGCCGGAGGGATCTTTGGTGGGCTGAGGAGCGGGGCGCGCTCCGTTACCGTTTGCGCCCGGTTTCCCGCTCATTGTCACCTTCTGCCGCTTGTCGATGACGGCGTTCGTGTGCCGGGCGACAATCGACGGCAGCAATTTCTGCCCCTCGCTCGCGGCGCGCTTGTTGTACTCCGTTTGATTCTTGTTGCGGAGATATCCGCGCATGGCGTCGCCGTAGTTGCGGTTGGCAGCGAGGCGGGTTTCGAATTCCTCGCGCACGGCGGATTTGATCTCGGATTTTTCGCTCTCGGTGAGAGTGACTTTGCGCGCGCCGGCGGCGCGGGTCATTTCGGCGTCGCGGAGCTTCACGTTGGCGCTTCCAGCGGTCTGGTTCCACTCCATCCGGAGGACGTTTTGCTCCCGCGCGTCGAGATCGGAGTTTTGGGTGCCGTTTTGCGTCCCATTCCCCGGCTGCGTCACGTTCGGAGCGCCGATTTGCTTCGAGGCAAGCGTTTTCAGGCCGCCAATGGTGCTGTAGACCTTCTGCAAGGCGTCGATGAACTGGTTTTTGCCCGGAAAGTCGGGGATGGACGGCAAAAACGCATCGAGAAGGGCGAAATTCACGTCTATTCCCTGCGATTGGAGGTAATTGGTGGCGGATTTCGCGACGTAGTTGGAAAATCGCTCGTTGTCGAGTTCCGCGAGCTTGTCCATCGCCTGCGGAACGAGGGATTTGAAGGATTCGGGGTTGTCGGTGACCATTTCGTCGAGCAGGCGGGGAGCGCCGCTTTGGATGTCGGCGAGGATCTGCTGCAACTGCTCCCGGTCGCCGCGCACGGTAGCGATAAGGTCCTCGGGAGCGAGTGTTTCTTCGCCCTCGAACGCGAGTTGAGAGTATGCCTGACGCTGGGACTCGTATTGTTCGAAATTCCCGCCCGCTGCGGCGTCGGCCTTGGCCGCGATGTGGATCGCGTTGCGCATGGCGCGCTGTTCGTCGGGGGAGAGGCCGGCGGCCTTCAGCTTGTCCTTGACGGCCTTGTAGAGTTCGACGCCCCGGAGGTGGTTGATTTCGCCGGATTGGGGAGAGTCGCCGGAGTCAATGGCTGAAGTATCAGTTGAGGTGGTGTCGGATGCGGTTGAAGTAGTGGTTGAAGTGTCGATACTTCCGGTGTCTACTGCGCCTGTGTCTACTCCGGCGTCGATTGCGGGAGCGTCCATCACTGCATCGGGCATGTTCTCTCCTTAGGTTGTGGCAACGCCCGCCGCGCCGGGAGGTTGGGCGACGGGTGCTTTCGCGTGCTGTGGTGCGGGATGTGCGCCGCC
>Ga0126373_10003919_pt1 | contig 11260 bp, 7 predicted proteins | sample PanSoiMetPlot_11_FD_92545 | JGI IMG/M metagenome (GOLD analysis project Ga0126373, IMG submission 92545) | Tropical forest soil microbial communities from Panama - MetaG Plot_11 | ecosystem: Environmental > Terrestrial > Soil > Tropical forest > Bulk soil | place: Panama | collected 2016-02-17
AACTTGTCGGTGCGCTCGCGAATCTCATGCGGCTGATGCGACATCTCGATGATGCCGCCTGCATTGTCCGTGATTGGCCCAAAGGTATCCATGGCCAGAATGTAGACTGCGCAGCTCAACATTCCCATCGTGGCAATTGCCGTACCGTAAATTCCCTTTGCGTAGTCGCTGACACCGGATACTCCCGCCAGACCCTGCACGCCAAAGTAATAGCTCAACAGCAATGCTGCCGAGATGACAATGACAGGGAGTGCCGGGGTTTCCATTCCTACGGCAAGGCCACTAATGATGTTCGTGGCAGGCCCCGTCAGCGATGCCTCCGCGATTGACTTCACCGGTCTGTAAATCGACTCCGTGTAGTACTCAGTGATCCATACAAATAGAAAGGCAGTCGCCAATCCGATTACTCCGCAGCCGAGCAACCATATTGGCTGAACCATTGGTCCGTTCAGCATGGTGTACACGGCGCCCGCAAAGCCCAGGAGCGCCAAGGCACTGGTTACGTAGAAGCCCTTATTCAGCGCATGCATTGGGTCCTCGTCTTCGCGAGTCTTTACCACGAAGACGCCCACAGTGCTGGCAATGAGATTAATGGCGTGCACGATGAGCGGAAAGAGGATTCCCTTCACCCCGAACACGGGATAGAGCGCTGCACCGAGGATCATCGCTCCAACAGTCTCGGCCCCCGTGGACTCGAAGATGTCGGCGCCGCGGCCAGCGCAATCGCCGACATTATCGCCGACCAGGTCGGCGATAACGGCCGGATTCCGCGGATCGTCCTCCGGAATCCCCGCCTCAACCTTGCCCACCAGGTCAGCACCCACGTCTGCGGCCTTGGTATAGATGCCGCCGCCAAGCTGCGCAAATAGCGCCACCAGGGAGGCACCAAACCCAAACCCAACCAGTTGGTAAGCGACGGCTTGAGGGTTGTCCAACCCACCGAAGAATAGAAAGAGCAATCCGACCCCTAGCAACGACAGCGCCACCACCACCAACCCGGTCACTGCGCCGCCTCGTAGAGCCATCTGCAGCGCCTGGTTCAGGGAGGTGCGCGCAGCTGAGGCAGTCCGAATGTTTGCTCGTATCGAGCAGTACATTCCTGTGTATCCCGCCAATGCTGAGCAAACCGCTCCCGTCAGAAAGCTCACGACAGTCTTCAGCGCGTAAGGCGCTGTTCGTTCCGAAAGGCTATATCCGATAAACACCACGACGGCAAGCACGACCGCAATCGCGCCAATCGTCCTATATTGCCTTCGCAGAAACGCCTCAGCCCCTTCCCGAATCGCATTCGAGATCGCCTGCATGTCCGCCGTACCGGTATCGGCAGCAACCACAGATCGTGCCAGCATCAGCGCCGCTACCAGAGCCAGTATCCCTACTCCCAGCGCAATCCAAAGCCAAATTCGTCCATCATTTCCATCCGACGCCGCCTGGGAAATCGGAACCTGGTTCCATACAGCAATAGCCGCGAGGCTGACTACATTCATGCAAGGGTCTCCTTTAGAACAAAGAACTTCAGATTGCTCAACAAAAGGGGCAATTAGAGCATGTGCAATCCAACGGGGTCAATGCGTCGTGTGGTTCACGGTATCCATCTCGCCGCGACGACACACAAACCAAAGTAATAGCACACCTTCTCCTCTTTTCTACCGCCTTTCTCGATTGCGCCGATACACACCTCATCACCATCCCTGAGGTGCACCCGTGCGTTTTGCCCGTCAACAACTCCTTCACTTCCGGCTCCGGTTTTCCGTAATCCTGTTTGCAATTTCAGCAACGGTGCTCCCGCTCCAGGGGCAGGACGATTCAGCCGTCATCCCCCATCGGTATCTGGTCGTATATCGCAACGGCGCCATTCCCGGTGATGCGGAGACCCGCACCCTGGCAGCCGGAGCGCAGCTTCTTCAACGCAACGATCGATTCGGCATCGCGACCGTCAAAGCGATCCAATCCAATTCTTCTGCGCTTCCCCGTGCCCTGAGCGAGCAGTTAGGCGATGACGGCGCCATAATACGAACCCTTGCTGCTCAACCCAATGTGGATTTTGTTCTCCACGACCGTCTCGTCACAGCCAGCCACCTCCAAATACGGCCAATCGCCGCGGAACCTACCTTCAGCGTCACCGTCGCACAGCCCTACGACCTTTACTACAACTCGCCTCAGGGTTGGGCAGTCCGCCAGGTTGGCGGGTACGGAGCCGGGACTCCCGGTGGCCCAGCGCGCGGCCCCTGGGATGTGACTACAGGCAAAGGCGTCCGTATAGCCATCCTGGACAGCGGCGTCGATCAAAATCACCCCGACATTGCTCCGAATCTTGCCCTCAACCTCACCGAAGTGAACAAGAACGATCTCCCCAGCCCCTGTGACGACGGCTCCCCACAGGACCAGGAGGGGCATGGTACGTGGACCGCCTCACTGGCGGCCGCTGCCATGGGATCTGGGACCGGGCAGGCAATCGGCGTCGCCCCTTCTGCCTCGCTCCTCAATATCAAAGTGCTAGAGCGAATGCCTGCCAATATCTCAGGCAACACCAGTGCGTCCAGCCAGTGCGCGGCAGGAGAGGCAAGCGGCCTGCTCAGCTGGGTAATTCAGGGCATTCAGGACGCTATGGACAACCACGCTGACGTTGTCTCCATATCGCTGGGAGCGACCATCGACCTCAGTACAGGAGATGGCGCCGGGCTAAAAGCAGCCTTTGATCGCATCACCTACGCCGCGTTTCAATCGGGTCTCGTTCTGATCGCCGCAGCCGGTAACGATGCTTATGACCTCTCCAACCCGCGCTATGTCGAACTCCCCGCGCAGGCCCGAGGGGTCCTGGCAGTTGTTGCATCCACCAACCCATCTTGCGCGGAGAACACGGCCCTCTACGCTACCTGCGCCCCGGGACCGCCTACGCTCGCCTACTACAGCAACTACGGGTCGCCTCTCAATGCTCTTGCCGCTCCGGGAGGGAGTTATCCCATCGGTGACGGCGATTTCGCTCCCAGCGGATGGATACGTGGAGCCTGCAGTTCAGGCCTTTCCAAAACGGTTGACGGTATGCCGTCCGACCCACAACACAGCTTTGGGTGCTTCAATCTGGGCCATATACCTTATGTGCAAGCCATTGGAACCAGTGCCTCCGCTCCCCTGGCAGCGGGAGTAGCTGCTCTGCTCCGAGCCATCCATCCAGACTGGGACGCGGCGACTGTGATCTCCAGAATGCGAGTTTCTGCAGACACCATTTCAACCCTGCCAGTTCCTCAAATCGACGCAGCCGCCGCACTGGCCCAACCCTAATGACCGAGGGCAGGGTCCCACTTCCTGAAGACGAAAGCTATCCCTTCATCCGATCCTTGACGCTTTTAGCCAGTTTCTCGATCTCTTCAGCCTTCTTCCCCACGTCGTTGGGCTCCAGAGGCTTGTCGGATGTCTCGACCTGATCCTTCAATTCCTTGGTCAACGTCACCAACTTGTCGGTATCTGCCACCATTCGTCTATGTCTATCACTGTTACGCGATTTGATCTGCTGTTCTTCCATCCGACCCGCCAGCGGATCGGTCGAGTCTGGTCTGCCCATGGAGGGCCCATTCCCGCCACTCAAAGATGGCGAAGGAGGCATGATAGGAGGTGGATTTCCCCGAGACTGGCCCATCCCACCGGCCACAAATGCGGCACCCAACAACATCAACCCAATCGTCGCAACCCGAAACGCTTTCATGCAAGGCCCCTTTATCTCGCCGGTTGCATCCTGAGGAGATGGTAACGCATGCTGTCTCTAGAACATTCCTAGGAAAGCGAGACGCCATCATCATGCTCCTTCTGGATACGACTCCGCAAGGCGGGGGCATCTTCACGATTCTCGAGCGCGACTGGCACGACGATGTCGTCGTTTTTCTTCGGGAAAAGCTACCGAAACTCCTCGTCGTCTTCCTCATCCTCTTCATTCTGCAGCGCATCGTCTTATTCTTCGTCCACCGTCTGCAGCAACAGGCCGACAAGCAGGTAGGCAACTTCCTCCGTGCCGGCCAACTACGCACGATCGCCTCCATCTTCCGCGCCACGGCTTATGGGGTGATTGGCTTCATTGCATTTCTCCAGATTCTCAATGTCTTCAACATTCCGTATCAGCCCATACTTGCCTCCGCCGGTATTATCGGCATCGGTATCGGTCTCGGGGCTCAATCCCTCTTTAAGGATGTGGTCAACGGCATCCTTGTCCTGATTGAAGATCAGTACAACGTTGGCGAGGTAGTGAACATAGCCGGGCTAAAGGGTACGGTCGAAGACCTCTCACTGCGCCGGACGACAGTCCGTGATAATGACGGAACCCTCTACATCGTCCCTAACAGTCAGATCGCCACCGTCTCCAATTTCTCACGGGATTTCTCCATAGCTGCTCTCCCTGTCAGCGTCGACGCCAGTGCCAACCCAGACAAAGTGATGGATCTGCTCAAACGTGTCGCAACCGAGGTCCGCGATGACGCGGCATTCAGTCAGATCGCCATCGCCGATCCCGATATCCTCGGCATCAACGACATCCGTGGCCGCGAGATCATCTATCAAGTCAATATTCGGGTTCGCGCCAATCAACGGGAAGGAGTACTTCGCGAGCTTCGACGCCGCATCGTCCTTGCCTTCGAAAAGGAAGGAATCCCCCTGGGAGTTTCTTCCAATATGCTCATCATGCAGCAGAAAGCTGGCCCCGCTCCGCCACCGGCGCTCGGTGCTTGATGCTCCTACAGCGACTGATTCATCGCCGCAATCAGGTCGTCCACCGTCCGCACAGGAGGCAGGCAGCCTTTGCCGTTACACACCACGGCAAAGCTGACCGAAGACGCATCCTTCAGGTCCGGCAGGTGTGGCAAAGTCTGTGCCAACGTAGGAGGCAGTTCTGCAATCTGATCTCGTCTGAACCGAATCACGCTCTTGTTCACTGCATATCGCGCCAAGGCGACCGTCTCAAGGCGTCTCGCGTCTGCATCGTCGCCGATCACGCATACCTGCACAGCACGTTGCACCAACCGCTGCAGCGCAAGCCCATAGCTGGCCGCATACAGCCCAAAGTGCTCGACGATCCCCGCGAACGTTTCCAGCGTCTCCATCGCCTTCACCGAATAGTCCTCGCGTCCATTCAACGCCTCGAGGCGAAGCAAGAGAGCAGCAGCCATTGGATTTCCTGCGGGCGTCGGTGAGTCCTGCAGCGGCTTTCTGCGTGTCGTCAAGGCACCAAGTCGCTCTTCGCCGTTCTCAACTACCTCTATATCGAAAAAGGCACAACCGACGGGATCATAAAACCGCTTAAGCATCTCATCCATGATGGTCGCTGCGGCCATGTAGTATCCCATTTTGCCGGTAACCTCCCAGGCGTCTAGAGCAGCGTGTCCAAGGAAAACGTAATCATCAAGCGTTCCCGGCACACGGGTCTTGGGGGCACCAGTCTCGCCGTACGACACCACATGAGCGACACCCAGGCTCTCGTCCCAGGCCTCGTTCAGTATCCGATCGAGGGACTTTAACGCGAAGGTTCGAACCTCCGGCAGATCCAGCACGCGTCCCGCCTCAAGGTAGGCCGAAATACACATGCCGTTCCACCCCACATAGATTGTCTTATCGATATATGGAGTAGGCCGTTTCAGTCGAGTTGAGTAGAGCTTCGCCTTCGCCGAGGCAAGCCGTTCCTTCGCCGCGTCAACCGAAATTCCATTCGCCTTTGCCACACCCTCAATCGTTCCCCGGACATGGAGCACGTTCTTGGCCGGATTATGGTGCATATCTCCGATTTCGCCAATGTCATAGTAAGCACTTGAAATCGCTAGTTCTTCCGGCGATAGGACCTCGGCGGCCTCATCGCGTGTCCAGGTGAAATAATCTCCGTCATCTTCGAGTGAAAAGTCCGCGTCCTGCGAGGCGTAAAAGCCTCCCCGCTCGCGGTCACTCAGCCATTCATCCATCCACCGGACGATCTCTCGCGCCACCCTCGCGCAGTCCTGGTCTACAAATGTTTGAAATCCATGCACGTAGTTCTTCAGAAGCTCGCTATTGTCATATGCCATCTTCTCGAAGTGCGGCACTACCCAACGCTCGTCGACAGAGTAGCGATGGAACCCTCCTGCGAGATGGTCATATATGCCTCCGCGCGCCATCTTCTGCAATGTCACCATCGCCGCGTTCTTCGCCTGTTCCCCGAGCGGAGCACCTGCGCCAACTGATATACGCGAGGCCGCATCCAGCAGCAGATCGATCGCGCCAGAGTGTGGAAACTTCGGCTGCGAGCCAAATCCACCTGATCTCGCATCGAACTGCTTCAACGCAGACGAGACCAGCTTCGCCACCAATTCAGGTCCTGGGTTCCCCGCTCTCCCCATGAACGACTCATTGTGCTCGATCGCTGCAATCACACTGCCGGCGGAGTCATTGACCTCATCGCGACGCTTGGCAAACGCCTCCGCCATCGTCAGCAACACCCGCCTAAAACCCGGTCGCCCGTGACGATCCTCGGGAGGAAAGTACGTCCCGCCAAAATAGGGCTTACCCTCAGGCGTGAGAAACGCGGTCAGCGGCCAACCACCCTGTCCACTGATTGCAGAAACCGCCGCTTGATATCGTGTATCCACGTCAGGACGTTCGTCTCGATCAACCTTGATCGGGACGAAATGTTCATTAATCACACTCGCTGTCGCCGGGTCTTCATAGGATTCCCGGTCCATCACGTGGCACCAGTGACACCACACTGCGCCGATGTCCAGCAAAATGGGTTTGTCTTCAGACTTTGCCAGCGCAAAGGCATCCTCGCTCCATTCCTTCCACTCAACCGGCTGATGCATCGCAGACCGAAGATATGCAGAGGCCGCTTTGGCCAGAGAATTTAACTGCTTCGTGTCATGTCCGTTGCTCATAGCTCTCCAGTGTAGTGCAGATGCTTTATTCAGCGCTGAACCTTGATATCTCAACGAAAAAGGCCCGGGCGTATGCCGGGCCTCTTTGTCAGCATTTGCACCTGGCGGCTACTGTGGAGGGGCCGGTGTCGGGGTTGAGTTCAGTGGTTTCGGAGGTTCAGGCGGTTTTGGCGCTGTTAGTCCCGGAACGAGCGGAGCCGTGGAAATATTGCCGGTCGCTGCCTGCACAATATTGATCCCGTACTTATCCAATACGTTCGAAAGTAACTGCCCCAATGCCACTCGGTCTCTTGCATACGCAGCTGTGGCCGAGATCAGATTGTTATCCGCCGTCGCAAGGTTTCTCTGCTGCTGCAAAACCAGCGCCGTCGTCGAAGCTCCCAACTTGTACTTCTTCTCCTCGGCGTCCAGGCTCTGCGCTGCGAAGTCACGGGCAGCCTGGGCGGCCTGCACCTGAGCGCGATCGTTCGTCAGAGCAAATTGCCCGTTGATCACTTGAATTCGAATCTGCGTATACAACTGCTGCAATCGCATCTGCGACTGCCGGAATTCCATTTGCGAACGAGCCTGGTCCGCCTGCGCGATCCGATTCCGTATCGGAATGTTGATATTTACACCCACGCCCTTGTCCGGAAAGGAATTATTGAACGTGTTCTCCAGTACTGTCCCATATCCCGCAGTTGGTATAAAGTTCGGCGGGCAAGGCACGATCGACGTTCCGGTCGAATTGGTGCACTGCAGCGCCGGGTTCTGTGTGCCACCCAACCCCGCCCCGCCATAAAAGCCATACGCATCAATAGTTGGAAGCAGACCGTTCTTGAAAGCTTTAATCGTAATCTCGTTGTTCTTCATGTTCAGCACGGCCTGCTCAATCTGCGGATTGTTTGTGTAGGCCTGCTTCACCAGGTCCTCAACAGATGTGTCCTCTTCTGGCAGCCGCTCCAGGCTCACGCGGTCTGTTGGAATCACCGGTGCCGCAGCAAGCTGCGGATCATTCAAGTTTCGCGCAATCGCCTGCTTCATCAGCAATTGCTGATACTCAAGGTTGGTCTGAGATGCCACCAACGCTTGCTTGTCGCTGGCCACCGCACTGTCCGAATTCACTACATCCAGAGGAGCGAGCGTTCCAATCTCCAACTGCTTCCGGTTGTCCGAGGCCAACTGCGTCGATTGAGCAAGCGCCCGCTCCTTCGCTTGGTCGTCTTCATACGCGCTAACCAGGCTCCAGTAGATGTTCTCTACCTGCGCCACTGTGAAGAGCAGTTGCTGACGAAACGCTGAGTCCGTAATACGCCGGTCGTTCTTTGCCTGCAGGACAAGCCGCCCGTTCAGCCAAGGGCCAAAGCCTTGGAGCAGATGCTGCGTAACCCTCGCCTGGAAGATCGAGTTCAGTTGCGGGCTGTAGTTTGCTCGGAAGCTGTTCGTCGTCGAGCGCGAGTTATTGAAAGTGAAGTTGAACAGAGTACCCGTCAAAAAGCCCTGCTGGTAGCCGAAGTTGTACGTCGCAGTATTCTGGTTCAGGGTATTCGTGCCGGTGATGAAGGTCGTCGGCTGCGGAGTGTTGGCGGCCTCATATTGCAACGTGCCCGTCAAAGTAGGATCCAGAGCCTCGGGGGTCGGTCCGCCGCCATTCGTGCTCAACACAATGCCCGTCGCGCCGGCGGCTCCGCCACCTGCTCCGCTCGACGTGCCGCCTGGCCCGCCGCCGGACGTAATCGTAGAGGTCGTCCCACCAAGGGTATTGGTCACAAGCCCTGTCGAAACGCCTCGCAGAGTCCCGCCTGCTTTCGTTCGTAGAATATCCGTATCGGCGATATCAAGGTTGATTCGAGCTATCTCAATATCGTAGTTGTTCTCGAGTGCGAGCAGCACTGCGTCCGACAGGCTCAGATACAACTTCCCATCACGCAGCAACTGATTCAGTCGTGGCGTGTTTCCCTGCGTGATCGCCGGAACATTAGTTGCCGTATAAGGCGCCCACGGCTTCCAAAAGTGGCTCTTAGGATGCGTGTAGTCCACAGTCGTATCGCGCAGATATAGAGGGTCTGTCGCTTTTGGTGTGGGCTCCGTTGGCAGGGCCGTCTGAGCTGTCACAGTGCTCGACGCCGGTGGCGGGGTCGTCGGATTTGGCTGTTGTTGTGCAGTTGCCGGCTGCACACTTACGCTCATCAGCAGCAACACAATGCTGGTTGCTGCCTGCATATCCTTTAATCTCACGATGCGTTCTCCAACTCTTCCCTTGGTGTCTCCGGGTCTCCCCTTCATCGAGGCCGCGCCGGACTCACATCTTGTTTCGTCTACCCGGCACAACCCCGCCAGGCACCACAGCTCATATTTGGTTCTTCTTATGACGCGCAGCACTCATTCCAAGACTCTAAAAGATGACTTTGCGGCCTGAGCACCAACATTCAACTGTGTTCATCTGGGCACAGGTACGCATCGGCAGTCGGCTTCGTTCCCGGCACGCATCAGAATTTTCTTCGATGGTGATTGGCTAAGTATAGCAACCCTCAGATGTTTCCTAGCCAAGCCGGCAACGCATCACACCGCCTCTTGTGACAAGCAGAGTCCCCTTCAGACTAACCTCAGTTTTTAGTTTAAAAATATACTTGTAGCGAATTGTGAATATAACTAGTTAGGGTTATTTGAATTTACGCGATCGATCTTATCAGGAAAATGTGATCGAGCATGTCCTCCGGATTCCGCGGCAATACTCCCGTTTCGCTCATCGCTCCGTTCTCAAGCCAGAGTCTAAGCCAGAAATACTGATGTAACCGCACAAGCCGGGCATTCACCGGCTGCTTTTGTTCAAGGAGCACGGCGATTCTCGATGCCATGAAACTCGTATCGGGAACCCTTTCCAGATTTTCGGCTACATAATCAGCGGCGAACAGACTCCTTCTCGCAGACTGGAATTCCTCGGACGACAGCAATCCGCTTTCCACTCGAAGCCCCGTCATATGTTCAAGCGCGAGGGCTAACGTGGCGTCCAGCCGATCTTCAAACCCCAGGTACAGCAGGCGTCCGCCAGCGGTACGGACAGGAACCGCACCAAATTCGTTAACAAACACCTTGGGCATCACTAATGCCATCTCTTTGGGTTCGAACCCTGAAGTCGTTAATACCGGACATCCCCATTGTGCGCTCAGTCCGCGAGTAATCTGCTGTCGCTCAATTCCGCACTGAGCCACGAGCCAATCACCAATACGCCCTCCCTGGGCTCGCTGCGCATCTAGAGCCGATTGCAATTGAGGCTGAGTAATCCATCCCTGGGCGAGCAGCACAAGGCCCAGCGGAACTCTGTGGCGGTGCGGTACTCCTTCGGTCGGATTTGAACGCTCAAAATATTCGCGACGTACCGCCGCGCGAACCATGGCTTCAACGCACCGTGCGCTGCAGCCCCACTGCCCTTCGAAGATCGGTCTACGCCGGCTTCGCCAAGGCAACGCTCGCGAGCCGGAGCACTCCCGATTGCCACATGGCAGCCGACCCGGCAGCTTGCTTTGGGACCTCTTTGATATCGATCCGGCCATGCCAGAACGCACGTAGCTGTCTCCCCATGTCAGCGACGGGGTTGACGCCATCTCTTTACCCAACTCGAGGGGATCCGTGCTCCTGACTCCATCTCTCCTCCCTAGCAAAAGCACCGTATGCTCTCCAATCGCAGTTGCGGCGTTGCAACCTCAGTGACCCGCAGCGCAAAATTCCCACTGACCACAACAACTTCTCCTCGCGCAACGATCCGATCCCCGACGACGAGATCTACCGGTTCAGATACCTCACGATTCAACTCCACGACTGCCCCTGGCCCAAGTTCCAGAACCTCATGCAACGTCATCTCGCGTGAGCCGAATTGCAATGTTGCATCCAGTTCGATGTCTGAAAGAAGTTCCACCATATTTTCGGAATTAGGTTTCCGTTGCGCTTCGGCTTCTCTGTCCATTTTTCGTCCCCTCTTAGTTTGTGCTCACTGCTATCGTCTCGACCTGACCTTCGAGCAGAGCACCACGATGTTCTCCGCTCCGCACCGGATACGCTCGAGCAAAGTGGAGACCTCCTACCCGCAGTTCGCCAGCCTCGTACATCGAGAGCGGCAATCGAAGAATCATTCCCGATTCAAGCGAAGTCAGCTCGGTTGCCCGTATCCGCACCGGCGGGAACTGCAGTGTCGTTCCAAAGCGGACCTGGCCCATTAGCTCTCGCATCCGCGACACGGAATCTTTGGAGCGCCGTCTCGGCCTATCACCCTCCGATATCAGTCTTCGCAGAATTGCATTCAACACTACCGCCGGAAGGCATAGATTCAACACTCCCTGCACCTCCGGCATCCGCAATTCAAAGCTGACGCACAGGGTCTTCTCTCCGAGCGTAAGCATCCG
>Ga0126373_10003920_pt1 | contig 11257 bp, 12 predicted proteins | sample PanSoiMetPlot_11_FD_92545 | JGI IMG/M metagenome (GOLD analysis project Ga0126373, IMG submission 92545) | Tropical forest soil microbial communities from Panama - MetaG Plot_11 | ecosystem: Environmental > Terrestrial > Soil > Tropical forest > Bulk soil | place: Panama | collected 2016-02-17
CCCACCAAACCGACGAGAATGACTTTGTTTAAGCTTTTCATGACACTTGAACCGTCCTTTCGAATAGATTGATTTGACTCGAGGCATCTTTCACGCGTGGCACGCATGTCGAAAAATTTCGAGCTTCCGGTAAACCAATGCCGCGTTGCTTTAAAGGAAGGTGTTTTTGGTAACCACTGGACGGGACTGTGGAACAACACTGGACATTGCTTCTATTTCACCCGGAGCTGCATGATCACCTCGTGGACCGCGGCGACAACCGCGCCCGGCGCTTCCCAGCCAGCTGGGACGTAACAACCAAGGCAATCTTTTTTGTAATCAGTCGCCACCTGCTTGTCAGGCGCGTCGGCTTTGAAAAGTGCCCATCCCCATCCGTCACCCCACAATTTGTTATTTGGGAACCGGTTCTTTGCATCCTTGATCTGGACGAACCACACCTGGATCCCCGAAGCCCAATAGGCATCACCGGTGGTTAGCTTTGCGTGATCCGTTCCAAATATCTCCTTCACCATGACCGCGCCATCGGGAAATTTCCCATTCTTGCGGGAATACTCGGCCGTACCGGGCGAGGCATAGGTCACGTGCATTTAGTTCCCTTTCGGATCGAGTACAGTGTACGTTCCCAGTAATTCGTAGCGATCTCGATAGTCGGTTGGCTTGCGAATGTTCCCAGCTTTGTCGACCAGCTCATAGCCGTTTAACATGGTGCGGCCTTGGGCTTTGACCGGGCGATGGCTGGCCAAGACGACGAGCGCAAAGACGACAAACGAGATGCCAAGGAGTGCCGGAATGAGAAATAACATGCGACGGGTCATTTACTGTCCTCCTGCATGGGGAATCGAATCGCCGTCACCGATCACCGAAGATTGTCAGACGGGAGCGGAAGGGGGAGTCTATCGGGCGTTGGTAGGTGTAGAGTCCCAGAAGGTAGAACGTGGGTAATTCTTTCGTTTACGCCGCCGCACGGACGATACGTTGTTTCACCCGTGCCGGGTGAGATGTTTGCGATCTGTGTGCTAGTCCGGCGACTTGTGATGGGACGTTCGGCTCAATGACACACAGGGAGGAGCCTTTGAGTTTCTCGACCATCTTCACTAGCTCCGCTAGTGATTGTGCCTGCATCTTCACCATTGCCCGGCTGCGATGAACCTTCACGGTGTTCTCTGCAGTTTTAAGTTCGCCAGCAATTTGTTTATTGAGCATCCCCGAGACGACCATGGAGATGACCTCACGCTCACGAGGAGTGAGTGATTCGAACCGTTGCCGAAGTTCGGTCAATTCCTTCTCCTGACCACGCCTTACACGGTCGCGCTCCAACGCGATATGGATGACATCCAGGAGGTCCTGATCGCGGAACGGCTTAGTAAGGAATTCGACTGCCCCAGCCTTCATGGCGCGAACACTCATTGGGATGTCGCCGTGACCGGTGATAAAGACGATCGGTGTACGAATATTCCTTGCGGCGAGCTGGCGCTGAAGATCGAGTCCGCTCAAGCCACGCAGTCTGACATCTAGCACAATACAACTGGTTATATCTGGCACTTTTCCATCCAAGAACTCTTCGGCCGAGTCGAAGCTCTCAACTCGCAGACCGACCGTGCCAATAAGAAATTTGAGCGAAGAGCGCACTGATTGATCATCATCGACAACAAAGACAACGGAAGAGCCAGTCATGAAGAGCCCCCTGCAGCTACTGGCAGCGTGAAGCAAAACGCGGCGCCCTCTGGGGAATTGGGCTCGGCCCATAGCCGTCCGCCATGAGCTTCGATAATCGAGCGGCTGATAGTCAGCCCCATCCCGATGCCGTTCGGTTTTGTCGTAAAGAACGGGCCAAAAACGCGATCTCCCTCCATACCAAGGCCAGTGCCCGAGTCGCGTACCGCAATCAGTACGTCCCCGAATTCGTCGACTCGAGATTGAACCCGAAGTATGCGAGGCCGACTTCTTACCGCAGCCATAGCCTCTGTGCCATTCCTGAACAAATTCAACAATACTTGCTGCAACTGGATGCGATCGCCCATCACCTGCGGGAGCGGGTTTGTCAGGTCGCGTTCAAGCAGGACTTCGTGCTCAGAAAACTCGCGATTCGTTAGGGCAAGCACCTCCTGAATCAGCTCATTCACGTCCAGTTCGTTCCTTTCGGCTGGCGCTTTTTTTATGAATGTCCGGATACGAGCTATAACAGCGCTCGCACGAGCGCTATCCGCGACGATTTCTAACAGGGCTCGACTCAGCACCTCAGGTTCGAGGTTGCGATCGGCGAGCAGCCTCAGACACGCATTACTGTTATTAATCACCGCCGTCAATGGTTGGTTGACTTCATGGGCTATAGATGCTGCCATTTCGCCCATGGACGACACTCGGGAAACGCGCGCAAGCTGCGCACTCGTTATCTGCAGCGCCTCTCCGACTTGCCGCCGGGCTGTTTCGAATTCTCTTCGTTCTATGATTTCAGCGGCGCAGCTGGCATATAGGTCAGTGAACCTTAACTCGCGCAGAGGCGGACGGTGTGGCTGTCGAAAGTGCGTGGAGAGCACCCCAAGGAACTCGCCACCTCGGCTGAGTACCGGTGTGGACTGGACCGCGCGATATCCAGCGGATGCGGCGATATGTCGATGCGGCGCGTACTCGGGATCGGTCTCCACATCTTCAATAATGACCCGCTCCCGTAGCTGCATTGCCCGCCCGCAAGCTGCGCCGTTGTCGCGAACACTTTTGAAATATTCCAGAAAATCCTGCCTAAATCCACGTTGCCCAACGAGTTCCAATGCTTGTGTCACGGGGTCGTATAGCTGAATGGTTCCAAAGTCCGCGTGTTGCAGGCTGATTGTGGCATCTAGAACTCTTTCGAGGAGTAATTGAAATTCACTGATTGCGATCAGTTCGGTGCTGAACTCATGGAGGCGCGTCATCGCCGTCAATTCGGCGGTCAGCTCATCTCTTAACAAGAGTAATTCTTTCTCTGCCCGTTTTCGTTCAGTGATGTCGGTGACGATACCGCCGATTGCATAGATCTTGCCCTCTGTATTGAACAGGGGAAACTTCTGCACGATACTCGTATGTAGGCCGTCCTCCTGGAGGGCAACCTCCTCAAATTCCATCGGAATGCCCGCTTCGAGAACCCGCCGATCACTAGCCAGAAAGGCAGCGGCCTGTTCCGGTGAAAGTATCTCGTTGTCCCTCTTCCCTAGAATGTCGTCATCGGTGATGCAGAGCGCTCTTTTGCACTCCTTATTGACATAGAGATACCGGCCCTCCCGATCTTTCAAGAAAATGAAATTCGGGCTGTTTTCGAGAAAAGCCTGCAGCCGTATCTCGCTTTCCCGCAAACCATGTTGCGCTAGCTTTAACGGTTCAATGTCTGTGCAGGTTCCAACGAATCGAACAATGTTGCCTTGCGCGTCGCGCAGCGGCACCGCGCGGTCGTAATACCAATGATAAGTTCCGTCGGACGCGTGAAAGCGCTGGGTTTCGAAGGTCCATCCCTCACCGTATCGAATACCATTCCAAAAGAGACTCGCTATCCGCTCGCGTTCGTCCGGGTGCACCCCTGAGAATAAAGGGGGGAGTTCGTTGCCATTCTTGTTCCAGTTGTACGGATCCGATTGAATATATTCGCGGGACATTCCAGTAGCATCGAGGAAGAACTCATTTATGAAATCACACCGGCCTTCCGGTGTGACAGTCCAGGCCACCGCGGGTATGTTCTGCAATATTTCGATCTGGAACCCGAGCTCTTCCTCTACTTGCTTCCTGCGACTAATATCTTCGACGATGCCAAACCAGAATGGCGCTAGGTCGTCGGTTCCCGGAACAAGAGCGACGTTGGTGCGCGCCCAAACTAAGCTGCCGTCTCGACGCCGGTACCGCTTTTCGATTTGGAAGTGCTGGCGCTTGCCCTCCTCGAGTTCTCTGACCAACTCCAGATTAACTTTCCGGTCTTCCTCGTGGGTGACGTCGATAAAGGTTAGCTGATACAGCTCTGCCTCTGTATAACCCAACATTTTCGAAAATGCGTTGTTAACTGCGAAGAAATGGCCTGTGAAGTCAGCCATGGTTATGCCGATCGCTGAGTTCTCGAATGCGATTCGCCATCGCCGATCGGCCTGCCGGCATGATCGGTTCTCTATCACCAGCATCTCGAGTCGTCCTTTCCGTGAAGTGCGAATCGAGTGTCCGTAGACTCGCGAGGAAGAAGTCCAAAGGCGTATCAGGCGAACTGTTCACCCGCTCGCACGATCCCCTTTATTCTCACGGTGGTGGGCCGCTCATTTGGGGTAATTACTCGTTAGATGTCTGCTTGAAAGGTAGGTTGCCAACATCCTGCTCTAGATCTTGGCATCACATTCAAAGCCGCTCGATGCGCAACGAACTCGGATCGAGAGAAGGGACGTAAACGAAAGCATTACCCGCACCCTCCTGTCTCAGATAATATAAATGCCAACAGCGAGCAGATTCCCTCTCCACCTGGAACGCACCTGTTCCGCAGAGTAGCTTCTATAGGAGTTTTCCCCGGCCCGTGGCGCGCCAATGATAACGCCGAAAGTGGCATCGACGACGAACGCGGACTCGGTGCGTAGGGCGGAGCGAGAGGTAGGGCTTTGCTGTTATAGCGTTCGCATGCGCGAGGAGTGGGTTCGGTGGCCAGCGTGGACCGGGTGTGCACGAGCTAGGTAACGACGAGGTCGGCGAAGGATAGCACAGAGTAAGCAGTCTTGGTAAACAGATCCCCCACGGACCAGCACACACCGGTGGCGCGGTCTTGGGACGTCACCTCGCAAACCGTTGCCGTTCCACGTAGGAGGCTCAAGATGACCAAATATCATTATGCTACTGTCAATGATGTCAAGGTTTTTTACCGGGAGGCAGGAGCCCAGGCCTCACCGGCAGTCTTGCTGTTGCACGGCTTTCCCACGTCGTCGCACATGTTCCGCGATGTGATTCCGGCGCTTTCTGATCGCTACCATGTGGTCGCACCCGACCTGCCCGGCTTCGGCTTCTCCGATGCACCCAATCGCCAGCGCTTCCGCTACAGCTTTGAAAATTTGGCCAAGATCATCGACAGCTTCGCCCAGACAATTGGTCTGGAGCGGTACGCGATTTACGTCTTTGATTATGGCGCCCCGGTTGGATTCCGCCTTGCTCTCGCTCATCCGGAGCGAATCACCGCGATCATCTCGCAGAACGGTAACGCCTACGAGGATGGCCTCAGCCAAGGTTGGAATCCAATCCAGAAGTACTGGAAGGAACCCACCGCGAAAAATCGCGCGGCACTGCGCGAGTTCCTCACGCCGGAAGCGACCACCGCTGCTCGCGGTCTGGGGCAAGAATGACCCATTCTTTCTGCCGGCCGGTGCGGAGGCGTTCAGGCGCGATAACCCGGCGGCTGAGGTACATTTCTACGACACTGGTCACTTTGCGCTGGAGACGAATGCGCAGGACATCGCAAACGCCATTCGCGAGTTCCTTGGCCGCAAGCTGATAGTACACGTGAGCGCTGCGTAGCAGGTGGTTGGTTCTGAACTTCGGAGAGGACTCGTTCTGTTTGATGACGGATCGAGAAGGTCCTATTGGCCAGCACGACATCCGAAGACTTCACGCAGCAGCTTCTCCCCTCGCTTCTCCCTGCCGGGACCGTGCCGCCATTGCTCGGGCCGGAACTGCCGCGAATAAGACGGTGAGGCCCTCGGCCATAGTAGGGTGTGCCAAGATAGCATTTCTAAGCACGGTGTATGGTGCCTTCGCAAGCATCGCTGTCTGCACGACGGCCATCAATTCGCCGGCTTCTGTTCCGAATCCGGCGAATCCCAGTATCTCGTCATTTTCAGCGCTGATGAGGGCCTTTAGGAACCCACGCGTTTCGGAGAGTGTAGCCGTGCGGCGTACCTTGGCCATCGGAATCGTCGCGAGCCGATAGGGGATTGCCCGTTGCTGGGCTTCCAGTTCATTCAGCCCGACGCGCGCCAGTTCCGGATCGGTAAATACGCAGAATGGCACGAGTCGGCCCTGAGTGGTTTGATTGCCGCCGTTCAGGTTATCGCGCACAACGCGGAAATCGTCAGTTGCGACATGCGTGAATTTGGGGCTGCCGGCGCACTCGCCCATCGCCCAAATCCCCGGCGCGGAAGTCTGGAGACGTTCATTCACGCGGATGTAGCCAGCATTATCGACTTCAACTCCTGTTTTCTCCAGCCCCAGAACTCGCGTGTTCGGGACTCGTCCAGTACCGACGAGAATATCGGAACCATCCAGCGTGTGCTCGCCCTGCGAATTGCGAAGACGCATCCTGATTGCCTGACCGGACAAGCCCTCAACTTCAAGGAGCTCGGTATTCAGTAGCACCTCGATGCCGTCATCATGGAACAGCTGAAGAATCGCTTCAGCGACATCGGGATCTTCTCGGCCGACAAGCTGTCGCCCACGTTCCACTATGGTGACCCGACTTCCAAACCGCCGCATTGCCTGTGCGAGTTCGAGCCCAACGAAGCCTCCGCCAAGCACGACTAGATGCTCCGGGATATAGTCCAATTCCAAGGCTTCAACGTGAGTCAGCGGCTTGGCAGCTCTGAGGCCTGGCACATCGGGAATGGCTGCGCGGGTCCCTACATCGAGAAAAACCTGATCGCCCGCAACAACACGCGCACCCCCGTCGTTCAATCGAACCTCGACCGTTTTAGGCGCTATAAAGTGGGCTTCGCCCATGATCAACTCGGCGCCACTCGCCTTGTAGAGTTCGAGGTGAAGGCGGACTTCGCCGTCGACCATGTGGCGCTTTCGCGCACGCACCCCCGCCATGTCGACTGTCATACCATTCGTCACAACTCCGAACTCCGCGCCGTGACGCGCCAGTTCTGCCACTTTCGCGCTGTGAATGACGTTCTTGCTCGGCAAACAGGCAATGTTCGGGCAAGACCCGCCGATCAGCTTGCGCTCGACCACAGCCGTACGCCGGCCGGCTGTGGCCATTGTCCAGGCCAGATTCTTGCCCGCCTCGCCGCTGCCGATAATGAGAAACTCAAATTGCTGTTTGTCCGCCATGGCAATCCCTAAAGCTAACGCTCACACGCAGGTAGTCCCGCGATTTCGAGCTGACCAATTCCCACGTCTTCAAGTTCAAAAGAGAGACACAAGGCTCGCGATGCGAGTTCGTTTCGTGCCTCAGTACCCAGAAAATTCATCAGTCCTGATGTCATCCTCGTCCACGCTGGATGCGACAAGCATTTTCCTCATGCTCGTGACCATGGCGGGAGGTCCGGCGATGTAGTAAATGGGACCCCGCAGATCGCTGAGGTACTTTGCCAACATTGGTTTGTCTATCAAACCCGTCTCCCCATCCCACTTTCTTTTGGAGTGCAGCATATCCGTCATCGTTCCGACGAAGCGGAACGTCGGGCTGGTCTTCTCGAGCTTTTCCAGAGCGTCCAAAAACGGTGCATCTTCTGGCCGGCGATTGGAATAAAAGAAGTGCAACTGGTGCGGCAGGCGGTCGTGAACAGCTTGTTTCACGATGCTGAAAAAAGGCGTGATCCCGATTCCTCCGGCGAGGAACACTGCAGGCTTGGCGGAATTCTTATGCAGCGTGAAGGAGCCCGTTGCCGGGTCCATCCTCACCGGGGTGCCGAGCGGCACTCTTTTCAAGGAGCGCTTGAACGCTGTATCACGCATGCGAGTAGCGAACATCAGCTGATCCTCAAACGGAGCACTGGCAATGGAAAACGTTCGGATGTTCCCTTCGGAGTCGCTTTCGGGCGGATCCAACAAGGTCAGGTCGGACGCTTGTCCGGGTCTGAAAGCGAATCCCGGCGGTTTTTCGAAGTGGAAGGCCATCGTGCCCTCCGCCACTTCAAGTTTATTCAACAGCTTGGATGGGTAGCCATGCAGCCGAACTTCTTGGGTGGCCATGGTCAGCTCCTTGACTCACGCATCCATCAGGGTGGCAACTAATCTCAGATAAAGGCATCCAGCAAACAAGTAGAGCCGCTAGTTGAGGAAGATACACAGGCGGTTCCTCAAATCTACTAAGAGGGATTCCGAAGCGCAAAGGGTTCCTCAAGTAAACAAAAGCATTACGCGCATACAGCTTTCTGGGAACGCAGACCTACTAGAGACCAATAGATTCGCCTCTGGTCTGAAAATAATGTGGGGTAGATGACAAACGCTGCCAATGGAAGTGTGTCGAGTTATTCGATCGGGAGCGTTTGAAGGTAGCTAGGTGTCTTAAGTCTGCCCAACTGTGGCTGAAGGCTGGTCGCGCTTGGCAATAACCGATTGGAGGATTTCATGCCTGAAAACAAGATTCAGGAACAAGATGTCTTGAACTTTGCGCTCAACCTGGAATATCTGGAGGCCGAGTTTTACACGTACGCTATCACCGGCAAGTCGATCACGAGCTTCGGTACGGGGATTAAAGGACGCGCGAATGGATCGAATGCAACGGATGGCGGCCATACAGCGGGAGCCAAACAGGTCACCTTTTCCGACAGTGTCATCCACGATATGGCGGCCGAGATCGGCGCGAACGAACGCGCCCACGTAGTGCTGCTCCGTGGCGCACTCGGCTCGGCTGCGGTTGCAATGCCTAACATCGACCTAAGTGCTCTTGGTTTCGGCTTCGACAATCAGAACGACTTTCTCCGAGCAGCTCGTCTCCTGGAGGACATAGGCGTGACGGCATACGCGGGCGCGGCTGGTTTCCTTAAAACTCCGGACATCATCACAGCAGCGGCTGGCCTTCTAGGCGCGGAGGCAGAGCATGCTGCGGGTATAAGAACACAAATTGCACGATTGCAGATACCGACGACAGCATTGGACGGTGTAGACCTGATCCCTCCGCCCAGCGGACAGGCAAAGCAGGTATTCTCGATCGACATCAGCAATGGACTGGTCGCAGCGAGGACGCCTGGACAGGTGCTCTGCCTCGCATTTGGCGGGAAGGCAGGTGTGAAACAAGGAGGCTTCTTCCCGAACGGTCTGAACGGCGCAGTCACCACGAGCACGGAACCGGCGAAAGCCTCGAAGATAGCCGCGTAACAGCTTGCGTGCACATCTTGCATTTTGCACTCTTGGCCGAACGCACACGGCGTTCTGAAGAGCGCGGGCGCGAGGTAAAGGTGAAGCGCACCCGAAAGATCGAGTATGTTTCTCCTAGGTACGTCTACGCCAACGGCGGGGTCGGAGGAGATCGCAGGGAGAACGTATGCCGCAGGTTTCATTCGCATCGATATCAAACCATTGTTTCGCGACATCGACATTTTGCACATGAGAAGGTACGGTGTACAACTAGGCGATCACGGCTACATGTCGAATCCAAACAGCGGTAGTGCTGTCCTTGCGAATGTGTCGCCGCACGATGCCTTCCATGCCGCCCGGCGGACCCTATTGGACGGCGGCACAACTCGAATTGTTTGTTCAATGGCAGAAGGCCGGATACCAGCCGTAACCTTTGCTTCCGGGCAGTGGAGGCCCTCGATGTGTAGCAACGTTCCCCTCGTGTTCTCCCTGCCGAGGCTGCTGTGTAGCAGACGCAAGGAGTTTTGTCGGGAGCTGATATGAGCAAGAGGTTGGTACTTCTGGTGTTGCTGTTTCCATTGCTAGCGTCTAGCGGCGCACATGCCCAGGTTGCAAAAGAGAGGCCTCTGATGACCAAAGATCTTCCCGATGTGCCAGGAAAAGAAGGTTTAATCGAAACAGTGCTTCTTGCTCCAGGCGAGGTCGTTCCGGCACATCGACATAACGCAGACGTCTTTGCGTATGTGCTGGAGGGAAGCATCATTACTCAACTGCAGGGTGCTAAACCCCAGACAGTTCATGCTGGCGAGGTTTTTTACGAATCGCCCACGGATGTACATATCGCTAGTCGCAACGCGAGTACAACGGAACCGGCAACACTTCTCGTCTTCTTTGTGAAAAACATAGGTGCTCAGCCAACGGTGCCTTTGCGAACAGGCGATGCCGCCCACTGAAAATGGACTCAGCGGAGGACGGATGAAAGCAGCACGAGTTCTACAATTTGGTCCACCGAATGTGATCACAAACGATGACCTGCCTCGGCCGGAGCCCGGCGGTGGGCAACTGCTGGTCCGCGTCAAGGCCGCAGGGGTGGGGCATTGGGATGCGCTCGTTCGTGAGGGCAAGCTACCTAACGAACATTTGCCCCTTACGCCTGGTTTCGAACTATCAGGAATCGTCGAAGCTATTGGAAGCGAAGTTTCTGGTTTCAAGCGTGGCGACGAAGTCTATGGGGCAACGAACGAGCAACTCACGGGGGCATATGCAGAATATTCGGTGTATTGGGCCAGAATGCTGGCGCAAAAACCAAAGACTCTAAACTTCATCGAAGCGGCCTCGGCTCCAATTGTAACTGTCACGGCTTGGCAGATGCTTTTCGATTATGCCCACGTAGCCGCTGGGGAGACTGTACTTGTCCACGGGGCGGCAGGTAACGTTGGCGCTTACGCCGTACAACTGGCCAGCCAGGCTGGCCTCCATGTATTTGCTACTGCCGCCTCCGCCGATCTGGACTACGTCAGACGCCTGGGGGCCGAAAGAGTTGTGGACTATAAAAAGGAGCGATTCGAGGACTCGTTGACTGGAGTGGATGTTGTGCTTGATACGGTCGGGGGAGATACGCAGCAGAGGTCATTTCAGGTCCTGAAGCCAGGTGGGATTCTAGTCTCTGTGGTGTCACCTGTTCCTGAGACACTACAAAAGCCTTATGGCGTGCGCGCCGCGTACTTTTACGTGGATGTGACTACAACGCGGCTGAACAAGATCACAGAATTGTGACGAATCAAGGGGCAATCACACGGCAGCTCGCCTAAGAGCGCTTCCAATGATCGGAGGAAATCGCAGGGAGAACATATGCCGCAGGTTTCATTCGCCACCGATATCAAACCATTGTTTCGCGACATCGACATTTCGCACATGAAGAGGTACGGTGTACTTCTAGACGATTACGGCTACATGTCGGATGCAAACAATGCTAGTGCTGTCCTTGCAAATGTGTCGCCGCACGACGGTGAGCCACCTTCCATGCCGCCCGGCGGGCCCTATTGGACAGCAGACCAACTCGCGTTGTTCGTCCGCTGGCAAAAGGATGGGTACCAACCGTGAGTCTCAACCCAGACAATGAATGCGAGTGGTGAGGAAGAGGCCCGGAAGGAACGTCTCCAGTCGTTCTTCGCTCGATGTCGAGCCACTTACCGCGACGCGCTGTCGGCACATTGCCGATTGCTAGGTCGGCCAACATGACTTTGGC
>Ga0126373_10003921_pt1 | contig 11255 bp, 9 predicted proteins | sample PanSoiMetPlot_11_FD_92545 | JGI IMG/M metagenome (GOLD analysis project Ga0126373, IMG submission 92545) | Tropical forest soil microbial communities from Panama - MetaG Plot_11 | ecosystem: Environmental > Terrestrial > Soil > Tropical forest > Bulk soil | place: Panama | collected 2016-02-17
ATCATATTGGCGCTCCGATCGGACTTGTAAGAAACGCGCTCTGAAAGCGTCAGTACGCCTGGGAAGTGGCAGGCCGCGGAGTGACCTGGCCGGACCTCGCGGAACTCAGGGCGTACCTCTTCGCACATGCTCTGTGTTCCGGGGCACCGGTGGCGGAACGGGCAGCCAGTCGTCGCCACGCCGACCTGACCAGCCGCTATTTGCCTGACGATCTCCCTGCGCCGATCGCCTCCTCTCAGCGTTCGAACTGCGGCAGGAACGGGGCGTTGACCGCGAGCATCTCGCTGGTCAGCGCCTCGATCTCAGGTGGCTCGAGCATGGCGTCTAGCAGCGGGCCGGCGGCCGGGGCCTGGCGTAGCAAGTCGTGGCCGCCGGTGTCGGACGTCGGGCCGATAACCGCTGCTCGCACGTAGCGAGGCAGAGGAAGTGGAAGCGCGGGGATAGTGGCATCAGACACGCCACAATTATGCATATGTCCCATCAGTACCTACGACGCGGCGCAGGACAACCGGGTATGCCGTGGGCTTCCCAGCGAGAGCCCAAGCTCCCCGCACAGACGGAGGCGTTAGCAACCCCGCGTGGCGTGCGCAGTACAGGCAGCCTGCATCACTTCCGCAGACTGACATCTTCATATGTTCTCGCGGCTGATCTGCGATCAGCCGCCGGTCTAGCTACGTCGGCGGCGTCACAACCGCTCAGGGTTCTGATCGGCCGAGATCAACCACGGCAGAGACGGAGGCGATGACGTCGGCTGCGCCAGCCAGCTGGAGCGCTCGGCACGACGGATGTTATCCGGATGAGTACGGCGAGCGGGTACATTCTGGGCCTCAGCCTGGGAGAACGAGGCGCATGGGGCAGCTGACCCTGGGGATTGAGGTGGCGTGCCGGACCGCCCATCAGGCCAGCCTGGCCGATCAGGCTGGCCGGTTCGTTTGGAGCGGCCGGTAACTGAGATGAAGAGCCGCGGCCGGGGTGGGCCGCGCGGAGCAGCTGGCGGATCAACTGCTCGGTGATCGCGTAGTCGCCCTCGCCGAAATGGACGTGGCGGACGTCGCCCTGGGCGTCGATCAGGTACTCCGCGGGCCAGTACTGGTTGCTGTAGGCGTTCCACGTGGCGTAGCTGTCATCGACCGCGACCGGGTACCGCACACCCAGCGCCGCTGCCTGGGCCCGCACGTTCGAGACCACGTGCTCGAACGCGAACTCCGGGGTGTGCACGCCCACGATGACGAACCCGTCCCGGGCGTACTCCCGGTACCACGCCTCCACGTGCGGCAGCGTCCGCTGGCAGTTGATGCACGAGTAGGTCCAGAACTCGACGAGGACCACCTTGCCGCGCAGCCCGCCGAGCGACAGCGGCCGGCCCCCGGGGGTGTTGAGCCAGGCGGTGATCCCTGTGAAGTCCGGGGCGGGACCACAGTTCACCAGCGTGCTGGCATCCACGCCGCAGCTGGTCACCGCGGCTTGCGGAACTTCGGTGAGCTGGTTGAGCTGCTTGCGGATGCCCGCCGACCCCTGCAGGGCGGTGGAGTAGCCAGGCACGTCACGCTGCAGGCCGTCGAAGACGTTGAACGCGACCGCCAGGGCCACGACCACCAGAACGGCCCCGCCCGCTCGGCGGGCCCAGGGTGCCTGCCGGCGAAGGGCGCCGATCCGGCCCGCGAGCTGGCCTCCGGCGACGCCGACCGCTACCAGCGGCACCGCGGTCCCGGCGGCGAACGCCGCGGTGAGGGTCACCGCGGTCAGTCCCACACGGTGGGTCGCCCCGACCACGGTAACGGCCGCCAGGATCGGCCCCGCGCACGGAACGTACAGGACGCCGAGGGCCAGGCCGAGCACGAACCCCCCGGCCCTGCCGCTCAGCCAGCGGGTCCCCAGCCGCGCGAACGGACGCTCGAGCAGCATGCCCAGCGGCGGGATGAGATAACCGAGCCCCACCGCGATCAGCAGGGCGATGCTCGCCTCGCGCAGGGAATCCTGCGGCAGGTGCAGCAGCGAGAGGATCTCCGATCCGGCCAGGATGAGGAGGCCGAAGCTCAGCACCAGGCCCGCGATCACCGCCAGCGGCCGCGCCAGCGCCCCGCGCGACCGCCACCCGGCCGACCCATCGCCCGCCGGCCCGGCGCGTTCTGGCCCGTCGCCTGCCGGCCGGGCCCTGCCCGGCGGGGCCCTGCCCGGCGGGGCGGCGGCGACCAGCACCGCCGGCAGGACCGGCAGGATGCAGGGCGAGATGCCGGCCAGGAACCCAGCCACAATGCCGACCAGGACAAGCTCGACCATCCCGCCGCCTCCCTTTTCCCAGCGCTGCTCCCCGTCACCTTGTATTCGAAGCCGGAGCCCGCCGCGTCTTGGTGCGCGATGCTCCGGATCTCCGGCGACGGCTCGCTCCAGCTCGTGCCGCGGGGCGTGGTGTCGTCCGGCGGGGTGCCGCCCGTCAGCGTCGCGGTCCACGACAACCTGGTGTACGTCGCCAAGGCGGGAAACAGCGGCGGCAACTACACCGGCTTCTGGCTCCGCCACGACGGCCCGCCTCACGCCGATCGCCGACTCGACCGTCGCCCTGCCAGACGGGTCCCAGCCGGGCGACGTGCTGTTCAACGTCAATGGCACCAAGCTGGCAGGGACCCGTATCGGCACGCCCCTGATCGACAGCTTCACCGTCGGCGATGACAGTGGCCTGGCTGCCGCTCCGGGATCTCCGTTCCCGGCCCAGGGCCTTGGCACTGTTCACCGTCAACACTGGATCCGGCTCGGTCTCCCGCTACCTGATCGCCCGTAGCGGCGCGCTGACGCTGCTGGGCAGCACCCCTGTCCGGGGAGGCAGTGCCGTAGCGGCGACGGACGACCGGCTGAGCCCCGACGGCCGCTACCTCTTCGTCGTTGAGAGCAGGACCGGCGCCGTCGGCAAATTCCGCATCGCCGCCGACCTGGACCGGCTCTGGGCTGCGATACCAGCCCCCGCCGCCGTGACGGTGGTGCTGGAATCGACCCGCAACGCCAGGGTGCCACTGTCGGCCTGGTTCCGCCGCCGCGGCGCCCGCGTCATCTTGGTGCCGCCTGAGCAATCCGCGGACCTGCGCGAGTATTACTTCAAGCACACCAAGTCCGACCTGTTGACCGAACTACCGGTGGCGGTTTCCCAGGTCAGCGGACAGGCGGCGATGTGGTTGGCTACCGTCGCGCGCCATGATCACTGGAGGAGATGCACAGCGGGACTTGTCTCGGCTTGTGGTGCCGCTGCTCGGGTCGCTTGAGGCGACTGGAGACCTGTTCGAGCCGTACCGGCTGGCCGATCCCGCGGGGGTGGTGATCAGCCCTGCGGGAGTGTTCATGCGGGAGCTGGCCGCCTCGGGGCGATCAGCGGCGACGCAGCGGTCGTATGCGATGGACTTGCTGCGCTGGTTCCGGTTCCTGTGGGCGATCGAGGTTTCGTGGGATCAGGCGACCCGGGCAGAAGCTCGGGACTTTCTGTGCTGGGTCCAGGTCGCTGATAAGCCGTCTCGCCCGCATTGGCGGTATCCCGGCGGGGGAGCTCCGGGGAGCAGGAGAGCGCGGCGGGCACCGGGTTCGCCGAACCCGGTGACGGGCAAGCCGTCCCGCGGCCGGGGGTATGCGGCGGCGACGGTGGCGCATTGCGAGACCGTGCTGCGCGGCTTTTACGAGTTTCACCTGGAGGCGGGCACCGGGCCGATGGTGAACCCGTTCCCGCTGGCGCGGGGCAGGCAGGGCAGGCCGCATGCGCATCGCAACCCGATGGAGCCGTTCACCGGGCAGCGCTCTGGCCGGTACCGGCCCAGGACCAGGCAGCGGATGCCGCGGCAGATCCCGGACGAGCGGTTCGATGAGCTGTTCGCCCGGCTGGGCTCGCACCGGGACCGGGCGCTGGTGGCGTTCTGGGTCTCTACCGGGGCGCGGGCCAGCGAGCTGCTCGGGGCCACGGCCGGCGACGCCGACCCGGGATCGCAGCTGATCACCGTGATCCGCAAGGGGACGCGGGCGCTGCAGCAGCTGCCGGCTTCGCCGGACGCGTTCGTGTGGCTGTGGCTGTATCAGGGGCAGGTGGCCGGTCTGGTGCCCGCCGGGCGGGACGAGCCGCTGTGGTGGACGCTTCGCCGGCCGTTCCGGGCGCTGAGCTACGACGCGGCCCGGGCGATGTTCGACCGGGCGAACGCCGCGCTGGGCGCGAACTGGTCGCTTCATGACCTGCGTCATACGGCCGCGTACCGGATGGCCCGTGACCCGGGCATGCCGCTGGCCGACGTGCAGTGGGTCTTGGGTCATGCGCACCTGTCCACCACGCAGCGCTACCTGAACCCGCTGCCGGGCGAGGTGATCGAGAGCGTGCTGGCGTTCCACGACCGCCAGCGGCACGGCCATGGCCCCAGAGGGGTGCCCGCGCCGGGTTACCGGGCGGAGGCGCTGAAGGTGCTGTTCGGCGAGGACGCGCTGTGAGCCCGGCTGGCCAGGCACCGGCCGCGGTCACGGCAGCAGATGCCGCGAGGCCAGCGTCTGGTACCGGCGCCGAGTTGCTGGCCCGCTTCCCGCCGCGGGCGGGTGCGTCGTCGTGGCCGGAAACCTGCGCTGGCAGGGGCGAAGTCCTGGCCAGGCTGCTGGCACCGCCGTTCGCCCTGGACAACGCGCTTAGCCAGCAAGCCCGGCGGCTGGGCCTGATCAGCGTGCTCAACTGGCTGGAGGCCCAGCCCGGCGAGTCCTGGCAGGCGCGGTGGCTGGCCAGCGGCGCCGAGCACCACGCGGACTGGCGGGACCTGGTGGCCGTGTGGAAGGCGGCCCGGGCCGGGACGCCCGCGGTCGGCCTGGCCCGGCTGCCGCAGCATATCGGCGGCGGCCTGATGCTGCTGATCTGCGGCGACGTGATCCGCCCGGGCATCGGCTGGCTGTTGCGCTGCTCGCCCACCCCGCGCAACCTGGCGGCCGAGATGGCCCGTGCCCGCGACCCGGCCGGGTTCGCCAGGCTGGAGGAATTGTGCCAGGCCGGCCCGGTCGGTTCCTATGCCCGGCTCACCGCCCTGGACAACATCGCGGTCATCATGGCAGCCAAGGGCGGCCTGGCCGCCGCCATCACCGTCGGCGACTGCGCCGAACTGCTGGGCATCGCCGGGCAGGTGCGCGCCGGTGCCGACCGGCACCCGTGCAGCCCGTTCTTCTACCAGCTGCTGCGCGCCCTGGGCGGATTCGGCGAGGACGCGCCCGCGACGATGCGGGTGTTCGCCGGCCGCGGCCGGCCCGCCTGCGAGGAGCTGATCGACCGCTACCGCATCCGGTGCCGCCCGGTCCGCGACGTGCTGGTGGATTACCTGCGCGAGCGCCAGGCCGCGATGGACTTCTCGTCCCTGCAGCGCTACGCCTACCTGCTCGGCAAGCTGTTCTGGGCCGACATCGAAGCCCACCACCCCGAGATCAGCTCCCTCAAGCTGCCCCGCGACGTCGCCGCCGCGTGGAAACAGCGGGTGATGACCCGGACGGTGACCAGGCCCGGCCCGGGCGGCGAGCCGGTGACCACGACGGCGCCTCGCCGCGACGGGCGCAGCGTGCTGACCGCGGTCCGGGCGTTCTACCTCGACATCGCCGAATGGGCCGACGACGACCCGGCCCGGTGGGGGCCGCACGCGGTCCGCTGCCCGGTCACCGCCAGCGAGGCATCCCACAAGAAGGACCGGCTGCAGCGCAAGTCCCGGATGGACCAGCGGACCCGCGAGCGCCTGCCGGTCCTGCCCGCCCTGGTCGCCTGGGCCGACGCCGAGCGTGCCGCCACCGCGCAACGGCTGGCCGCCGCGGCCACCGCCGGGCCTGGTGCGCTGTTCACCGCCGCAGGGCAGAGCCTGCGCAGGGCGGTGATGAAAACCCGCACCGGCGGGCGGATCTGGGCCGAGGACCCCGCCGGCGGCAAGCGCCGCGACCTGACCTTCGAAGAACACCGCGGCTTCTGGACCTGGGCGATGATCGAAGTCCTGCGGCACACAGGCATCCGCATCGAAGAGCTAACAGAGCTGTCACACCACAGCCTGATCCAGTACCGGCTGCCCGCCACCGGCGAGCTGATCCCGCTGCTGCAGATCGCCCCGTCCAAGACCGACGCCGAGCGGCTGCTGGTCATCTCACCCGAGCTCGCCGACGCGCTATCGGCGATCGTGTCCCGGATCCGCCGCCCTGACGGGTCGATCCCCCTGGTGGTGGGCTACGACAAGAACGAGCGAATCTACAACCCGCCGATGCCGCTGCTGTTCCAGTGCCGCCGCCAGCTGGAGCACCAGCCCGTCTCCGAGACCGCGCTGCGCGGCTACCTCGACCACGCGCTCGCCGCCATCGGCGTCATCACCGCCGGCGGCCAGCCGCTGCGCTACACCTTCCACGACTTCCGCCGCCTGTTCATCACCGACGCGATCATGCACGGGATGCCGCCGCACATCGCCCAGCTGGTCGCCGGGCACCGCGACATCAACGTCACCATGGGCTACAAGGCCGTCTACCCCGAAGAAGTCATCAGCGGCCACCGCGCGTTCATCGCCCGCCGCCGCGCCCTGCGCCCCGCCGCCGAATACCGAGTCCCCACCGACAAAGAATGGGACCAGTTCCTCGGCCACTTCGAACGCCGCAAGGTCGCCCTCGGCGACTGCGGCCGCTCCTACAACACCCCCTGCATCCACGAGCACGCGTGTTTGCGCTGCCCGCTGCTGCGCCCCGACCCCGCCCAGCGGCCCCGCCTGGTGCAGATCTGCGACAGTCTCACCGCCCGGATCGCCGAGGCTGAGGCCAGCCACTGGCTCGGCGAGGCCGAGGGCCTGAAGGTCAGCCTGGCCGGCGCCCGGCACAAGCTCGCCCAGATGGACCAGATCACCGCCCGCCGCGCCGCCGCCGTCAGCCTCGACATCCCCGCCTTCCCCGACGCCGCCGGCCGCACCATCACCACCCCGGCCACCGTATCGGCCGCCAGTGAGACCCGATGAGCGCCAGGGACCACCACACCAGCACCACACTGGAGGCTGCTCTGCGGGCCGCCGCACTCGGCCTCGACCCCGACACCGCAGGCACCGAGCTGATAATCAGCAACGGCGCCTGGCTGCGCCGCCACGACTTCACCACCCGGTTCATCACCCGCCCAGCCAGCGGCATCGACGGCTACGAACTCGCCAAGATCGACTGGGCTGCCGCCATCGCCGCCATCGCCGCCATAAACACCGGGCAACTGCCGTGCAGCGGTGGCGAACAACGCCTGCTCCGCCCAGCAGCCAGCATCGCCGGTGGCATACCCGTCAGCCTGCACGACACGCTGCCAGGCCTCGACAGCTCAAACATCGACCTAGTCACAGCCGCGATCCGGCGCGCCGCGGGCTACCCGCCCATCGGCAGCTTCATGATTGAGTAGTTCGGAGAAGACCGGCTGGACTCCCGCATGCTGGCCCGGCTGCCGCTGCTGCACCCCGACGGGCTCCACCCAGCCGAGGGCCCGGGCCCCGCCGATGCCCTTCGCCGGGCGGCCAGGCTGCCCGCGTCGCCCTTGTAGATCTGTGAGCAGGCCGGGCACGCGCTCTCGCGGGGGTTGTCGCACGCGGTGCGCAGGACGCCGCCGGGTGCAGCGTTCAAGACCAGCTCCGCCAACCTGAGCAGGACCTAGGTACGCTCGTATCCGACGTCCGGGCCTCTCTCGAACTGAGGGACGACGTCTGGATGGACGAGTGACGTGGGCCCGAGATGCTGGATATGCGGCGGCTGCGGCCAAGCAGCGAGGCGGAGATGGTCGCGCTGTTCCTGCGCACTGAGCTGCCCGCCGCCCGGTTCCGGGACAAGCTCCAGGCGCTGCTGGACCAGGCCGGCCTTCCCGAACGCCTGATCACCTCCCCCAACCTGGACGATCCCGCCGAGAACCAGGCACGCGAGCAGCTCCTGACCCAGCATCGCGAATATGGCACCCGCACCGGGCTTTTCGACGGCTTCCCGCATGATGTCTGCTGGGAGTGGATGGCCATCACCCCGGCCGAGCTGGCCACGGTCAGGTATGTCGACTACGACTACTGGGTCGAGCTGTCGGGCGGCACCTGCCTGGCGATCGACGCCGCCCCCCGCATCCGCGCGGGCGTGGCCCCGTTCGGGGTGAGCAGCGACTGGGCGCTGGGCATGGCCCAGGCGGTCGCCGACGGAGCCCGGTTCCCGCCGCTGATCCTGGTCACGACCGGCCCCTCCGGCGGCCTGGTGGTACTGGAGGGCCACACACGCCTGACCGCGTATATGCTGTGCCCGGACCAGTTGCCGCCGGAACTGGAGGTGCTGGTCGGCTCGTCGCCGGGCGCGGCTGGCTGGGGTGGCCTGTAGCAGCCGACTCATCAAGATACAGCTTCCCCAGCTGGATGCCGCTACAAGATCACTCTCGCCGCGACGCACCGCTGCTCACGATCCAGTGTGCAGTTCCGGCATCCGTCTGCCAGCAGATTTGAGCCACCCCATGTTGGCTGGCACTGCTGACGAAAAGGTCGTGACCGCTCTCGAGAACGCGCGCAGTGCCGCCGAAGTTTCCACCGGGGTTCAGGGCCAGCGCGATGGTGGAAGCCGTGCCGCAGCCATGGGCACTGGCCCGATGGATCGCCTCGCCGGGCAGGCCCGGGCCGCTGAATGATTGGCCGCGGCAGGGCTCACAGCCATGCCCGAGCTTCCTGACCGGCCCTCAGCGAACCCTTGGCCAATCCGCAGGAAACACACGGCCGCCCCGGCCACGCCGGGACCTGCCCGGCGACGAATAAACCGGTGAAAGGTCAAGAGCCGGTGGCGGCGAGCGCCGGACCAGCCCTCGCGCATCCGCTCGCGATGACCGGCAGGCCAGCCAGCGGGCGCGGACATGGCACCGGCGCAATCAGCCCCTGGCCACGCACTGTCGCACACACGAGAGGGAATTGCTCATGCTCCGCATCACTCACCCCCCGACGACCGCGGCCGCGACGGCAGAACACCCGCTGGCCACCGGCGGCCGGCAGCTGGCCCGGTACGGGCTGGTCGTCGTGATCGCCTGGATCGGCGCGCTGAAATACACCACCTACGAAGCGGCCGCCATCCAGCCGCTGATCGCCCACAGCCCGGTCTTCAGCTGGATTTACAGCATCGTCAGCGTGCGCGCCTTCGCCGCCGCGCTGGGCACCCTGGAGATCACCGCCGCGCTGCTGATCGCCGCCCGACCGCTGGCGCCGCGGATCTCGGCTCTCGGCAGCACCATGGGCGTGCTGCTGTTCGCCAGCACGCTGAGCTTCCTGTTCACCACGCCGGGTGCCACGGCGGCGGCAGCCGGCGGGTTCCCGGTCCTGTCGGTCCTGCCAGGCCAGTTCCTGCTCAAAGACCTGGTGCTCGTCAGCGTTTCGCTATGGACCCTGGGCGACTCGCTGGGCGCCGCCTCCGCGCGGCGTGCCGCGCGTGGCGGCGGGCAGCGCCGGTAATGGCCGTAGGCGGGCGGTCGGCCACCCGGCCGCCCCGGTGCGCCGCCCGGTACCAGCGGTGACACGGACGGGAGTGGCCGGGCCCGGAAGGCGGCGCCAGGCGGAGTCCGCGGACCATTTCGCGGCCCCCAGGAGCTTGCGGTCCGGGCCCGGGCCCCCGACCGGGGAGAGGTACCTGCGACGAATAAGAGTGCCCGGCATCAGGCGCGCTGGAGTCGTGAGCGGCGGTCCCAGGCGATCCCTGGCAAGGGCCGCGGCTGTGGGCAGCCCGGGCAGCCTGGGCGCCGCGAGCCCGGCAGTCCCCGTTGCCGGGCGCCGTAAGCGCGACGCTGCGAAGCGGAGGAGAGCTGGTGGACTGGGCCAGTGGCCGCTTGCTGCGTCATCGCTCATTCCGGACGGTGGCGGGCGGTGATGCTTTCTGAAGGCTACCCAGTACTCGGCGAGGATTCGGACATATAATCGAGGTACACCCCAGCGGAGCGCAACCGACCGACGCGTCTGCCAGGGCCACCCCGTCCCGCGCTCCACGCTCCCACATCCGACGGCTCATAGCTGATGCTGCGGGGCGCTACGTGCGGGCACCGTCGGATCAACACGACACGCCGCATCGGCCGCCGGCCACCTGGCACACGAGCTCGGCTATCCGTGCCGCGGCCTGCCGGTGACCGGCCCGGTGGCCGAGTCCGCGGGCCGCGTCCGCCATCGCATCGAGACGGGCCGGGTCACCCAGCAGTTCGTCGAGCACCGACTCGAGGCGGGCAGGCTGGCATTCGGGATCGGGTACGAGCACCGCCGCCCCAGCATGCTCCAGCACCCGCGCGTTCTTGGTCTGATGATCGCGGGGTGCGCCAGCCAGGGGAATCAGGACCGACGGGACACCGGCGGCCGCCAGCTCGGCCACGGTCATCGCACCGGCCCGGCACACCATCACGTCGGCCGCCTCGTAGAGGTCTTCCATGTGGTCCTGGAAGGAAACCACCTGGCGCCAAAGTCCCCGCGCCCCGGGCGCTGCCGGCCCGCCTGCGCCGCCGGGTCCGCCGGCGGCGCTCCCCGCCACCTCTTCGTAGCCGCGCCGTCCTGTCACGTGGTAGATCGCCAGGTCCTCGCGCGCTGACCACCGCTGTGCGAGGCTGGCGGCGGCCTGATTGATGCGGAGGGCCCCGAGGGATCCGCCGGCGAAGCATACCGTCCGCCGCCCCTCGGGAATGCCGAGTGCACTGCGTGCGCGCCGGCGGCTTTCCGGCGTACGGCGGACGGCGAGGACCTGCGGACGGAGGGGCACCCCCGTCACCACGGCGTGCGGGAGACGCGTGCCCGGGTTAGCGACGGCGCAGGCGTCCGCCACCCGGCCGAGGACCCGATTGGCGAGACCGGGTTCGACGTCGGCGTTCAGCAACACCAGCGGGATGCGCAACGCCGCTGCGGCCAGCCCGGCGGCCAGGCTCGCATACCCGCCCGTCCCGACGACCACCCGGGGACGGTGCCGGAGGAAGGTCGCGAAGGCCCTCAGCGACGCCCAGGTCAGGCCGGCGACCGCCGCCAGGTTGCGGGGCAGGTGAGCGGCGGACCGGGAGCGTCTCAAGCCCCGTCCGCTAAGCCGCAGCAGCGGAAAGCCCTGACCGGCCATCACGCTCTCCTCCCGGCCGCGCTTGGACCCGATGAGCTGGAGGCTCCCCGGCTCCAGCCCTCGTGCCACGAGGGCGCGGGCGATCGCGACGGTGAGCAGGGCGTGACTGGCCGTCCCTCCGCCACTGATGGCGGCGAAGCGGGCCGTTCTTCCCGCTCGCCCTGGGCCGCCGAACGCACGGCCGGCTTCCC